>Ga0070729_10003535_pt1 | contig 17996 bp, 15 predicted proteins | sample tdDd472_FD_66725 | JGI IMG/M metagenome (GOLD analysis project Ga0070729, IMG submission 66725) | Marine sediment microbial communities from the Atlantic coast under amendment with organic carbon and nitrate - tdDd47.2 | ecosystem: Environmental > Aquatic > Marine > Coastal > Sediment | place... | reverse complement strand
GACCACGGTATTGGTCCCGCCGGGAGCATCGCCGGGTCTGCCGACTTCCCAAAAGGTATCGCCATGCCAGTAGGACACCGTGGCCTTTGTTTTGATCTGCTTCATCCACTTGCGTGTGTAGCGTACTGCCAGCCGGTATTCCTGCAGGCCAAGTGAATTTTGTCCGGGGACAGCCAAATTTGTGTCCCGTTCAAAGCCCGGCAGCAGAGTGCCGTTTTTGTTGATAAACACCGGGGCGACACATTCCTCGTCAGTATTGAAATAGCCGCCAAGGAAGGTAAGAGTGTCTTTGTCGGTCAGGTGCCAGTCCACATGGAGATAGATATCACCTTTGACTGCCTGATTCCGGGGCTGCCAGCCTTCGGCCCAGGTAAAGCTGCCGGTAAGGGAGTAGGTGCTCACCCGGGTGCCGTCGGTTGGCGTGCCGCCAATGGGACCGGAGGTTTTCAGGCCGGTATGGGCGGTATGGGTGGGGTATTCATAGGACAGCGACACATCGAATTCCTGATTGGGAGAGCCGGGGTCGGAAAACAACTGCAAGGCTCCCACCAGGGCGTTGCGGCCATAGACTGATGACATAGGGCCTTTTACCAGTTCCATGCGGCTGATGGCGTCATAGGGCAGGGCACCCATGTAGGGACCACCGAAACTCAGGCGGCGCTGGGGAATGCCGTCCAGCAGTATCAGCACATTGCCGCCGCTGGTGGTGTTGGAGGACAGGCCGCGGACTTCCAGATCCGTAAAAGTGGCGGCCTCCTGCCGGGGGTTCATCTTGACGCCGGAGACATCGCTGAGGGCCTGGGGGGCGCTTTTGGTGCCCGGGCGCTTCAGACGTTCTTCCTGCACAACACGGACATCCGCAGGCTGGTTGATGGTTTTGGTTTCCACGCGGGTGCCGGTAACCGTCACTTCCTGCAGTTCGGCAGCCTCTTCCGCATCGCCTTCCGGGTCGCTTTGTGAAACATCGGCAGTGGACGATGGCTCCTCGTTTGTGGTATCCTCTGCAGCGGCAGAGGCGAATGACATGACGGTAACGCAACAGAGCAAAATCGATAGTGTTTTACGGTAAATTCTCATGGTACTACACTTCCTTGTGCCGGTTGGGGATACTGCGGAGCCGTTACTGTATGGGGTTACTGCGGCACATAGTAACGGTCAGAGCACTGTTGACCAATTAATATTCGTTAATCCCCGGCGCCTTAACGGATTTCTGACAATGGATCTGCGACATGAAGATACTGATAATCGAGGATGACAACGCTCTGGCGGATGTTCTGGTGCGCGGCCTGAAAGAAGAGCAGTTTGCCGTGGACCGGGCCCCGGACGGTGACAGCGGGTTGTCCATGGCCCTTGCAGGGGAATACGACTGTCTCATACTGGATATCATGCTTCCGGGCATCGATGGCGTGGAGGTATGTCGCCGCCTGCGGAGAGAGCAGTACCATGTGCCAATCATCATGCTGACGGTAAAAAACGAAGTTGCTGACCGGGTGCAGGCCCTTGAAGCCGGTGCCGATGACTATGTAGCCAAACCCTTTTCCTTTGATGAACTGCTGGCACGCATCCGGGCGCAGATTCGGCGAAACTCCGTATTTTCCGGCGAGGAACTGCGGCATGGCGATCTGGAGCTGGATGCAAAGACGCTCACGGCCCTGCGCAGCGGTGTTGTCACAGAGCTGACACCCAAGGAATATCAGCTGCTGAGCTATTTCATTCGCCATTCCGGGCGGGTTGTTACCGAAAAAGAACTGATTGAAAACGTATGGGGCCTGACCTTTGATCCCCAGACCAATGTGGTGAACGTATATCTGCACCGGCTGCGCGGCAAGCTGCATATTGACGGGCGGGGCCCGGTAATAAAAACCATTCGCGGTAAGGGATATCGCCTGGGAGAGCCGGTATGATGATTCATTCCATACGTCTGAAACTGACCTTGCTGTACGCCCTGACCGTAGCGGTGTTGCTGGGAGTCTTTATTGGCGCAGACATGGTGGGGCTGCACCGTAATCTGATGGAGCAGGTGGGGGTGGCCGCCATGTCCACCGAGGCTATGCACGAAACATGGTTGCGGGCCATAACCGAGCATATCAGCCTTGCGCTGGTGCTGGTGGTGGTGGTGTTTGTGTTTGGCTATGTATTTATTCGCCGGGCTTTGCAACCGGTCCGGGAGATTACCCGCACTGCAAAGGCTATTTCCGAAAAAGACCTGTCGCTGCGGGTTGAAACCTCCGGGGACAAGGCGGAAATCGGAGAGCTGGCAGATACCCTTAACGACATGATAGCCCGTTTGGAAAATTCCTTTACCCGCACCAGACGTTTTTCCGCCGATGCGGCTCACGAGCTTTCCACGCCCCTGACAATCCTGAAGGGCGAGATTGAAGTTACCCTGCGGCACCAGAGGGAAGGCGAAGAGTATGTTCACACACTGCAACGGCTTTTGGGGCAGATAGAGCGCCTGACGGTGATCGTGGATAACCTGCTGTTTTTATCCCGGGCCGATGAGCACAGCTTGGTAGGGCTGGAGGCTGAAGTTTCCCTGGATACCCTGCTTCTGACGGTGTTTGAGAATTTTCAGAGTATGGCCCGGCAACAGGAGGTCAGTCTGGGACTGGGGTCTGTGGACAGTATAACGGTTTTCGGGGATCAGCATTTGCTGCATCGCATGCTTAACAACATTGTGGGCAATGCGGTAAAATTTACGCCTTCCGGCGGCAGCGTTACCCTGAACCTGGAAAACAGGGACGGGCGGTTTGTGTTACAGGTTACCGATACCGGCATGGGGATTCCCAAAGAGGATCTGCCTCATGTCTTTGACCGGTTTCTCCGGGTGGAAAAAAGCCGCTCCAAAGCTACCGGAGGCGCAGGACTGGGCCTGTCTATTGTACGGGAAATCGCCGACGCCCACGGCTTGCAGATCAACATTGACAGCGAACCGGGTGCCGGAACCAGAGTCGTTGTGACCGGGCAGGTGTCTTAAAGCGTTGCCTGCGTGACCGCGCCGGTGATGTCCGGCGTAAAGGCCGATGTCTGCGCATGTGTTCTTTTCGGGGATTTTGACATTGGGTGAATAGCTGCTATGGTCCTGTTAAATGACAGATGGCAACGGGCTGCCCCAATGCGGCAGCAACCAAACAGCAAACACGCGTATACCGGCTTACAATTCCATGAAAAACATCCGCATAACACCCTGGGGCGTCATTGTCGGTCTTTTAATGCTCATCATTTCTGTTGTCATAGTGTCGTTTCAGGTTACCTGTGACGACCACTGGTGGCATATGGCCACGGGCCGTATGATACTTGCCAACGGCAGCATTCCCCATACCGATCCCTTTAGCTTTACCTTTGGCGGCAAACCATGGATTAACTGGGAGTGGCTTTCCGGGGTTATCATGTTTATGGCCTGGGATATTGCCGGGCCCGGTGGACTGGTGTTTTTGCGCCTGCTGGTGGCGCTCTGCTCGGCGGTGTGTATATGGCGTCTGTTTGAATCCCAGAAGGACAACACGCTGTCCCTGCCGCTGCAATCACTGGTGCTTACCAGCGTGCTGATTATTATACAGTTCCGGCTGGCGGATCGCCCCCATACCTACGCCTTTGCCCTGCTGGCTATCGCGGCGTTGCTTGCCTCCCATATCGTTAAAACCCGGCGCACGGTTTTTATTATTCCCTTTATCATGCTGATCGCCCTGTGGGTTAATGTTCATCCTTCGTGGATGCTGGCACTGGCATGGTTTTGGGCCATGGTTGCCGACGCCCTGTGGCGTGAATATCGGGATTCAGGTTCTGGACTGGGCGCGACCCTTGCGAAAAACCGCAATTTGCTGATAGCTTCGGTAGTGCTTCCCTTTGGGGCTCTGCTGACGCCGAATCTGCTTTCCTATGCAGAGGCGGTTGGTAACATTTTTGCGGAAAACACCTCGCCGGAATGGTACTCCGTGTTGTACTGGGGGCCACAGGCACCTTTTACCATGCTTGCCCTGGCGGTGATGGTCATCGGCTGGGTGGGATATTGCATTAAAACACCGCCGCGACAGCACATTGCCAAAACCCTGTTGCTCGGCCTGCTCTTTATTCAGGGTATGCGGCATATCCGCTTTATTGTGCCCTTTGCCATTCTTGTGGCCCCCTATGCCTGGCTGGGGTACATGCGTATGCTGCAGGGTGCAAAACGATCCCTGCCTTTGCGGACAGCCGGGCTGCTAGCGGTGGTTGTTGGGGTGATGGGCATCGCCATGGTGGGCTTTAACCTGAATCACTATCGTTTTCAGCCGGGCATTAAAGTTGATGACCGGGCAAACCCCATCGGGGCTGCCGCCTTTATGGACGAACACCACTTATACGGTAAAACCTTTGCCAGTACCCTGCAGGCCCACGGATATCTGAGTTTCCGCCTGTGGCCCAAGGTTACCGTATTCATCGATGGCAGATCGCCCCAGGTGTATTCCACTGCCTTTAGAAACAACTATTCCATCGGCGTCACTCTGGAACGATTCAAGGGATTTCTGGAAACCTACTCCATACAAAATGTGCTGGTGGTCAGGAACGATAAACAGATTTTGAATCGCGGTATGCTGGAGGCCGTGGACGCCGAAGAGGGCTTTGGCCTGGCCTATGTTGATGATACCAGCATGTTGTTCCGGCGCTTTGATCCCGCGGATACCGGTATCTGGAAGCCCTTCCGGATTCTGAAACCCTGGATGGTTTCTCCCACATGGATGGAGACATTGTTTGAGGCCCACAGCTTTGATGCGGTATTATGCGAAGTCGCCCGCATGTATGGCAATGCACCGGATGCCGCCATCAGTCATGTGACGGTTCAATTGCTGCAAGCGTATCCCAAGCTGTCGGATGCACAGCGGCAGCGGGTAGGGGCCATGATCAAAGAGCCCGGGTCGGTGCGTTGTGAATAACCCTTTCCTCTGAGGTTACTCACAGGTCAGCTGAATATCCATCAAAAACAGGGGAGACACTCCGGCGTTGATGGGGTGCAGATACATCACCGTGTCGGCGGGGACTGTAAAGGGATACTGCACAGTTCCGTCATCGCCGGTGTGGGGTTCAAGCAGGTCGTCATATGCAACGGTGGCCTTCCATGAGCTGGTTTTTGTGTAGGTGATTGCCTCACCGGCCCGGGTAAAGAGTCGCAGATCCCACTGACCTTCCACCGGGTACATGCTGCTGCTGCCGGGAGGTGTACGGGGTTTGGCCGACAGCGTACAGCTGCGTTCCTGCGCAGTGGTTTCGGTTTTTAACTGGATAAGCGCCGTTGCCACCGGAAGAGTACCGCTGTCCAGTTCCAGATCCAGCACCTTGTTCCACATGGCTTTGTATGCGCCGCCCATCTTGAGGTATATCTCGTCTCCATCCACTGCTAATGTCCTGGCCCGCTCTTCGTTCATGAGGCCCCGGGCGTCGAAGATGGCCTGTACTGCTGTTTGATGTTCCGTGAGGCCTTCATCGTTAAGGGCTGTGATAAATGCGGAGGCAAAGTGGGCAAAGGTCAGTTCCGCTTCAGTGGCGTCCAGACTTTGCATGGCAAGCAGCAGCAGGCGGGTGACCCGGGCGTTGCTCAGGCCTGCATCCCGCAGCATCGCAAAGGTGTCCCACATGGCGCCCGCCAAAATCATGGCGTCTCCCTGATCCACGCCCCGGTACCCTTCGGGATAGGTGAGGTCGTTGTCGGCATCCCGGAAAAAGCCGGGGCCTGCATGCAGATCGATATAATCAAACAGCCCGGATTTGCCGCAGACCAGAGAGGTCATGGTTTCGGACAATCCCTGCTCCAGGGCGTTTTCCAGAGCGCTCATGCCATAGCGGTCAAAGCTGATGGTAAATTCAAGGTTTACCAGCGCCTGATTCATCAGGTGTCCCATTTCGTGGTAAATGGTTTCACCGTCATAGGCAAAGTCGGCCTTTGCCCCCTGCCCCAGCACAATAATATCACCGGTGGGGCCGGTCAGGCCATAGATGGCTCCCATACCCCGGGCAAGCATGTCCCGGGGCAGGTACATGGCCATGGAAAGAGGTTGCAGAGCATCGGAACCCTCGGGGGTGGGCACCTGAAAGTTCACCACCAGATTGATGGGGGCGTTGTCATCGCCGTGGCGGTTGGGAATGGTGTCAAAAACTCCCACCGCAGGATCGGCAAAGAAATCGTAGAACTTTGAGGCATGGTAAAAGGCCTCAACCTCTGCGTGACGGTCGTCGGGATCGAACTCCCCGGCCACGGCCCGGGTGTAGTCATCGTATATAAAGCTGTTGTTTTCTTCCTTGTTGGCCCGCTGCACCAGAGTGCAGATGCGCTGGGTTTGGGGGCCGTCACCCATGTTGATGGTGTTGGTCTTGCCTTCATCGGCGCAGGTGTAGACTTTCAGGCGGCGCAGGCCGTTGACCTCGGGGCTGGTTAAGGTTCCTTCGGCGTCATCGGCGGCGGGCAGATCCACTTCAATCATGTCCGGTGTCGCCACGGGATTTACGGGAAAAACCATGGCGGTGTTCACCGGCTGCATCGGGGCTTCTTCTTCTGCTTCCGTATCCTGTTTGGTGCTGTCGCCGTCGCTGCTGTCTTCTTCGGTCATTTCCTCCTCAGCGATTTCGTCATCTGTATCAGCGGACTCGGATTCGCCTACGTCGCCGTCAACGATATCACCGTCAGGGCTGTTGTCGGTTGAATCACAGGCCGAAAGCATAAGGCCACAGGCGAGCATACAGATCACCGCAATGGATTTGAAAGTCTTCATAATACACCTTTTAACGTAAAAGCAGTAAATGATAAAAGTGTCTTAATGGCCTTATAGTAAAGAAATGCCGATATATGCGCAAGTTAAAAATAGTAAAAATCGTAAAAGCAGTAAACAAAGAGGGCGCTTCGGCCCATGGTCGGGCATATCTTTAGCCTATCTTTACCATAACAAAACAGTCTAACTTTGATACAATTTGACCAAATTGTAATATCATTGATGAAAAATATTGTGTCATTGAGGTGGGCATGCTACCGGTTAATTAAGCCAATTTGCCAAGTAGCTGTAAGAACAACAAAACGAGGACAAAAGGATGAAGCAATCTGTATCTGTATTGATTTCCTGCATTTTTGTCATCATTACCGCTGTTTCCGGATGTGATGGGGGAACTACAGCGGGAAACGGAGACCATGTTGACGGGGATGTGAGCGCCGATGGCGACGCCGAGAGTGGGGATGAGATCGAAACCATGGAAGAGGATCTGGAAACATCGGATAAAACCGATGGGAGTGAAGACGGGGATATCGAAGTCGTTGATGACGATATCGAGTCAGAGATCGAGGTTGTAGACGGGGATGCTGAAGAAACTGCTGAGGATGTGGAGATGGTTGAGGAAGAACAGCAGGCTTCGGCTCCCCGGTTTACCGGTTTTACCGCCTCCGGCGGGACAGCGGCCTCCGACAGCCACCGGCTGATATTCCGGATGGCCCCCGCCGCCCTTGTGGTGAAGGCCTCAAACGGAACCGTTAACCTGAACGCAACAATTACGCCACAGTCATATAAATGAAGGAAGGGAGTTTCAGAATGAGAAAGCTAATGATGCTGGTGATGGGTGCCGGTCTTGTGCTGGCGTGGTCTGTGGCCATGGCTGATGTACCGGTGACCATGCAGTTTCAGGGATACCTCACCGACAGCGACAACGAACCCATGGAAGGGGAGCATACCCTGACCTTTACCCTGTATGGTGCCCAGGACGGCAGCGACGTTGTCTGGTCCGATACTCAGGTGATGGCACTGCAGTCCGGTGCCTTTACCGCTCTGCTGGGGGGAGAGAGCAATCCTCTGGACGCCAATATTTTTGGCAGCGATCCCCTGTGGATGGGTATTACCGTGGACGGCGGTGCGGAACTAAGCCCCCGTTCTCCCGTTACATCGGTGCCCTATGCCACCCGGGCGGCCCTGGCGGACAACGCCATGACCCAAGAGCAGGTGCAGGCTATTCTGGATGATCAGGGCTACCTGACGGAATACACCGAAACCGACCCCACGGTAAACAGCCTTGCAACCGCAAGCCTGAGCTGCGACACCGGTAACGTTGCCAAATGGGATGGTGCAAGCTGGAGCTGCGCTGTTGACGAAGGTCTGACGGAAGAAAGCGATCCCACGGTTAACGATCTGGCCCGGGCGACCTTTGGTTGCGCCGCCGGTCAGGTGGTGAAATGGGACGGCGCTGCATGGGCCTGCGGCGATGACATGGACACCATTGTCACCGACACCGATACCCTGGGCCAGTTGATCTGCGCCAATGGCTATGTGGCAAAGTACAACGCTGACACCTTTGCATGGGAATGCGCCGCCGATGAAGGTCTGACCGAGGAAAGCGATCCCACGGTGAACGATCTGGCCCGGACAACCCTGGCATGCGGCAACGGCGAAATTCCCCGGTTCAACGGCGTAAGCTGGGAATGCTCCCCGGATGTCAACACCGATATGCTGGCGGACATTGTCTGCGGCGAAGAGCAGATTCTCCGCTGGAACGGAACCGCCTGGGCATGCAGCAACGATAATGACACCATTGTGGAAAATACCGATTTGCTGGCGTCCCTGAACTGTGAGGCCGATGGTTCCGTTGTCCTGTGGAACATTGACTCCCAAACCTGGGAATGCGGAATGTCTGTGCTGAGCGAAACCGACCCCGAATTCAACGCATCCCAGGCTGCGGGCATTGAAGCTGCTGATATCAATCGCTGGAACGAAGCCCATGGCTGGGGTGACCACGCCAACGCCGGATACCTGACTTCCTACACCGAAACTGATCCCCAGTACGCCGCTTCCGTGGCATCGGGCATTGCTGCCGGTGATGTGGCAAGCTGGAACATGGCTTATGGCTGGGGCGATCACGCTGCTGCCGGGTACATGACTTCCTACACCGAAACTGATCCCCAGTACGCCGCTTCCGTTGCGGCAGGCATTGTTGCCGGTGAGGTGGCAAGCTGGAACGCCGCTTATGGCTGGGGCGATCACGCTGCTGCCGGGTACATGACCTCTTACACTGAAACCGATCCGGTGTATGGTGCTTCCGTGGCCGCAGGTATTAGCTCTGGTCAGGTAGACAACTGGAACGAAGCCCATAGCTGGGGCGACCACGCCACGTTTGGGTATATGACCTCCTACACCGAAGCCGATCCTAACTTTATCGCCTCTGCTGCGGCGGGCATTACCGCCGGTGATGTGGTCCACTGGAGCGAAGCCTACGGCTGGGGCGACCATGCCGCCGCCGGGTACATGACCTCTTACGCTGAAACCGATCCTCAGGTGGGCAGTTTGACCACCGGCCGTTTTCCGGTTTGGAGTGGTTCGACTCTGAACGATGCCAACATGTATCAGGCTCCCGCAGGCTGGATTGGCATTAACAACACATCTCCCGAGGTTGCCCTGGATGTCAACGGCGATATCCGCGCCAACCGTATTTGCGACGAAAACGGCGCAAACTGCAGGGATCTTTCCGTGGCCGGTGCTACCGACGGGCATTCTCTGGACGCCGCCGACGGTGTGCCGGTGGATGCGGTGTATGTGGACAACGATGGCGTGATGAAGGTTAACAACTACAGCATTATGAAGTTTGATGACAACGGCCACCAGGCAGAAGCCACTGCCTATGATTTTGGAGATCCGGGTGTTGTCATAGAAAATGCCTACGGGGAAAGCGGCGGCTTCTTTGCAAATAACGACACTGCTGCCATCTGGAGCGCAACGAATACCGGCATGATCGTGGAGTTTTTGGATGAAGACGGCATGAGCAGCCGCAGCTACATTGACAGCGGTGGCCAGTTGATGATGAGCTCCGACCGTAAGCTGAAGGAGAACATTGAGCCCCTGAAAGACAGCCTGGACAAGGTGATGCAGATGGAGGGCAAGCGCTACAAATTCAAGCTGCTGCCCGGGGAAAAGGAAAAAGGCCAGGTCAATAAAATGCAGGTGGGCCTCATTGCCCAGGATGTGGTCAAAGTGGTGCCGGAAGTAGTGGACTATCAGGAGCGCAACGACCAGTATTACATCAACTATGCCGCCCTGGTGCCGGTGCTGATCGAGGCCATGAAAGAACAGCAGAAGCAGATCGAAACCCTGCAACAGCAAGTGCAGGCGCTTTCACAGCAGAACTAATAGCCATCCGCCATCAGGGGTGTTCCTGATGTTGCAACAGCGCCCCGGTTACTCATTGGAGTGGCCGGGGCGTTTTTCCGTATCCTTCGGAAACATGCGCTTACTCATATATGAGCAACGGTCCAGGTAAAGACGGTTACGTTCATGGGGCGTATATCCTGTTAATCGATGCAAAAGCCAGGGCGATCATGACCATGCCGCAGCAGCCCCACAGCGCCAAAAAGATGAACGCGGTTTTCAGTGCCGGTATTTTGCCAACGTCTATATCCCGGAGTTGCATGGTGATCCGCTGAGCAATACCGCGGCCCGCAAAGTAGATGTACATGCCGCCTCCGGTGAAGCCCCAAAGGATCCAGAAGGGGTTGTCGAGTATCAGCAGGAAAGCCGCAAGGGGCAGGGTCCACAGGGTGAGGGAATCCCACAGGCATTCCGCCCGGCCATCGGCATAAAAGACCGGGTCCACCTCATCCCAGGGCTCGGTGAGCCCGAACCGTTCCGCGGTTTTGGGGGCCAGCAACGAAATCAGTTGCCCGATCCACGCCAGCAGTGACAGCACCAACACCAACCACGCCAAAGTCAATATCATAGCCGCAGCCTCCGTTATCAGATATGAAAACCCGTTGTGTACTGCTGTTCCCCGATTGTATGCGGTACCTCCGCTGGTGCGTTATTACTTCTGCCCGGATGACACCCGTGCTGTGTTGGCGTTGTTTGCCCGGGGTCTGCTCCATCCCGGTGCCAGGGGTGACGGCCCGTACACCGCATACAGGGCGTCGGCATAGACCGTATCGTGGCTTCTGAGGCCGTAGATGTAGTATGTCCCGTCATTGGCCACGGCGGTCGGGCTTGTCATTAAAGCCGGAGGCCCCCAGCCCAATGACTCCCCGTCTGCTGAGAATGCTACCTGGGCGTGGTCCACCTCGGCAAGCAGAGTGCCGTCTGCAAGGGCGGCAATAGCAAGGCTGCCGGAATAGGCATACTGATTTGCTTCCCAGATCAGACTGCCGTCAGAAGGGGCAAAGGTCTTGAGTCCAAAGCTGCGTTCAAGGACGCATACATCGCCGTTCGCAGTAATGGAGGGCGGTCCCGGGTCGCCGGTGGTGGCGTAGGTCCACAGCAGATTAGTTGAGTTGTTGGGGTTGTTGTACAGCGCCACAAGCGAGGGCGGATTGGTAAGCGGCACAAACACCCGGCCCTGCGAATCAATGGCCATGTAGCCCCGTTGTGTTGTTGGGGTTTGTGGCTCATAGGACCACAGCGTTGCAAACTCCGGGCTGAGCACGTCAAGGTGCCCATCCTGCAACAGCACATGCAGGCTGTCGCCGGGGCCAAAGGCCAGCCCGATAATACCCAGGGTACTTTCATAGCTGCTTTTGGTGATGCCGCCGCCGCTGGAATTGATGACATATATGCTTGCCTTTTGATCCTCCAGTGGCCCGGGCGCCGTGCTCAGATACAGTTCATCTGTGCCTGTGCCCGGAACACTACGCAGTGCAAGGCCCCAGCCGCCGCTGGTTTGCCCGTCGGGTATTTGGGTGGTCCACTTTTTTTGACCGTCATGGGTGATGGCGGTGACAATGGTGGTATATGCCTGGGCCTCCGGGGTCATGCTGCACACAACGTACAGGGTTTGGGTAAGATTGGAAAAGATGGGATCAGCGCAGCCGCCCAGATGGGGATGATCAAAGTCGTTGAACTTCCAGTTTTTTGTGCCGTCCGGGGCAATGCTGTAGATGCTGCGGGATGGGGTTACCAATGCGTAGATAGTGCCGTCCTCTGCCAGCGCCATAGAGCCGTTGCCGGATTCGACACCCCATTGGGTATCTTCAAACTCGAACTTCCACTTTACCACGCCCCAGCCGTTAATCAGGACGTCATGGCTTGTTTCTTCCGTGCTGCCGTCAAGGGTAACCGTCAGGCTGACGGTGTAGCTGCCCGGGATGGCGTATTCGTGGTTGATGCTGTGGCCGCTGCCGGTTTCGCCGTCGCCGAAATCCCAGGCAAAGGTGTTGGCGGGATACTCGGTATAGGAATCAAGCATTGACTGGAAATACACCGACAAGGTGCCCGGGGATACCTCAAAGCTAAAGGCGGCGTTGCCGCTGTTGCCGTCGGTGTCTCCGTCTGTGATGTCTCCGTCAACGGTGTCGCCATCGGTGATATCACCGTCAACAATGTCGCCGTCAAGGGTGTCACCGTCGGGGCTGTCTTCGCCCTCAAAACAGCCGGTAAGCACCAGCAGTGCCGTCATCATTATTGCCAGTACGAGGTGAGCGCTGCGTTTCATGGGAACTCCCTTATAAGCTGCGTCTGCTACTGCGTTGTGTGTTAATCAATTCACAATACCACAGTATGTGCGATGTGCAAGGTGGGGGGCGGGTCTCCTGCCTTACAACAAACGTTCGTCCCGAGTAAGGCCACCGGCCTGTATCGAGGGATGGGAAACCCCCGTTACCCTTCGAGACGCCTTCGGCCCTCAGGGCGAACGTGGTTAGGTAGGGCCAACCTCTGCATTTTACCGGGTTGTACGGATCTCCACGAACTGTAGGTCGGGCACTTGTTGCCCGACATGGATGTTCCCAAACGTAGGGATACATACATCCAGAGCCCTGCATTGTCGGGCACCGCAAGCAGGTGCCCGACCTACATGATTATACAGGTGGTGAAATCGGGAAACCCTGTATTTTACCGGGTTTATGCATATCCTCGATCGGTAGGTCGGATTAAATTCTAATCCGACATGCCGGGGAATGCTGGTGCCTGGACGGCCCTCTCCCGTCGTCCGCTCCCCATCGTCCATGATTCCCCGGGCAACGTGAGGATACCGGGTGGTGCAGGAGGCATGGGGACAAGGCAATTACATGCTGGAATGGTTTTACCTTTGGGGAAGCTACTTATCCTTCGTATCTTTCCCGGGTTCTTCGGGGGAATTAGCGGGCACGGCGTGAGGAATAATTGTCAACAGATCCAAGAGAGTATAGGCGTTCTCTATACCGATCATTACCGAACTGATATTCCCATGGGCATCAGCTTCTATTGATAGTTCCGGATCCCACAAACTGTAGTCGTCGGTTGGGCATATGCCAATAGGATCAACGGGCTCTTCATCAGAAACAAATCCTGCCAGACCTTTAAACAATGCCAACGGTATACCGGGTCGTATGCCCGAAGGTGTTCGGCTTGCCGGAGAAGTTGTGGAAATGAAGAAGACAACGTTGTACTCTTTCAATATGGAAATATTGAGATGCTCGTACATCAATACTTCAATAGCATCACGAATGATTCTGTTTTTGTAATCACTGATCGAAAGGGTTGGACCATTGTACGGGACAACCTGAAGTGGCTTGCCGAGCATGTACTGAACTGTGTCCTTTGTCATGCCGATCTTGATGCCTCCCAAAGAAAATTCATCAGCAGGCAAACACGGCCAGTATCGAATCATTTCGATATCTTCCACTACCCCTTCCTTTGTTACTCCAAAACGCAACCAGCCTTTCCATAAACTGCCCGGGCAATTTCTATATCGAGTATCAGTTATGGGGAGTATAAAATTCACAGGCATTTTCAGAATATCCACAACCTCATGAAACCCCATTCCCACCTTCACTCCCGAAGGTGTCTGTATCAAGGGTGACTTTGTTGACATACCCATGAAGGAACCATTCTCAGACCAATCAACATCCAAATTGTGATAGCTCCAAAATCTGGAATACATACTTTTCGGTGGCATCGGTTTCCCCATAATTTGCAACACCTGTTCCTGGGTGGTACCAAAGGGAACATCCCCCAGTTTGAATTCTGAGCTAGGTATACAAAATTCGCGTTCAGAGATGGGTACCCCTCCCCCGGGCTTAACAGCAGGAACATGACTCGATAAGCATGAAGGCAACCCGAAAATTGTGAAAAACAACACACACCACCATGCTTTTTGGGGCATACCGTAGTTTCCAGCATCAGTCTTAAAACCATTGTCATGTTTCTTCATAATAGACTAACACTCCTTTGCATAGCCTTAAAAAGCAAGAATGAAAAATGATATAAGGTGTCAATTTCTCGCTTTTAGTAAGCCCAATCAAAATCACCCTCTGTTTCATAATCCCACTTAGTGGGTGGACATATCTTCTTCCCATCTTCCCAATAACAGGGGTCCGTTTTCCATGAAGGCTCTATGTAATCCGTCCAACCTCCAACATCATTTTTCTTAAATTCTTTTTTGAATTTATCCGAAATAGAATCCCCCTTCGTATTTTTGTTAGTATTGCATCCATTTAATTCAATAAATGCATCATCTCCTAATTTATGTCTAGTTGCTTTAGCTAGTTTCTCGACACCCTTAAATGTTAAGCGGGTCGATTTACTCTTCTTTTCTTCTGGACTCTTTAATATTCTTCTCTTATGCTTTTTAAGTTTCCCTTCTTTTAGTATCAATTCTTTTTTATTCGCATGCCCATACCATATCAACCCACCATCAATCTTATCCTCAGCAAGAATGGCAGCTTCCATCTCTTTGGGATTGCTTACATATACAACATTGGCCGTATGGTATTTTTTGTCACCCTCTGGCGTTTCATCTTCAGTATTTCTGAGTTCTTCTGCCCTTGCATGTGCAGCATAGCTGTCAACTTCGTCCGATACCAAAATAAGGAAATGATCCAGCCCCGTAGGATCAATGGCATTTACCGGGTTTCCCCCTGCATACATGTAAAGATCAAGACTACCTGCCTGGCCTATGGGCTCAGGACGGTTGTAACGGCGTAATTCAGGAATGTACGTCCATTGTAGTTAAACCCGGTTTCAGAGTCAAAGGGCTTCGTTGCAATTCCCTGGCATGGATTCCTGCTTTCGCGTGAATGACGGTGGTGGTGGTGTCGGGAGGCTGTGCGGGCTACGTTGCATTTACCGGCAGGGTTTGAGCTTTCATGTTTGACAGAATGGCCCGGATCAACCATCATCGCAGTCTGCTGATTGCATTGACAAACGAATTTTTGTAAGGGACAGGAACCGGAATGAAGCATATGCAGATCCCTTTTGAGAAATTGAGCAGCCAGGCCCTTGATGGATTGATCGATGAGTTTGTGACCCGTGACGGGACCGACTATGGCATTGAAGAGCGCTCATTGGACGAAAAGAAAAGCGCTATCAGACGTCAGCTCCACAGTGGCGAGATCGTAATCGTGTTCGATACAGTGACAGAGACTCCCAATATCATCCTAAAGGACGAGCTTCGGTGAGATTTTGCCCCTGTAGCCGGAATGACGGCCCCGCCACCCCGTTGCAAAGTCGGGAAATCGCCCCGATGGGAAGGGGAGGGACCGCCGATGTCCCGCAGATGCCCGTATAGGGCGCGGCGGCGTTCCGTACATCTCCCAAAAAGGCGGCGGGGCGTTATATTACCTGGGTCAATACTGACCATATCCATCGATTTTATCCCGGATCTGTGCGTAGATGAATAATACCACGAACCAAAACAGGGCCATGGCGTATATTGCGGCCTCTGGATCGTTCATCCACCAGCCCAGGTGATCGAACAGCATTCTGAATAATTTATAGGGAATGTACAGTGCGGCGACCCATCTTACGATAACCCGTATTGCTGCGAGGTCGTATGCATTCACGGGCTTATCTCCTTTAGCCTGCTTTGGTGGCGGGTTCTTTGCCCTGCCACAGCACTGCCCCGCCGTTGTAGCCCGGGTCAATGCTAATCATTGTGTGCAACAATCCATTCTTTAATGTCAGAATAAAGGCATATGGCAACGAACCAAAACAGGGCCATGGCGTATATTGCGGCTTCCGGGTCATTCATCCACCAGCCCAGGTGATCGAACAGCATTCTGAATAATTTATAGGGGATATACAGTGCGGCGACCCATCTTACGATAACCCGTATTGCTGCGAGGTCGTATGCATTCACGGGCTTATCTCCTTTAGCCTGCTTTGGTGGCGGGTTCTTTGCCCTGGTGATTGTCTCGTGATGTGACTAATATACACTATATACCTGTAAAAACCGCATGTCAAATGCCCCGGTCCATACTGCGCCTTTGGCATAACCCCTGCCTCTATTAATGTAGCCGGGCGCAATCCATAAAAAATGAAAAAAATGTGAAAAAAATTACGTTCCGCTTACATGGACTCCTAACATGTGCTAGATTTGGGCGTGGCTGAAAAGATCACCGGTTTATACGGGTGAAAGGCTTTGGCCACGGTAACGGCAAGGGCCGCAGCCCCACGGGGCTTCCGGCCACAGACAGAAGGAACGCCTATGATGCACAGCGGTTGTCGCCGCATTGACCAGCGGGTCGCAGGAGGGTAATCTGTGGCAATGAAACACCGGCGGATCATCTACGGATGTCTGTGGGGGCTGGCGCTGCTGGCGATTGTCACCGGCGATCTGCGGGCCTGGTATCTGCACCGGGCGGCGCAGCCCGATGAGGCGCAAGTGCTGGCGGCCATCCCCGACGGCGCAACCCTGCGGGCCCATGACGACCCCCTGCCATACTGGGGCGTGCATGCTCCCGACGGCGCGCTTTTGGGTCTGGCCTTTGTCACCGCCCATGCCGGGGCGCAACAGCCGGGCTTCAACGCGCCGGTAAACCTGCTGGTGGGACTGCTGCCCGGCGGCGACATCGCCACGGTAGATATTCTTGAACACCGCGAGAGTCCCGCCTACATGGCCTTGATCCGACGCGGCGGCCTGCTGGAAGACCTGGCGGGACGCTCCGTTGCCACCGACCCCAAAAACCTCGACGCTGTTTCCGGCGCGACCATCACCAGCCGCGCCATCCAGCGGCAGACCCTCACCAGCGGCGCAACCGTAGCCCGGCAGGTGCTGGGCCTTGATATTCCCACGCCTCCCGCCAACACCACCGGCGGGCTTATTGATGTTTGGCAGCTTGGGGCTTTGGCTTTTGCGCTTTTGCTGGCGGCGGGGGCAAGCCTCAAAGCAAACCCGCGACTGCGGCGGTTTTCCCTTGCGGCGGGCTTCATTGTTCTGGGATTGTACCTCAATTGTTCCTTGACCTTCGGGCATTTGGCGGGAGTTTTGCAGCTTTCGGCACCTACGTTGGCTAATATTTCAATGATATTGGTTATGCTGTTCGCGATTGGTTTCGCCCTTGGCGGCAAACGGGCCTACTGCCGGAATCTTTGTCCCTTTGGCGCGGCGCAGGAAGCCCTGTTTTTCATCAGCCCCGCAAAACTTGAAGTCACTCCGAGACTTCAGCGGACCGCAGGAATTATTCGCTTTATTATTCTGGTGGCGGCGCTGTGGGCGCTGCTGGTTTTCGGTCTTGGCGAAGCCGCTGAACTGGAACCCTTTGCCCATTTGTTTGGGCGCGGGATGTCGGCAAGCTTATGGATCTACGCCGCTGTGGCCCTGGGGCTCAGCGCCTTTGTGCCGCGATTCTGGTGCCGGTTTTTCTGTCCCACCGGCGCGATGCTGGAGCTTGTGGCCCGGCTGCGATATTATGTCAAACGCAAGGACGCCGCGCCCGCAACCCTGGAGGATGATCATGAAGCCCGCTGACAGCCGCCGAAAACCCCGGGGCGACCGGCTGTTTGTGGCGGCGCTTATTCTGGTGCTGGGCCTGATGATCTGGACGGTGGCGGATTTGCAGCGGCGCAACGCCACGGCGGTGGCGGATCGACCCGCCATGCGCAGCATCGACCCGGCGGTGTTGCAGCAGGGCATCCAAAGCGGGCAGTTGTCGGATCATCCGGCGCGGTTTTTCAAGCCGGTTGAACATAACGGAGGCAGGCCATGACCACGGATAACAAGCATCCGGTTTTGGAATGCGAACTCTGCCCCAAGGCCTGTAAACTGGCGTATCTGGAGCGCGGCGACTGCCGGGTGCGATATAATGCGGGCAACGGAAA
>Ga0070729_10003532_pt1 | contig 18004 bp, 16 predicted proteins | sample tdDd472_FD_66725 | JGI IMG/M metagenome (GOLD analysis project Ga0070729, IMG submission 66725) | Marine sediment microbial communities from the Atlantic coast under amendment with organic carbon and nitrate - tdDd47.2 | ecosystem: Environmental > Aquatic > Marine > Coastal > Sediment | place... | reverse complement strand
GTTTACCTTTCTCCAACTCGAAATACTGACATGCCTGTTCCCGTTTTCCAGCAATTTCGATTACATTTTGCCGTACTGGATTCCCGGCCAGGTAAAGCTTTTCTTTTGGGAAATATCTCTCCATCCCTTCGTAAGCCACACATATTTTTAAAGCTTTTTTTGCCAGTAATTTGTTGGTAATACCCGGAAACGAATTCTGTTCCTGTAACACAAGCGGAATTCCTTTCCTGGCAGCCATTTGACCAATTGGTCCGCTGGCATAACCACCTACCCCTACTACCACATCCGGTTTAAACTTATTGATTATTCGTCCGGCTTTGATCAGGCTAAAGATGAGTTTTAGAGGAAATAATAAATTCCTGAGAGTCAATCTGCGCTGAAATCCACTGATCCAAAGTCCCTGAATAGGATAACCTGCCAATGGAACTTTCTCCATCTCCATTCTTCCCTTTGCCCCAACAAAAAGAATATCAACCCCGGGGAGCTTCTTTTTTATAGCGTCTGCAATGGCAATTGCCGGGAAAATATGTCCCCCGGTACCACCTCCGGAAATCAATATTTTATGCTCATGTTGTGGCATACTGCAGTTTTTCAGATTTTAATTTTTGTTCTTCCACTGTCCTGCTAACGCTTAGAATAATACCTATCCCAATACATGTAAACCAAAACGAAGTTCCACCCATTGAAATGAAAGGTAATGTTTGTCCGGTTACAGGCAATACATTTACGGCCACGCCCATATTAATCAGGGCTTGAAAAACCATCATAAAACTAATACCTATAACCACGAAGCTCCCGAACTTCATAGAGCAATTCCTGGCGATTTTCATCGATCGGAACATCAGTATCAGGTACATCAGTATAACAGCGCTGGCTCCCACAATTCCATATTCTTCGATAATAATTGCAAAAACAAAATCTGAATATGGATGTGGTAGAAAGTTTCGTTGGGTACTGTTACCTGGCATTTTTCCCAACACTCCGCCCGTGGCAACAGCAATTTTTGATTGTTCAACCTGGTAAACCTGTTCCTCATCCGGGTTGAAAAATTTGTCAAGCCGGTTTACCCATGTTGTACTTCGCTTAATGGTTTCAGGGTAATTTTTACCGATAAAGTATAAAATTCCAATACTTACAATCCCAATACCCACCAGTGACATGATATGATATACGTTGGCCCTGCCAATAAACAACAAAATAAGGCTGGTAACAAAAACAAGCGCAGCAGTAGAAAAATTCCCTGGCAAGATCAAAACACAAATGATGAGAATGGGCACAATGATCAGTAAAAATCCTGATTTGAAATTCTTAATCTGATCCTGCTTTTTTGCAAGAAACCGGGCAATGTACATAATAAGCGCAAGTTTGGCCAGGTCGGAGGTTTGAAATGTTAATCCGGTACCGGGTATCCAGAGCAAACGATGGGCACCATTGATTTCAGGGCCAAAAAACAGGGTGAACACCAACAGTGGTATAGAAAGGAAAAACAAGAACTGCGCAATGCGCGAGAAATATTTGAAGTGAATAAGAGATGTTACATACATCAGCCCGAAGCCAAGTATTACAATGATAAATTGCTTAAAAAGGTAATATTCAGTATTCCCGCCCTGCTTGAGGTAAGCCAGAGATCCTGTAGAACTGTAAACAACAAGTAATGACAAAACCGAAAGCAGGATTGCTATGATCCAGATCACCTTGTCTCCTTTTATTTTGTCAAATATCATAGTTAGTTAATGTTTGAATGTGTCAATGCTTCAATGTGTGAATGTATGAATGTGTGAATTATTGAATGAATGTTCGATACATAATTAATGTCTTTTAATTCTTATAAGAGGAGTTTTTCGCTTTTGCCATAATTTTAATAATTTCATTTATTTCGCTGGCAAGCCTTATTAACTCTTCATTGTCATTTGATAAATTGGAGTCCTTGATTATTTCCAACCAATATTGAGATTCATCTGCTTCTTCAACCACAATACAAATTTTACTAAAGAACCCAGCCTGGGATCTTGCCCTGCAAGCTGCACGATAATTAGCACCAGTTGATGTTGATGCCTTAACAAATTGGTACGTTACAACAGAAGATGCTTGACATTTCTTTAATGATTCACAAAATAGAATTACATCTACTGCAAATTGCCTAGTCCTCTTCTTTAATCCTTTGACAAATATTTCCTTTTCTGTCATTTCTCTACTTTAAAACAATATACTTCTCAACCATGCATTCTCTCATTCTTGCATTCTCTCATTCTTGCATTCTCTCATTCTTGCATTCTCTCATTCTTGTATTCTTGCATTTACAGATTTAATACAGCAGTTCTGAATTGATTACCGCGATCCTCATAATTTTTAAACAGGTCGAAGCTGGCACAAGCCGGTGAGAGCAGTACCGTATCGCCTTTTTGTCCAAGTTTATAGGATATATTTACTGCCTCCTCAGCACTGCCTGTTTCAATAATTGCTCCCACATGCTGTTCGAAGGCCTCTTTTATTTTCTCATTTTCAAGACCAAGACAGATAATAGCCTTCACCTTTTCCTTTACCAGCGGTAATAATTCTTCGTAGTCGTTGCCTTTATCCTGACCCCCGGCAATCCACACCACTGGTTTATTTGCATTTTCGAGGGCATACCAGGTAGAATTGATATTTGTAGCCTTCGAGTCGTTGATAAAATCAACTCCGCGAATAGTGGCAATATATTCCAGACGATGAACAACACCCTGAAACTCCGTCAGGCTCTCCTGGATAGTTTCCTTCCGGATGTCCAGCAATCGTGCTGCTATTGCCGCTGCCATCGAATTGTAAACGTTATGTTTACCCGCTAAAGCCATATCATGTAGAGTCATTATCATTTTTTCAGTATTTATGTTGATGTTCAATTGACTATTTAAAAATTCATTTTTATCTTCCATCAGCCAGGCTGCAAGATTTTCATCCGTTTGCCTGATCGAAAAAGGGTAAAGCCTGGACTGAACCGGCTTTTCATTAAGGAATTTTGCTATTTCAGCATCGTCATCACAGTATATTAAGGCATCATCATTGGATTGATTTCTTGTGATTCTGAATTTTGAAGCCGCATACTTTTTAAAGTTGTGATCATACCTGTCAAGATGATCAGGAGTGATATTCAACAATACGGCAATGTTTGCCCTAAAATCGAACATCCCATCCAACTGAAAACTACTGAGCTCCAACACGAAATATTCAAAGTCGTTTTGAGCTAGCTCCATGGCAAAACTTTGTCCAACGTTACCAGCCAGACCAACGTTTAAGCCTGCATCCTTAAGCATTTTATAAGTCAACAGTGCAGTTGTGGTCTTGCCATTACTTCCGGTAATACAAATTGTTTTCGCATCTGTAAACCTGCCTGCAAACTCAATTTCCGATATCACTGGAATCCGCATTGTATGAGCCCTCTCAATCAAGGGAACACGATCTGGTATCCCCGGACTTTTAATAATCTCATTTGCCTTGAATATCAAAGCTTCGCTGTGCTTTCCTTCTTCGTACCTGATTTCAAACTGTGAAAGAACTGTTTTATATTTCTCGTTGATCTTTCCTTTATCGGAAAGAAAAACCTCAAATCCTTTTTTCTGTGCAAGAACTGCGGCCCCTACTCCACTCTCGCCGGCTCCCAGAATGGCTATCTTTTTGGCCACGACTCATCCTCCTTTACCTTATTTTTAGTGTTATCACAGTAAACACAGCCAGCATTATTCCAACTATAAAAAATCGCAATACGATTTTCGGTTCTTTATATCCCTTTAAATGATAGTGATGGTGCAATGGACTCATTTTGAAAATTCGCTTGCCAGCACCATATTTTTTTCGTGTATACTTGAAATAGCTTACCTGCATTACCACCGATAAATTTTCTGCCAGGAAAATCCCGCAAAGGATGGGGATGAGCAATTCTTTTCGCAGCATAATGGCGAAAACAGCAATAATACCACCCAGTGCGAGTGAACCGGTATCGCCCATAAATACCTGCGCCGGGAAGGCGTTGTACCATAGAAATCCAATGCATGCCCCAACAAATGCACTGATAAACACAACCAACTCACCGGTATCAGGGAGGTACATTATGTTGAGGTAATTGGCAAAAAAGATATTACCCGACACATAGGCAAAAATTGCCAGCGTAGTCCCAATAATGGCAGAGGTTCCGGTTGCCAACCCATCCATGCCGTCGGTAAGATTTGCTCCATTTGATACTGCAGTGATAATGAGGATTACAATAGGTACGAATATTAAAAAAGTCCATCTTTCATATCCTTTTCCCAACCAGCTGATAAATATGGAATAGTCGAGTTCGTTGTTTTTTACAAATGGAATCGTTGTCTTGGTTGACTTAACCGGATCGGGAGAAAACAAATTTGGGATTTCACCAAGTTTTGCCGGATCATTGCTTTCATCTGTTTCAATAAACGATTTATCTGTTACCTTTTCACGAACCACAATATCCTCGCTGAAATACATGGTAAGGCCCACAAACAATCCCAATCCAACCTGTCCCAGAACTTTAAACTTGCCTGCAAGTCCCTTCTTGTCTTTCCGGAATACTTTTATGTAATCATCAATAAATCCGATCAGCCCCAGCCAAACTGTCGAAATAATTATGATAATGATATAAATATTGTCAAGCTTTGCAAACAAAAGTGTTGGGATAAGAATGGCACCCAGGATGATAAGCCCACCCATAGTTGGGGTTCCCTGCTTTTCCATTTGGCCTTCCAAACCCAGGTCACGGACCGATTCACCAACTTGCTTTTTCCTTAAAAAATTAATCAGGCGTTTACCAAAAAGCAATGAAATGATCAAGGAAGTAATTACCGCCATACCCGCCCGGAAAGAAATATACTGGAACATCCCGGCACCAGGAATATCAAAAGATTCATTCAAATATTCAAAAAGATGATACAACATTTATTTCTTTATTCTTTTTGGTTTAAACATTCAGCTAGAATTTCTCTGTCATCAAAATGATTTCGTACACCATTGATTTCTTGGTAAGTCTCATGTCCTTTTCCAGCAACCAGGATAATATCGCCACTCATCGAAATCATACAGGCAGTTTTTATTGCTTCTCTTCTATCTATGATTGATACAGCTTTTCGTTTTTGTACAGGATCCAGTCCTGCGTCCAAGTCGTTAATTATGGTTTGTGGATCTTCGGTTCTTGGATTGTCGGAAGTGAGTATTACATGATCGCTCCAATTGCAGGCCAGTTGCGCCATTTTTGGCCTTTTTTGCTTGTCCCTGTCGCCGCCAGCACCAATTACTGTACAAAGTTTTTCGTTGCCGGTCCTGAGAGATTGAATGGTTCCGAGAACATTTTTAAGCGCATCAGGAGTATGGGCATAATCAACAATGGCTGTAACTCCTGCTTTATTAGGAATTATTTGAAACCGCCCTTCTGCCGGACTTAATCCACTCAAAGCTTTAAGTACCTCATCCTGATTCTGCCCATCCAAAATAGCTACTGAATAGGAAGCAAGCAAATTATAAGCATTGAAACCTCCGACGAGCCTGCTCCATAATTCCTTTTCATCAATGCGTAATTCAATTCCATCCAATCGGCTTTCGATGATACGTGCTTTAAAATCTGAAATACTTTTTATGCTGTAACCTGATTTTACAGCATTTGTATTCTGTAGCATCACCTTCCCATTTCTATCATCAAAATTCACGAGTGCAAACGCCGATTCTGGCAGGCCATCAAAAAATTTCTTTTTTGCTTTAATGTAATTGTCAAAGGTGGTGTGATAGTCGAGATGATCGTGTGTAATATTGGTAAAAACCGCACCATGGAATTCGATACCTGCAGTCCGATCCTGATCCAGAGCATGTGAACTTACTTCCAAAAAGCAATATTCACAACCTTCATCAACCATCGATTTCAGGTTACTGTTAATCTGGATGGCATCGGCGGTAGTATGAGTGGATTTCACTTTATGGCTTCCAATGCGATTCTCAATGGTCGATAGCAAGCCACATTTATATCCCAAAACCGAGAACAATTGATGGAGCAAGAAAACAGTACTGGTTTTGCCATTCGTACCCGTCACTCCAATACATTTCATGATTTCAGAAGGAAAATCAAAAAATGCCGAAGCAATAAATCCCAACGCAGTTGCCGAATCAGTAACAGCAACAAAGGTAATACCGGTTGAAATGATCTCCGGAATTTGCTCGCAAACCACAGCTTTAGCACCCTTTTCGATTGCTGTTTCGATAAACTGATGCCCGTCGACATGCACACCCTTAACGGCAACAAATAGATCACCTTCAACAACCTGCCTGGAGTCGAAACAAACATTGTTTAAAGTAATGTTCATCGAACCGACTACCTTTTCAGGTTTGACCCGGGTTAATATGTCATTTAAATTTTTAGGCATCTATATATGATTACATATTCAGTGTTAAGTTAATTTCATCACCGCGCCTCAGCACAGATCCTGCCTTTATCGATTGACTCTTTACGGTACCTTTTCCGGTAATTTTGGTTTTCAATCCAAGATTTTCGAGGATGAAAACAGCATCGGTAACTCCCAAACCCCTAACATCAGGTATTGTCTTATTGCTGACAAATTCATCAAAAGTTTGCAAGTCGCTGCCTGTCACGGTTTCGGCTAGGTCAATCCCATATTCTTCGAGCCAAGCTTCATGTGAAGTCTGAACAGTGTTTTCGGCAAATTGCATATGTACCGATTCATTGTCCCCTTCAGGATGGATATCCAATTGAGTTGCATACACTATGTCTGCAATTTCTTTAAATACAGGGGCGGCAACAGTAGTAGCATAAAAGCTACCTCCGTTGGGTTTATGGATAAGTATCATGCATGAATATTTGGGCAGGTCAGCCGGAAAGTATCCTGCAAATGAGGCATTGTATTTTTTTATATAAACACCGTTTTCGGCTATCTGTGCAGTTCCGGTTTTGCCGGCAATCTTATACACGGCATTACTGATGTTTGTAGCGGTACCTTGTTCAACAACTCCTTCAAGATAACTCTGGGCCTCTTTTAATGTACTTTCAGAGCAAATATTATTAACAAGTATTTCAGTTTCAAAAGTCTGAATGGTTTGGCCGGCCTCACGAATTTCCTTTACGAAAATGGGTTTTACCAGTTTTCCATCGTTGGCAACAGCATTGTAAAAAGCAAGCAAATGCAACGGGGTAACAGTAAGTTCATAACCAATCGACATCCATGGCAATGAAACTTTCGACCAGGTTCGGCTTTCAGGAGTTGGGATGTTTGGTTTTCTACCCCCCTGGATTTCAATATCCAGGTTATCCATATAAAAAATATTGTCAAGCGTTTTTACAAACTCCCAAGGATCGGCAATCGCATTATCGTTAATGATGCGTGAAACTCCCACATTTGATGAATAAACAAAAGATTCATAGGGTGTAAGCCAACCATCAGCATCTATCAAATGTGAATCCTTCATAGTTCGGTTGTGATACACACACCAGCCATCCCCGATTTCCACAGAGTCGGTTTTTGCAATCCAGCCATTTTCCAGGGCTACCATCATCGAAGGCAGTTTAAAGGTTGAGCCTGGCTCGAACAATTCACCTACAGCAATATTATATATCTCTTTGTACTTGCCATCCTTTTTATCTTTTTGCAGATTTGCGATGGCTTTAATCTCGCCGGTTTTTACTTCCATTAGGACGGCAGTACCTTTTTCAGCCTGGTGCTTTTCGATATGCCTCATCAATGCACTTTCAGCTACATCCTGAAGGTAAGGATCGATGGTGGTAATGATATCTCTTCCATTATCGGAATCGATGTTATTTTCACTCGAAACTGGCTTCCAGGCCCCGTTTGCCATTCGGCGATGAAGTTGGCGGCCCTGGTTCCCTTCCAGAATATCGTTGTAATTTCCCTCAAGTCCTACAAATAAATCCTCCTGTGGTTTGGCATAACCCACAGTCCTTCTGGCCAACAAACCATATGGATATTCTCTGCGAGTTTTCCTGATGGCAATGAGTCCACCCTTGTATTTACCCCGGTTAAAAATCGGAAATTTCTTGATTTGTCTCAGTTCATTGAAGTTTACTTCTTTTCGAATCAATAAATACCTATTTCCTTTGTTGCGGGCTTTGATCAGCATTTGCTTGTATTCCCATTGTGTTTTGTTGCCAAATTTTTTCGACAGGCTTCTTGCCAGCCAGGTTACACTGTCGCTGAATAACTTATCACTGATCAGGTCGGATGCTACATCCATTCTGATTTCAAAAATGGGAATTGAAGTAGCCAGCAAACTACCATCAGAGGCATAAATGTTTCCACGAACTGCATCTGTATCAAAAAAGCGATACTCCTGTTCAACAGCCTGAGCTTTTAATTCATCCCCTTCAAACAGTTGAATATATGCCACTCTGCCAATTACAACCAGTGCAAATATGGTGATGAGGGAAAACACCAGGTAGAGCCTAAACATGGCATCAGAGCCAGGTCCTCTTTGTTGTTTTGGTTTTTTACTGCCTGCCCTCTTCATATCACTAATTTTTGGTATTAAGAAAGATCTTATGGGGAGGTTCTACCAAAGGCTTTATGCCGTATTTTTCAAGCTTTTGTGCCACCACCGACGGTCGGGATTCTTCCATCACTTGTGCCCTCATTTGCACATAATCAAATTTTAACTCCTTTATATTTTTATTAATTTTTTCGATTTTTCTTATTTTTTTCTCAGCCACATAACTATTTGAAATATATACCAGACCCAGAAAAGCAAGAATAAACACTACAGTTAACAAACCACTGTTGTTGCGTTGGTTAAAAAAAGCACCATCCAAAAGCATATGAGTACCCCGTGCAATGCTTTTGCCGACTTTAGGGCGCTGCCTGTTGCTTTGTGATTTTGGTTCCTTTTTTAAAGTATTTACTTGCTTACTCATCGATGTTTTTGGTTTTAGCGTTTTTCAGCAATTCTAAGTTTTGCACTTCTCGAGCGATTATTTTCCATGACCTCCTTTTCGTCAGGAATTATTGGTTTTCTATTTATCACACTAAACGGGGTATTTACATTTCCATAAAAGTCCTTATCAAGTTTGCCTTCAAAATTTCCTGACTTCATAAAGTTCTTTACCAGTCTGTCTTCCAGCGAATGATATGAAATCACAACAAGCCTTCCGCCGGCTTTCAGTACATCTGTAGTTTGCAATAAAAATTCCTTTAATACCTCAAGTTCCTGGTTAATTTCGATGCGAAGCGCCTGCAAAACCCTGGCAAAAAATTTATTCTCCCTTCCCGGTGTCGGGAAGTGGGAAAGTGCTTGTCTGAGGTCTTCAAAATTTATCAATCGCTTAGCCGACCTGAACTTTACAATTGCAGAACTTATAGCACGGGCATTGGGCAATTCACCGTAATTTCTGAAAATTATTGCAAGCTGATCCTGGCCATAATCGTTCAAAACCATAGCCGCTGTAATTTTCTGGCTGCGGTTCATACGCAAATCAAGCTTACCTGGAAACCTCAATGAAAAGCCACGTTCAGCAACATCAAACTGGTGGGATGAAACACCGAGATCAGCTAGTATTCCATCTGCAGGTAAAGCATCATTATATTTTAAAAAATTCTTCAAAAACCTAAAATTATGATTGATTAAAACCAGTCTTTCGTCTTCAATTTTATTGGATATGGCATCCCGATCCTGGTCAAACCCCAGCAACCTCCCCTGCGCCAAATTTTTAAGAATTTCCTTTGAATGGCCACCTCCACCATATGTGACATCTATGTAAATTCCGTCTGGCCTAATATTTAACCCCTCAATACTTTGCTTTAATAAAACCGGGTTATGGTACATCGCTATGGTGTTTGGGTGTTACCAAAACTTCCCATTACTTCTTCAGCCAATGTCTTGAAATCTTCATCACCACTTTGATCAACTTCATACTTGTCCTTGTCCCAAATCTCAATCTTGTCAATCACAGATGTCATCACAATGTTCTTATCAATTGATGCAAAAGCCATTAAATCTTTTGGAATAAGTAACCTGCCGGAGCCGTCCAGGTCAACTGGTTTTACACCTGCCAGAAATTTCCTGATAAAGCGGACATTTTTCTCGAGATAGCGGTTAAGCTGATTTAGTTTTTCCAGTTCAACATCCCACTTTTTCTTTGGCCACAGTTCAAGGCATTGGTTAAATATGCTTCTCTTCAGGATGAAACCACTAGGAATTTCGGGCAGAAGCTCATTTTTGAGCTTGGTAGGAAGAAGAACTCTCCCTTTTGCGTCAATTTTACATTCGTATGTGTACGTGAGACCTGCCATTTTTTTCCTAATTGATGGTCAAATATAGTACGCGACTCCCACATTTAATCACTTTGTTGATAACTTTTTCCACTTTTTCCCACCAATAAATCAAAAAAAATGCTCTATCACACTAATTATCAATAATTAAAACCACTTTTAAAAAAAACCTACATTTTATCATATAAGATGATACGTTTAATAAGTGTGATTGGAACTTGCAGCCCGGCATCGGTCAATAAATTTTAAATAATATTCAGAATAAACGATGAATTAGCTAATTTTGTTTTTTCATTGCAACAAAATCAAATGGCACAGCAAGACAACCCGGGGCAGCAAGTTGAAATTACGAAAAACTTTATTGATCTTGATAAGGTAATTTTGGACAAGAATCCAAAACTTGCCAGGATGATGCCGGGTTTTATTCTTGGGTATTTGAAAAGGGTTGTCCATCAGAAAGAGTTGAATGCTCTTATATATGAAAACCGTGATAAGTTTGGAGCCGATTTTGCCAAAGCCATCCTCACCGGATTTGGTGTGATTGTGGAAAGCACAGGCCTTGATAATCTGCCAGAAACAGGTCGTTTTCTATTAGCTTCAAATCATCCACTTGGTGGGCCTGATGGACTGGCGCTGATGCAAGAAGTTGCTAAAGTAAGAAACGATTTCTTATTTCCGGTTAACGACCTCCTGATGAATCTGACGAACCTCCAACCAGTATTTATTCCTGTTAACAAACATGGAAGTAATGCCGAGAATATCCAACTTTTTAACGACACTTTTGCATCCGATAAATTGTTGCTTTACTTCCCTGCCGGACTGGTTTCCAGAAAGCAAAAAGGTAAAATTATCGATCTCGATTGGAAGAAGACGTTCTTAACAAAAGCCATAAAATACAAGAGAGACATTGTACCAGTGCATATTGATGGCAGAAATTCAAACTTCTTCTACAATTTGGCCAACCTGCGCAAAAAGTTTAATATTAAAGCAAATATTGAAATGTTATATCTTGTGGATGAAGCATTCAAACATAAAGATAAAATAATAAGGATTACCTTTGGCAAACCTATTCCGTATACCATGTTTGACAAACGGCATTCGGTTGTAGAATGGTCAGCGCTGCTAAAGGAGCACGTTTATGCTTTAGGCAGGGGTGAAAACCCAACATTTGAATAAAGAATTACTATGAAATTATCATTGCTATGTTTCTAATCAATTGAAATTTAAATGAAAGATGTAATCCCAAAAATTGATACAGAAATTCTGAAGATGGAATTGAATGATGGCCGCTTCGTGAAATATACCAATTTTGGGAAAAATGAAATTTATATCTTCGACAGCAACAATTCACCAAATTTAATGCGCGAGATTGGCAGGTTGCGGGAGGTAACTTTCAGGGATGCCAGCGGTGGCACAGGCAAGGAGATGGACATTGATGCATACGACCTGGGCGACAACCCTTTTCAGCAACTGTTGGTTTGGAATCCTGACGACCAGGAAATCGTTGGTGGTTATCGGTTTATCAACTGTAAAAACTTAACCATTGATACCGATGGTTCAGTAAAAACTCCTACTTCTAAACTATTTCATTATTCTGAACAATTTATTAAAGATTTTCTTCCTCTGACAATAGAACTGGGCAGGTCTTTTGTACAACCCGAATATCAGCCAATGAAGAACATACGTAAAGGAATGTATTCGCTGGATAATCTTTGGGATGGATTGGGAGCTGCGGTGCTTGCAAATCCAAATGTTAAATACCTTTTCGGGAAAATCACTATGTACAAGAGTTCCGACCTTCTGGCAAGGGAAGCGATTATGTATTTTCTAAACAGGTTTTTTCCTGATCCTGATAAATTGGTCTATCCTCATGAACCCGTAAAAATAGTTACTGATAAAAAAGTTTTCGAAAATATTTTTATAGGTAGCAATTATGATGAAAACTACAAGCATTTACAGCATTTTGTAAGAAGTCGTGGAGAAACAATTCCACCACTGGTGAATGCTTACATGAATTTATCTTCGACAATGCGGACCTTTGGCACTTCTGTTAATGAAAATTTTGGTGATGTAGAAGAATCAGGCATTATGATAACAATAGACGATATTTATCCTGAGAAAAGAGACCGTCACCTGGCCAACAATATCAGGAAATAATATTAATGGTTATTTTTCTTTATAAGCCACTCAAGAATGTTGATCAAAGAAGCAGAGTTTATAATTAGCAACACCGACTATCGGAAGTGTCCTCCACCGGTTCTTCCCGAGTATGCTTTTATCGGTAGGTCCAATGTGGGTAAATCATCGTTGATTAATATGCTTTGCCAGAGAAATAAACTGGCGAAAATTTCTGTTCAACCCGGTAAAACACAGCTAATCAATCATTTTTTAATCAATAAAGAGTGGTATCTCGTTGACCTTCCTGGTTATGGCTATGCTAAAATATCAAAAACAAGCAGGGAAAAGTGGAAGAAAATGACCGACAAATACCTGATCAACAGGATTAACCTGCTTTGCACATTTGTCTTGATCGATCTTCGGCATCCACCCCAGGAAATTGATATTGAAATAATAAATAACTTTGGAATGAGCCAGCTACCAGTGGCATTGGTTTTTACAAAACACGATAAGCTAAAAAAATTGGAGGCAAGCACCAATCTTGAAAATTACAGTACATACTTAACCCAATCGTGGGAAGAACTTCCACCTATTTTTGTCTCTTCATCCAAAACCGGATTAGGTAGAGATGAAATCCTGAATTTTATTAGTAAAAACAACCCGGTATTTAAGCCCGACCTGGTAAAAAAAGTATAGTTGGGAAGAATAATGAATGAGACTATTTGAAAGTAATCAGCACTGTATTTTTAGCTACCGACTCACCTTCTTTAACCAATACTTCCTTTATCACACCATCCATAGGTGCAAGAATAATATTTCTCATTTTCATCGCTTCCAGCACAAGTAATTCGTCATTTTGGCTTACCTTATTTCTCCTTTTTACATGTACTTTAATAATGGTGCCCGGTATAAAAGCCTTCATGATTTTAGGGTCGTCAGGCTCGTAGGGTTTTCTTTCGCTAAACTTTTTATTAAAGGTAGTTCTGTACCTTATATTGTCAATAAGTATTGATCTCATTTTTGAGCTATGATCGTCTGATGCCATTTTGTACGAATTTAATAATCAACAAAATACTAAATAATCACCCAACCGGGTCAAAACTATCAGGGTTTAAAATGGTGGAATTCCATGCTTCTTTTCAGGGCCTACTTCCGCTTTACTATTGGAAATTTCGAGGGCATGACATAAGAAATGCCGTGTTTCAGCAGGCTCAATCACTGCATCGATATATCCGTAAGCAGCGGCCACATATGGGTTTGCGAATTTCTTTTTATACTCCTGAATCTTTTGTTTTCTTACTTCATCAGGATTATTGGCTTGCATAATCTCCTTCCTGAAGATAATATTTGCAGCACCTTCCGGTCCCATAACTGCAATTTCGGCAGTTGGCCATGCAAATACAAAGTCGGCTCTTAAGTGGTGTGAACACATGGCAATATAACCACCACCATATGCTTTACGCATTATCAGCGTAATTTTTGGAACAGTAGCTTCTGAATAGGCATACAGTATCTTGGCTCCATGGCGAATGACCCCAGCATGTTCCTGTTCAACTCCGGGTAAGTATCCTGGCAAATCTACCAGTGTACACAAGGGAATGTTAAATGCATCGCAATACCTGATAAACCTGGCAGCTTTATTCGAAGAATCCACATCAAGAACACCAGCAAGAACCAGAGGCTGGTTGGCAACAAAGCCGATGGTCTTGCCTTCAAGGCGGGCAAACCCAATTACAATGTTTGCAGCGAACAATTCCTGGATTTCAAAAAATTCAGAATCGTCAACTATGGCCTTGATCAAATCGCGCACGTCATAGGGCTGACGTGGATCTGATGGAACTATGTTGTCGACTTTATATTTTCTTGATTTTGGTAATTTTTTCGGAAAGGAATCAGCTTTTTTAATGTTGCTCCAAGGAATAAAACCAACCAATTGTTTTATCTGATCGAAGCACTGTTGCTCGCTTTCTGCAAAGAAATGGGCATTACCAGTAGTTTCGGCATGAACACGAGCTCCACCTAGATCTTCCATCGATATCTCTTCACCCAACACAGTTTTTATTACCTCCGGGCCAGTAATAAACATCTTGGAAATATTATCCACAACAAATACAAAGTCAGTTAACGCAGGTGAGTACACAGCTCCACCGGCACAAGGCCCAAGGATAACTGAAATTTGAGGTATGACGCCGGAAGCTCTTGTATTTCTGTAAAAAATTTCACCATATCCAGCCAAAGAGTTTACTCCTTCCTGGATACGTGCTCCACCGGAGTCGTTGATCCCAATCAAAGGAACCTTAAGCTTCATGGCATGATCCATAATTTTGGTGATCTTTTTGGCATGCATATAACCTAAAGACCCTCCAGCAACCGTAAAATCCTGTGCATAAATACAAACCGGATGGCCTGTTATTGTACCTGTTCCGGTTATTACCCCATCACCAGGGAGGTATTTCTTGTCCATATCAAAATCTTTTCCAGCATGTTCTACGAAAAGATCATATTCCTGAAAAGATTTTGGATCGAGGAGCGTAATGATACGTTCGCGTGCTGTTAGTTTTCCGGTGGCTTTTTGTTTTTCAATAGCTTTAGTTCCGCCACCCATAAGCGCCTCACGCATCCTGCGCTTAAGATCAGAAGTTTTAGATTTTATTGACATATCTTTAGAATTACTTAGTAGTCCTTATTGATTTTTTAGCCGTGCAAAAGTACTCTATTTATCCAATGCTGATGCCTTTAAACAAACAGTGTTGAAAACATTTGTAAATAATCAACTAACCATGGAAATTACCTTTCGACAACAAACAAAGGTAATCATACTTTTGAATCTTTCCAAATAATATTTGATTTGCTGGCTTAAGGGTCAATCTTACAATTAATTGCATCTGTTAGTTATATGTTAAAAAGTATATCTTTGCCAACTAAAAAAATTTACACCAATTTAAACATTAGTAATTATGAAAAAACAACTTTTACTACTCGTATTGCTCACACTATTTGTGTCCCCAATATTCAGCCAAACACAAAGGTTGGTATTGATAGAGGAAGCTACAAACGCTTCATGTGGCCCTTGTGCCAGCCAAAATCCTGAATTTGATGCTCTGCTGAACAGCAACAGGGATAAACTAACAGCGATTAAATACCACTGGTACTTTCCTGGATATGACCCAATGCACAATCACAATGTCACCCAAAACAATGCAAGGGTATCCTATTATGGTATTAACGGTGTACCTACCGCCATGATTGATGGTGTTGTTGAAAATCGAAGTGGGTTCAGCTACCCTGGTGGACCACATGGCTACACACAGCAAATTATTGATGAATATGCTGCTATTCCATCCTCCTTCGAAATAGACCTGTACCACGAAATAACACCTGCCGAGGATTCCATCCATGTATGGATGAGAATAAGGGCAGCCGAGGATATCACTTCTGGTAGTTTAGTTGCACATATTGTTGTAATCGAAAAAGAGATTCACTTTACCAGTGCTCCCGGTAGCAATGGAGAAAAGGATTTTTTGGATGTGATGAAGCAAATGCTGCCAGGTGAGCAAGGAACAAGTATTAAAGGTAGCTGGCAAGAGGGCGAATACATCATATTAAATGAATCGTGGAAACTTACAAATATTTATGATATGGACCAATTGGGTGTTGTAGGTTTTATTCAGCACAACACTACCAAAGGCGTAAAGCAAGCTGGAAATAGTGAGGATGTCCCTTTTGCTCCTTATGTTGACACTGATGCAGCTCTCACATCGATTTCAAATTTTACTGAAACCAACTGCCTTGGACGTATAACGCCAATTGTGACCTTATCAAACTTTGGTGCCAACAATCTTACATCGGCAGAAATCCAATTTCATGTAAATGGTGAAAATACTCAAACCTATAATTGGAGCGGAAACCTCGCCTTTTTAGGAAGTGCCGAAGTTGAACTGCCACAAATCGAATTTACAGTTTTAGATGAAAATGAAGTAACAGTATTTGTTGTAAATCCAAATGGCACAAACGATGAATTCACTATGAATGATACCATTATGCAGGCATTTGATAAAGCAGTCGTAACACCCGATGAGGTTAAAATAATGATAAAACTTGATGACAACCCTGAGGAAATAAGCTGGGAGGTATTGAATTCTATTGGGGATGTAATATTTTCGGGAGGACCATACACTACAGCAGGTGCTTTCGTACAAGAGACTATGGTTTTCGAAACACCGGATTGCCATGTTTTCAATATTTACGACACCGGTGGTGATGGCCTGCAGGTACCCGGATTTTATGCTGTTTTCTATGGTGGAAACAACGAAATTAGTGCCGGAACAAACTTTGGCAGCAAAGCTTCAGCTCAATTTACAGTTGGCGACTTTGTAGGAGTTGATTTAATTGAGCAGGCTCCTGAAGTTAGTGTTTATCCCAATCCGCTAAACAATCAGGGCCAAATTAGTTTCAGCCTTTTAGAGGCTAAAAGTGTTGATATCAATATTTTTAATTTGGTTGGCCAGTTTGTTAAAAACGTTGATACTTCGGTATATGAACCCGGAAACCATGTAGTGCCAATCAACGCTGATGATTTACAAACGGGCATTTATCTTATTCAAACTAAAATTGGCTCCGAAACTATTACAAATAGGATTTCGGTGATCAGGTAAGTATAGCTACTATAAAATAACAAAACAGCCTTTTCCAGCTTTGGAAAAGGCTGTTTTTTTTTGCTATTACCCTCTCAAAAAAGCACATATTTCTATATTATATTAAACACAATTGACTACTTAATATTCTAAAGATGTAATTCAGAACAATTCAAATTAACATCCCAAACTCCTATCGTCATTAAACTAGCCGATTACGTACATATTGCAGACATATCGAAATATTTATATTTGTTTGTGTTGTGGACTAAAATTATTTACTTTTGTAAACAATTTTTTATTAAACCAAATCACTGATTTAACATTAAAGCTAAAAGAAAAACTATGAAGAAAATTACATTTTTAGTAGCTTGTTTATTCATAATGATGCAAGCTATTAACGCTCAACAGGTAGCAAGAGACTTTGTTGCCGTTGAGGGTGGAACAGGTTTTTGGTGACCTTACTGTCCAGGAGCTGCACTAGGAGCAGATGACCTGATAGCAAATGGCCACAATGTGGCTGTAATTGAAAATCACAATGGCGACTCCCTGGCCAATGTGTATTCTAACGCTCGTAATACCTACAACCAAATTTCAGGTTACCCTACCATGAAATTTGACGGAATTCTTTCTGTTGTTGGCGGAGGTTCATCGAGTTTGTATACCTCGTACCTACCAAAGGTGAACCAGAGAAACGGTGTAATGTCAGACTTTACTATCGACATGGAATTCACGCATAATACAGATACTGAATATACCGCCAATTTTGAAATTGAAAAGGTAGCAGCGTATAGTGGAACAAACCTGGTATTACAGGTATTTGTCGTTGAATCTCACCTTGACATAAACTGGGGTCTTGGCGATTATGTAAATTCAGTTAACCGATTAATGGTTCCTAACCAAAATGGTACAGCACTTGATTTTTCAGGTAGCAATACACAATCCATTGAGTTGGATTTCACTATGGCAGGCTACTGGCAAAGCGAA
>Ga0070729_10003529_pt1 | contig 18012 bp, 11 predicted proteins | sample tdDd472_FD_66725 | JGI IMG/M metagenome (GOLD analysis project Ga0070729, IMG submission 66725) | Marine sediment microbial communities from the Atlantic coast under amendment with organic carbon and nitrate - tdDd47.2 | ecosystem: Environmental > Aquatic > Marine > Coastal > Sediment | place... | reverse complement strand
GCCGCGAAGTCGGCGGGACACGCAGCAGGCCCAGAAATCGCTGGCCAGAAACCACCTTGGTGCTCATAACTGCCACCCAGCATCGGCTCGCCGGCATCCGGCTGACCGATCGTTCCCGAGAGGATATAGGAACCGGAAACGCTGTTCGATGCACCGCCGCCGTCAATGGTGTACGAGATGATCTCGTAATCCTGAGCGAACAAGGTCGCGGATGGGATCAGTGCAGCGCAGGAGACGATCAAGAGTGACTTTTTCATGGGAACATGTCCTTCCTTATAGAGCGAGCAGATCGCTGATGCGTGAACTCCAATGAACGCTCCAATGATAAACTCAGGGTACAGAGCTCGGATGCTCGAAGCTTGCTTTGATCAGCGGATCGTCAGTGTCGCGCCGTTGAGAACAACACTCTTATTAATCGTCAGAGGCGATGAGATGAACTGGGTATGCGTGTCGATAATGTTGATCCGCCACACATTTGGTCCGGCAGGAACACGAGCGAACGCGTTGATTATGCTGACATCGGGAAACGTGAGCGTTCCGTTTGAGAGTGCCGGCAAGCCGTAGATTGAAAGCACCCAAACTGAGCTAAATATTGGACTTCCATACATTGTCTCAAGCGACTCTTGGTCCCCGAGACTGATCCGCTCACGCTGTCCAATCAGGTCTTGCCAGCTCGGGTCAAGCGTCGTGATAGTGTCCTGGCCGTTGCTTGACCATGCACTGCGACCGTAATGCATCAACGAGTCGTAGTCGTAATACGAGGACACATTCGCATTCTCCGAGATCGCAAACTGCGAGTTGCATGACCCCCCATTGCATGCGGTCTGACTAATGTTCTGCGTGTTGATCACAACAAAGTTGTCTCGATCGGGCGCTGATTGTTCGTGAAAAAACCCGATCGCGTGCATGATCTCGTGCGTAATAATGTACTTACTATTCCAACTCGTTATAACAATATTTTGACGCCCACCAGCACGCCCGACACTATCAGAGAAGTTAAAGTCTGGGTCAGCCGCAACATAGATGTAGTCTGTTTCGTCGGAACGCCGAGTGAAAATAATCTGCGTCCGGAAGGCAACCTCTGCGAGTGCTTCAAGGAAGATCGCCTGGCGCGATGGATCTAATCCTGGTTCAAACTGGATTGGGATGATACCGTTGGGCCATGATGGATCCTCGAAGACGCCGCGATACATATCAACATCTGCATCGATCGTTGAACAATCTACTGGTTCACGAAAGAGATCCTCAAAAGAGAGTCCATGCGGATTGTCTCGCATAACTTCGCTGCCTCGCCAGAACGATTCAGAGAGATCGACCGACTCGGGGATTTCGCGGGACGATTGCGCGATTGCCGCAGATGAAAAGCTGATGAGAACAATCGCTTGAATGAGTTTACCGTTCATCACTGTTCTCCTCTTATTGCAGGTTCACGAGGACAAGAACCATGCCGGTCGATTCGTCCAACGACGACATCGCTTTGCCGATCACGGCACCATCAGACAGGTTCGCGTCTGTTGCTTTCATCGCGTGACCGCGGATTGATGAAGTCGTGAGACGATCGCCCGGCATGATGGGACCATTCTCAGCAGAGCACTTCACATAAACGCGCCCGGTCATCGCGACAGGGATCTCGCCGTCCATTACGCCGTCCTGTCCGAGCTTGATGCCGGGTTTGACGCCGTTCGCTCCTGACACCACTCCAGCGACCTTGAAGTCGTACGCGTCTTCAGAGCACATCAGCTTCCCGGGATTCTCGGGATCGATGACGAGCACAGTTCCTGGATCAAACGCTGTGCCGCAGATGGAATCGAATCCTTCGACGATGTCGGCGCCGCCTCGAATCGTGACGGCTCCGTTGACATCGAGCGCAGTCGCAGGCGTGCCGTCACCGACCATGACGCGCCCGCCATACGGGACGAGCGAGAGATTACGCGCTGTATCCGTGTCCCGATCCCAGGGACTGATGACCCCAGTCGATCCGCCCCAGAAGATCTCCATCCCGGACCCGCTAGTCGGAGGCGAAGCACTGTCGTCCCGAATAACCCGGAGTCGGCCGTCCACTTCGAGTTTCGCTCTCGGGGTGGTGGTTCCGACGCCGACATTTCCTGTACCGCGCTGGACTGTGAATACTGTACTGTCCGTAGTCGATGCGCTGTCGTAGATGTAGAACTGACCATTGCCGTGTCCGTTCCCACTGGTGTTCGTCCCGATACCCCAGAGATGGTCATTTACATCGTTCATCCCAATCGAGACTCCGGCACCGCCGTTGTTCTTCAGATACTGCATGTATCCAGCGGTGCTGTCCTCGCGGACAAACGCCGAGGTAGCCCAGTTACTACCCGATGATCTGAAGGTTACGAGGCCGTTCTCAGTGACTTCAATCCCGCGCGTGCTCAGCGAGTACGGCGTAGCACTCAATGGAGTGCGTCCCATGCTCTGACCGTCGACGATGATCTCGAGCCATAGTGCTTGGTTATCCGCGTAGCTTGCTGCTCCAAAGTCCAGCGATTTGGAAAACACGCCGTCGATCACATCGACTGTGCTGCTGAGGGTCGAACCCACCTGGCTCCCACCTGCGACCGCATCCCAGAGCTTGAAACTCATCGGAGTGGGTCCGTTCGCGGGACTCCCAGCATCCGACAAAGAACCCTGGTAGGTAAACGCTGTGCTCGGTGGAGCGGCAGCCGTGCTCGGCGCCAGCGCCGCCAAGCCTGCAGAAAGAAGAAGGGCTGTGAGTCGCTTATTGTTCATTATTCTGTCTCCGTATTCCAGTGATGAGTGAGCCCGAATACCCCTCACAGCCAAGGAGTGCTGTGATTCCAGCGGCATCAGGGACCCCGCTACTCCCTAAACGAGTTCGTGTGCGCCTGCGCCAAGCCGAAGTCGAAAAAACCACAATTCTGACAAACTACCCAAATTCACTTGTCATCCGACTCCGTGGTCACGTTTTATCTATGTGGACCGATGCAACTCCATTCCGCTGTATACTCCGGCTTTGATCGAGGGAACAAGATTGATGCATGAACAGCGTGAAGAGGGAGAGCACCCTCCCCCACCACCATCGCATTTGGTTGAGTCAGAACTTCTCGCGCTTGTCTACGAGGAGCTCCGCTTGCTCGCGGGCAACTATCTGCGCTCGGACCCTCACCATACCTTGCAGCCGACAGCACTCGTGCACGAGGCGTACCTGAAACTCCAGGGCGGCAAGGAGATATGGTCTGAAAAGTCACACTTCGTCGCAACAGCCGCGATCGCGATGCGGCAGATCCTGGTCGATCACGCGCGCGCCAAGCGTTCGTTGAAACGCGGCGGGTCAGCCGCGCGGGCTGACATTTCGATGGACCTGCTCCCCGCGGAATCGGGCGAGAACCTCGGCCGGGAGATGCGTGTACTCGAGCTCGACGAGCTCCTGACCAAACTCGCCAAAGCCGATCCCCGAGCCGCGAGGATCGCGGAGCTCCGCCTGTTCGGCGGGATGGAGCAGGCCCACATCGCCGAGGTGCTTGGGGTGTCCAGAACCACCGTGGTCAACGACTGGGCTTTCGCCAAAGCCTGGCTGACCAGCCAAACACGAGAGGACGGGCATTGAGCGAGCACGGAGCCCCCCAACCAGATTCTGGCGCAGGCCGGGAGCCCGTCATCCCACCTGGACAGTTCGCTGAAGTGAAAGCGGCTTTTCTTGAGTGCTCGGGCATGGGGCTCGTCGAACGGGACGAATACCTCCTCAACCAATATCCGGACCAACCCGAGATCCGTGAGATGGTGATCCGACTGCTCAATGCGGCCGAGAAGCCGCTGCCGTACGAGACACTCGCCGATGACCTGCTTGTGGCCCACATCAGAGCACAAGACTCGGTGACGCAATCTGGTGAGGCTCAGGGAGGGAGCAGGATCGGCGGATACCGGCTGCTGGAACGCATCGGAGAAGGCGGATTCGGGGTCGTCTATCGAGCGCAACAAGAAACTCCTGTACACCGCGAGGTTGCACTGAAAGTCATCAAGCTCGGGATGGACACCGCGCAGGTTATCGCCCGCTTTGAGGCCGAACGCCAGGCACTGGCGCTCATGGAACACCCCTGCATCGCCAAAGTGTTCGACGCAGGATCGACCCAGACCGGACGCCCATACTTTGTGATGGAACTCGTTCGTGGCGAGCCGGTCACCGCGTACTGCGACCGTCTCCGCCTGTCGATTCCCGATCGCCTCAGACTCTTCAAGCGTATTTGCGATGCGCTTCATCACGCGCATCAAAAAGGTGTGATCCATCGCGATATCAAGCCGTCGAATATCCTCGTGACCGAATCCGACGGCGAGGCGATCCCAAAGATCATCGATTTCGGGATCGCGAAAGCAACGAACGCGCGACTGAGCGAGCAGACAATATTCACCGAGTTCCGACAGATGATCGGAACGCCGGAATACATGAGCCCGGAGCAAGCCGCCCACTCAGCCACCAGCCTGGACAGCCGCTCGGATGTCTATTCACTCGGCGTGCTCTTGTACGAGTTGTTGACAGGCACGACACCGTTCGACTCCCAACGCCTCCGCTCTGCGGCCTATATGGAAATGCAACGGATCATCCGCGATGAGGACCCACAACGCCCCAGCACCCGCCTGAGTCAGAGCGGGACCATCGGGGCCGTTGCCGGATGCCGCTCGATCACGCCCGACAAACTCGACTCCACACTCTCCGGCGAGCTTGATTGGGTCGTGATGCGCTGTCTCGAGAAAATCCCGGGTCGCCGGTATGACTCCGCGGCCGAACTCGGGAGAGAGATCCAACGCTATTTATCAGGCAGCGCCGTCGAGGCCGTGCCGCCGAGCCGAGCATACCTGCTCCACAAATGGTTTGCCCACCATCGACGAGCCGCGATTGTCGCGACGATTCTGATTTCAACCATGGTGATCGGGCTGATCGGGACCAGCCTCGGTTATTTGAGGGCCCAGGATCAACAGCGGATCGCGGAATCCGAGGCAGACCGTGCAGAGTGGCAAACCTATGTCGCCCAGATGCAGCTCGCATGGTCTGCAATGGGTGAAAAACCAGGCCGGGCTGATGAGTTTCTCCGAGATGCTCCGGTGGGACAACGGGGATGGGAGTGGCACGCCCTCAAATCACGGCTGGACTTGTCATTCCGGAGCGTCTCCCTCCCATGGCCCAAGGGATACAGCCCAGAATCGACCGGCTCATTTCCGGCTACACATCCGCACCCCGATGGGCGAACTGTGTTTCATGTCTTTTCTTCGGGCGAACTTTTGGTGCTGCAGCGAGATCTCGAGACCGGTGAGATCCTGATGTCTGTACCCCGTCGATCCACTCCGACAGACGACCCATCGCTCTGTCGAGTCCAGATCTCCCCCGACGGGGCTCATCTCTACATCATTAAAAAATATGTCCACACTACAAACCAATCCGGCTCTGAGAACGACGCTCAGTCTTTGAGCATGCAAGTCTGGGATGTCCCGCGCCGTGAGTTTCAACAGGAGGTGGAGTTCAATACGCCGATTGATGCCCATGACATCGTCTATCAAGAATCGACCAACCGGATCATCTACTCGATCGGGTCAAGGGTCTACTCCAAGTTGATTCACGCGGATGCCGCCGATCGACGCAGCAGCGAACTGCCCCACGATATAGCTTCAGCCACGCTCGATTCGAACAGCGAACAACTCTTCGTGAAGGATGGTCGAGGTGAAGCCAGTGTTCTTCGAACTGATACGCTGTCGGTGGTTGCCCACCTCGAGGGGCACACCAATCTGATCCGCGGCATACATTTTTCAAACGACGGCGATTCGATCATCACCGCTTCACTTGATGGCACCGCAAGGATTTGGGATCTCCGATCCAACCCGCCGAACCAGACCGTGATCAACCCGGGCGTCCCCATCAATAATGCGTGGCTCAGTCACGACGGCACATTCGCGGTGACCGAAGCTGGCATACTCCAGGTCTGGGATGCCAAGACGGGGCAACCATTAGCCACGCTTGCTTCTGGATCGGTCGTGGAATGGACCAGCTTCGTGCTGGAGAATAAGAACATTGTGGGAGCGATTGATACAGATGGCTCCCTCCGACTCTGGCATATGGATTCGATGTCGACCGTCCGCCTCAATGGGCACACCGGTCATATCAACTCTGCTCGGTTTTCTGATGCGACGGGATACATCGTCTCTGCGGGGTGGGATGGCTGGACATCGAACGAGCCAGGCTGTATCAGGATATGGGATGCAGAAACCGGTTTGCATGTTGCTGCTCTTGGTGAGCCCGGCGAAGTCGCTATGTCAGTCGATCTTTCGAGCGATGGCAGGTACGCTGTTTGTCGTATCACACGGGGTCAGAACACCGGGCTCCGCATCATTGATTTAATCGACGGCACTATCCGACACATTCCTGGATTCTATGAAGGCATCGCTATCCACCCCTCCAAGCCCTTGCTTCTCACCGCTTTGGCTGGCAGCTTTATCATGCGGGACCTCAACTCGGGCGAAGTGCGACAGACCTGGAAGCTTCCACACAAGATTCATGGTCGGCTACGCTGGTTGCCCGGGGATACGGAGCTTGGCAAACTCGTCTGCCCGGTCTTAGTGGACAAAGCACGATCCATATGCCTAATCGATCTTGAGTCTTTACAAACTACGCTAGACATAGACGGAAACCATACCGCGTCGAGCCCGGACTACCATGATCTCTATGTGTATTCACCAATCGACAATCGGTTCACTATCTACGATACCGACTCGATGATACAAATGAGATCTGGAAGCCTCTATGGACTTGGCTCAGGAAGACTTACGATCGAAGCGAATGGTCAGCGGATCGCTGCCAGTTCGCCAGATGACCAAGCTGTGATGCTTTGGGATATCAAGACACTTAATCGGGTCGCGGTATTCACCGGCGACGGCTATGTCTCCGGCCTGAGCTGGAGCAGCGATGGCACTCGATTGCTCGCTACATGGGACGAGAGTATCCAGATATTGGATACATTCCCGATCGGGAAGCGTTCCGAGAGGCGTGACGCGCTGAAGTCAGCTCTGAAGAACACAAAACCCCCTCAATCCGTTACTGATAGTGACGCGCTCCACATTCAAGCTCAAGGGCGAGCAACACAAATCAGACACCTGCTTGATGGCTTGCGTGAACCGGCCGTTCAAAAGATCATCGACTAAAAATAGTATTTCATATCTCTAAAATGCGATCAGAATAGCGGGGCCAGATCCCTTGTCCAAGGGCTGAACTACATGAATAGCGATCCCTCAATCCTCTTCGAAAGACCGCGTAAGACACTTTCGGCGTGCCTCTCTGCAACAACAGCCTGCAGATTTCAACCGATTCTCATTCTCGAATATGCATCGAGGCTATTTGATGAGGCGGCTGCTGGTAAGTGGATCAAGAATCTGCGCAGTATTTTATACACTTGATAGATCAACGCAAAGAATCAACGCTTCTTCCGCACCATGAAGATCTGGATGAGAACGACTTAGATGGTGCCGACGCAACCGAGGATGCAGAAGCGGATTGAGCAGTACAAAGCATGGTACAATCAGCATCGGGCGCACGCGGCGCACGAGGCCCATACCCCGGAGGATCGGATGGCAGGGATTGATCCCAAGCCCATCCTTTATGCAGTGAGAGGAGAGCGAATACCGGTGATCAGCGTGAACCTACATTCCGCACGCGGCGACTGAACAGATTCGAACTGACGACATTCATGTTGGCAGCATGATGTTCGACCGTCATCAGTCCTCTGTTTTCAGGCACTTACGGCTTTCGCGGTTCCTGTGCCAAACCATGCGCAGTACGATTTTGTCCGTCGGTAGCACCGGGAGGCTGCCAGTATGTTTAGCTTGGTCGGAGTCGTTATTTTTGTGCCCTGAGGATGGTCTCGTAGTTTTCGTGAAGAGAATCCCGCCCTCTTCGCTTTACAAGAAAATGCCCCGATTCTGCCTAGGAATCGGGGTTTTTCGTTTTGAAATTAATATGCTCCAGATGCATTCCAGAATTCTGCCCTACGGGCATCCGTCCTTGAATGCGACGAGGAACGCGCTGACGTCAAAGAAGTTGAACTGCCCGTCGTTGTTGAAGTCGGCCACCGGCTCCATATCCGCGAACCCGACGAGGAACGCGGAGACATCGAAGAAGTCCAAGTCCCCATCGCCGTTCAGATCCGCAAGACAGTCCGCAACCGTCCCAATCCCAGGCCAGAAACCGCCGTTGATCTCGTACCCCGCCGTTGATCCGGTCGGACCGGGAGCGAACTGCCCGATCGTTCCGTTGATCGCGTAGTCACCGATCGCTTGCGTTTCGTTTCCGACGCTGCTTATGTCGAACCATGTGATCTGGTAATCGCTTGCGATCGTGATCGGCGACATGAGACACATGAGGATTCCAAAGAAACCAAGTCGCTTGTTGGTTGAGTATGCCATGGTTCAGTTCCCCAAGATGAGTGTTGTTTGGTTCGGCTGCGCCCGGATGAGGACCTGATTTCCCGGGCCCGGATTCCCCCAGGTGTCGATCGGATCGACCCACGCTCCGGGACCCGTGACCAGTTCGAGTCGCCCCTGATATGCCCAAGATGTTGCGAACGCAACGACATTCGAGGTGCCGAAGAAGACGGGCGTTCCTGTTGGGACCTCGTACGCACCCATGAATACCGAATGGATTTTGTCGCCGAAGTTGTAGTCGTCCAGTTTCGAGATGGATTGGATACTCCCGTTACCAACGAGACGCAGATAACTCCCGTTGAAGTTCGGATCCTCAAAGAGCAGCACCTGATGCCCCACAGGCAACCGGTACCGCACCGAGTCCGGCTCGTCTCCCCACCCGTCTTCCTTGTCCAGGTCGAGCCAGTTCTCAAGCCCATAGTCGATCTTGTCGAGCATCAAGCTCTTGTCCGGGTTGCTGTTGTTCCAACCGGAATCATCGTTGTACAACTCGATCCACGAATCGCTTGATGGATCGCGATACCCCGCATCGAAGGTGGAGACGTTGTATGAACGGAGTTCGCCGCAACGGATCGAGTCGTTGGGTCCCTCGTTCTCGTGCTCGGTGGTGTAGAGGATCAGCTGACCACTCGGCGAGACATAGAACCCTCCGGACGCCGCGGCATTCCCGGTACGCGGATCATCAAGCTTGAGCTTCCGCTCGGTCTGGTACACCAGATTAAAGTTGTTGCCCGAGTTGGTCACCCGGAACAATCCCGCGAGGTGTGACCCATCGTCATCATCGAACGCGCTGGTGTTGTCCGTCGTCGCGAGGTAGAGCTGACCATCGGTCTGACGGATGAAGTTCAATGTCTGCCACTTCTCCCAGTTATCCTTCACATCCGTAGGCACATTGAAATCATCGACATGCCAGGTATCGAGGAGGTTGATTCCCAGGTTCGGGTCGAACAGGTCCGTCGAGTTGGTCTCGTACCAACGCAGGGTCTTGGTATCGCCGCCGGATACCGCCATGAGGTACCGATCCGTAACCGGATCCTTCGCCATCGCGAAGACCCCGGCCTGGTACGGGAGGAAGAACTCGTTGATGACGCGTGGGTTCGCGGGATCGATCACATCGATCAGCACAAGCGAACCCGTGTTCGAGTCGTTCGGATAGGAACGCTCCATCGGCACGACCAAGACGTCATCCACGAGCTGCATCCCGCCCGCGTGCATCCAAGCGGTCCGGTTCCCAGTCCCATCAAAGACCATGCTTGTCTCGATGATGTCCTGGCTCGGAGGCGTGGTGTCCTTGAAAGACAAGTTGGGGTTCAGGATGTTCGATCGCATCCGCTCGCCGTGCTTGGGTCGGGTGCCCATCCGCGCGAAAACAACCTCTGCGGGATCATCCGAGCAATCGAATCCACAGAACGCGCACGATGCACGCTGACCGCTCCGCGAGATAATGAGGTACGGCGTCCCATCGAGCCCATAATGGCGGACCACGCCCTGATAGTGCTTACAAAGCGTGGAGTCTTGCCCAACGCCCTGGTTGACGCTAATCGGGTCGGGGTGATGTGACAGCGTGACGAACTGCGAGACGACATCATCGACCGTGTACCCTCCGGGTGGCGGGAGTTCAGGCTGGGCCCAACTCCCGGCGCTGAGCATCGCCGATACGCAGATGCCCAAGATTGACTGTGTGCGCGTATTGAATCGCATGGCGCACTCCTTTCTTGCGTTGGATTACTGGAGGTTCACGAGGACAAGCACGAGACCCTGACCCTCTTCGAGCGGGGTCATCGCCTTCCCGATGGTGGCGCCGAACGCGCGAGAACGATCGTCGGCTTTCATCGCGTGCCCGAGGGTGTCACTCGTGGTGAGCATATCGCCCGGAGTAATCGCCCCGTTCGCGTCCGCATCAACATAGCACCAGACGCGACCCGTGAGTGCGACGGGGTGCTTGCCGTCTGCGATCGTTCCCTCTTGAGCGAGCGTGAGCGCCGGGTTGATCCCGTTGGCGCCGCTGACGATCCCCGCGACGCGAGGGTTATACGCACAACCGCTGAGCTTGAGCTGCCCGGGGCTTTCCGGGTCGATCGCCACGATCATGCCGGGAAGCACCGGAATATCCGCATTGATATCAAACGGCTCGGCGATGTCCGCCCCACCGATCAGACGCACTCCCTCGGAACGGATGATGCCACGGACATCGAGCTGATCCTGCGGGTTGGTTGTACCGATTCCGACGCGTCCCTTGGGAACATACAGCTCCTTCGTATTGTCTCCATCACCAATGCGAAGGTAATCACGCCGGTTGTACACATCGAGGATCGTGATCGCGTACGGGGTTGAGGTAATCTTGGAGCGCTCCCCAACCACGACGAAATCGTCTGTGTTCGGATCACGGACCTCGATCTGAAGCCAGGTCTGGAACCCTTGCCAAACATCCTGGTTGTATCCATCGAACTCAACGCGGAAGAGACCATCCTCAACCTGGATTTGACGGGTCGTTCTCGGTGCAATCTGGTCACCCTCACCAACATTGGCTCTGTTCCAGAGCGAGAACTCGAAATCGCGCAATCCTGTGACACGCTCGCCTTGGTACTCAAGGACGCCTTGATAGGTGTAGGTGGCTTCCTGAGGGAGTCCTGGGTCGCCCGCGTAAACGGTACCGGTCGTGACGATGCCCGCAGCAGCGATGACCGCTGCAACCGCGATGTTCTTCATTAAACGCATGAGATTGCCCTTTCGAGTGATAGATTGAGTACCCCGCCCTCTCGTTGGGCTCGAACAGGTACTCAGGACAGTCGCGATCAAGACCAACAACCGGAAATCGATACGGAGAAAAGTGTCAACTTTTCTCATAAAATGCGTTCTTGTGCTTGAAACGCGGATCAGGTACACTGAAACCCCGCAATGAATCACCACAGTTCGAGCCCGGAGAACCCAGAACCCGCGTGGGATTCTGTCGATGCAACGCATCATCCGGAACTCATCCGCGCGGTCTACGAGGAACTCCGCCGCCTCGCGTCGAGCTACCTTGGGACCGATCGCGCTCGTCATACCCTCCAACCCACCGCGATCGTCCACGAGGCCTTCCTCCGCCTCTCGAAGAGTGCGGACCTCGAAATTCAATCCCGGACCCACTTCTTCCGGATCGCTGCAAAGTCGATGCGTCATGTGCTGAGCGATTACGCACGCGCGAAGAACACCGAAAAGCGCGGCGGCGAATGGAACCGCGTCACGCTCTCAGGAATCGGGACGAGCGGCAATGCCCTCGACTACGACGCTGCGGACATACACAACGCGCTCAAATCTCTTGAAGACCTATCCAAGCGACAAGCTGAGATCGTCGAGCTCCGATTCTTCGGCGGCCTGAAGGTCGAGGAGATCGCGGACCTGCTCGACGTCAGCGACCGCACAATTCGCAACGAATGGCGAGCCGCCCGCGCCTGGTTGCGATCAGAACTCAACAGACTGGACGAACAATGAACGAATCTCACCACGATCGGATCACCAGGATCTTCACCCAAGCGTGCGAGCTGCCGTTCGATCAGCGTGAAGACTTCGTGCGCGATCAAGCAGCCGGAGACGAAGACATCGTCTCGCGCGTGATGGAAATGCTCGCCGCAGATTCGGACGAGACCGATGGTCACCTGCTCTCTGACCAAGTGATCGATGCTGGGTTGCACTTCCAACTCGACGATGCCAACACGAGCGAGCACCGCCCAGGGGAGATCAGCCGTTTCAAGATCGTCCGAGAGATCGGACGCGGCGGCATGGGCGTCGTGTACGAAGCCATGCAGCTCCAACCCGAGCGACCCGTCGCGATCAAAGTCATCCGCTCCGGGTGGGTCAGCTCCCAAGCAAAGCAGCGCTTCAAACGCGAAGCCCAGCTGCTCGGGAGATTGCAGCACCCCGGGATCGCCCAGATCTATGAAGCCGGCAGCCTCAACGACGAGGATGGAGATCAACCCTTCATCGCGATGGAACTCGTCGAAGGCGTGCCCATCAAAGCATTCTGCGAAGAGCAATCCCTCAACACGCACCAGCGCCTCGAACTCATCAGCAAGATCGCCGACGCGCTCCACCACGCGCACCAGAAGGGCATCATCCATCGCGATCTCAAGCCGGATAATGTGCTCGTCGTGCCGGGCGACACGCCCCAACCCAAGATCCTCGACTTTGGCGTCGCGCGAGTCACCGCATCGGACTCACTCGCTCCGATCACCATCCAAGACCAGCACCAGATCATCGGCACGCTCGATTACATGAGCCCCGAGCAGGTCTCGGGGTCGGCAGACATCGACATCCGCACGGATGTCTACGCGCTGGGCGTGCTGGCCTTTGAGCTGATCTCGGGAAAACGCCCGTTCGATCTCTCAGGACTCCCCGTCGTCGCAGCAGCCCGCATGATCACCGATCAAGAACCCGAGCGCCTCTCATCGATCAACACCGCGCTGCGAGGCGATATCGAAACCCTCACAACAAAGGCCATGTCGAATGATCCGGAGGATCGGTACCAGTCCGCCGCGGAGTTCAGCGCAGACATCCGCCGATACCTCCGCGGCGAACCACTGCTCGCCCATCCGCCGAGCACCCGTTACTACGCGTACAAGTTCGCCACACGGAACAAAGCACTGGTGTGCATGTCGTTCGTCGCGCTGCTCGCACTCGTAGGTGGGCTGATCTTCACGAGCATCGCGCTCGGGCAAGCGAGGGCAAAGACCAGACTCTCGGACGCGCTGTATGAGTTCATGACCGTCAACCTACTCGAGCAAGCAAACCCGAGTCTCCGCACAGAGGGTGACCCCACCATCCGGATGGTGCTCGACAGAGCGAACAATGAGCTCGACGATCAGTTCCGCGAAGAACCCGAGATCGAGCTCAAGCTCAGACAAACAATCCAGTCCGCGTATCGATCTCTCGGTGCATTCGAACAATCCAAAGACCAGTCCATCAAGATGATCGCGCTCGCGGAACAGCTGTACGGTCGTGAAGACGACAGGACGCTCGGGGCGATGCATGAACTCACGACCGGCTTGCTCGATCTGAGACAGTATGAAGAATCCCTCGCCCTCTGCACCGAGGTCTACGAAGTCCGCAAGCGCAGGTACGGCATCAATCACACCGACACACTCCAGATCATGAACAACCTCGGTGCGTGCCACATGCAACTCGGGAACTACGAAGAGGCCGCGCTCGTGCTCGAAGAAACCCTGGCCGGGAAAGAAGTCGTCTTGGGCGTGGACGATCAGAGCACCATCAACACAAAGCACAACCTCGCAGGCCTGAAATACATCCTCGGCGATTACGACAAAGCAGCACACTTCCTGATCGATGTCATCGAGCAGCGCACCCAACTACTCGGCACCTCGCACCCCCGCGTCACAACGAGCAGATACTTGCTCGCATCCACATACTTCAAGCAAAAGAAGTATGAGGACAGTCTCAAGACATCCGAGTCCGCGATCGAAACGCTCGGAGATCGCCTCGAGCAGGACCACCCCATGCGGCTCAACCTCGAGCTCACCTCGATCCGATCACTGTCAGGGCTCGGCAAGCACGAAGAAGCCTGGCAACGCGCGAAGAACACCAAAGCCTCGTTCCAAACCCAGGAATCAATGTACACAGCCTGGCTCCGGTGGATCGCTCCGATCGCTCACCTCGCCGGTGATGCTGAGAGCGCGGTTGTCCTCTTCGATGAGTTCATCGACAACCACATCGGCGCACTATCCACGGATGAAAAACGAGATCTCTACACCATGTTCACATACGCGCTCGAGGATGCAGGGGACACGCCGCGAGCCATCAATGCACTCGAGCAAGTCATCGCGTTACTCGGCGACTCTCCGGAAGATTTAGTGAAGGCAGAAGATCTGCAAGCGCAAATCGATTCATACCGCGAATAGAATAGTGGATTGTATCGCTCAGTGGAACTATGCAGCGTGATCATTCGATTCGAATCTAAGTCTCCCGCTCATAACGGATAGTACGCCATACTGAAATCCACGAATTACCCCGCCGTGATCATGGCGGGGTCGGATGCGTGAGATGATTGCCGACTAATAGAGGTCCCACAACCGTCTTCGAAACACCACCAGAGACACATTCTGCATGTCCCTGAGCATAACCTTCGGCGGGTTACAAACACGCCCCCTTATTTGAGTGTGTATGCAGGGGGGCCAGGACTTTGTGGGGATCTCGAAACTACGTTTTTGGCCAAAAAACCGCCTTAGAATCGGAGATGCTCAATATCCGTTCCACAGCATCTGGCACCTGGCAATAGCGAAGCCAAAACTCTTATCGAAGAGGACGACTGTCAGAGCTATTCAACGATATTCAATCTGATACTTGTACAGTTGCATAGTTGAGTGGGTAGCCGGTAGAGTGTTGCAGCTAGGGCACCATACAGTAGAAGGGTGATACAGCTTGAGCAGTAGAATCTGATTTACCATGACTATCTCAAAGTCGCCATCAAGAAAAACCTGCGCCCCATTGACACTCTACAGCCGCACCGGTTTAGCCTAACCATTGAATCACGGACATCCAGCTTTGTATGCTTGTAAAAACTGGGAGACATCTGGGAAGGTAAACAAACCGTCACTGTTGAAGTCTGCGATCGGATCCTCCTGAATATACCCTTCAATAAACTCTGACACATCCAGAAAATTTAAACTGTTATCTCCAGAGAGATCCGCCAAGCAAAATAAATAAACTCCTGCGAAATCAGCAGTACCACCATCTGTCGCACCGAGTGACCAGGCATTTAGCCGCACCTCTGCGGGTCGATCTGGGAACCAGAAAACACTATGCTCCACAAAAAAATCATTTCGGGTGATTGTGTGCGTGTCCCTGTGCAAATCTTCGCAAGTTCTAACGAAATCATTGATCTCAACGACTCGAAGATCGCCCACTGCGGGCTCACCATTGATGAAAAATGAAACGCTGTCCTCACTCCATACGAACTCGTAGTCATTGAACTCGATGAATGGTCGGAGACCATTGGGGCTGTGATCCATGTTTGATGGATCGATCAAAATATTGATATTCTTCCCATGACGGATTTCAATGTCGCCTTGACTATTTGGCTCTTCAATAGCCTGTACCCAAACGACAAATGAAATCTGACCTGAGCCATCACTGAATAGCTCAACATCAATCTCGTGCAGATTGTCTTGACCGCCCCCTATAGCGGATCTTGTGAAAAAACCAGTATATGTCCCGACCGCCGCATTAGTGCCGTTGCCTGCCCCTCTCATGCGGATGCCGTACTTGCCAAACTTTTGCGTTCGGATAGAGCTAATTTCTGCACCCTGCCCACCATCATCTCCACCCGCTGCTGGAGTGACTTCTATTTGCATATAACCAGAATCTACCAGTAATCTCTCTGATGGGTTTGAAAAAGTATTTCCTGCAATTGTATCCTTTTCAATTGCATACCAAATTGAATCATTTAAATGCGTACCGCCGAAAGTGTCAGCAACAACATTGACTGGGCTAGCAACGGTGAATTCTTCTGATGTATCGCCACTCGCCATGGCCGAAGTACTACCTGTGATTCTGACCTTTGAGTTCGACCCATAATCGATGGGCACAACCCACTCAAACTCATCAGTATTTGGCGCGACTGTGGATACCGCCTGCCAAGTATCCCCGCTATCAGGCGAATACTCGATATCAATAGGTGAATCGACTGCATCACTGCTCACCCAAGCAATTTGATGCGTCTCTCCAGAGACCCACTCCTCACCACCACCCGGCGAGCTGATCTGCAAGAGCTCGCTCGGGAGTCCTATTAGATCAAAATTAAATGGATCTTCGTTAGGATCGTTGGTAGTGAAAGAGATCGAACCACTATTGGGATCCAGACCGGTCGGCAACCAACGTAGGAAGAACACGCTGCTCGAGCCGCCAGAAACCACAGGCTCCCAAGCAAAATGAGAGTCATCCAACTCGAATGGTCCTGTAAAGGCAGGAAATCCAAGGCTTAATGCTTGCTCACCATGATTAGTTATTGTGAATCGACGCGTCTCTGGCCCCATACCATCAGCCGTACCAAATGAAAATGCACCATCATCGGGCACATCGCTGCCTTCTTGAGTAACGCTAATCTCTGGTGGCAAATCTTCCACCTCGTATGTAACGCGAAGCTTTGGACCCGGCGCATCCTCAATATCTGAAAACTGCACATAGCCATCTGGACTAACTGGTATTATTACAATTCCACTCTGAGGCCGAACGCCGTCAAGAACCTTTTGAAAATGATCGAGTAGACCCACCGCAGGATTCCCAGAATCAGTGAAGACTACATCGTGCCGGCCGTCCGGAAGAGGGATTATCTGAAAACTGGGAGCAGTTGATACGATCAATGGATCCGGCACCGTGCCCCACCCGATCGCACAATCGACCCACTCCGTGCTAGCACGACCAAAGATGGTGGCCATTCCGCCATTGGTTGAACTGTCTACATACCGACTCAACTCCAGCTTCACCTCCGTGAGATTCGCCCCGGATGGAATTTGACTTAGTATATCAAACTCCATGTAGATCCATGTTTCTGAACTTGCGACATCTCCCAATAAAAGATTATTGTCACAGTTTGGTGCCGGATAGTTCTCTGATACAAAGGCATCCTGAATTGCGAACATATTCACTGTAGTTTGCGCATAAGCCAATGAGCTCAGACTACAAGCTGCCGTAGCAGACTGAAAGAAAATACGACGATTCATGATGTACGCCCTCTATTTGTTCTAAACCAACTAACGAATAAACGCCTCAAATATCAACTACGTCGCATTGCTACCGAGATAGCCATTCATTTGGACAAATTTTTGATCAAATCATCATGGAGTCCAAGTCGCACGAACGAACATCTGCGAGATCGTTGGTGGGAACTGAATCGTTGCGGTTGCTGTTGAACTCTCGAGCGTGCCTTTCAAAGGCGTGGATATGGCCGTGATCTCTCCGAGCTCGACGGAGAAGATGGAGAGCGTGAGTTGCGTTCCAACCGGAATTCCGCTCGCCGCAATCACCACCTCCACAGGCGATGGGTTATCGAGCACGATGTCTGGATTCAGGATTGAGCCGCCCGGAGTGACATCAACAGCCTGTCCATCGATCTGGGTAATACGCACTGCGGAAGGTGATTGCTCCGGAAGAATCGGAGTGTTCGGGCTGAGTGGGACAATCATCCCATCAGGTTGGAACCTGAGATCTTGACTTACGACTCGACCCTCTACTCTAATAAACCCTTCACTGCCTGCGCCAAAACCTGAGGGATATGCTGAAAATCCATTTCCCCCTCGCGTGTCAATTAGCCCATCTCCCTCGATCAAAGGAGCAACTAACCGAACAGCTCCACCAGAACCTCCCCCTCCATAACCTCCATCATATTGGGAGTCACCTGCTCCCGCGCCCCCATGACCACCCGTTGTATCTATCGTACCCAGCACAAGTATATTAGTATTTGAAGCTATGAGAACAGCACCACCACCTGCACCACCTCCGCCGCCCATATTCGTACCCGAATCCTGATCACCACCACCTGCACCACCCGAACCACCAATTAGTGGCTGCAAAAATGGG
>Ga0070729_10003527_pt1 | contig 18022 bp, 20 predicted proteins | sample tdDd472_FD_66725 | JGI IMG/M metagenome (GOLD analysis project Ga0070729, IMG submission 66725) | Marine sediment microbial communities from the Atlantic coast under amendment with organic carbon and nitrate - tdDd47.2 | ecosystem: Environmental > Aquatic > Marine > Coastal > Sediment | place... | reverse complement strand
GCCGACCGCCAAGAACTCGCCGTCGCCGCGCGGCGATTCACGCGGCGCAGCACCCCGGACGGCGCCGCCCGCGCCGCCGCGATCGTCTCTTGCTGACTCATCGCGCGAACGGCGTCAGCCGTTGGACCAGAAACACCGCGCGCCTATTTGCCTTCGGCGAGCGCCTTGACGATGGCGGCTTCCTGCTCCTGCATTTTGGCGGACGCGGCATCGAGGCGTTCCGCGGCGCGCGCGACGGCCTCCTTGCTCTTGTCGTCGCCCAGCGCTCCGAGTCGCTCCAACGTGGCGAGATCGTCCACGGAGGAGCGCACCTCTCGGGCCGCGTCCATATACGCCTTGGCGGCGTCATAGAACACGATCGAGTCCACCTCCTTGTCGGAGGGCTTGTTGAGGAGCTTCCACGGTGAAGTCTTCAGGTCCGCGGCGGCGTCCTTGAAGTTCTGCATGCCCGTGCGGGCATTGCGCAGCGCGCCCACGAGGTGCGGCTTGGATTCCGCCACCGTGCCCTTCAGCTCGCCGGCCAGGTCCTGAATCATCACCAGCGTCTCGCCGGCCATCGTGCCGGCGTCGTCGATCTTCTGCAGGATGCTGTCGAGCTTGGGTTGGGCGCTCTCGATCAGGTCGCCCGCTCCCGTGAGGGCACGATTCGCTTGGGGGCGAAGCTCGTTCTCCCAGCCTTCGCGGACCGAGCGCCCGAGTTCGCCGTACTCCTTGACCGCCGTTTCGGCACCCTTCAGCGTCTCGATCGCGGGCTCCTCGACGTCATCGACCAACTTGTCGAGTCGCACGATGAACGCGTCCGCCTTGGCCATCACGCTATCGATGTCCGCCCGCAGTCCCTTGATTGCGAGTGCATCGACCTGCTCCCCCGCTTTGCCGATGAGCTTTTCGATCGAGGCAACCATCGCGCGCCCGTCGGCCACGAGATCATGCCCGGCATCCACCGTCGCATCGAAATCCTTGCGGGCGCGGCCCTGCAGAATCGTGTCTCCGGTCGCCCAGGTCGGATCCTTGCCGCTGAAGATCAACATGGTCACCGTGCCGGTGATCGTCTTGCTCACCTCGATCGTGCTGTCCTTGGGAATGCGCTCATCGCTGAAGACATCCACCTCCACGACCGAGAAGTTGGCGTACTCCTGATCGAGGATGGTGGAGGGCCGTTCCTTATCGTTGGCGGCACGCACCGTTGACACCTTCCCGACGCGACGCCCGTCCATCTCGACGTACGCACCCGCCTTGAGGCCGCCCGCATTGCCGAAGTAGACGCGATAGGTGGTCTTCGCGCGCCACTGGTCGGCGCCGCCACTCACCCAGTACATGCCGAACGCCAGAATCACCAGCGCGACCACGACCACGAGACCGGCCTGAATCTCGGCCGCACGCTTCTTGCTTGTCGCCATCACTTTCCTCCGAGGAGGTCCTCCACGAATCCGCTTCCGTCGCGCGCGCCGATCTCTCCGCCGTCGGAGCGACCGTGAATGAACGCCTCGACCGCCGGGTTGGCCCGCATTTCCTCGGGCGTGCCGTCGGCGATGATGCGCCCGTTGTACAGCAGCACCATCCGGTCCGCGATGCGGAACGCCGACTGCATTTCGTGCGTCACCACAATCGAGGCGACGCCTAGCTTCTCTCCGAGCCCGATGATCAGCTGATCGATCTGGGCGAGGACGACCGGATCAAGCCCGGCGCCCGGTTCGTCGTAGAAGATGATCTCGGGATCGAGCGCGATGGCGCGGGCGAGCCCCACGCGCTTGCGCATGCCGCCCGAGAGCTCCGAGGGCATCAGGTCCTCGCATCGCCGCAGGCCGACCTGCTCGAGCTTCAGCTTCACGATGATGTCGATGATCTTCCGGTCGAGGTCGGTGTGCTCCTCGAGCAGGAGCGAGATGTTCTCGCCCACGGTCATCGAGCCGTACAGCGCGGACGACTGGAACAGAACGCCGAAGCGCTTCTTGATCGGGTAGAGCAGTTCGTCGTTCTTGACGTTCATGTCCTGCCCGAACAGCTCCACCGACCCGGCGTTCGCTTTCTCGGCCCCGATCATCAAGCGCAGCAGCGTGCTCTTGCCGTGGCCCGAGCCGCCCATGATCACGAGCGTCTCACCCTTGCGCACATCAAGATCAATGCCGTGCAGGATTTCGCGTTCGCCGTACGACTTCTTGACTCCGCGACAGCGAATCACGACTTCGCCCTTGGCCGTCGCTTCGCGCGGTTCGGGCAACGGGATGTCCATGTCGGGTCCGCTCATGAGAAGTAGTGGAAGGTGGTGACCAAGAGGTCCGCCACGATGATGAAGATGATGGAGTAAACGACGGCGTTGGTGGTGGCCGCTCCCACGCCCTCCGCACCGCCCCGGACGCGCAGGCCCTGGACCAGGCCCGTCACGCCAACGATCGACGCGAAGATGACCGACTTGATCATGCCGAGACGAATGTCGACCTTGTCCATGGGCTCGATCATCTGGTCCCAGAACATCGTGGCGTTCTGTCCGAGGACACCGACGCACACGATGTAGCCGCCGTAGATCCCGAAGATGATGCCGAACAATGTGGCCGCGGGCACCATGACCAGAACGGCCAGCAGGCGAGGAACGGCGAGGAAGCGAACCGGGTCCAGCGCCGAAGCTTCGAGTGCCATCAACTCTTCGCCCACCTTCATGGTGCCAATCTCCGCGGCGAGCGAGGCGCCCACGTAGCCCGCCATAATGATGCCGGTCAACAACGGCCCCAACTCGCGCCAAAAGCCGACGCCCATGACCGCCGCCGTGTACTCCGTGGCCCCGAACAGATTCAGGATCTCGGCCACGGTGAAAGCCAGCGTCGCGCCCACGAAGAAGTTCACGAGGAACACGATGGGGATCGACTTCACGCCGACGCGCACGGACTGCCGCGCCGCCTCATGAAAGCGGATCGGATAGCCCTTGAACGTCGCAATCGTCGTCCAGTACAGGAAGCCGCGCACGAGTTGTGCGCACTCCAGCAGGAACGAGCCGATCGCGATTCCGCCGCGGCCCACGCTGGCAAGCAAGTCGGTCATGACAGTGCGGCTATGCGGCCAGCGCCTCCTCACGCGTCTTGGTGATCGTGAAGATGCTGTCGAGGTTGGCTAGCTGAAACACCCCGAGCACGGTCGAACCGAGCGCGCACAGGACAATCTTGCCGTCGTAGCGACTGGTGCCCTGCAGCGCCTCGATCAGCGTTGCCAGCCCGGACGAGTCGACGAAGGCAACACCGGCCATGTCGACCACGATGCGCGGCCGCTTCTGCTCGACGGCCTGGCGCAACTCTCCGCGAAGTTCGGGAGAGCTCGCGATGTCGACGCTGCCTTCCACGGCGAAGACCACGGCTTTGCCGACTTCCTCGCGTGTCACCTTGATTCCCATGGTTTCTCCTGGATTCCCTCAATCGGCGTCGAGATCATCGAAGCCGAATTCGTCCTGCGCGGCGGCGCTCTCCTCGATCCGCTTCTGCAGGATCAAGGTCGTTCCGCCCCACTTGTTCTTCCGATATTCCACGCCGTCCATGACGGTATGGATAAAGTGCAATCCGAGACCGCCGGGTTTCACGTCATCGAGCGCGCGGCCCTTCATCTGGGCGGGATCCACGAACTCGCCGTAGTCGGCGATGCGAATCTCGAACAGACCGGTCTCGAACCGGATTTCGACATCGATGCGTTCCCCCGGCTGACCGCCGTAGCAGTGCCGGAAGATGTTGGCGCACGCCTCGGTCACGGCCAAGGCGATCTTCGCGGTCTCGTCCTCGTCCAGACCGAGAATCGACGTGGACTCCGCCAGCACCGCGCGCAATGCGTCGAGGTACTTCGGATCGGCGTCGATCGAGATCCGGATGCCGTCCCAGCGTTTAGCCACGGCGACTCTCCCACCAGAACTTCCAACGGCGCGCGACGCGCCATCGATCGACTTCCTCAAGATCCGCGCGGTACCCGAAATCTTCCCCTCCGGAGAGGTCGCGCAAGGTGACGTGCGCCATCGCCCGCAGCGTGATCTGCTCGTCCGTCAGCAGGCCAAACGCGAGCACGGCAGCGTCCGAATCCTTGCGGCGCGCGAACTCCTGGGCCGCTTTCGTTCGTTGCACGTAGTTCTCGCTCGCCAGGTCGGCGGGGTATTCGAAGCCGGTGCTCGTTTTGCAGCCGAACCATAGAACGGCGCCCACGATCGGCAAGACCCCTCGCTTCATGGCGCGCATCATAGCGAACCGGGGGCACGAGCGGCGATCCCCCCCGCAGAAGACGGGTACCATGGTGCCGTGCGTATCCTGCTTCTGCTGCTCGGGCTCGCCGCATCCGCTGGCGCCGACGAGGCCGACGACTACTTCGAACTCGGACTGGGATACCTCAAGACCGCGTTCTACGCCGATTCGCGCGCGGCCTTCGCCGAAAGCCTAGTGCGCGCTCCGGGCCAGGCGGTCCCCACCGCCTTTGCGGCCATCGCATCGGCTGCCGAGGGCCGCGACAGCCGCTCCTGCGCCTACTTGCTGCGCCTGTCCCACCAGCGACTCCCCGCCCGCCGAACGATGAGAATCGACCTCCGCGAGCTGTTCCGCAGCGCGGAGGACCTCCGGCGGGTCGAGGCGCGCTTCCAGCTGCGGCACGATCGCGGCCGGGGGCGGACCCGCGACAACCTGACGATTCTCGCCTTTCTGCAGACGCAGGACGGCTCCCCCGCCACCAGCTCTGCGCTCGATGCGCTCCTCAAGCGCTACCCCGACGACGCTTTCGGGCAGTCCCTGCTCAAACTCCGACCGAAGCCCCCTGCGCCGAAGAAGGGGCCATCCAAAGCAAAGGGGAATGGGCCGGGGAAAGGGACGGGCGAGAAGTCGCAGGCGCCCAAAGGCGAGAAGCCCAAGAAGGAGTAGGACGCGCTCAGCGAGAACTCGAAGGCTGAATCAGCCCCTTGTTCTTCTGCCACCAGTCGTTCCACTTCTGCTGGATCTCGCGCCGCTGCTTCTTGTTCATCGTCGGGTCGTAGCCGAACTCCTGGGTGCGGCCCAGCGTCGCTTTCGAAATCTCGCCGAGCGCGCGCGCGCACATGTAGCCGACGTACTCGTCCTGCTTGGCCACACCATCGATCAGCACCGGAATGGCAGTGACGGAGTGTTTGCCCAACAGGCCCAGGGAGTAGGCCGCGGCGCGGCGGACGAGATGGTAGGGATCCTTCTGGAGCGCAGCCACGAGCGGCGCAACAGCCGCGGGGTGATTGACGTCCCCGAGTTGGACGGCAGCGTTGTAGCGGGTCTGGTCCGACGCGGACGAATCGGTCAGCTGCTTGATGAAGCCCGCCGCCTTCGCGCGCGCGGCCGGGTCGTCCGCCATCGCAACCGGCTTCTTCGGCTCGGGATCGCCCTTCTTCGGGTTGTCGGCGCCCTTGCCCGAGGGACCGTTCGAGCCGGGTCCCGGTCGCGCACCGTTCTTCAGCTCCTCGAGGATCGCATTCATGGGCTTCTTCAGGCCGAGGGCTTCCTCAGTGAGCGCGACCAATCCCTGGCGTAGTTCACCATCGCGCTGGGATGCCGCTTCGGACTCGCGTTGGAGTGAATCGGACAACTCCTTGAGGCGCTCGCGGAGCGAAGTCAGCGTGCTGGCCTGGAGCGAATCGTTGTCCTTGAGCTGACCGAGCGCCTCGCGCGCCTGCTGGTCCGCGGCGTCGACCTTGCGCTCCAACTCCCGGATGTCGCGAACCATGGCCAGATCGGTCGGAAGCACGACCTCGGTCGGCGCGCGGTTGACGTCGCGAACCAGAATAAATGTCGTCACGCCAACGACGTAGAGCAGGGCGACTGCGGCCACGAGTCGCATGCCGGTTTCGCGGGCCGAGCTATCCGCTGCGACGGGGCCCGCACTCGGCGCACCGGCTCGGGTCGGCGCGGCCGGCGCCGGTGCGGGAGCATCGGACCGATTGACGCAGTTCTTCTCGCCGTAAGCACAGCCCGGCAGGGCGGGGTTGGCGATTCCGCTCTCGATATCCGGAATCGGGATCGAGATGCCGCAATCCCGGCAGAAATGGAGTTCGATGCCGTCGGTCCTGGTGTCACCACTCATCTGTGACAGTGTAAACGGCCCTGAGCGCGGAATCGCTCAGATCGTGCGGCCCCCGAACCGGGGGGACGGCTGCTCGGGCCGGAACGGTCGCCGGCCAGCGGCAGCGAGCACAGAGAGGGTGCCCCCTGGCGAAGACTCGTTGGAGGCAGGAGGCCCGTAGTTGGGCTCTCGGGGGAGGCCGTCTGAGGAGACCCTCGGAACGGGCGCTGGCGCGCGGCTGAGGCTGCGCGGGCCGGGAGCAACGGGGCTCGGAGCGCCCGCGCTCAGCGGATGGACCCGGAAGCGTCGCTCTGTCGGAGGTAGCGAGCACAGGGAGGGAGTCCGCTGGCGAAGACTCGTTGCAGGTAGAGGGCCCGTAGTTCGGATTTCGGGGGAGGCCGTCGAAAGTGCCGCTGGCACTTCCGCGGCTACGCCGGTCGGGAGCAACGGGCTCAATCCGCACCAACGCGCCGCTCCGCCGACCCGTCTTACTGATTCATAGTGCCATCCGCGTCAGCGGATGGACCAAGAAACACTGCTCATGAAAGAGCGCGCGGAAGGCCGTCGAAACGTTTGTTACTCCGCCCCAACGCGCTCTTTCATGAGCCTTCCGACCTTGAACTTCACGACCCGCTTGGCGGGGACCTCGACCTTTTCGAGCGTGCGCGGATTCTGCGCCTTGCGCGCGGCCCGCTCCTTGATCTCGAAAACGCCGAACTCGCGAAACTCAAGACGATTTCCGCGTCCGAGCTCGGTAATGATCTCGTCCAGGAACATCTGGATGATGTCCTTGGCGATCACCTTGGTTTGGCCGGTCCGGTCCGCGATGCGGCTGACCAGTTCCTTCTTGGTGACGGTGCGCTCCGACTGTGAGTCTGCGCTGCCGGAGTCTCCCGCCTGGGAGTTCACCGTGGACGAGTGGGATGAGGGAGAGTCGCCGATATTCATGGGTTGCCCGGGGGTTCAATGATTCGCTGAGCCCGGTGGCGCAGCCGATCGGACCTATATCCTTTATTGATCGGCTCTTACGTCTTCGAATCTAGACCCGTGCTGCGTTCCGTCAACACAAAATCTGAACCGGAACTGATGCACAGCAAAGGAGTTACGACGGTTTGCCGGCCGAAAAGCCGGACAACAGGCCGAAAATACCCCTAAATCGCTGCGCCAGCGTGACTTGGAGCAATTCTCAGCGTGAGCCTTGTTCGGAGGTATAGTCCGACCCCATGGCGAACGGAATGCCCGATGCGCTCCAACTCCGCGAGGTCAAGTACGGGGTCAAGAGCCAGTCCGCTCAGCAGATCAAGCTCGCGAGTGCCATGGAATCCGCGGGCCGCGTTGCGGAGGCGCTCGACCTCTACCTGCTCGCCGGCGACGAGGATGGGGTCCAGTCCATCCGCAAGCGCGCGGTGGCGGAAGGACGTCCGGTCTGGCTCCTGATGGCCCAGCGCGAAGGGCACACGGTCTCGCACGACGACTGGAAGCAGTGCGCCGCGGCCGCCGAGGCGGCGGGACGCCTGCGCGAGGCCTATCGCGCGTACCGGTTCGCCGAGGACGAGGGCGGACTCGCCCGCATCCACGAGTCGCTCCCCGGCTACGAGATCTACGTCCCCCAAGGCAAGTAGCCGACCGGCTGTTGGCCGACGGGCTCGATCGGCGGGCTCCCGATCTTCGTGGTTCCCAGTCTCCCGGATTCCAGTCTCCCGGGTTCCAGTCTCCGGGGAGCCCCTCCGCCCGGGCCCCCTACTCGCCGGGGACCCGATCGATGAAGTTGTCGTACTCCTCCTGGAGCTTCTCCCAGTCCTCCGGAGTCTTCAGCCCCATGATTTCGGCGAACGCGTCCTCGGTAGTCTTCCACTTCCCGCTGCCGTACTTGGTCGGTTTGCGCTGCCCGGTGAGCATCGTGCGCACGAGATCGAGGAACTTCTCGCGGTACTTCCCGTCGCTGTACTCATTCAGGAAGTAGGTCAGGTACCACGCCTGGGTTTGGAACGCGTTCCGGGAGAAATGCGGCTGCTCGGCGGCGATCAATTCGTTCATCGTCTGCGGCGGGTTCTCCTCTTCGCGAATGGCGGGGAACCACGAATCGGACATGAACCGTGCATAGCGCTGATACGAGGCGAAGCGCACGATCTCGCGGATCGTGAAGAGCGGCACGCCGGCGTTGTCCATCGCGCGCAGCAACGATGCGCGCCGGGGACTGACACCGGTGAACTTGCCGTCATCGCTCGCGCCGCCGCCCAGATACTCCGCGATCCCTTCGGTCAGCCACAGGCCGTTCCACTGGTCGAAGTACTTCTGGTAGCTCTTCTCGCCCTGCGCGTAGTACTTGTGGAGCTGGTGCACGAGGATGTGCCCGAGATCCGAGGTGAAGTACTTGTCCGCCTCAGGGGTGGCCGGAATCGCGCCGAACGCCATCGGATCGTAGGTGCGATAGAAGAACAGGAGCGACGACCCCATGTCGAGCTGGACACCGAGCGAGCTGCCCATCTTGACCACCTCCGCGAGGTGCGCGGGATCGTCGAACGCGTAGACGTAAAAAGCGCGGCCCTTCTCGATCGGCTTGAGGCCGAGCGGCTTGACGATACGCTCCTGAAATGCGGCGTGGACCGCCTTCACCCGCTTCTTGACGCTGGCCGCGCGCGGGCCGAACGACTGCTGCTTGGCAGCGATGCGCTCCTTGTCGGCTGCGGCGTCGCCCGTCTTCGCCAGTTCGCGGGAGGCGAGGAACACGATGTACGGCAGCTCCACCACGGGAAACGCGCCGAAGCCCTTGGCGAACGAATCCACCCGCGAGAGGCCCTTTTGGATCAGCTCCGGTGACGGATCGGACTCCGCCTTCTTGCGCCATTCCTGGAACGAGTCGAGCAGACTTCCGGCAGAGGAGAAGTCCTCCTTCGAAAACCAGACGTCCTTGCCCTCTTCGATTTGCGGGCCGTACTTCTCGTAGAAGCGGGCGTACTTTTCAGGCATGCGCGTCAGGTGCTGGTCGAACCCCTCCCAGACGGACTTGAACCCGGGATAGCTTTGGAGCGATACGCGGCCCATGTGCGTGTTGGCCGCGGGATCGTTGACGTCCTTCTTGGCGAGCGCGGCGTAGAGGCTATCGGCCTTCGCCATCCAGAACGCGGGATTGGCGTCGTAGCCCTTGGACTGCGCTTCCTTGAGCATGGCTCGCAAGTCGTCGGCACTCGCGGTGGCAATCTTGGGCTGAACACCCGCCCACCAATCCTGCGCCGGATTCGACTTCGAGCCACCGGGCCCGGATCCCCCTCCACCGGACATGACAACGGCGACGATCACGCCCACGATCACGACGCCGGCACCGATGAACAACGGCGTCTTGGACTTCGCGTCCGGCGCGGCGCGCTCGCCACGAGTCCGCGGGGTCGCCGCTTCCGCGTCCGCCGGCGCGCGCCGGCGCCGCGAAACGCTCGGTTTCGCTTCGGGCTCCGCTTTGCTGGAGCGCTTGAACGTCTGGTCACTGTCGGAAAGTGAGCGGCGGACCGCCTTCACCTCCCCCGCGACCAACACGGCGCCGCAGTTCGAACAGGCGAACTTGGAGCCTTCCTCCATGCGGGAGACATCGAGCTTGGTGCCGCACTGGGTGCAACGTTGCGAACGCATGCGCAGATCCTCTGGTGGAGTCTCGGTTCCCGAGGGAACCAACGGAAAAAGGCAGTTTACCTGCCCTCGATAGCGTCGTACACGGCGTCTTCGAGCGCGATCCAGTCGCCCTCGTCCTTCAAACCGAAGGCCTTGGCGAACGATTCGGAGGTGCCCTTCTGCGTCGCCTCGATCTGCGAGAGCAGGTATTTCTCGAACGCCTTGCGGCGTACATCGTTGTGGAGGTGCTGGACGAGCAGCCAGGACAGGTCGGTGAAGTGCCGAATGAGCCCGAAGTTGGAAAGCGGCTCGGGAGCCCCCTCTTCCTCTTCGGGCGGCGACTCCCGGAAGCGCTGCAGTTCCAGCCGGCTTTCGCGCTGGACGATGTCCGTGAGCGGAGGAAAGACCCGGCCAAACTTCCAGCCGTCGGCCAACGCGGGCCCCACAGACGGCTTCGTCACGCGCCGGGCGGCCAAAAACGTCGGCCAGCCCTCCTTCAGCCAGTAGGCGCGCGAGCGGTCGAGGCGATTCGAGAAGCGGTCCTTCGGATCGCGTGCCCAACTCCGCAGCAGCTGTTGGGCGCCGATGTACGCCAACGTCTCGCGCAACTGGTTGGCGGGATCGGGTCCGGCGTCATCCTGCGGCGCGGTGCTCTCCGGCGCGCGCGGCAGGAAGGCGTAGCCCCACATGTCCTTGCGATTAAAGAATCCGCAGCGGTACTTGTCGGTCGGGCGCGCAGGAGCAATCTCCTCGACGAAGTCGGCGTACCAGCCCGGATCGCTGAAGATCCACAGGAAGAAGAACGATTCCGTCGGCACCGGAAACCGCTTGTTGAGCTCGGGATAGAGCTTCTCGATGTCCTCGATGAGACCGTTCAGCACGGCGGCATGCTCCGCGAGTTGAACGCGATAGCGTTCCCGGAGCGCGGCCAGTCGTTCGTCCTCCGCCGCCTCGGGCTCTCCATCGATGCGGCGCAAGTCGGGAGCGGCGAAGAAGATGAGGAACGGACCCGCGCGAGCCTGTACCGACGGATAGTCGCGCAACTGCGACGGAATACGTTCGAGAGCGCGCTGCAAGGCGGCGTACTCCGCGTCGTTCTCCATGCGGTCGAGATGCTGGCGCGCGACGCGCAGCTTGGAGAGCACGACAGCGTATTCGTCCTCGCTCAGGAAGACCGGACGCTCCTCCGACACCCAGATTCCGTACTGGTCCAGCAACTCTTCCATCGCAACGTTGAAGACCCGCGCCTCGCTGATGCGCTTCCAAAGTTCCGTGAATCCCGGCGTGGACTGGAGCGTCTTGCGTCCGACAGCACTGTTCGCTTCGACGTCGTCGGGATCGAGCGCGAGGACACGAGCGTAGGCCCATTTCGCCTTGGGCTGCCACCACTCGGCGTCGCCGTCGAAGCCGTAATTCCGGGCTGTCGCAAGGATCGTGCGCAGCTCACGCGGCGCCAGGATCCGTTCGGCGCCCGTGGCCCGCTGCGTCGCCGCTTTCCACCATGCGTCGCGGTCCGCCGGAGCGGCCACGACCACCTCCGACTCCGACGAATCCGCGGGCGCTTCGTCGCCTCCGCACGCGATCAGGAAAAGCAGGGGCAGCAGCGTCACCGGGCGCATGGCTGAATTCTACGGTCTGGGTGCAGGCCGGGAATGGATCGCGGGAAGGGAGCTGCGAGGATTCCGTCGCAGAGCCGCGCCGCGACGGCTACCACTCGATCCCGTGGGCCTTGCCGTGCTTCGCGACCCACTCCTTCGCCTCGACCGTGGTCTCGAACGATTCTCCCGGCACCATCTGGGAGAGTGCCCAGTGAATCGCCTTCTCGTTCTCTTTCCACTCTTTCCAGCGCTCTTCCCACCACGACGCGGGCGGGTTGTCCGGGTCGTTGGGATTCGTCGGGTGAGGCTCGTCGAGTTCCTCGGCGAGCATGCGGAACGCCTGCTTCGCCTTCGTGTAGCCGAAGTAGCGCGCCGCGGCCTTGTGCGGCTCGCCGCGGGTCTTCCTCCACTGCTTGCGGACGTCCTTGTACGCCTTGGTGTACTCCAGAACGCCGAGCCCCACGATGGCCGCGCAGGTCACATTGGTCCGCTTGGCGCTCTTGAGCACGCGCGCCAGATAGGGCCCCGCCTTCTTGATCGATGTCTTCTGGCGGGCGATCGCGACAACAGCCGCCGTCGCGACCTTGTAGTTCTTGTCCTTCACCCACTTGGTCGCTTCCTTGTAGATGAGCGGGTGGTCCTTTTCGCCAAGCTTCTGAATGAGCTCCAGCCGCGCCGGCTCGTTCTTCTTGCGCTTCGCTTCCTTCATCGCGGTCTGGAACTTCGCGACTTCCGACGCCGCGACGGAGCTGTCGGCGATCGGTACACCGGGCTCACCGATTTCGATATCGCCAGCCTTGGCGGGCTTGGGGGGCGCGGCCTGCGGATCGCCTTGCTTCTTTTCGTCGTCGGCGATGACGAGGGCCGCCGCGAGCAGAAGGATCGCAACGGGTTTCATGCTTATTCTCGTGACGCCTAGCCGAGCGGGCCCGGGCCACCTTCGCCCGCCTCCTGTTGTGCGAAGCGAGTGGCGGCCTGCGAGACCTTGGATCCCAGCACGTAAAGCGCGATCACGAGGATAGCAAGAAGACCGACACCGAGGGCGTGGAACCACCATTCGTCGCGCACCTGCAGGAAGACGCGCCCCAACGGTGCGGCGAACGCCGCCATGATCGAGCAGCCGATGGCCGAGCCCGTGATAATCGCCAATAACGTGGTCCGCGGGCGTAGTCCGACGATCCGCCCCAGCAGCGCACCACCCGGCGCACCGGTCCCCGAAAGCGGGAAGACAACGAAGAGCACGACGCCCGTAATCGCCCAGCGGCGGACGATCGGGTACTCGAAAAGCCAGTACCGGCAGTAGTTCTGCACGTTGTGGAGCCAGGGCCCTACGCGCGGCAGCCGGTAGACATGGTGCAGGTTATAGGAGAGGACGTAGCCGACCCAAACGTCCATCAGGAAGACCATCAGCGCCAACGCCCACGGCCCCAGGTCGATGTCGGGATGAGCTCCGGCCAGAATCACGAACTTGCCGACCGGCAGTGCGGTGAGCCCAAAAACGGTGAAAGTGCCCGCCATTCCAATCAGGCCCAGAAACACATAGACGCCCACCACGATCAGGATCGGAAGCGCCAGGTGCAGACGACTGCGCACCGGCTGGAGCCGCTCGCGATCCTGCCCTTCACGCAGGATCTGCTCAATGGAGGAGTCGCCGTGGGTCACCGATTCAACTCTGTTCTTTACGCCGCCGCCCGGTCTCGGGCCCACCAATGTAGAGGGTGTTCGGCGCGGGTCAACGGACTCGGTCCACGCTCGTGCTTTGCAGCGCTGGGTGGCTTGCGTAGCCTATGCCCCCATGCCGCCCGCCACCTTTGTCGATCTGAACGAGATCGATCTCGAGACCCTTGTGTTCGACCGCGACGCCGTGCGAGCCAGGAATCCGCACCGTCACGAGTTCGAGCTGCTGCACGGGGTGGTCGCCTACGATCGCGAAGCGGAGCTCATCGTCGGAGTCCATCGGGCACCCGAAGACGCCTTCTGGGTGCGCGGCCACATTCCGGGGCGGCCCATCTTTCCGGGCGTGCTCATGATCGAAACCGCCGCACAACTCTGCTCGTTCTACTGGTACGAGACGTTCCCCGAGCAGAAGTCATTCTTCGGATTCGGGGGCATCGAGAACACGCGCTTTCGCGGCGTCGTCAAGCCCGGCGACACGCTGGTCATCGTCGGCAAGTCGGTGCAGGTCAAGCCGCGCCGCGCCATCTTCGACACGCAGGGATTCGTCGACGGCAAAATGGTCTTCGAATCGCGCATCATCGGCGTACCGGTCTAGTTCCCTAGAACTTGCCGATCAGCCCCACGATGCACGCCGTCAGCTGACAGGCGAATGCTCCCGCCACCATGGCGCGGAAGGCAAGCGCGGCGAAATCCGGACGGCGCCCGGGCGCGAGCGCCGACAACCCGCCGATCTGAATGCCGATCGACATGAAGTTGGCAAACCCGCACAGCGCGAAAGTCGAGAGCGTCTGACTGCGCTGGGAAATCAACCCGCTCTCCACCATGCCTGCCAGATCGTTGTAGGCGAAGAACTCGTTGAAGATGGTCTTCGTCCCGAGTAGCTGGCCGACCGGCACGCAGTCGTCGAGCGAGACGCCCATGAGCAACGCGAACGGCGCGAACAGGTAGCCGTAGAGATCCTTGAACTCCACGTCCGCCGACCACGTCTCCCCGATGTACGGGTGCAGCAGGCTCGGGAGGCCGTTCGCGACACCACTCACGATCGCGTCCAGCATCTGGATGAGTGCGTAGAACACCAGCAGCATCGCCGCGATGTTCACTGCGAGACGCACACCCGCGGTCACGCCGCCCGTGAGCGCATCCAGCACATTGGTCCCCATGCGGTCGTCGGGCAGCTTGGCGCCGGCCTGCGTGACGGGCTGCTCGGTCTCGGGCAGCAGCAGCTTGGCGAAGACGAACGCAGCCGGTGCACTCATGACGGAGGCGGCGATCAGATCCGGCCCGGCCCGCGCGAAGCCCGCTTGATCCAGCATGGCGACGTAGACGCCGAAGACGCTGCCGGCGATGGTGGCAAAGCCGCCGGCCATGAGCGCCATCAATTCGCTCCGCGTCATCTTCTCGAGGTAGGGACGCACCACGAGCGGCGCCTCGGTCTGCCCGATGAACACGTTGCTCGCGGCCGAAATCGCCTCGGCGCCGCTGATGCCCATGCCGCGATACAGAAGCTCGGCCATGCGCCCCACGAGCCACGGCAAGACGCGGATGTAGTAGAGGACCGACATCAGTCCGGAGAACAGCACCACGATCGACCCGACCTGAATGGCGAAGATCCAGCCCGCGAAACCGGGGTCCTCCAATTTGCCGAAGACGAATCCTGCACCCTCGCCGGCCTTGCCGATGACCCACAGCAGCGCATCGCTCATGGCAACCAGGCCGAGGAAGACGAAGTTGCTCGGAAGGATGGACGTCCAGATCAGGACCATCACGCCCGCGCAGCCCAACACGGCCACGGGGCGACGAATCGCATCCAACGCTGCCGGTGCGCGCCGATGCAGGGCGTAGAAGACGACGGCAAGACCCATCGCGGGCAGCCCCCACGGCAAATCCAGCGCGACAACAAGCGCAATCAACGAGGTACAGAATCCGAGCACTCCGAGCGCGCGCGCGGCCAACAGCCCAAACGCCTGTAACGACGTGTCGGACTCGCTGTGCCCTGCCAACGCCACGCGGGGGAAGAGCAGGATGCCAAGGCATAGCGCCGCGGCCACGGTGAGAATCCACGGCACCCAGTCCGGCCGGACGATGAACGACGCCAGATACAGCTGCATCCCGATGCCGACGGCGACGATGCGCCAAGAGATGCTCTTGCGTGACGTCGAGAAGAAGTAGCAGATGCCAAGCAGCGCACAGATGCCGAAAAACGACGCGAGTCGATCCATCAGTTCGCCGCCTCGCGCTCCTGCGCCACCCTCCAATAGCGTTGCGCGCGCCACACCACGGCGTCGCGCTCCTCGTCCGTGACGTCGCGAATCACGCGCGCCGGGACGCCGGCGACCATCACCCCCGGCGGGACCTCGGTGTCCTCGCGCACGACGGCACCCGCCGCGACGATCGCACCGGCGCCGATCGTGCTGCCCTTCAGCAGGATGGCGCCGATCCCGATCAGCGCACCGTCCCCGATGACCACGCCATGCAGCGTCGCCCGGTGTCCGACAGTGACGTCACGGCCCACAACCAGCGGCGCGTCGGGATCGGGGTGCACCATGGTGAAGTCCTGGATGTTGGTGCCGGCGCCGATGGTGATCGACGCGTCATCGCCGCGCAGAACGGCGTTCCACCAGACGCTGACTCGTTCGCCGAGTGTCACGTCGCCCTCGACGACCGCCGTGGATGCGACGAGAGCCTCGCCGCGCGCGTCCATCCGTCGTTCCGCCATCTGCGGCGGAAGCATAGCAGGAAGCAGACCCGCGCTTAGCCCGACCCATCCACGACGACGCGGGTTCTGGCCAGCCCAGATTGCCGACTTTATCGCCCCTTGTCGTTGCGGGCTCTCATTGAGCCAGCTTCCTCGAAGCGGCTCGAATTCGACAACCTGTGCTCGCCCAGAAGGGATCCCCGGACATCGACATCCTTCCCTGTCGCGGCCAGAGTACCCATGTTCAGCAGATCTACCCCGTCGCGCCCGCGGCGCCGTGAATACGTCGGGGTCACCCGACCTACTCACGACGACGCGGGTTCGGGCTGGCGGTGTTGCTGGTGCATGCGCGCCGAGAGGCAGCAGGTTTACTCCGTCGCGCCGACGTCGCCGCGAACGCGGCGCGCTAGCCGAACACCAGGACGGCGACGGACAGGAGGTTGAACAGCGCGTGGGCCACGAAGCACGCCAGGACCGACCCCGTGCGCTGTACCAGCGCGCCCAGGAAGTACCCGAGCGCGACCATCGGAAGGATGGCAACCCAGGGGTTGTAGTGAACGACCCCGAAAATCAACGCGGAGAAGTGCAAGGCGTAGCGCGGGCCCCGCGAGCGGCTGACGCCGCCGTAGATCAGCCCCCGGAAGATGATCTCCTCGATAAACGGCGCCACGGCTCCCGCCATGAAAACGAGTTCCCTGACGCCGACGCCGCCGCGACCGATCCGCAGGACCATGTCCTGTTGCGGCATCTCCCCGACGAACAGCGACTCGACATACGCGATGCCGTAGACGACCGGTAACGCCGCGGCGAAAGTCAGCGCACCCAACGCGATCGCGCGGCCCACCCCGACCGTCGAACACAACAGCCTCGGAAGTCCGACCGCGCCCACCGCGACTCCCACGAGCACCGCCGACGCGAGCGCCATGCGCGCCGTATTCAGCAGCGACTCCTGGATGGCGATCATCGCTGCCCCGAGCAGCAGGCCGTACACCACGAAAAGCAACAGGCCGCACGGCACGGGCCAGACCGCGTCGAGAGCTTTCTTCAGCGGCACGGGCGGCGCGATGTCCCGTTGGCGCACGACGCGCCACCAGATCGGCAGCGCGACAATGCCCGCGGCGCACGCCCACAGCGTCGCCGGTGCCAACGCGTCGGACGCGGCGATCACGACGAGGTGAAGCGCCCCTCGCGCGGGCTGCTCGGCGCTGCCGGCGACTTGTATTCGCGCGCCGGCATGCGCCCGGCCAGGTACGCCTCGCGACCGGCGATGCAGCCGTGCTTCATCGCGCGCGCCATCGCAATCGGGTCGTCCGCCTTAGCGATGCCGGTGTTCAGCAGCACGCCGTCGCAGCCAAGCTCCATGGCGACGGCAACGTGACTCGCCGTTCCCACGCCGGCGTCGACGATGATCGGAACCTCGGCGCGGTTGAGAATGATCTGGATGTTGGTCGGGTTGAGGATGCCGAGGCCGGAACCGATCGGTGCGCCCAACGGCATCACCGCCGCCGCGCCAACCTCCTCGAGAACCTTCGCCGCAACAGGATCGTCGCTCGTGTACGCGAGCACGCAGAACCCCTCGGCCGCCAGTTCGCGCGTCGCGTCGATCGTCGCGGGCACGTTCGGCAACAGCGTCTCCTCGTCGGCCAGCACCTCAAGCTTGATGAGATCGCCCAGCCCGAGTTCACGCGCCAACCGCGCGGTCCGCAACGTGTCCTCGATGTTGAAGCAGCCCGCCGTGTTCGGAAGGATCGTGTACTTCTCGCGATCGATCACATCGAGCAGGTTGCGCTCCTCCTTCTCGTGATCGAGGTCGACGCGGCGCACGGCGACGGTCACCATCTCCGACCCACTCGCTTCCCAACAGGCGAGCATCTCGTCGTAGTCCTTGTATTTGCCGGAGCCGACGAACAGGCGACTACCGAAGGAGTAGTCGCGGATCTTGAGCGGGGGGCGTTGCACGGATTGATTATGGAGGGGGGCGGGGGGCGTGGAAAGAATCGGTTTACGGTTTGCAGTTCACGGTTTGCCGTCGAAGCGAGCCGTGAGCGCTGACCGACTCGCCGGTCGCGGTCCGACGCCTTCCCCACACCGGCTGCGACCGTGAACGGCAAACCGTGAACCGCAAACGCGCGCCGCTCCGCGACGCCCTCCTGTGTAAACGGCCTCCCGCGCGCGCTATCCGCCGCCGACGAGCGTAACGACCTCGATCTCGTCGCCCTCGGCCACGACCGCCTCGTCCCAGGTGGGGCGGGGCGCGATGGCGCGGTTGCGCTCCACCGCAACGCGGGAGCGGTCCTTCGTGATCGAGTCGATCAGCTGGGCGATCGTCGTCCCCTCGTCAACCTCGCGCTCCTGCCCGTTGAGCCGGATCCTCATCGCGTGCTCCTTCCGGGCTTGCGCTCAGCCGCCGGCG
>Ga0070729_10003526_pt1 | contig 18026 bp, 14 predicted proteins | sample tdDd472_FD_66725 | JGI IMG/M metagenome (GOLD analysis project Ga0070729, IMG submission 66725) | Marine sediment microbial communities from the Atlantic coast under amendment with organic carbon and nitrate - tdDd47.2 | ecosystem: Environmental > Aquatic > Marine > Coastal > Sediment | place... | reverse complement strand
GCCGGCACGTTGCGGATGATGCCGTCGCGGTCGGGAATGGCATTGAACATGCCATAGCCGCCCATCGGCCCCTTCGCCGCCTCCTCCAGGATCGGCAGGTTACGGGTCAGGTAGGGGAAGGTCGGCAGGTAGGCGCGCGGATCGAGCGCACCCTTGGATTGCAGCACGCCGACGGTCTTTTTCACCGGCGGCCGGTCCTCCTGGCCCTCGACCTGTTCCTGACGCCCGGCCTGGCCGAGCACCACGCGCGAGCGCTTGATGACATTGGCCAGGATCTCGTCGTTGGACTGCGCCGTCTCGAGCTTCTTGCGGGTTTCGTCGTCGAGGCCGATGGCGGTCTTGGCGACATTGGACAGACTGAGCCTGTCGGGCTCGGCGAAGACCATGTCGAAGGCGATCACCGCGGCCCCCATCTGCATGGTGTTCTGGATCAGCTTGGCGATGGTGGTGCGCGGCCACGGCCACTGGCCGATCTCGGACAGGCTCTGTTCGTCGATATCGATGATGGTGACCGGCTTGCGCTCCGGCGGCGGCAACTCGCGCGGCTTCGCCTGCTGGTACATGTCGAAGACCTTGTCGCGCATGAACTGCACCGGGTACGGATCCAGGTACTTGAGCGCCACCAGCGCGCCCAACAGCACCAGGCCGAGGATGCGGTCGAGGCTGAAGGCGCGTTTCAGGAAACGCATGCGCGTGCCTCCGCCGTTCCGATGTTTTTGCGAACCGTGTCCCGAATCCCGCTCACCCTGGGCATCCCCTGGTTTGGCTTGTTGCGCACGATTGTACACTGCCGGGACCCGAGCGGGTCAAGGTCGATTTGCTCCCACTCGGTAGCCGCGAATCCGTCACCGGCCTTGGCGTCTTCAAGACACCGCGCGGCACCGGAATCGCCCAACCCGTTTGGGGGGCAGGCGGGGAAAAATGGGGGTCAGAAATCATTGTTTTTCAACCGAATCAAAAAAAATCTGAGGAACGAACCCAATTGCGAAAACCCACCCGCGGGAACACGGTCAACGGAAGGGCGCTCATGTTCGGAAAGCCTAGCGTAGAATATAGGAATTTACAATCAAAAAATATGATATTTATCCTATTGTATTTTTGGCAATCGAGATGCCCCGGCGAGCCCGGCCTACGCCCCGTTCAAGGTATTGAAATAGATCGCCACCAGGAATCCGGCGAGGGTGGAGAGGCCGACCACGGTGCCGCCCTTGAAATAGGCTTCCGGCAGCATGGTTTCGGCGATCATCGTCAGCATGGCGCCCGCCGCGATTCCCTGCACCAGCGAAAACATGAACGGCTCGGCGCCGATGAAGAACATGTTGCCCAAAACCGCGCCGATACCGGTCAGCAGCGTGATCGACGTCCACATGATCAGCACCTGCGTGAACGAAAATCCCTGCTGGCGCATGCCGGCGGAACTCGACAGCGCTTCGGGGTAGTTGGAGAAGAACAGCCCGGCGACCAGCGACAGGCTGATCCGGGCGTCGATCATCGATGCGCCGATGACCAGGGATTCGGGAATGCCGTCGAGCAGGATGCCGAGCCAGATCGCGACCGGCACGCCCCTGTTTTCATGCAGCTCAGCCTGGGCCAGGTCGATGCTGGGCACCAGGCGTTTGACGTCCAGGTTGTGGATGGCTTTCTCGATCCAGCGGCTGGCGCGGTTGGGATGGAAGTTCAGCTTGTGCTCCAGGTAGCTGACCATGCCGCTGCCGCGCATGAGCTCCGCCAGCCGGCGCTCCAGCCTGGGCAGGCTCAGCACCAGGTCCTCGAAGTCGCTTTTGCGCAGCACCCAAACCTTGGTGCGCCGGGTAGCGACGGCGTTCATGGTATGGCGCCCGCCGGCCAGGAACGACAGCCCGCCGAAAGCGTCCAGGGGCTTGATCTTGATGCCGTCGCGCGTCCGGCTGTCCGGGTCCAGCAGCGACACCTCCCCGGTTTCGACGATGAACATCCGGTCGGCGCGCTCGCCCTGGCGGAAAATGACGTCGCCGCGATGATAGGTGGTGACGAACAACTGCGACGACACGATTTTCAGGTCGTCGGTGTCGAGGCCCTGGAAGATGGAAAAGCGGCCGATGCGCTCGGCCACGGCGACGAACTCGTCGTTTAGGGTGTCGGTGTTGATGGCCGGCGGAATCTCGTCGCCGGCGCGCACGGAAGCAGCGGCGTGCTCGACCCAATTGTCGATCCCTTCCGCGCTCAACCGATGGCGCTTCATCAGGAACTGACGGACGTCCACCGACGCGATGTAATCGACCGTGGTATCGGCCAGCGCCGGCGATACCTGCAACAGGTGCTCGTAGGTCGCCTTCGGGATCGACCACAGCCGCACGGCGGTACGTGCCACCGCTGCCTCGCGGTGCGGCAGACCGGCGATGAACGAACGGCGCCCGAAGCTGTCGTTATCGGCGTAGTTCCGATAGGCGTCGCCGTTCTGCCCGGCAGGGACGATATCCACCTGCCCCTTTTCGATAATGTAGAGTTCGTCCGCCGGATCGCCGATCTCGTAAATCGCCGCGCCTTGCGGGAAATCCTGGATGACCGCGCGCTCGGCGATGGCGTGACGGTCCGATTCGGGCAGATCCTTGAATAGCGGCACCCGCGCCACGTGGTCGAGTACATGCTCCAGGCGCGCGCGCCGGCGGCGCTCCATGTGGAAGATCAGGGTCGACGACTTGCGCAGGAAGCCGCCGCGCCGGTTGACCAACTGATTCAGCAGCTCGAATAGGATGCCGCCCAGCACGCAGCCCGCCGCAAGCGGCCAAAAATGTCCCTTCCCGAGCGCCGAGCCGACCAGGTCGATGGTCAGCGCCGCCAGCAACGCGCCGCCGCCGAACGCCATCAGCACCGCCAACATGCGCTCGCCCGGTTGCCAGAGCGCCGTCGTCAGGGTGCCGAGAGGTAGCGACACGGCGCTGACCAGCCCCGTCATGAAAACCAGCCAAAGCGCGGAATCCGGCAGTTCGAACATAAGGCAAATCGTAACACCGAAAGATTTCGTGCCGATGAAGAAATACCGCCGGCGCCGAAATTTCCGGCCCGGCCCGCCGGAGCCCCGTTTATCGTTATGTTAACGCGCCGCTATTAACCATAAGGCTGAGCTCAAACCTAAGTCAGGCCTTTGATGGTCAAAGCCTTTATCCGGATTGCCGCCGCCGGCTTGTTAACCATGCATCCTGGCCCGGCCGCCGCCCAGCAACTGGCCGCGGCGGCGCCGGCGTGGCTGCAGTCGTGGTTGTCGGAACCGCTGCCCGGCCACCCAGCGGCCCAACCCGCGGTCGCTGCCGTCGCGAAACCCGCCGCCACGCCCGTCCGCTCGGCCAACCATTCCGGCCCGGATTGGCTGACGGACTGGCTCTCCGGTCCGCTGCCGGGCCGGCGCCCGTCATCGCGTGCCAGGCCGCCGCGTGGCGCCGGCGCCATCGGCCAAACCGTCCCCTGGCCGAAAGCCTACACGCCGCCGCCGAGGCCGTTCCGCCCGGCCTTCGATCCCACCCCCGCCCCGCCGCCATCGCTCAAGCCGAAACCCGGCCGCCACGCAACGCTGCTGCCGGATCTCGAACTCAGTGCCGGCGTTGTTTGGACATCTGGCGTCACCACCTGGAACCACGACGGCACCAGCGCATCATCGGCGCTCGGCAATCCGTCGTCGGAACTGACCTACGAGGACGTCGACGCGGCGGTTCTGGAATTCGGCGCCAAAATGAAATTCGGCCGCGGTTGGTTCGCGCGCGGCACGGCCGGCTTCGGTCTCGCCGAGATCGGCACAGGCAATTTCCGCGACGACGATTTCCTCGCCGGCCAGGTGCTGTTTTCGTCGACCGACAGCCCGATCCCGGAGACCGACCTGTTCTACATCTCCGCCGATGTCGGCAGGACCTTCGTGCGAACCGCCGACGACCGGCTGTCGCTGTCGCTGTTCGCGGGCTTCCAGTACTGGCACGAGGAATACAGCGCCTACGGCCTATACAATCGCCTCACCAATACGCGGACCCAATCCGACGACACCCTGGTGTTGACCAACAGCGTGGAGTGGTCGTCCGTGCGCCTGGGTGCGCTGGCCTCATACCGGCCGAGCGCGCGGCTGCAATGGACTGCCGACGTCGCCTTCATCCCCTATTCCGCCATGCACAACGAAGACAGCCATTGGCTCAGGACCGGCGCGTCGCAACTCGGACCGGCGCCGAACGTCATCATGGACGGCGACGGCTTCGGCTTTCAGGGGCAGTTGGGGCTCGCGTATTTCCTGACGCCGCGCCTGGCCATGAACCTGGACTTCCGCTATTGGAGCCTGATGAGCGACGGCGAGATCACCACCGGCGTCAGCACCTCCTCGCCCTCGACCTTTCCGCTCAACGACCTGGACACCACGCGCTACGGCGTGCAGATGGGCGTCACTTATGCGTTATAGGGCCGCGCTTTAGGGGCGCTGTTGCTTGCCCTGGATCAGCCGGCGCCGGAGCCAACTCGACAGCGAATCCATGGCGATCACCAAGACGATGGTCAACACGATGATGTAGAGCGTGTTCTCCCAGTCGCGCGACGTGCGCAACGTCTCCACCAGCAAAAGCCCGATGCCGCCGGCGCCCAAGGCCCCGATCACGGTGGCCGAACGGGTATTGGATTCCAGGTAGTAGAGGCCTTGCGATATGAACACCGGCAAAATGTCGGGGATGACGCCGAAGCGATAGGTCTGCAGCTTGTTGGCGCCGGTCGACTTGACCCCTTCCAACTGCTTCTTGTCGATGTTCTCGAGCGCTTCGGAGAACAGCTTGCCGAGCGTGCCCGTATCGGTAAACGCGATGGCCAGCGCGCCGGTCAGCGGCCCGAGCCCGAAGGCGCGGATGAAAATCAGCGACCAGATCAGCATATCGATGCCGCGCAGGAAATCGAACAGCCGGCGCACCGCGAACCGGAGGCTCTGCGAAGGCGTGAAATTGCTCGCCGCCAGCAAAGCCAGCGGCAGCCCGACGAACGCCGCCGTCAGCGTGCCCAGCACCGCCATCATCAGCGTCTCGAGCAGCGCAATGAACACCTCGCGGTGCTGCCAGCCGTCGTTGTTCCAGAAGGTATCGAAGATCAGTTGCCAGTTCGGTTTGTCGGCATCGAGCCGCTCGTCGGAAAGCGCCAGGTCGACCAACTGGCCGAAAGAATAGGCATTGAGTTCGGAATTGAACGGGAAGAAGAAGTTCTCCCAACCCAGGAAAAACCGGTGGATTTCGATCTTGGCGCGGGTCACCTGGATGCGCCGGCCCAGGGTCGGGCGCGCCTCGAACTTCGCCTTGCTCACCCGCAGCCAATCGGGCCGGGGGCCCGGCGGCAATGCCGCCTCGATGCCCTTCTCTGTAACCTGGACGAAGATCTCGCCGTAGCCAGGCACGGTGAAGCGCAAGCTCTTGCTGGCGATCTCGGCGGTATAGCCGCCGCCAAGATCGACCTTGGCGTCGTTCTTGGTGCGTTGAACCCAATCGGGCGGCTCTTGGTAGGTCGCGGTGCGCTCGCCCTCGACGGCGATGACCATGTTGCCGCGGCGCAGGAACTTGGTGACGTGCACCTTATGCGCCACCGAATCGGTGGCCAGCAGCAGCGCGCGTTCCGGTTGCGCGCGGGCGATCAGGTTGGGGAAGTCGAGCGCGAACCAGGTGTAGGCCAGGTAGCCCATGATCGCCACGGTGACGCCGATGGCAATCAAGGCGCCCTTGCGGACGTTCGACGCCACTTCCAGGCGCAGATCGCCGAGCGCCGCGGCGGCCGCGGTACTCATGCCCGGGCTCCTTCGACATGGCGCTCGGTGGTCATCACCTTGCGCCGCAGATACGACGAGGTCTGGTCGATGGCGAAAATCGACAGGATCAGCAGCACGAACAGCGCCATGGTCTCGTCACCGACGCCCTTTCCCCAACCGATGGTGCGGCGCAGTTCGGTGCCGATACCCCCCGCGCCGACGAAGCCGAGAATCGCCGAGGCGCGGACATTGATCTCGAAGCGCAGCATGAAATAGCTCAGGTAATTGGGCAGCACCTGCGGGAACACGGCGAACCGCATGCGCTGAATCCAGCTCGCGCCGCAGGCCTTAAGGCCGTGGATGGGCTTGCGGTCGATGTTCTCGTTAACCTCGGAGAACAGCTTGCCGAGCGCGCCGGAGGTATGAAAGGCGACGGCGATCATCGCCGGCACCGGGCTGGTGCCGAGAACGAAGATCAAGAACAGCGCGATGATCAGTTCCGGAAATGCGCGCATGATGTCCATGGTCCGGCGCACGACGGGAATGGCCGCCGGCCAGACATCCAGGTTGCGGGTCGAGAGGAAGGCCAGCACCAGCGCGCCGATACCGCCGAGGATGGTCGCCGCGCCGGCGATATTCAGGGTCTCGATCAGCGCCGGGGTGAAACGCACCAGCAGGTCGAAGAAATCGGCCCGATGCTGCCAGGCCTCGGTGGCGATCTCGCCCGGATAGTCGAAGAATTTCGTCAGCCCGTCGATGAAATGGCCGGAGTTCATTTCGTTCGACTGGCCGTAGCCGGCGATCACGACGGCGCCGAGCAACAGCATCACGATCAGCGAATAGAGTTGCCGCCGTCTTTCGTCGGCAACGATATCGACCCTGAGAGTGTCGATCATGGGAAGCGCCTCGCCGGTTCAGCCGGAAATTTGCGGAGGTCGGAAAAACCAGCCGGCGGCCCCGGTGAAACCGGGACCACCGACCAGGTGCGGTGACCGGGAGGTCAGCCCTTTTTCTGCGATTTCAGGCGACGGGCCTCGATGATGACCTCGTAGTCCTTGTGCGAAATCGGCGCGATCGCCTTAATCTTGCCGGCCATGAAGCCGTAGGCGCATTCCGGATCGGTCGAGGGCAGGCTGGCGAGGAAGCCGGTGACCTGCAGCTTGACGTCGTTCGGCAGCGTCTTGCGCAGCACGATGGGGCCTTCCGGGATGACCTTGGAGCGCCAGATTTCACGCAGTTGGGTCATGTCCACGAGACCGGCATCGACGGCCTTGCGGAAGGCGCCGGAGTTGAACCCGTCTTCCCAGTTGCCGAGGCCGTCGGCCCAGGAAACGCCGGCGTCGAAGTCGCCGTTCTGGACGCCGACGATGGTCTGCTCATGGCCTCCGGCGAAGACGATCTTACCGAAATGCCCGCCGTCCTTCATGGAGTAACCTGCCTGCGGGATCTCGATCGACGGGATCAGGAAACCGGACGTGGAGTTCGGATCGCCGAAGGCGAACTGCTTGCCCTTCATGTCGTCGAGCGACTTGATGTTCTTGTCGACGCGCGCGAAGCCGATGGAGTAATAACCGAAGGAACCGTCGGCGTTGATCTTGGTCAACACCGGCTCGACCGCGTCGGGGTTGGTCAGGTAGGTCTTGGCATAACCCGAAGCACCGAGCCAGGCCATGTCCAGGTTGCCGCCCAACAGGCCCTCGATGACGCCGTTGTAATCGGCCGGGGCGTAGAGCTTGGTGGTGACGCCGAGCAGTTTTTCGATGCCGGAACGCACGCAGTCGTTGGAGCGCAGGCGGTCGGAGGCGTTCTCGCCGCCGAGCACGCCGACGCGGAATTCCTTGATCATGTCGGCGGCGCCGGCGGGACCGGCAAAGGCGGCCGCGGCAACCGCGGCCATGGCGAACAGTTTCGTGATCTTCATCAAATCTCTCCTTGTGTGGGTTGGTCGTCTGTTCAATGGGTTTTTCGGAAGGTTTTTTTTGGTTTTGAAATCTTGGGTCAGAGCGCCGAGGCGGCGGCCGGGCGCAAAACACCCGGCGCTTCGGCCGGGCTTCTGATCGATGTCGAGGTGACGGATTCGTCGAGTTCATGCTCGGCACCGTAGATGTCGCGCACCGTTTCCGGCGACAGTTCCGACGGCAGGCCGTCGAACACCATGCGCCCGTGCAGCATGCCGATCACCCGGTCGCAGTACTGGCGCGCGGTATCGAGGGTGTGCAGGTTGCAGATCACCGTCAGGTTCTCGCGTTCGTGAATTTCGCGTAGCGACTTCATCACCACTTCGGCGCTCATCGGATCGAGCGAGGCGATGGGTTCGTCGGCGAGCACCATCCGGGGCTTTTGCATCAGCGCCCGGGCGATGGCGACGCGCTGCTGCTGGCCGCCGGACAGGGTCTCGGCGCGCTGCAACGCCTGGTCGGCGATGCCGAGACGGTCGAGCGCCGCCAGCGCATCGTCGATCATCTCGGCGCCGAACACCGAAAACATGCTCTTCATCGTCGAGTAGCCGTTCAGCCGGCCGAGCATGACATTGGTGACCACGTTGAGCCTGGGCACCAGGTTGAACTGCTGGAAGATCATCGCGCAGTCGCGCTGCCAGGCGCGCATGGAGCGGCCCTTGAGGCCGAGCACGTCGACGCCGTCGATGACGACGCTGCCCTCCGTCGCCGGCGTCAGGCGGTTGATGATTCGCAGCAGCGTGGACTTGCCGGCGCCGGAACGGCCGATGATGCCGATCATTTGCGGCTTTTCCACGCTAAAGGTGATGTTGTCGACGGCCTTGGTACGGCCGAAGATTTTCGTCAGTTGAGTTACTTGCACGTGCGACCCCAAATGTTATCGGGATCGTGTTTAGCAACGCTGCGTTCACCATACGTGGCAGTTTTGTTGCGAAAATATGTCGTTATCCACAGGCTGAGGCGTCCGGGCCCGGCAAAGCCGCCGGCCCAACAATCCCTGGTATCGGATTCCCGCGCGCCTTATATTCGTTGGCAATGAGCAACACCTCCAAGCGCGCCTGGCTGAAACCGTTTCTCACGCCGGTCTACTCGGTATTCCGGGAAGTGCTGGCGATGTCGGCGTTCGTCAACATGATGGCGCTGGCGGTACCGGTTTTCACGCTGCAGGTCTACGACCGGGTGATCGGACACGCCGGCATCTCGACGCTGGTGGGTTTCATCATCGGCATGATCATCATCGTCGCCTTCGACTACATCCTGCGCATGTCGCGCTCGCGCATCATGCAGACGGTGGCGCTTAGGATCGACGTGCTGGTCGGGCACAAGCTGTTCCACAAATTAATGGAACTGCCGTTGCAGGAACTGGAGGGCCGCCCCGCCAGCTACTGGCAGGCGCTGTTCCGCGACGTCGATACGGTGCGCAACACGCTTTCCGGCGCTTCCGCGCTGCTCGCCTGCGACCTGCCGTTCTTCTTCATGTTTTTTGGGCTCATCGCGCTCATCGCGCCGCCGCTGGTGCCGGTGCTTCTGGTCATTATGCCGCTGTTCATGTTCATCGCCTGGCGCTCGGCCGCAGCCATGTCCGAGGCCAACCAGACCGAACGCCAGACGACGCAATCGCGCGACGCCCTGATCGCCGAGATGATCCACGGCCGCGCCACCGTGAAGGCTTTGGCGCTGGACAAGGCCATGGGGCCCATGTGGGCCGACCGCCACGCCGAGAACATCGAGACCTCGGTGCGCCGCGGCTCAAAGTCGGATTTCTTCTCGTCGTTCGGCGGCAGCCTGACGATGATGACCACCGTGATGATGACGTCGGCCGGCGCCTTCCTGATCATCGAGGGCGCCATCACCATGGGCGGGCTGGTGGCCACCAACATGCTCACGGGGCGGTTGATCGGGCCGTTGAACCAACTGGTCGGGCAGTGGCGCACCTTCAACAACTTCAAGCAGTCGGTGGAGCGCCTGGGCGAGGTGTTCTCCATGCAGAGCGAGCGCACCGAAAGCGAGATCGCGCTCGAGCGCCCGAGCGGCGAGATCGTCGTCGAGGGCGTCAACTTCTCCTATGCCGAGGACCTGCCGCCGGTGCTGGAGAACATCTCCATCAAGCTGGCGGCCGGCGGCGTGCACGCGCTGGTCGGGCGCAACGGCTCGGGCAAGACCACCTTGATGAAGATCATCCAGGGCCTCTACCACCCGCAGCAAGGCCGCGTGTTGATGGACGGCGCCGACATCGCCCAGTTCTCGCGCATCGAACTGACCAACTGGATCGGCTACGTGCCGCAAGAGACGGTGCTGTTCGCCGGCACCATCCGCGACAACATCATCCACCGCCGCCCCGACGCCAGTGACGAAGAGATCGTCAAGGCCTCCACCGCCGCCGGCGTGCACCATTTCATCATCGACCTGCCGGACGGCTACGGCACCGAGATCGGCGAAGCCGGCGCGCGGCTGTCGGGCGGACAGCGCCAGCGCATCTCCATCGCCCGCGCGCTTTTGGGCGATCCGCCGGTGCTGCTGTTGGACGAGCCCTCCGCCAGCCTCGACCGCCAGGCCGAACAGGCGCTCCGCAAGACCCTGGTGGAGATCGGCGAGGAACGCTCGGTGATCATCGTCACCCACAGCCCGATCCTGCTCGCCGCCTGCGACGACCTGGTGGCGCTGGACAAGGGCAAGGTCGCCCTGGCCGGCCCGGCGCGGGAGATCTTGCCGAAGCTGTTCGGCCAACAACCGCGGGCCGCCGGCCCCGAGGGCGGAGAGGTCCCCGCCGGCCCCGCCGGCCACACCAAGCCGGAAGACCTGCCGAAACCGGTCGAACCGCCGAGCCAGGGCCAGCCCGCGCCGCGTCCGCCGGCACCGAAGGCACCGCCGATCCCGACCGGCGTCAAACCCGGCCAGACGCGGCCGGCAGCTCCCGCGCCGCAACCGGCCGCCAAGCCAGCCGGTCCGCCGGTGCCGCGCCCGCCCGCCGCACAGCCCGGCGGCGCTCCGGCCGCCGCCGCGCCTCGCCCCGCCACCCCGAGACCTGCCGCCCCGAGACCCGCCGCCCCGCAACCCGCGGCGACGAAACCGCCCGCGCCGGCGGCAGCCAAACCGGCACCACCGAGACCGGCTCCGCCAAAGCCGGCGGCGGCGAAACCCGCCGCGCCAAAACCCGCTGCTCCGAGGCCCGCTGCTCCGAGGCCCGCCGCGAAGCCGACGCCACCGCCGGCCCGGGCCGCGCAACCGCCGAAGCCCGCCGCGCCCACGCCAGCCGCACAAGGCGCGCAAGCCCCGGCCGCGCGTCCGGCACCGCCGGCACCGCGCCCCACGCCGCCGCCGCCCACTCAGGCCGCGCCCGCGAATGCCAGACCCGCAAACGACCCCGCGCCGGCCCAGCCCGCATCGCGCACGCCCGCTCGGCCGGCGCCCGCAGACGACGACCCCTATGCCGACTTGATCAAGAAGACCGAAGGATCGTCCGCATGAACGGAGGATTTGGAGAGCCATGAGCACCTATGAAGACAGAACCGCGTCCCCTCGCCTCGACGCGCTGTTGAAAGAGCACCCGCTGCCCAGTTGGCGCCGGTTCGCCTGGCCGGTGATGATCCTGTTGGCCGGGATGATTACCTGGTCTTACTTCGCCGAACTGGACGAGGTAGCGGTGGCCATGGGCGAGGTCGTGCCGCAGGGCAAGATCAAGGTGGTGCAGCATCTGGAAGGCGGCATCATCCAGGAACTGTTCGTCGCCGAAGGCGACACGGTGAAGGAAGGCGACAACCTGTTGACCCTGGACCTGGCATCGAGCGGCACCAACAAGGAAGAGTTGCAAGTACGCCTCGACAGCGAGTTTCTCACCCGCGCGCGCCTTTTGGCCGAGGCCGAGGGCACCGAGCTCAGGTTTCCGGCCGACGTCGCGGCAAGGCGCCCGACCCTGGTACAGGCGCAGCGCCAGGCTTTCGACGCACGCAGGCGCGAGTTCGCCTCGACCATCCGGGTCATGGCCGAACAAGTGAAGCAGAAGGAATTGGAGACCAAGGAACTGGTGGCCAAGCGTGCCGGCGTCGAGCGCAACCTGAACCTGGCGCGCGAGCGGATGAAGATTTCCGGCTCGCTGCTTGCCGAGGGCCTGACCGCGCGCATCGAACACCTGCAACTGGAATCCGAAGTCGAAAGCCTGGAAGGTGAAATGAAGAGCCTGGCGCCGTCGATCCCCCGCGCCCAGGCGGCGGTCGAGGAATCGCGCCAGCGGCTGGAAGAAAGCGAGACCCGCTTCCGGCGCGAGGCGCGCGAGGAACTGGACAAGACCGAACAGTCGATCGCCCGCATCCAGGAGCTCCTGACCAAGGCGACCGAACAGGGAATCCGCGCCGCCATCAAGAGCCCCATCGCCGGCGTGGTGAAGAACCTGCGTTACAACACCATCGGCGGCGTGGTGAAGCCGGGCGAGCCGATCCTGGAACTGGTGCCCACCGGCGACCGGCTGGTGGTTGAGGCACGTCTCAACCCGACCGAGCGCGGCTTCATTCATGAAGGCCAGAAGGCGGTGGTGAAGATTTCCAGTTACGATTTCGCCCGCTACGGCGGCCTCGACGGCGAAGTCATCCGGGTCGGCGCCGATTCGTCGACCGACGAAAACGGCGCTCCCTATTTCCGCGTCGTGGTCAGCACCGACCGCAACTTCCTGGGCCAGGAGGAAGGCGACCTGCCGATCACGCCCGGCATGCAGGCAACCGTCGACATCCATACCGGCAAGAAGTCGGTGATGGACTACCTGATTCGCCCGGTGTTGAAAATGAAGCACGAAGCGTTCCGCGAACGGTAGGACACCACGGATTCAAATGCCCTGGAATCAAGGGGCTACAGGGTTAATCATTGCTAACCATTTGGCTTTTTTTAACCTTTTTCTATACAGTGTGGGTATCGAGCCCCTTGGGGATGGGGCCCAAGCTAAATTTCGGCACCGCAGACATGCGCCGCCGCCGGCCAGAGGGTGAACGGGACCAACAATGTCATTAGCTACCGTTTTCGGCGTATTCGGCGCGCTCGGGCTGTTTATCGGCGCCATCCTGCTCAGCACCGACAACTTTTTCATCTTCCTGTCGGGTTCCAGTTTCATCATGGTCGTCGGCGGCACGCTGGCCTCGACGTTCATCTCCTATGAGCCGCGCTACGTGTTGCTGTCGTTGAAGCTGATCTGGCGTATCGTGTTTTCGCCCAAGGTCGGGCGCAATGTGTTGAAGACCGAAGTCGGCCGCGTCATCCGCTGGGCCTACACGGTGCAGAAGAACGGCGTGCCGGCGCTGGAGCAGGAAGCCAAGAAATCCGTGCGTGGCGACAAGTTCCTGAAGTTCGGTGTCGAGATGGTGATCTCCGGCTACACCGGCGATGAAGTGCGCGAGATCATGAACAACACCATCGAAACCACCTTCGGGCGCAACACCGTGCAGGTGGAGATCCTCAAGGCGATGGCCTCGGCGGCGCCGGCCTTCGGCATGATCGGCACGCTGGTCGGCCTGATTATCATGCTCGACAACATGGGCGGCGATCCCTCCTCGCTCGGCAAGGGCCTGGCGGTGGCGCTGCTGACGACGCTCTATGGCGTCATGTTCGCGCGCATCATCTTCCTGCCGGCGGCGACCAAGATCCTGCAACGCGAACAGATCATCCGCTTCCGCAACTACCTGGTCGCCGAAGGGCTGTCGCTGCTAGCCGACAAAAAAAGCCCACGTTACATCCAAGATCGCATGAACAGTTACCTAGACCCGGCGATCCACTTCAACATCGACAAGATGAAGCGCTGATCGAGCCGCACCGCCATGCCCCCTCCTCCGCCACCCGAATCGAGCACCGATACAGAAGACTGGATGACGACCTATGCCGACGCCATCACGCTGTTGATGGCGTTCTTCGTCATGTTGCTGACCTTCGCCGAGTTCGACATTCCGGCCTACGAGGAAGCCGTGGCCGCGATCGCATCGAACGTCGGCAGCAAGGAGCAGCAGGCGACGACGAGCCAGGAACTGAAGATCGAACTGGAGGACATCGTCTTCGATATGAACGCCGATCAAGCGGTCGAGGTGTCCCAGGATGCGCGCGGCATCACCATCGAGATGCGCTCCGGCGCCTTTTTCAAGCCCGGTTCCGCCGAACTGCGCCCAGCCGCGCTGCCGGTGCTGGAAAAGATGGCGGTGATGCTGGCGGCGCCGAAGTTCTCATGCTTCAACATCAACGTCGAAGGCCATACCGACGACGTGCCGATCAAGACCGCCATGTTCCCGTCCAACTGGGAGCTCTCGGCGGCGCGTGCCTCGACGGTGACGCGGTTCATGATCGGCCAGGAACTGCAACCGTTCCGCTTCCGCGCCGTCGGCCGCGCCGAAACCCAGCCCAAGGTTCCGAACCGCGACGCCGAGGGTAAGCCGATCCCCGAAAACCAGGCCACCAACCGGCGCATCCAGATGCGGCTCGAGCGCATGAACCTGGAAGAGCAAAAACGCTGCGACGAATCGGCCAACCTGAAGGCGATGCTGAAACAAGTCCGCGGCGGCAAGGCCCCCACCAGTCAGCCGCCCGCGGCCGCCGCACCCGCCCAAGCGCAACCGGGGGCGCAACCGGGGGCGCAACCCGCGCCGCAACCGCAGGCCGCGCCGACCGGCAACTAAATCAGCTTTTTTGAAAAACGGCCCGGCGGGCCGGTCTCAGTCGAGGATGATTTCCATGTTCTCGCGGCAGACGAAGTTGCCTTCCCAGGCGTCCCGCGCCTCTTCCGCGAGCTGATCCATGAAGTCGTCGGTGTGTTCCGGATCGTGGTGGAATATGGCCATCTTCTTGACGTTCGCCGCCTGGCAGAGCCGCATTCCCTCGTTCCAGGTGGAATGGCCCCAGCCGATCTTTTCGGGGAACTCGTCCTCTGTATAGGTGCTGTCGTAGATCACCATGTCGGCGCCCTCGATCAGCGACAGGATGTTCTGGTCGGGCTTGCCGGGCACGTGCTCCGTGTCGGTGACGTAAACCACGGCCTTGCCCTTGTGCTCGATCCGGTAGGCGGTGGCGCCGTTGGGGTGGTTCAGGGGCGCGGTTCGGATCTGCACGTCGTCGAACAGCTTGAAGTCCTCGCCGGCCTCGAAATCCTCGAACACGAGGTCCGCCTGCATGGCCTCCAGCGGCACCGGGAACATGGGGTTGTGCATCTGCGTCGACAACACGTTCTGCACGCCGCCCTGGTGTTTCAGGTGGCCGGCGCGGATGGTGATGGAACGCTTCGGGTCATAGGCGGGAATGAAGAATGGGAAGCCGTTGATGTGGTCCCAATGCGTATGTGTCAGCAACAGGAAGGTCTTGCGCACGTCGCGTTCGAGAATCACCTTGGAGAAGTTGCGGATACCCGTGCCAGCATCCATGACGAACGTATGGTCACCCGCCTGCACCTCGATGCAACTGGTGTTTCCGCCATATTTCATGTGATCCGGCGATGCACAGGCGATACTGCCCCGGACCCCCCAAAATTTAATCTTTAACGACATACCAAACCAATTCTTACCCGAGGAAATCCCTCGTGGCCACAGGCTTTTCCGGTCCAGAGACAGGAATTTTCCTGGCCAGTCAAGCAACCTGCGATAGCGCGGAAACGGTGCGCAACCGGTTCGGGAGTTTTCACCCCCGGCTTATCGTCAGCGGGTCTCCGGGCGCCAGGCCGAAGCGCGAATCGGCACGCCCCATGTTGACGGCGACTTCCATCAGGCCGTTGGAATTGGCGTAGCAAAAAGCCTCGCCGGGCTCTGCGTCGGAGAAGGTTCGATGCCTGGGTAGCGGCGAGTCATTGACGGCCAATGTATCCGAAGGCCCGAGTGCACTTTCGCGCAGGCCGCTCATCAGATTGCCGAATTGGTCGACGTAGACGACCGCCGCCCAATCATCCGGCCAGCCCATGCACAGCGCCGCCGTCTCGAGCGGCCGGAACCAGCCGTCAGCCGCTTCGGGCGGGTTGCCGGCGGCGATGCGCGCCGCGGCCGGCGCGAAGATGTCGCGGCCATGGAACGAGGCCGAAGCCGCCGCCGGACGCCAAATGACCTCCCATGCCCGCGCGTTCCCGGCTTGCGCCAGAACGGCTTCGAAAATGCCGTTGCCGGGGCCCACGTACCAGACATCGTCGACCTCCAGCACAAGTGCCTTGCGCGCCGAGCCGACACCTGGATCGACCACCGCGACCACCACGTCGCCGGCGGCGGCGATGGAATCGTAGGCCGCCAGCAGGTAGGCGGCGGACTTGGCATCGAACGGCGGCGCGTCGGCCAGCAGGTCGATCACCGGCACACCGGGGGCGGCGCGCGCCAGCACCGCCTTGACCTGACCGATATAGGGGCCGGCGAGGCCGAAATCCGTGAACAGGTGGATCAATCGGACCTCGCCGGCGGTTATGGGGGGAGCCTCGCCGCTCAGGCCGGCGCCAGGGCGCCGTCCATGTCGCTGTCGACAGCGGCGCGGACGAGTTTCTCGATCTTGGCGAAGGCCCGGGCTTCAAGCTGGCGAACGCGCTCGCGGCTGATTCCGTAGACCGCTCCCAGTTCCTCGAGCGTGGCGGGATCGTCCTTGAGCCGGCGCTCGATGATGATCTCGCGTTCGCGCTCGGGCAATTCCTCGAGGGCGCGCTGCAGGATCTGGTGGCGATAGCCGAACTCTTCGGTTTCCGCGTAAGCCGCCTCGGGGCTGGGGCCGTCACTGGCCAGGGTGTCCTGGAAGGTCGTCGACTCGTCTTCCTGGCTGACCGGTGCGTTCAGCGACATGTCGCGGGAGCTGAGCCGGCTGTTGATCTGTTTGACGTCGGCTTCCGACACGTTGGTATTGTCGGCGATCAGCCGGGCGTCGATGTCGCTCAACTCGGACATGTCGGAGATGCCGAGCCGTGACTTGATGCCGCGCAGGCTGAAGAACAGCTTCTTCTGCGACGCCACCGTGCCGAGCTTGACCAGCGACCAGGATTTCAGGATGTATTCGGTAATCGCCGCCTTGATCCACCACATGGCGTAGGTGGAAAGCCGGAAGCCTTTGTCCGGATCGAATTTCTTCACCGCCTTCATCAGGCCGATGTTGCCTTCCGAAACCAGGTCCGCCATCGGCAGGCCGTAGCCTTTGTATCCCATGGCGATCTTGCACACCAACCGGAGGTGCGACGTCACCAGCTTGTGCGCGGCGTCCACGTCCTCGTGGTCGCGCCATGCGATCGCCAGCGCCTGCTCTTCTTCCTTGGCCAGGATTGGGAAGCGCCAGACCTCGCGGAAATAGCGGGACAGTCCTCCTTCAACGGGAACGGCGGGAAGCGCGATATTCGACATGATCTGATCCTCTACGTCTTTCTGAGCCTTGTCTCTGTCTTAAAGGCCGGTTGTGTCAGAAATGGGGCAATGTTGTCCGGTCCCGCGCGAGCGGCCGGAAACGGGTATCAACAGGCGTGGGCCGCGACCGGCATGGCGCGGCTGGCGTCATTGCGGGACGCACGGCAGAGACGGTTGAATGTCCAGAATGCAGGGATGTGCTTACGCATGCCCAAATCCTCCTTCTCGAAGCGATCTGCGGTTTGCGCCGGACCAGTCCCAAATGGCGGCTGATGGCGCGGTCTTCAACGTCCCCCGGACCCGGCTTCGGCACCCGAGGTTAGAGTAAATATACAATTCCACGCGGATTTGTCAAGCATGTTCAGTGTTTGTTCCTATCACGGAATAGTGACGGGACGCCGTGGATTCGAAACAATTCGTTGGTTTTTCCCGGAGGTTCGCCGCGTTGCGGCGATGCGGTCGATCAGCGCAGGCTGATGCTGCCGTTGCCGGCCAAAGGCTGATTGAAATCCTCGGGCATGACGTCGTAGCTCAGGTTCGGGATCGGCGGCAGGTCGAGATTTTCGCCGTTGGAAATCTCCGAGTTGCGCTTCTGTCGGTAGAGGCTGCGGATCGCCGCGTAGTAATCCACCGAGGTCTTTTTGATCTGGTCCAGTTCGTCGACCACGCCGGCGTACTCATCGACGCCGCTGACCGCCGTTTCCGAATAGTCGGCCGCCGTCGAGGTATCGGTCATGGCGCTGCTGGCGACATTGAAATAGGGATCGACCAGGAACTTGCCGACGGCGTCACGCGGGTTCGACGGCCCGAAAATCGGCAGCACCAGGTAAAAGCCCTCACCGATGCCCCAAACGCCGAGCGTCTGGCCGAAATCCTCATCGCGCAGTTCACCGTCCAATTCGCTGACGATATCGTGCAACCCGCCGAGGCCGGCGGTCGAATTGATCAGGAAGCGGATCATGATCTCGTAGGCGGTCTTTATGTCGCCCTGCAAAAGGCTGTTGGCGGCGGACACCGGGCTCGAGA
>Ga0070729_10003524_pt1 | contig 18037 bp, 18 predicted proteins | sample tdDd472_FD_66725 | JGI IMG/M metagenome (GOLD analysis project Ga0070729, IMG submission 66725) | Marine sediment microbial communities from the Atlantic coast under amendment with organic carbon and nitrate - tdDd47.2 | ecosystem: Environmental > Aquatic > Marine > Coastal > Sediment | place... | reverse complement strand
CCATTCTTTCACCAAAAGAAGCCAAGAAAATTGATACGTTTATCCACTATGCGCTTTATGCCGCCCGAGAGGCGATGGAAGATTCGGGCCTTGACCTGGATACGCTGAATCTGGAGCGTTTCGGAACATCAATCGGTTCGGGAATCGGTGGCCTTCCGATGATCGAGCAACAACACCAGACCTATCTCGAAAAAGGTGCGCGGCGAATCTCACCTTTTTTCATTCCTTCTCTGATCATCAATCTCGCCTCCGGCCACGTTTCCATTAAATACGGCCTCCAGGGACCGAACACGGCCGTTGCTACCGCATGTGCCACTGGGGTCCACGCCATTGGCGATGCGTTTAAGATGATCCAGGACAGCCGCGCCGATTTCATGATTTGTGGCGGTGCCGAATCGGTGGTATGCCCCCTTGCAATCGGTGGATTCTCATCTATGCGAGCGCTTTCCACCCGCAACGACGATCCAGAAGCGGCGTCTCGTCCCTTTGACCGCGACCGCGATGGGTTTGTGCTCAGCGAAGGTTGTGGACTGCTCGTACTCGAAGAGATGGAACACGCCGTTCAACGTGGAGCCAAGATCTACGGAGAAGTTCTCGGTTACGGACTTTCTGGAGACGCCTACCACATCACATCACCATCCGAGGATGGAAGTGGCGCGCGTCGCGTGATCCAGAATGCCCTCAGCGATGCCAAACTATCTGCGGATAAGGTCGATGTCATCAATGCGCACGGTACATCTACTCCGGCAGGTGATCGCATTGAAGCAAAAGCCATCCGAAACGTATTTGGAGCCCATGCAGATGACGTTATGGTCCACTCTACGAAGTCCATGCTTGGTCATTTACTTGGAGCTGCAGGCGGCGTGGAATGTATGGTTGCACTCAAGACACTCGAAACGGGAAAGATTCACCCGACAGTTAACGTCGACAATCAGGATCCGGAATGCTCGATTGATGTTGTCCCCGGTGCAGCCCGCGAAAAAGATGTTCGCTTTGTCTTGTCCAACTCATTTGGATTTGGTGGCACGAACGCATCACTCGTCTTCGGGAAAATTTGATGAATCCAGGAACGGGGTAATCGACATGTCGCAAACGAGTCGTACCCCGTTCGAATTCAACGATGCCGATGTGTCAGTTCATCGTCTTGAGCCTGTTATGGGGTCTTTTTCTCCCATTATTGATGCATCGGTGCCTGGCTCGAAGAGTCTTACAAATCGTTATCTGCTCTTGGCGTCCCTTGCCCATGGTGAGAGTTCGATCCGCAATGCCCTCGACTCCGAGGACAGTCGCGTTATGCAACGCGCACTCAATGAATGTGGCTGCCTGGTAAGGCAACAAGAGGATCGCCTGGTTGTAAACACGCCGGCCCACTGGAAGATTGACGACCACTCGACCCTATTCGTCCAGAATGCGGGAACGGCAATGCGCTTTCTGACAGCTGCTGTTGCGGTTCGGCAGAGCCAAGCCGTTACTCTAGACGGCAATAAGTGGATGCGTCGTCGGCCACAGGCGGATCTTATTGAAGCGCTGCGCACCCTGGGAGCCGAAATTGTGTGTACTGAACGTGAAGGATATCCTCCACTTAGGGTTCAGGGCCCCATCTCGGGAGGAAGGGTTGAACTGGTCGGATCGATCAGCTCGCAATTTCTTTCAGCCTTATTGATGGCCCTTCCGGGCTGCATTAACGACAGTGTGATTCACCTAACCACTAACTTGGTGAGTCGCACCTATGTCGAAATGACCATTAGCTGCATGGAGCGGGTGGGAATTCAAGTTGAAGCGGATCCCGATTTTAAAACGTTTCGAATTCCTGGCAACCAAAAATATCGCCCGTTCACAGTTGATATCGAGCCCGACGCCTCGACCGCTTCCTATTGGTTTGCTGTCCCTGCCATGCTCAGTCGAACCATTCGAATGGCTTCTATCCCACCCGAATCGACTCAGGGTGATTTTGGGTTAATCACAATCCTTGAAAACATGGGAATTGATTGTTCAAGGGACCGCAACACGATCACCATCAAACCTTCTTCACTCCAGGGCGTCGATGTGAATATGAACACGATGAGTGATGTGGCACCGACTCTCGCGGTCATCGCCACTCAGGCTAGGTCCACGACACGAATCAGTGATATCGGGAATATGAGGGTTAAAGAATGTGATCGGATTGCGGTCCTTCAGGAGGCGTTTGACCGATTAGGACTTGTCATGCGCAGCGGTTCAGATTGGATCGAGGTCGATCCAGGGCCTGAAGAACTCGATAAGCAGGCTATTGTGGAGCTCGATCCCCATGAGGATCACCGAATGGCCATGGTCTTCGCGTTGCTTGGGTTGCGTTATGGTGGAATTCGAATCAAAAATTACGCCTGTGTCGACAAAACCTATCCCGATTTTTACCGCGACTTTCAGGCGTTGTCTGCCCGTTTCTGACTCACGATATCCCATACACCCAGACTGTAGGCTTTGAGGACTGGGATGGGGTTACGGAATTTAAAGGCGCTGAAAACGGTGTGCGTGAATGTGTCGATCCCGGTAATAACTGCCAGCGGCAGTGTGACCCATCGTCCTCTGTGTTTCCTGAAATACTGATGCATGGACCGCATCGTACGTCGAATGGTTTGCGTTCGAACGTGCCGAGAGGAACCGCCACCTTCATGGTAGACTTGGGCTTCGGAATCAAAATAGACTTTGCAACCCTTTTCCAATACGCGTTTGCAGAAGTCAACTTCCTCGAAATACATGAAAAAACGAGTGTCTAGAAAACCGATTTGAGGAAGAAGGGAAGCCCTGATGACGAAGAAAGAACCCATCACCTGCTGAACGGATCGTGAGGACCGGTGGTCAAAGGACGCCATGTGATAGGGATTCAGCCAACCGCCAATTAATTTGCCAAACCCAATGGCATCCCAAAGAAGAAGGAGTAGCGTTGGAAGTCGGCGGCAGGACGGTTGAATCGATTCACCAGGGCCGACGATTTGGGGTCCCAACACGCCGATCATTCGATCTTCCGTCATGCGCTTGTAGATGGTTTTCAAACACCCAGGACGCAATTCGATGTCGGAGTTGACCAGGACGTGGAATCGCCCTTTCGCATAAGGCCGTAATAGTTCGTGGCCTTTGGCAAAACCTACATTGTCTGGATTGCGCACCAGGTAAACTTCCGGAAAATGGGTTTCTACCATGTCCGCAGAACCGTCATCACTTGCATTGTCCAGGACCAGTACCTGGACCTTGAGGTTCTCATCCTGACAAGCCCTGATCGATTGCAGACAGTTTTTTAGGAGCGCCTTGGTGTTCCAGTTGACAATGGCCAGGGTAAAATCGATCATGGGGTGAGTTCCTTCAGGACATCGCGTTCATTCAATTCCAGCGATTCATTTCAGTCAAAAACCCGTTCACCGCCGGGGTGCGTGGTCCTTGAGCCCACTAATGTTATGAGCCCATCCCTGTCCATGTCAATCACCATTTTTGGACGATTCAAAGAAGCGTAAATGGGGCCATTTATGGTCAGGTTTTTGAATCTTGAATGTGCAGGATGTGATGGGTATTCATGACAACCTTTTGGTCACCCTGGAAAAGAGGCAGGAATTTGATGCCCTGGTTGAAAAAGTCGAGTGGGCGACGTCGGTCCTCAGGAAGTTCGGGGTAGATGAACCCTTCCAAGTAGTGGTGCTCCTTGAAGTAAACCTTGACAAGATTGGGCTCAATACCCAAGGCCTCGTAAGGGTTCTCCGCCTCGATATGGCATTTGATATAGATGATGTTCTCCTTGTTGATGAGACAAAACCCTCTATCAGCCGTGTGCAGAGGAAAGAATGGTGCCGAGGCGTTCAGGAACTCTTCGAGGAGTGGTGGCCCACTGTGAAACTCGGCATGCTCGTGAAAAAACACTTCACCTTCCCAGAGTTCCTTGGTGTCCATCTCTCGAAGCAGAAGAAAAACGCGTTCGGCCTGCTTTTCAATTCGGTATTCCTGAGCCATTCTGTCACCTCATTTGAAGGGTAAGTCAAATTTTACCATACTTCTCAATTGCAAAACCGGGATACTTCGTCTCATGCATTGGCATGAGAAATGAACCATCACCGTTGTTAATGCGAACTGAGTATGAGTTTTTTTCTGTGCGTGGTGACAACCAGAATGCACTGCATTAAGATTGCTTAGCAGGGGAGGAGATACCTTGGATTGGCTTGAATTACAGTTCGATGAGAATAATGAACCGATTTCACCCATATTTAGTGATCGCTATTTCAGTCGTAGTTCCGGTAGATCCGAAACCGAATATGTGTTTCTGCAGCACAACGGTCTTCCCGAGCGATGGCGTGGATCAGGCACCTTTAGCATTGGTGAAATTGGATTTGGAACCGGCCTAAGTTTTTTCTTGACCCTAATGAAATGGAACGAGCTGCGAGCTGAGATGACACAAGGTGAGCTCACGTTCATTAGTGTTGAAAAATTTCCGATTCGTCCATCGGACATAGAAGCAATTCTTCGTCGCCAAATACAACTTGAGGTTCCGGATTCATTTCTGAATTCCTATGCCCATTTTCAACCTGGGTGGAACATGCTGGTGTTAGAGGACCAATCTGTCACGCTTGAACTCTTCATCGGCGAGGCCTTGGAAGGCCTCTCGTCACGACCCTTTCTCGTAGATGCATGGTTTTACGATGGATTCGCGCCTGGCCGAAATCCCGATCTCTGGCACGATGAGCTCTACGGTGCGCTCGCCCAGCACAGCCTGAAGGGGACCAGTCTCGCCACGTTCACGGCGGCGGGTCGGGTGCGGAGAGGTCTTCAAGCGGTGGGTTTTGACATGCAGAAAGCCAAAGGCTTTGGCCGCAAGCGCGACATGCTTTTCGGCGTTTTCCAGCCCCAGGTAGAGAATGAAGACGCTTGAGTTTTTCCCTTCTTAATGAGGGTGCTGCTGCGCTTTTCCCGAATAAAGGACATTTGAAGAAGTGAGAACTTTGCGTGAAGGCAAACCTGGGAGGAGGGCGACCCACCCGTAGGAGAAAGCTCCAGCTTTCTCCTTGAATTGCAAAAGAAAACGAGTCATACCGGGAACCAGTTGGAGGGTCAAGCAGGGAAAATGCATGCCCGTGACTGTCGTCGGTCGACCTGTAGATCGACCGCACGAACCCGTAGGAGAAAGCTCCAGCTTTCTCCTTGAATTGCAAAAGAAAACGAGTCATACCGGGAACCAGTTGGAGGGTCAAGCAGGGAAAAAGCATGCCCGTGACTATCGTCGGTCGACCTGTAGATCGACCGCACGAACCCGTAGGAGAAAGCTCGAGCTTTCTTCTTGAATTGCAAAAGAAAACGAGTCATTACGGGAGCTAGTTGGAGGGTCAAGCAGGGAAGATGCATACCATGACTGTCGTCGGTCGACCTGTAGATCGACCGTACGGGCCCGTAGTCAAAAACTCCAGCTTTCTCCTTGAGTGGTCATACTCTTTGCTCAAAAACAGCTCAACAATCAATTCTCGTGCTGAACCAAAGCCTCTCACCGGTTCTTGTGATCGAGCAGGTACAAGCCTTTCAGCGTGAGATGAGGGTCGTAATGTTGAATCAATTCACAGCCTTCTGAAAAGATTTTTCCCAAGCCACCGGTGGCTATGACCTGGGGCTTCCCTCCAACAGCTGCGATCATCGGCCTTAAAATACCCTCAATCAGCCCGAGATATCCGTAATACAATCCAATTTGAATGTTGTCGATGGTGTTCTTGCCGATAATCCGGTCGGGTTTTCGAATCTCCACTTTCGGTAGTTTTGCGGTTCGTGAGTAGAGCGCTTCGGCAGAAATACTCAAGCCTGGTGCAATGGCCCCGCCCAGGAATGCGCCTGTTTCGGAAATTGGGTCGAACGTCGTCGCGGTGCCGAAATCAACGGAAATCGCTGGGCCTCCATAATAGTGAAAGGCCGCGACCGAGTTGACAATTCGATCGGCACCCACTTCTTTCGGATTATCGACCTTCAGCTCCACGCCCGTTTTAATACCCGGACCCACATGCAGGGGCGTAATCTTGAAATAGGCTTCACACATGCGGTGCAAGGTGTCTTGAAGGGTAGGTACGACGCAGGAAAGAATGATGCGATTGACCTGTCCGGCCGTGTGGCCAGAAGGCTCAAAGAGATTCCTGAACAATATGCCGTATTCATCCACGGTCTGCTGCAAGGAAGTGGTCAACCGCCACGAGGTAACCATCTTGGCTCCTTCGAATAAACCGATGACCGTATTCGTGTTTCCTACATCAATTGCCAGTAGCATTGTTCGCCTCCATCTGTCCCTTGTTCATGAATTGCCGCTCGTATGGGCCTGGACAGGTATTATAAACGATCCATGAACAAGCCTCGAATGGAAAGGTACTCGATTTGATAACAGAATCCATCTGCCCGACTCTCTTCCTGTTTTACTAAAGATTTACCCTGATCGACTCCCTAAAACTTGACTCTTGAGGAATATTTGGTTATTTTGCCAAATGTGCATGAGTGAGGTGAGGTATGGATACGAAAGATAAACGGTTGTATGACGCGAAAGCAAAGATTCTGAAAGCGTTGGCGCACCCTACGCGCCTCTGGATGGTTGAACAGCTCAATGCCCGTGAGCACTGTGTATGCGAATTTGCGGACGTTATCGATGCCGATTTTTCAACCATTTCCAAACATCTATCGGTACTCAAGCATGCTGGCATCGTGGAAGACAATAAACGCGGCAAGCAAGTCTTCTACCGCCTTAAAGTACCCTGTGTGCTCGGCTTCATGAGTTGTGTCGAGGCTGTCATCGAATCCAATATCCAATCACAAGCCACATTAATCGATTAGGCAGGATTCTGCCGCACCTTCAAGGAGGTGATGTATGAATTGGAAAAAAGAGTGGAAAGTACTCGCAATCATTGCTGGAGTGTTCCTGCTTTTCTTCTATCTTCCCGTTGGTACCGAACGTTTCGACAACGCGATTATGGAGGCGTTGCACCTGGCCAAATGGTACGCGCGGGAACATGTCCTGCTCTGTTTGATCCCGGCCTTCTTTATCGCAGGGGCCATCGCCGTGTTCATCAGTCAGGCTTCGGTCATGAAGTATCTGGGCGCGAAAGCCAACAAAATCCTTGCCTACGGCGTTGCATCCATATCCGGCTCGATATTAGCCGTATGTTCTTGTACGGTGTTGCCCCTTTTTGCGGGGATCTACCGCATGGGAGCCGGGCTGGGACCTGCGACGACGTTTTTATATTCTGGACCGGCCATCAATGTACTCGCCATTATTCTAACGGCCCGCGTCCTCGGACTCGAAATCGGAATTGCCCGCGCCGTCGGTGCCGTGGTGTTCAGCATCGTTATCGGGATTTGCATGCAGGCAATCTTCCGAGGTGAAGAGCAGGACGGCGCCATGCAGGCCGTGACCATGCCCGAGGAAGAGGTTAAAAGGCCTTTGTGGAAAAATGCCACCTACTTCTTCTCGATGGTTGGTATTCTCGTTTTCGCCAATTGGGGCAAACCCATGGAAACCGAAGGCCTATGGGCCATTATTTACCAATCAAAATGGCTGGTAACCTCTCTGTTTTCAATTGGATTAGGGGTGATGCTGGTCCGCTGGTTTGAGCTGGCCTGGTGGAAGGTCTTGATCACGGGCTTGGCCGCCGCAGGTCTGGCCTTTTTGGTTCCCGATCAGCCGCTCTTTGCGTTTGCTGCTGGGGTGATTGGTCTTTCCATTTTCACGAGTACGGATAAGGGCGAAACCTCCGAGTGGTTTGAATCGTCTTGGGGTTTCGCGAAACAAATCATGCCGCTATTGCTCTATGGTGTTTTGATAGCCGGTGCGCTCCTTGGACGAGTGGGCCAGGAAGGCCTCATTCCAGCAGAGTGGGTGGCAAAAGCGGTGGGTGGAAACTCGTTTTCGGCCAACTTTTTTGCTTCCTTTGCGGGCGCCTTTATGTACTTCGCCACGCTCACCGAGGTTCCCATCCTTCAGGGCCTCATCGGTAACGGAATGGGCAAAGGCCCGGCCTTGGCGTTATTGATGGCGGGGCCAGCGTTGAGTTTACCTAATATGCTGGTGATTCACAGTGTCATGGGCACGAAAAAGACCACCGTATTTGTAGGTCTTGTAATTGTGATAGCTACGTTCACTGGCCTGATCTTTGGAACATTTTTCGGATAGATAAAGGGAGAATAGACATGAAAATTCAAATTCTTGGAACTGGATGTGCAAAATGCGAGAACCTTGCTCGTGTCGCGGAGGCGGCCGCGCAGGAACTGCAATTGGACTATGAAATTGAAAAAGTGAAAGAACTCAACAAGATCATGGCGTTCGGCGTCATGGTCACGCCTGCGCTTGCCATTGATGGCGAAGTGAAAACAGCCGGGAAAATTCCTGACGTGAACGATATCAAGAAGATGCTTCAACCTTAAAGGAGGGAAGTGATGAGTACAAGCTGTGATTGTGGAACGGCTCCAAAGTTGATTTACGCGTGTTCGGGTGCCGCAGATGTAGGTGGTGTCAGCGACCTGGTCGCTAGGAAATTGACCAAAGAAGGCGTCGGAAAAATGTCCTGCCTGGTTGGCATTGGCGGCCGGGTGAGTGGTCTTATGAAATCTGCCGAAGCAGCCAAAATGCTCCTCGCGATTGATGGATGTCCGCTGAATTGTGCAAAAAAATGTCTTGAAGAGGCGGGATTCTCAAACGTGACTCATCTGCAGTTAGGTGACGTCGGCCTGAAGAAGGGTGAGACGGAAATCAATGACTTTCACATCGAAATGGCCGCGGTTAAAGCGAGAGCCATGCTTGAGGCGGTGGGATGATGAAAATGGCAACAATCCTGGTTTTGGTTTTGTATGGGTTGGGCAGCATGAGTGTTCTGGCGGTAGAACCAGAACCTGGAACCACGACCGCGAAAACAGAAGCTCAGAACGCTGCGAAATTACCCAAATTATTGGATCTCGGTGCCAAGAAGTGTATTCCCTGCAAGAAAATGGCTCCCATCCTGGATGAGCTGACCCTTGAATTCAAAGGTATTTTCGATGTCGAGTTTATCGATGTCTGGCAACCGGAGAATCGTGATAAGGCCAAGTCTTACGGGATTAAATCCATCCCGACGCAGATCTTCTTCGACGCCAATGGCAAGGAGTTATGGCGCCATGTGGGCTTCATTTCCAAGGAGGACATCCTGAAGAAATGGCAAGAGCTCGGCTTCAAGTTCAACACACCTAAAAAGGACGATCAACCCGCTAAAGCGGCGACTTGATTCGAGTGGAAGGGCTGCATGGAACGCTGGAAACGAATGATAACCCACGCACTTCTCGCATTTGTGCTTATAAGTGTGGGATTTGCTCTGGGTAAGCACGCGGCGAAATCGAAGTCGAATGACACGGTTTCGCCCAATGGATCCGGTGAACAGGTCGCGGTGTACTATCTGCACCCGACCTTTCGCTGCGACACCTGCAACACCATCGAAAAGATGACTCGTGATTTGCTCAAGAACTACTATAGCGAAGAGTTGGCAAAGGGGTATATGGTTTGGTTCCTGGAAGATTTCCAGGAGAATGAGGTGCTGGCCGAAAAATTTGAGGTCGCCGCCAATTGTGTGGTGGTGGCGATTTTAAAAAATGGTCAGGTAACCGAATATGTTCGCCTTGATCAGGTCTGGACCAAAATTGAAGACCCTGTGGAATTTAATCGCTATATCCAAGAGCCAATCCAAGGCTTTCTTTCAAAACTAGAGGGTGCATAGTTCATGGATGCGCTCATCTTTTCAGCCTTCTGGCTGGGTATTCTGACGGCCATCAGCCCATGTCCACTGGCAACGAATACGGTCGCAATTTCCTTTATTGGACGACGTGTCGGCGAAAAACAGCACGTCATCCGTTCCGGACTGCTGTATTCCGTGGGACGCACGCTCGCCTATTCATTGATTGGCGTGGTGGTAATCACCGGCCTGGTCGGCAATGCGGAGATCTCGCGGTTTTTTCAAAAATACATGAACGAGGCGCTTGGCCCCATTCTGATCTTGCTCGGACTTGTACTGCTGGGTTGGATGGGGGCCGGGATATCCTTTAACATGGATGTAGAGAAGTGGCAGGAACGCGCCGAAAACGGCGGCGCCATGTGGGCGGTTCCGATTGGGTTTGTGTTTGCCCTTTCTTTCTGTCCTATCTCGGCAGGCCTGTTTTTTGGGGGACTGATTCCTTTGGCCCTTCAACAGCAATCCATCATTCTTTTTCCCGTGGCCTACGCGATTGGAACGTCGTTGCCTGTGGTGCTTTTCGCGTTTCTCATGGCTTACGGTTCGGCCTATGTGGGAACGGCATTTGATCGCTTGACCCAGGTAGAAGTCTGGATTCGGCGCATCGCGGGAACGCTGTCAATTGCGGTAGGTCTCTATTATTCATTTATTTATATTTATGGCGTAAGTCTTTAAACGAGAATGTCAATGGTAATCCATGGCCCGGTCTACCTCACATGAATGGCGGTTTCAGGCGTTGACCCCTTTTCAACTGTTCGGTCTCGTAAAAGGTTGTGCGCCATTGAATATCGCCCCTTCGCCAGCAAAGAAAGCCGGCTCGAAGGATGATAGCGGTGAGAATCAGGTGGCCGATGGGAACCAGCAGTGATGCGCCAATGGCTCGAAGCTGGTCTTGGCCGGTCACAGCGGGATCCCTCTGTGAAGCCATTCGGGTTTTGAGCAGGGCATGGAAGACCATGCCAGCAAGGACGGAAGCTCCGGCCCACCAGAGACTGCTGCCCAGAATGGGCACAAACGCAAGCAGCGGTGCCAGGACAAATGCCCAAATGAGTAGGACCTGCCCTGCCATAATCCACAGGCTGAACCGTGACATGACCGCGAAGCTATTCTTCTCTAGTCCTTTAAACATCGCTCCAAGCGAGGGATACCAAACCAGGGAGAGCGCCTCCTCGGCGATGAAAAAGGCCGATCGAAACCCGCAGCGCTTCAAAAGGAGACCAAGGCCCACATCGTCCGCGAGTTCCAGTCGCAACCATTCAAAGCCCTCGGTTTGATCTAGCGATGTTTTACGGACCAGGTTAAAGGCACCGCATCCCATGAACGCTCTGGACTTGGGATCCTGTACCTTATGAGCCTGTGCGGCGGCCAAGAACATTTCCCCAAAAGCAAGGATAACCACTTCAAATAAGAATGACGAGGTCAGGGGTTTGGGGATCATGGTGATATGGTCCCATTGATCGCGCTGCATAAGGGCAACGGCTTTCTTTAAAGTGCCTTTTTCAAAATGCACATCGGCATCGGTGAAGAGTAAGAGTTCGCCTTGAGCCATCTTTCTTCCCGCCTCTAGAGCGTGTACCTTGCCGAGCCAACCTTCTGGAAGTTGATCGATGTGAATGGGGTGAACCCGGTTGTCGATTTGGCTGAAAGAATCGATGATGGCGCCGGTCTGGTCGGTGGAACGATCGTTGACCACAATAATCTCGAGATGCGGATAATCCTCTGCCAGCAGGCTGCGCAGAGCAGGTTCGATCGTATGCTCTTCGTTACAGGCGGCAATCACCATGCTCAACAGGGGCCAAGATTCCGGCTCTTCGGGTTGCTGGTCGGCGAAAAAGGGTAGTTGACGATAGATCCAATGGGCATAGAACATGCCGAAGATCCATGCCGCGCAGAAAATCAGGCAGTAGATCTGCCAGACCCAGTCAAGCAGGGACACAGGGCTTCTCCAGGTCGCCCGCATGAGATTTCTTGTTATTAAACAGGTTCAAGGGTTCTCAGATGCCTCAACCGAATGGGTGGTCCGACCTGCACCGGGCCCTTTGACAAAACGACCAGGAGTGGCTCCTGTGTGCTCGCCATCTTTCAGGACCTGGGTTCCATTCACCCAGACGTGGATGACACCTTCCGCGTATTGATGGGGTTCGTCAAACGTCGCCTTGTCGGTGACCTTTGCGGGATCGAAGACCACCACATCGGCGAAATAGCCTGGCTTTAACAGACCGCGATCGACGAGTTTCAGGTTCTTGGCGGGCAGACCGGAAAGCTTACGAACCGCTTCCTGCAGGGTAAGGATCTGTTTCTCCCGCACGAAGGTGCCAAGTACACGAATTATTGAGCCATAGGCGCGTGGATGCGTTTTTCGCTTAATGAAGACGCCCTCGTTGGCGATCGATCCCGCATCGGAACAGAAGCTCATCCACGGAAGGGCGACCTTTTTGTCGATATTGGCTTCATCCATCGAGAAATAGACCACCGAAATTCGGCTTTCGTCTTCGGCGATGAGATCGATTGTGGCTTCGGCAGGTGTGACACCGCGTTCGCGAGCGACCTCGTCCAGGCGTTTCCCCGCGTAAATCTTCAGGGCGTCATTGCGGAAGCCATTCAGCAGGATTCGGTTAGGTGGGTTTGAAAACGAAATATCGGCCAGGATTTTTTCGCGCAGTTCCGGGTCTTGACAGCGTTCAATGGCCTTTTCCAGGCCGCCCTCGCGCACCCAATCGGGTAGCTGCACGTGCAGCCCGGTGGAACTGGCTGGATAGGTGTACATATCAGCGCTAATGGCGTGCCCTGCAGATCGGGCCGTTTCAACCAAATCAATAACCTGATCAAGTTTGCCCCAATTCGCCATGCCCGAGGCCTTCAGGTGATAAATCTCAGCTGGAATTGCGGCAGCTTTTGAAATCCAGATCAGCTCTTCAACCGCCTCCAACAGTTCGTCGCTTTCACTGCGGATGTGGCTGATGTACATGCCGTCGTATTCGGCCGCTGCCTTGGCAAGCTCAATTAGTTCTGCCGTGTCTGCATACATACTTGGGGCGTAAAGCAAGGCAGAGGACAGGCCAACGGCTCCCTCATTCATGGCTTCTCGAACCAATGCCTTCATCTTTTCTAGTTCGGTCTCCGTTGCCGGACGGTTTTCCATGCCGATGACGTGCTGACGAATGGTCCCGTTGCCGACAAAAGACGCGACGTTGGTTGAAACGCCTTTCTGCTCCAGAAAAGAGAGGTATTCACCAAGGGTCGTCCAGGTGATGTCGTAGGTGATATCGCCTTGGTTCTCCTTTATTTTTGCCTTCATGGCATCGTTAAGTGGCCCCATGGAGGTGCCTTCGCCCATGATCTCCAAGGTTACGCCCTGGCGAATATCGCTCTGGGATCGTCCATCGTGGAGCAAGGCGATTCCAGCCCAACTCAGCATGTTGATGAATCCTGGCGCAACAGCCTGGCCCTTCAGATCGATTTCCTGGCGGGCGCGTTTGCCGTCCAATTTTCCTATAGCGATGATGCGGTCTCCGGTGATTCCGATGGACCCGGTGATGGGATCGGATCCAGTGCCATCGTAGATCGTGGCGTTTTTCAGCAGCAGATCGTAATCGATGTGCAGCCCACAGTTGTTGAGGCCCAGTGAAAGGATCAGAGCGTAAAAACCTAACAGTCTAAAAATGTTACCCATGTCATGTCCCCCTGAATTCATCGGATTAAACCGTTATATTCCACCTTAGTGAGCTGGGGGATTTCCGTCAAGGTTTGTTTTGGGGATGGCGGTCGAACCACCACAAAAAGGCAAACATGAGTCCGGGGGTTTTGACCTTTGACTCATCGAACATAAAGGTTCGGGCATCGGCTATGGGCATTTCAACCACATCGATGATTTCTCCCTCGACCCCTCCGCCCTCATGGGTACGCATGGATTCGTCGATTTCCGCATAAAAGAGTGTCTGTTTGGAGCCTGCGAAACCGACGGCCGTGTGAAACGACGTGATGCGTTGGATCTGCGTCTTTGGAACGTCAAATCCGCACTCCTCGAATATCTCCTCTTTGGCAATGGTCAGCTCGTCGAGTTGCTTGTCTACTAAACCGGCACAGAGCTCGTAAGTGAATCCTTCCGGATGGCGCATGGAAACAGCGGGCCGAAACTGGTGGACCAGAATGAAGCTGTGATTGTCTTGGTGATAGAGCAGAATGGCCACACTATCATGGGCTTGGATAATCTCCCATTCCTTCTGAACCCCATCTCGGGTGAAACAGAGTCGAGCGGGCTTCAGGTACTTTGATTCGCCGAGTGGCTTGAGATGTTGATTCGTGATTGTCAATGCGGTTCTCCGTGAAGGTCGTTTCAATCGAAAACCGGTTCAAGCCCGGCTTTTTTAAGGTCGTCGGCCAATTGGCTTGGCGAACGCTCGTCGGTGATTTGGAATTGTTCGAGGCTGGGCTGCGATTGGCTCAACTGATCCAGTTGATAACCGCCAGGATTAGTTTTTGAGCCCGCGCTCATGCGGGTGATGCCAGCGGTCATCATGATATTGCGGAATGCCTGGGTTTCGCGTGTCGAAAGCACGAGGTCTGCTTCAGGTAACACCAGCCTGAGGGCATAGATAATCTGTTCCAACATGGCGTCGCCGATTTCGTAGTCAGGCTTAAATTCACCCTCGGCATGACGTATGCGTGGGAATGACAGGGATAAATCAATTGTTGGAAACTGCTTCTTCAGATACGCGGCATGATTGGCAAGGACCCACATTTCAACCTGGGGACGGGCCAATCCAAGCAGGGCACCGATCCCGATGCGCCGAAAACCGGCCCGAGCTGCGCGTTCAACCGTCTCTAACCTGAACAGGAAATCCGCTTTGGGCCCCCGGTGGTAACGCGGGTAGAGCTTTTGACTATAGGTTTCCTGGTATAGAGTAATCCCATCGATTCCAGCTCGGTTCAGCGAGCGATAATCTTCTTCCTGCAGAGGATAGACTTCAATCGAAATTTTCGGAAAATCGGGTTTCAAGGCTTCGGCCAACTGCTGAAGGTAAGCCACTGGAACTTCGGCCGGGCTCTCGCCAGATACGATAAGAATGTTTCGAATGCCCAGGTCGTATAGATGACCCGCCTCGTGTACGGCCTGATCGATGGTCAGACTTTTACGTTCCAATTTGTTGCGTACATTAAATCCACAGTACTTGCAGGAATTGATGCACACATTGGAAACATAGAGCGGCGCATATAGTTGCATACGCCGGTCGAATTGACTTCTGGTAAGCCGAATGGATTGATTTCGAAGGCTTCCCATTAACTCGGTCGCAGCGTCCGAGAGTAGGAGGGGTAAGGATGCGAGTTCATAACCTGAAGAGGGGCAATCCGAGTCGAGGAGCTCCCTGCATTGCTCAATGTCTGCGTGCTGGATGCAGGCCCAGGCTTCGACGGGGTCCAGGTCGTGGAGAATGTGATAGAACGACATGGTCGATGCTACGGCGTCGGTAGTTTGTCCTGCGCGGCCAGCATGCGATTCAACGGAGTATGGACGAGATCCAGGCGTTGCGCGGCGAGCTGTTGCAGATCGTCGAAACTCGGGCATTGATCTCCAAAACGAGCCAACATTTCATCGGCGGGGTTGATACCGCGATGGGTGTAGTTCCTGTAAAAAATCTCGGCGATTTCCATGAGATTTTCATCGCCGTCGGGGGACAGGCGCAGCAACTCCTCAAAGAAATTTTGGGCGAGGTTGCGCAGCACCTGGCTTTCCAGGCCGCGATAGGCTGCCTCGTCGAGCAGTTCCCTCAGGTGAACGCGATGTGGTTCCATCGACTCGATGATACGGTCCAAAAGCGTCTCACTGTAGAGGAAACGCCGCAGGATTGTGCCTGGAACCGAATAGAAGGCTTTGGGCAAAGTGTCCATGTAGCGCATCTCAAGGAACCCGCGCGGACGCACTTCCGGAAAGAGTGTGCTCAGGTGGATCACCCAATCATTCAGCTCCGGGTATTCTCCGTTGAAGCCGTGCTCCATCCAGTCTCCGAATGTGATCATGGGGTCGTGCTGACCAAGCGCTTCCGGCAACATGCAATAGGCGTTCAGGGCAAAGTTCATGTACTGTTGCGCCGGGCACGGGCAATACTCTTCGGTCAGGAACCCGTCCTGAAAACCGGTTCGTGAAGGGTCCAGCTTCGACCAGATGACTGCCCTGAAACTCTTGGCGCCCGAAAAGCGGCCTTCGTGAAAGGGCGAATTGGCGAACATGGCCATGAAAACGGGTGAGAGCAGGTTACTCGCACGCCAGCGCTTTTGGGCAGTTTGTTGGTTGCCCACGTCCAGGTTCACTTGGAACGATGCAGTCAGCCGCATCATCTTTTGACCAAATGGCGAGATGCGATTGAAGAACCGGTTCATGCTCAGGTAGCGTTCTTTGGTAATCTGCAGGCCCACCTCTTCGGTTTTAAACCACGGGTTGAGGGCTCCATAGAAAAAAGAAATGTCATACGGCGCCAGAAGCGATTCCAGACAGTGCAAGGTGCTGTAGAGTGAACTTGTTACACCTTCAATCGATTCACAAGCTACCGAGCTGTACTCCAGTTGTCCGCCTGGCTCAAAGGTGAGTTGGGCACCTGAATCGAAGACAAACCGCGGTGTGTTCGGATCCAATGGTTCGAAGCGCATATTGTCGCACTGGCCCTGGCGTTGTTTTAAAAATTCGACGAGTCCTGGCCATGGATCCTGCGGGTCCTTGTCCTGCCAGAGCGTGTAGGCGCGGCCCTTGGCCTGCAGGGGAACGATGAAGGGAAGGCCCTCTGGGGAACGTTTAAATGGGATGACCTCGAGTTCCAGGCCCGTCAGGTGTTTTTCGTCGGTCCAGTCCTTGAAAAAGGTGTCGACCAGATAGGTGGCGAGGTCATTTTTAGTGAGTGTTTTTCGGGGTATGGCCATGAAAATCTCTTTCGGAATGGTAGCCCATTTTCCTAAGCGTCTTCTCAAGATGCGCAAAATCGATGGATTCCACATCTTGGCAAAGTCCAAGATACCAGGAAATTTGGAAAAGGAAAGCCATTTGCTGACGTTTTTGGGGTGGCTGTATGCGTTGGAGATGGTTCTGAATCGAGGGAACCTCGCAGTCATCACCCCGCTCGAGCACCCGGCGTGTGATTTCGGGAATCGGAAACGGGGACGTGAACCAATCGAAAAATAGACCGATTTCAGCAAATGTGGTGACGTTACGCTTCTTCAGGTGAAATAGGGTAGTCAAACCGTTTTGGCCTTTGGAAAAGGCCTGCGTAAGTTGGTCCAACCCCTGAATCAGGCTGGCCTCCCTGCGCGAGAACCTCGCCTGCATCAGGGCTTCAAATAGGTCGTCCTGTCTTGGGTAGCGCCTGTGAATGAAACTGAACCAACGATAGGGCAGGGCCGTTAACTCAATCGGATAGTCCACGTAGAGGTCGTCAAGCGGTAGTTCCTCTGGAGGGGAGGCTAGAGGCAGAATGCAGTGAAACAGCCCCAGAAGCCGTATCTGCTCGAGAATCCGTCCGCTGTCATGCTGAACAATCTGGTCCATCTCCGCCTTGATCCGCTCGCGGGAGAGTAGGGCCAGCATGGGTTTGTGGCGAATGATGGCGTCTTCATAATCGGGGATCATGTCCCACTTCAGGCGTGCGAGAAAGCGAAAGTAGCGCAGAATGCGCAGCGCGTCTTCCTCTATTCGCTCCGAGGGATTCCCCACGAAGGCGAGGCGCTGAACCTTCATGTCGGCAAGCCCGCCCACATAATCGTCGATCCTTCCATCCATGCGCTCAAATAGGGCGTTAATGGTGAAATCGCGGCGCCTGGCGTCTTCCTCAAAGGAGGTGGAAAAGGCGACCTCAGCGTGGCGTCCATCGCACGCTACATCGCGGCGCAAGGTCGTTACCTCCACCGGAATACCGTCTTGCACCACCGTGAGGGTACCGTGCGAGAGCCCCGTCGGGATGACCTTATAACCCTTTGATTTAAGGAAGGCCCTGACTTCACCCGGTTGCCCCGTAGTGGCCAGGTCGTAATCTTTGGGTTCAACGTCCAGGAGCCGATCGCGCACACAGCCTCCCGCGAAGCGGGCTTCCATTCCAGCCTCGCAAAGCAGCGAACCCAGTTCATGTGCAACGTCTCGAGCCTTTCGCGCCATCGAGTTCTCCCGTTCAAATAATAAGGCAGCTTATCACGGAAACTCGAGCAACAAAAACGACTTTGGGCCGAAAAGCCTGGTCGAACTTCGACACAATTGGGGTTCCAGAGGGAGGGAGTTTGGGTAAGAATCCTTTGGTGGGACCGTACAAGACTTGAGTTCTCGT
>Ga0070729_10003522_pt1 | contig 18037 bp, 12 predicted proteins | sample tdDd472_FD_66725 | JGI IMG/M metagenome (GOLD analysis project Ga0070729, IMG submission 66725) | Marine sediment microbial communities from the Atlantic coast under amendment with organic carbon and nitrate - tdDd47.2 | ecosystem: Environmental > Aquatic > Marine > Coastal > Sediment | place... | reverse complement strand
GCTGAAAGATCCGCCCGCGGGGGTCTTCTTTTTTTTTTGTTTTCCAATTTTCGGTTTTCAACCCAGGGAGATAGCATTGCTGAAGTGTCGCATTCATTAGTGGTTGACCACGTTCTGTCCCCGATCAGCATGTTGATCGCTTGCAGATTCGAGTTAAAGGCGATGGTCGAACCTATCAACTTAGACTTCGAATGGATGGGAAGTTCGATGGCATCGCTTTTGCCAAAAACTTCGAAACCGTTCCCGGTCAATGGCTTGAGTATTCTTTTACCGAAGAGGATTTCATCGCAACCTGGCGAGGTCGGCGAGTCGCCGACGCCCCTCGCTTGCAATTTGGAAAACTGTGTCAACTCGGATTTCTGGTTGCCGATCGTCGAGAAGGGCAATTCGAATTGCAAGTGGATTCAATCATCGCAGAATAAATCCTTCTTCATCTTGGATTGATCAAGGGTCATGGGATTTGCTTAGATCCAATCAAATCCCTTAAGTGATTGGATTTACAATAAAGGGTGCAGCCCGAAACCGTCTGGGCCTGGAGAAGACTGTTCACGGGCAAGCGTATCCAGGTCCCTTGAGCGTAGTCACCATAGCTATCATGAAAGCTTCCATCCAAAACCAGAATTTCGGCACCGCCTGGATAAAACCGCTTCAACTGAGTGTTGGGTTGCAAACGCAACAGACGCGTTTCATCGGGGTAGGGAGCCTGTTGATATAAAGACTTTTCTTGAATGCCAACCTGAGCGGTTGATTGCCAGACGAGTTGGTTGGTGTTGAGCTCAATATGCTTTCGGTCATTTCCCGGAAACTGGCGTAACTTGACAAAGAGTTCGCAACCTTTTTTTGAAAAAGGAGCATGCCGAAAGCCTTCAGGGTTTAGCAAGTAGGTGCCAGCTGGCCAATCACCATGTTCATCAGAAAAAACCCCATCCAAAACCAAGATTTCTTCCCCAAATGGATGATCATGGGATGGGAAATTGGAGTTCTCCAAATATTTCACCACAGACGTTACCTGGCCGGCTTCAGGAGGGCCCACCAAGTGAAGCCGTTTTCGCAGAACGGTTGGACTCGGACTATTTGCCCAGGTCATTGACTTTGTGTCCACGCTTACTCGAATATCGTAGTCGCCATTGATGGTATGGTTTGATGAGGAATACATGATTCTGTCCTTTGGCCAATGGTGAAATAAAGGGCACAGTGGTTTCTTATAAGTGGTCTAACAGGCGAATAGCTTTCGTCATTCCAAGGAAAGGGAAGCGCCTAGAATGGGGATTGTATTGCTTTGAGGTTTCTTGCCAACTATCTTTATTCCACCAACAGGGTGATCACGAGCGGCCTTTCGGAAATTTTACAAAAAACCTGAAATAGCCAGGGCCGTTCGAGGTCCTTTTTGTGCAATTTTGTGCAAGTCGATTCATTTATTTCAATTAAAATCTCCGTTTTTCTCCAAATGGAGATCACACAAAAAGACAACGATTGCATTTATCATATTTTCTCGAACTTATTCAAAAAAAAGCCCTTCCATTATTAAAGTTCTTGTATAGAATAGGACCTAATCGTCATTGTGGATCGATTATTTATGCATCTCTTTCTTCAGAATAGGCGCAAATAGGGATACTACCCGTTAAGGAGAACACAATGAGATTGTTGTACGTGGGCATTTTTGCCTGCTTTGGGATAACTTTACTTGCGCAACCCCAATCGGTCACACTGGCCGGTTCCTTTCAGGACGAATTGGGGTGTTCCGCCGATTGGGCGCCTGATTGTGCGGAAACGAATTTAACATACGACGCGGCTGGCGATATTTGGTATGGAACCTTTAGCCTGCCGTCGGGCGATTACGAATACAAGGCGGCCATGGACGGCGCATGGGATGAGGCTTATGGCCTCAATGGCACGGACACCAACATCCCCCTCAATCTCAGCGAGACCACGGATGTCACGTTTTTCTACGATCACAAAACACATTGGATCACAGACGACGTAAACAGCCTGATCGCAACGATACCTGGCAGTTTTCAGTCTGAGGTTGGCTGTGGTTCTGATTGGGATCCGACCTGCATGCGCACTTGGATGCAGGACATGGACGGTGACGGCATCTACACCTTTACGGCCACCGATCTTCCCGCTGGAAATTACGAATTCAAAGTCGCGCTAGACCGAAGTTGGGACGTCAACTACGGCGCCGATGGCGAACTCGATGGCGGCAATGTGGGCCTAAGCCTGTCGACTTCGACGAACACAGTTACCATCTCATATGACCCCGCAGACAACTCAATCACCACGGATATCGTTGCATCCGCCGACCCTGTCGATGTGGAATTGAAGTATGCCATTATCCACTATATGCGCGATGAGGCCGACTACGGCGATCCCGCCAGCGGCCCATTCTGGGGGCTCCACCTCTGGGGCGACGCGGTCGGTGAAGATTTCCAAACCGACTGGAACGCACCTCTCCCCTTCAAAGGCGAAGACAGCTACGGTCGTTTTGCCTGGATCGAATTGGCTGGTCAGGGCCCGGTCAACTTCATCATTCACCAAGGCGACGACAAAGACACGCCCGACGATCGTTCCTTCGATCCGTATCAGGGAGCCGAAATATGGGTGCGCCAGGGCGATCCAACCCATTACAAATCGGCCGCTGCGGCCCAACAGTATGTAACCATTCACTATCACCGCGAAGATGGCACCTACGGTGAAGGAACCGAAGCGTACTGGGGCCTTCACCTCTGGTCCGATGGCGGTGCCAACGCCATTGACCCTGCAGAAGAAACCGACTGGGGTGCACCGAAAGCCCCCGATGGCGTTGACGAGTTCGGCGCATATTACCGAGTTGCCCTCAATCCAGATGACTCTACTGCCGCCTCTAAGCCTTTAAAATTCATCGTTCACAAGCCTGGCGGAGACGACACCGAACCAGGTGGTGACCGGGAACCCGGTGGTGATCGCAGCTTCATCCCCGAAGATGCCGCCGACATTTGGCTTATGGAGCAGGACGAATCCATTTACGACCAACAGGGTAAGGCGCAGAATTTCGCCGTGATCCACTACCATCGCGAAGATGGCGAATATGGCGACACAACTAGCAGTGATTTCAGTGATTACTGGGGCATGCACGTCTGGACCGGAGCCAGCGCGGAGACCGGCTGGCAGAACCCACTCACTCCAGTAAACTACGATGTGTTCGGAGCCACGTTCCGAATCGATCTGGCCGACGAAGCCACCGAACTCGCCTATATCCTTCACCGTGGCGACACCAAGGATCCAGGCCCAGACCAGCTCCTGAATCTCGCCAAATTTGGTAACGAAGTATGGCAGCTCGAACAGGCCGACCCGGTAGATGACTATATTCTACCGACGCCTGATGTTGGAGCCGGCCCCAGCGCCAACCCCGGCAGCCTGAACAAACAGAAAGCCTATTGGGTCAGCGCGGACACGATCCTCTGGGAACTCGCCAACCGCGCCGACTTGACCTACAGCCTGCATTACAGCGATACAGCTGCCCTGGCAACGGGTGACAACGGCATCACTGGCGGACAATCCATCAGCCTGCAACGCAGCATGGACCCAATCCCCGCTGAAATTCAGACCAAATTCCCCCACCTCGCAGCGCTTCCCGTATTGAAAATTTCCGCCGACGACCTGGCAATGGTTCCAACGATCCTCAAAGGCCAAATCGCCCTCTCTGCTGTTGATACCAACGGTCTCTCAGCCGATGCGACAGGCCTGCAGATCCCTGGCGTCCTCGACGACCTCTTCACCTACAACGGAGAGCTAGGTGTCACCTGGAATGATCAGGTTCCCACGTTACGCGTCTGGGCACCTACAGCTCAGAACGTTACCCTGATGCTCTTCGACGATGCCATGCCCGGCACATTGAGCCAGGACCTGGCAATGACCGAAGATGCCTCTGGAGTCTGGTCCATCCAGGGCGATGACACCTGGAATTTGAAGTACTACCTTTTCCGTGTCACCGTTTATGCTCCAACCACAAAAGCCATTGAAATTAACGAAGTAACTGACCCCTATTCACTTAGCCTGGCCATGAACAGCACACGCTCACAAATCGTGAACCTGTCCGATGCGAGCCTGAAGCCTGAAGGTTGGGATTCAATCGAGAAGCAACCACTGGCAGCGCCCGAAGACATTTCGATCTACGAGCTGCACGTGCGCGACTTCAGCATCTGGGATGAATCCGTTAGCGAAACGGCGCGTGGACGCTACGCGGCCTTCACCGAAACTGGAACCGATGGCATGAACCACCTGCAAGCCCTGCGTGAAGCGGGTCTCACCCACGTTCACCTGCTCCCCGTATTCGATATCGCGACCATCAATGAAGACGAAAGCCAACGCCAGGAGCCCGATCGCGATGAAATGATGGGCTTTGCAGCCGATTCCGACGAACAGCAGAAGCGCATCAACAACCTGGCGGACCAGGACGGCTTCAACTGGGGTTACGATCCCTTCCACTACACCGTTCCCGAAGGAAGTTACGCGATCGATCCAGAAGGCACGAACCGCATCCTCGAGTTCAGGGCCATGGTCAAGATGCTCTCCGATATGGGTTTCCGCGTTGTCATGGACGTGGTTTACAACCACACAAATTCCTCGGGCCAGAATGAACTGTCTGTTCTCGACCGCATCGTTCCGGGCTACTACCATCGTCTCAACGCGGACGGCGCCGTGGAGCAGAGCACCTGCTGCGAGAACACCGCCAGCGAACACGCCATGATGGAGAAACTGATGGCCGATTCCCTGGTCACCTGGGCAAAAGACTACAAAATCGATGCCTTCCGCTTCGACCTGATGGGCCATCACATGGTCTCCAACATGCAGCACATTCAATCCGAACTAGGCCAATTAACCCTCGATGATGACGGGGTTGATGGCTCTTCCATCTACCTGTATGGCGAAGGTTGGAACTTCGGTGAAGTGGCCAATGGCGCACGTGGTGTGAATGCCACCCAATTGAATGTTGGAGGACTCGGTATCGGGACCTTCAGCGATCGCCTACGCGACGCCATTCGCGGTGGCGGCCCCTTCGACAGTGGCGACAGCCTTCAACGCCAGGGATTTGCCAATGGCCTGTTCTACGACCCCAACAGTTTTGATCAGGGCAACCAATGGGACACCTTGCGCTCTCTCTCCGATCAGATTCGTGTCGGGCTGGCCGGGAACCTGGCCTCCTACACACTCACAAACGGCTGGGACCAGGTTGTGAACGGCACCCAGGTGGACTACAACGGTCAACCTGCCGGTTACACCCAGGATCCACAGGAAGTCATTACCTACATCTCTAAACACGATAACCAGACGCTTTATGACATCAACGCCTATGGCACACCAGTCGAAACCACGATGGCCGATCGCGTTCGACTGCAGGTTGTCGGGCTCAGCCTGGTGGCGCTTGGTCAGGGTGTTCCCTTCTTCCACGCCGGCAGTGACATGCTGCGCTCCAAGTCCCTGGATCGCGACAGCTACAACAGCGGCGACTGGTTCAATCGCCTGGACTTCAGCTACTCCACCAATAACTGGGGCGTTGGCCTTCCTGTGGAAGGCAAGAATGGCTCCAACTGGTACCTGATGGCGCCTCTCCTGGCCAATGGCGATCTCATGCCGGCGAGTTCCGATATCACCATGACCGCTGGCATGTTCCGTGATTTGCTTCAGATCCGCTACAGCAGCGAGCTTTTCCGCTTGGAAACCGCAGAACAAGTGAACGCTCGACTGCGCTACCACAACACCGGTTCCGAGCAACTGCCAGGTTTAATCGCCATGAGCATTGCGGATAGTTTCGAGAACGATCTCGACCCCAACCTTGAATCCATCCTGGTTATCTTCAATGCGAACGATGAAGCGCAAAGTCTGACAATTCCTGAGTTTCAAGGTCGCACCTTCAGCCTGCACGGGGTTCAGGCGGCATCCGTTGATCCGTTGGTGGTAACTGCAACCGCTGAAGCCGGTGTATTCAGCGTTCCCGCCCGTACTACGGCCGTGTTTGTTGAAACACAGCGCCAGAGTGATCTGAAGACAGCCTGGATTTCCCACATCGCGACCTCCGAGGTGTGGAAGACCCAACTCGTTATCGATAACCCAACCTCCGCATCTGCCCATGTGACCATCACCACGGGCGATGGCGAGATGGAAGGCATGTCCGAAGAGCATATTATTGCGCCTTTCCAACAGGTTCTCGTTGAGCTGGATGCAGGTACGTGCGGCCGGGTCACTTACGACCGTCCTGAACTGGTCATTCGTGAATCCTTCGAATCCACTGCGGGCGGTGGTATCGCTGAATTCCTTCTCAACGGCGAAACCTCGCAGGAACTCCAATTCGCCATGCCAAGTTATGTCGCGGAATCCCTCGACTGGCTGGGCCTTGCCTTAATGAACGCCGACGCGAGCGTGGTGACGGGCACGATGATCGCTTATGACGCACAGGGCAGTATGCTTGGAACGGCCGATATCGAAATCCCATCGATGACCCGCCTTGTCGGCATGCTCGGCGACTTCTTTGAAGGTGTCGACGCACACCAGATCGCCCGGGTCCAGACCTACGGCGATGGCGAGATGGTTGGTATCAATATATCCGGCATCAACCAAAACGAGAAGCTCCTGTTTACGCAGGCGGTCGGCACCATGCCCTCCGGGCAGTACATCATCTCCCATATTGCCGGCGATGTGGCCATTTGGGACACCTTGCTGATCCTGGATAACACAACCGACCAGGCCATCAACGCCACGGTCGATCTCTACGATGGTGGCGTCCTCCAGAGCCAAGATGTTGAAGTGGCCGCCCAATCGAGCCTTAGCCTTGCACTGACAAGTGAAACTGCCCAGCCTCAGGCGGGTATGGTCACCGTCGGTGAACCGGGCCTGATCCTTCGCGAGAGCTTCCTGAACACCCAAGAGTTCGGTGGAGGCACTGCCGAGTTCCGCCTGGGCCAGACCAGCTCGAACCAGCTCACGTTCAACTTCCCAGGCTACAGTGACACGATGACCTGGATGGGTCTCGCCGCATTCAACACGTCGGAAGACACCGGAACCGTGACACTGACGGCCTACCGAGATGGTGCAGCCGTCCATGAAAGCCAGGTCTCCATCGCCGCACACACGCGGCTTGTCAACCTGTTGTCCGGGCTCTTCGAAGGAGCCAGCGACACCGAAATCGATCGCGTACAGGTCCAGGGCGATGTTGAAATGGCGGGCCTAAATATTTCGGGCTTCCACAACAACCGACTCCTGTTCACCCCAGCGGTACCACTCGTTAACGACTGATCAACGAACCCGATTAGGAGAAAACAAGGCCGGATGGAACACCCGTCCGGCCTTTTCTGGGAGATTATGGCGAATTTACGACCATCAGTCGTAGCTCCAACATTTTATTGCCTCTTTTAAGGTGGCCACATTCTTGAAACGTGTACAAGGGCAAGAATCCAGACAGTATCGTGATCAATCTCATAGACTAGCCGGAAATTTTTATGTGGAATTAATTCCCGAGTACCCGTGATTAGTCCCTGGCGTCCAATTTGAGGATGTTCAGATAGTTTTTCCAATGCCCTGCTAAAAAGTGTATCTAACCTTATCGCAGCATTTGGGTTCTCTTCTGAAATGTAGTTCCAGATTGCTGCTCGGTCTTCAAGGGCTTCGGGAGTCCAAAATATCTTCAATTATCGTCCTCAACCATTTTTCTGGTTTTGGAAAACTCGATTTCAACATCTTCATTGGACGTGCCAAGTCCAGCTCTCTTAGAGGCTCGACCAGCCTCGATTTTTTGTTCCAGGAAATCATGATAAGCTCTTGATTCACGTTGTTGCTCAATAAAATTTCGCATCAATTCACGAAGAACCTGGGAAGCTGGCCTGTGAACCGCATCGGCTTCTGCCATGAATGCTTCACGAAGTTCGTTTTCTAGTTTCATGGTAAAAACAGCATCTTTGGACATTCCAGTGCTCCTTTAATACGTGCTTACTTTGTATATACATTATTGGTACTTTTTCGAAAATATACAAGCTTACAATCGAGAAAAGGTATTATTGGGGAGGCGTAATTGTGGGAAGGAAAAATCGTCCTTGTCACGCAAATAGCCCTGCAAGCGAAAGAAATGAAATATGAATTATAGTAACGCATCAATCCTTTTTCCAAAAATATGAATCATCATTTTCGGATAGAATTGGCTTGATGATGGTAAATCCATATCACAAGGCAACTCTTGGGCGCAGGTTGGTCAATATATGATTGCATCCAAATGGCTAAGAAATTCGTTTAGGGTAGGTGCTTGCCCGATGAAGGTTTTTTTTGGACTGGATTTGTTTGGTCTACCATCACGAAACCCTTGAGTTTCGCTTCATTTCCTATGGGAACATTAGATCAAACAGGACAGGGAACGAGGCAGAGCCGAAGCCTTCCTCAATGTAAAACGAAAGGATGGACAAGCTTCACGCGGCGGTTGGTCGCCACGTCACAAACTTCGGCTTCAACGCGATACGTTCCCGCAGGCTCATTTTGAATACGGAATGAGATGTCGTTAAACCCAAGTTGAATATGATCTTCCGAGCGCGCAGGGATACTCCATACAATCGGGCTCTTGTTTTCTAGCAACAGGCGCTCCCTTGGGCCCACTAGCCGAAAAAATGCCGAGACCTGGCTGGTCCCATCTTCCCCATGGGTCGCACCTTCAAAAAGAATGAACGCATACATTTTTTGGCCGAAAGATAAGTCCTTGTCCGTCAAGAGTCGCGGAGCTCTGTTCCCATCAGGTCGATCCCAGGCATTCACAAAACGTTCAAGAGACCTTTGCGATTCTTCGGGCGGTACACCGAAGTGTCTTAAGAGAAGACGCGCCTTAAAGCCGCTGTCGGTCTGTACGGCTGTAGTTGGCGGTGTTCGTTGAGCAATGATCTCATTTGTTTTTTCCAAAAATCTTCCGTCAAACCACTTCAATCCAATTTTCTTCAGGTGGTTCATCTCTTTGAAGAATTGCTTCTTATCCTTGGGAGGATGGTCGTAGCGCCGTTGAAGTGCCAATGAGTCTCGGAAAGAATCGTAGACAAAGTTAAAACCACCGCGTTCCTTGAGGGTTGTCGCCGCGTTCAGAGCTTGCGCATGTTCACGCATCGTCAAGCCCCATAGTGGCATCTTGCCCCGACCTTTCATCATCCTTTCATGTACCAACAAAGCCCCTGTTTCAGGCTCTAAAACAAACGACATGGAGTTTCCACTCCCGAAAGGATACACATTCCCTCTGTTATCTGCCTTCGGAGGATTTGCCTTGATATCCTCGATCCTCTCCTCACGAGTGGGGTTATCATGCCCAATGCTCATGATCCTCAAAACAAGGGGGATTCGAAGCTTTCTCACCGATTCGACCGCATAGAAGAGCGCAAATTCTTCCACCTTGGCTTGGTTAAACTGTTTCATTTTCACGCCTCCCTGGGCCGAAAAGCCCGCTTCTGGCCAAAAAACGAACCACATTAAAACCAGACCCCTGCATGATTTCCAAAAGACAAAAACGTTCGATCGAACAACTTGGTAGGTCATCTTTCACCGCCAGCTTTGTTAGTTTTCGCTATTCTAAAGAACTCTGTGACATTTCCCAAATTATGAAGGAAACCTCTTAGCTTAGAAGTAAGGAAATACGAAGACGGACACTTTCAGGCAACCTTCAAAAAAAGACGCTTTCTCCATTTCGCTAAAACCACCCCCCATTGTGGATCTTTGGATTTGTGCGCTATGTTATTGCAATGGACAGGTGATTGGAGGTTCCCACAACGTTTCTACAAAGGCCTTGGGGATCATTGTAGTCTAGTCAACTCAATTAGAGGGCAGTCCTGAAATTTATCAACTAACAAAAATGGAGCTATTGGGCAAAAGGTTTGTACCACCCCAATATTGCCATTTACCTATAACGACTTTAGCATAGGAACGGGTCTGGCAGATTTCGTTCCTTCGACTTTGAGGTTGCATTTTGAAACACATATTTATAACAATTGCTTTTATTGGCATTTCGGGCTACGCCTCACAGGTCGCACTTCAAACGGACGGACAATTCCTTGGTAACATAGCACCTCACCGTTGCATGGTTGGATCAGACCACACTGTTTTACTAGCCTCGGCCCACACGGTATACCATTTCGACCTCGACACAGGCCAAAAGATCAGACAATTTGGCACAAAAGGTCAAGGGCCTCTTGAATTTGGCAACATACGAGCCCTGAACTGGGACGGTGGCCATTATTTAGTTGTTGATGCCCGTGCCCTTAAAACCACCTTGATCAACACGGCAGGAGAATGGGTTTGGACCAATTCAATCTATTTCCGATCCGTATCGGGAACAAAGTCTTATCTGGTTGGAGACGGAAGAACAACCCCATTAAAAGACTACAGAAAACGAATCCCAAAACTTCGAATCTTTCAATATGACACTGACGGGATTCAACCCCAGGGTGACTTCTTCCACCTTGTCTCACAGGAAGTCATCAACCTTGGTCTGAACTACAGTAAGAACTTTGTTGCTATTGACCATAAGAATATTTATGTGATCGATGAAGTACTGCCTACTGTTTTTATTTATGACAAAAGAACACGTGTTGAAACTGCAAAAATTCTATTCAAAATTCCTGGCTTTGTGCACGGCCCGAATGAATTCCCGAAATTTCGAATACCACCCAATTTGAAGAAATATTGGAAGTGGCATTGGAGTTGGTCACGAATAAACAAGATCGCTATCTGGAAGAATAAGTTGATAGTGGGATATGAACTAGTCTGCATGGATACGGATAGTTCTGGATGCCTGTCCCCCACCTTTTCCTGTTTCATCTCCGACCTGAAGACTGGAGATGGACATCAGGTCAAATTGGAAAGCGGCATGCTATTGGGAGTAAGCAGAGGCCAGTTAATTATTTTTCATGACTGGGATGATGAAACCTATGGGGAACCAGCGTATCGTATTTCCAAAATACCAATTCCATAAAACTTAAGAGAGAACTTGACTCATTTCATATTTAGTCACACGTGTCTAGAGCCAAATCCACAGCCCCATCAGGCCAAAGGCTCCTTTTGTTTTCACGGCAGAACCTGACAAATGTCATATGAACGGGTGACAAACGACTCTGTTGCCTTCTCCTTTTTTGCCGCATTCTTTCTTACAGAAACGGGAAAAGGAGGAACAATGACACAACCGATCATTGAACTTTTCAATATCAGCAAGAGCTATGGCACATTTAAGGCCCTCCACGAAACCTATCTCAACTTCTCGCCAGGACGCGTCTATGGCATTCTTGGACCTAATGGCGCCGGGAAAACGACGCTGGTGGAGATCATCGAGGGATTGCGCATGCCCTCTTCAGGCAAGGTCCGGGTTGCAGGCCTGGACCCATTTGTGGAGAAGGGCAAGATAAACGCCATTCTCGGTGTTCAACTCCAGGACACTCACCTACCGGAGGACCTCTCGGTCGAAGAGCTGTTAAAACTCTTTGCATCCTTTTATTCAAAGAGCCTGCCCATTTTGGACCTGCTGGTGTTAAGCGGTCTGGAATCCTCACGCAAAAAGCGCCTGCGATTCCTCTCGGGAGGGCAACGCCAACGACTGGCCATCGCGCTCGCCCTGATCAGCGATCCGGATATTCTTATTTTTGATGAACCGACCACCGGTCTGGATCCCATGGCCAGGCGCGCCTGCCGTGACCTGATTCTGCGGCTGAAAGGAATGGGGAAAACCATTCTCTTAACCACACACTATATCGAGGAAGCGGAACAGTGTTGCGATTGGGTGATGATATTTAACCAGGGCCGCCTGGAAATCCAGGGAACCCCCGGGGACCTCATTCGCTCTGCAGGTCACTCGATCTGTCACCTCACGTTTGGGACCGATCAACACCTGGACCTATCCGCGTTCCAGCCGTTCGATGTCGAGATTATGTCCTTCAAGGACAACCAGTTGAGTTTCAGGGTTTCCGACCCCGTTGGGACGCTCATGAGAGTGCTTCAGCTCATCGAACTGAAAGGTTACACCCTAATTGATTTGCAGATGAAAAAGCCGTCCCTGGAAGATGTCTACCTGGAAATCCTCAATAACACCCAAACCACGCACCAGCCCGAGGAGGTTTGCATATGAACGCATTTTTCCATCTCACGAAAAGCTACTTAATTGAAACACTTCGGTCCCCAACGGCCCTCTTCTGGAGTCTGGCTTTTCCCCTGGTCTTTGTGGTGGGTTTCCCCTATCTCTTTTCCGGTGGTCAGAGCGAACGGATTGCCTATATCATTCCCGGCGTGTTAACTATCAACCTGATCGCAGCTAGCTTCTTCGGCATTAGCCTCAACATGGTCACCCAAAGGGAGAAAGGCCTGTTCCGCCAGTTTCGGGTCACACCGTTGAAGAAACACACCATCATTTCGGCCAATGCGGCCCATGCCTTCATCGTCACCACGCTGTCGCTGATCGTCCAACTCGTCGTGGCGATGCTGCTCTTTGGCATACGCATCCATGGTTCCTGGACCGGACTGATCCTTGCCTGCCTTTTCGGAATGTGGGCGTTTATTCCACTCGGGCTCTGGGTAGGCAGCACCGCGCGCGACACGAAAACGGCCCCTGCAATCACCAATCTCCTCTTCTTCCCATTCATGTTCTTATCAGGAGCCGCCTTTCCGCTCTTCCTGATGCCGGCATTTTTCCAGAAGCTGGCCTATTGGATTCCGGCAACCTATGTGTTGGAACTCATTCAAGGAGCGATGGTCCGAACGTTTTCTATTCGAGACTCCCTCGGTGCCATAGGTATTCTGGTGGCAACCGGAGCCATTGCGTTTATCCTCAATGCGCTCTTCTTTCGATGGGAGAGCCAACAGAAAATCAATCTCAAACACCTCGTCCTGGCCCTGTTGGCATTGATTCTTCTTTACGGTGGCGCATTTCTCCTCAAGCCACAGTTGTATTCTCTCGTCCAACCTGGCTAAGATTCCACCATAGAGTTAAAGATTCCATCTGGAAATCGAGATCATGAAGGAAACACGAGAAAGACAGAAACCGAAATGAGACTATTGCCAAAACACAAAGCACTGGGATGGGCCCCCTATTTCTGGTTGGTGTACCTGACCTTTCCCATGTCCTATTTGTTTCTGGTAACACCATGGACGGGGAAACATTCTTTTCAGCTGCTTGGCTTTCTCTGTTTCCTGGTGATCTATTTTCGAGCTCATTGGGTTGAAGGACACCGACTCCTGCTACATATCGGTGGAATTCTGACCATTGGGATGCTGATGTTCCCTTTAAACTGGGGGGCATCCGCCTTTTTCATCTATGCAGCTGCCTTTCTGGGTGAAGTCACTCATCCCCGTCGAGCCTATGTCTATCTTGCCATTTTAGTGTTGCTGGCCGCCCTGCAGTGCTGGTGGCTCGAGGCGCCTATTTATGCCTGGATTCCAGCGGTGCTGATCTCCGTTGTGGTTGGAGCCCCAAACATTCACTTTGCCGAACAAAAACGCTTGCGCCAGAAACTCATTCGCTCCCAGGACGACGTCCGCGAGATGGCAAAGATTGCGGAGCGAGAGCGCATTCGACGTGACCTGCACGACTGGCTTGGGCATTCACTTTCGTTAATTGTCATCAAAGCGCAATTGGCCAGCCGCCTGATCGATGCCCATCCAGACCAGGCCCGCTGCGAATTGGATGAAATCCAATTTGCAGCTCGAAACGCCTTGGAAGAAGTTCGAGATGTGATCAGCGGGCTTGGAGGTTATGGCCTGAGTGAAGAGTGTAAACGTACAAGAACAGTGCTTGAAACTGCACGCATTTCATTGGAAATGGGTCCCTGCTTTGCCATTGCAGAACCCATGATCGAGAAAGTATTCACCCTGACCCTTCGCGAGGCGATTACCAATGTCATCCGACACTCAAGGGCCAAATCCTGTACGATCTCATTTGAAGAAACCGAGACAGACTACTGCATGAATATTTCCGACAACGGTGTGGGATTTAACGTGGCGAACATAGGGTTCGGCCTGGAAAGCATGATGGGGCGAGCTCACGAAATGGGCGGTGAGCTGGAGTTGAATGGTGAACAAGGAACGCGCATTTGTTTGAGCGTTCCAAAAAGAAATTTTAGGAAGCCGGGAGAAACATCGTGATTCGCATAGTTGTAGCTGAAGATCAACAAATGGTCCTGGGTGCTCTAGCGGCTCTCTTAAGCCTGGAACCGGATTTGGAAATCGTCGGGCAGGCGGAAAACGGGCACTCCGCACTCGAATTGTGTCGCGAACTACAACCGGACATCGTGTTAACCGATATCGAAATGCCCGAGATGACCGGACTTGAATTGGCGGCCGAATTGAAGGCTGCCTCATCCAAGACGCGCGTGCTGATCCTGACCACGTTTGCCCGACCCGGGTATCTACGGCGCGCGCTTGAGCATGGCGCGAGTGGATATATGTTGAAGGCATCGCCAGCGGACCAACTGGCCAAAGCAATCCGCCGAGTCGCAGCAGGTGGCCGTGCGGTGGATCCAGAATTGGCAATGGAGGCATGGACCGAAATGGACCCGCTGACCGACCGAGAACGCCAGGTTCTCAAGCTGGCCGGGGAGGGCTACACCAGCTCCCAAATCTCAGATCAATTGCACCTTGCCGTTGGAACCGTACGGAATTACTTGAGCGAAGCGATCAGTAAAATTGGAGCCCAGAACCGAACCGAGGCCGCCCGGATCGCCCATCACAAGGGTTGGCTCTGACATTTTACAATCCGCTTTAGTAAAAGATTTGAATTAGACTGGTGGTCCCTCTAGCGTGAGTGCGAGTTCCAACTCGCACTAGGATTACTGTCGCGTGTCGAACTCTGCTCGCCTGGTGGAGCTGCCAGTCAAGCCATGACACGCCATGCAACGATTGTCCTCGGCCGACCTGGAGATCGGCCCTACTCGTGAGTGCGAGTTCCAACTCGCACTAGGGTTACTGTCGCGTGTTGAACTCTGCTGGCCTGGTGGAGCTGCCAGGCAAGCCATGACACGCCATGCACCGATTGTCCTCGGCCGACCTATAGATCGGCCCTACTCGTAGGTGCGAGTTCCAACTCGCACTAGGATTACTGTCGCGTGTTGAACTCTGCTTGCCTGGTGGAGCTGCCAGTCAAGCCATGACACGCCATGCAACGATTGTCCTCGGCCGACCTGGAGATCGGCCCTACTCGTGAGTGCGAGTTCCAATACGCACTAGGATTCCTGTCGCGTGTCGAACTCTGCTTGCCTGGTGGAGCTGCCAATCAAGCCATGACACGCCATGCAACGATTGTCCTCGGCCGACCTATAGATCGGCCGTTCGGGTGTGGGAATTCCAACTCGTTAGAATATACGTGCGGTATGGCAGGAAATTCAAGTTATACAGTTTGGAAAAAACAGACCTACTGCGTTCCAGCGCTCAAACCAACGATTTTGTGGCAGTGCGGACAGCAGAAAACCCGATTGACGGAAAACCATCCACGCTTCACCTCGATCAGTTTTTCTACTTTCTTCTCACAAAAGGGACAGACGGGCAAAATGTCTTTTGATTCAATCTTTACAGCCATTGCATTCTCCATTTGTTAATTGGCCCCAAGGCTATTGAGGCTAAGCTTCCTAGCGAGCTTTGTGGACGAAACGATCCTATTACAATTCAAAAGGCTGGCGAAGGAAAAAAGTCGAAATAGGTGACTGCCCACTGATCAGTGGACAAAAATGTTGGCCAAATGAATGAGGCACTGGGCGATCTCCCAAAGCTGACTTTTTTTGAAATCGGCGCAGGTCTTTCCATGACTGCAGCAAGAATCCAAAAAATCTCAAAAATGGAGCGCCGTTCCAATTTCCCGGAACAAACGAAACTTTCAACTCCCGGCTTCCAATCACGATGATGACCTTTTAGAATGAATCCGAGACCGGTGGAATCGTTCTACGGACCCGAGTCCTCTGCAAAAAACTAGCGGAGAAACCAAGGTCCGTTCCATGTTGATTCATGAATGGAGGCAAGCGTGTTTAATCTGGCGTCACTGCTGCAGTGCATCGATTGCAAGGCACCGGTACGAAATGAAGCGGATGCCTGGACATGCAGCTCTTGTGCCAGGCGTTATCCCAACTTGGATGGACGACCAGCTCTACTTCCTGACAACTCAAGGGATCGAAACCAACTGGATGGCAATGAGGGCCAACTCATGGCACAAACTTACCACCAGAGCGGTTCACGAACCTGGATGTCCTCGCTCAGAAAAATCATCACATCGGAACTCTTCCCGGGGTCGGCATGGAAAAAAGCCAAACAACGCGTACTCGAGCTCGATTCGATTCTGGTCGTGGGCAGCGGTGTGAGCCGCTACGAACGTGCCGTTCACCTCGACCTCGGCCCTTTCCCCAACGTGGATGTAGTCGGCGACGCCACACGACTTCCTTTCATGGACGATAGCTTTGAGGGCCTGATCTGCGAGGTAGTTCTGGAACATGTCTACCGTGCCGACGAAGTCATCGCCGAAGCTTTTCGCGTTTTAAAACCCGGTGGCCAGTGCTTTTTCATCGCCCCCTTTCTTTTCCCGTTCCACGGCCATCCCAGCGATTATCGCCGGTGGTCTCTGGAAGGCCTAAAAGCCGAGTTCGCACGTTTCAAAATCCTAGATACAGGCATTCACGGCGGCCCCAGCTCGTCGATGGTGAATCTATTAACCGAATGGTGCTATATCGCTTCGGGGCTCACCTACCCCAAGGGTTACACCGCCATCAAAGGCCTGGCCACATTAACCCTCTTCCCCTTGAAGTACCTTGATTACTGGCTAATTCGCCTTCCTGAAGCCCATCGCCTTGCATCCACCCTCTTTATACTTGCTCAAAAGGATCGCTAACTATGTTCAACCGTGACATTCTGCAACGCCTCATTGTCCTCGATATCGAAACTGTTTCCCTGGCTCCGAATTTTGAAGAGCTTCCCGAACGCCTGAAACCCCACTGGGAAAAGAAGTCCATGAGTCTGCAGAAGAACCTGGACGAGCCCCTGCCCGCCGATGCCTTCTTCGAAGAACGTGCTGCCATCTATGCCGAGTTTGCCAAAGTCGTCTGCATATCGTTTGGATACCTCAAGTTTGAAGGTGAAGTTCCTCATTTAAAGGTGAAATCCTGTTGTGACAGCGACGAAAAGGTTCTATTGCAGGAGTTTGGGGAATTGCTTAACCGTTTTCCAGCCCACAAGAAGTGGCTGCTCTGCGCTCACAATGGTAAGGAGTTCGACTTCCCATTCCTCGGAAGACGGTTCCTTGTCAACAGTCTGGAGCTGCCCACCATGCTTCAGATCCAGGGCAAAAAACCATGGGAGATCCAACACCTCGACACGATGGAGCTCTGGAAATTCGGAGACTTTAAGAGCTTTGTATCTCTCGATCTACTGACGGCGATCCTGGATATTCCATCGCCAAAATCGGACATGGATGGTAGCATGGTCGGCTCGTGCTTCTGGCAGGACCAGGATCTCGAGAAAATAAAAACCTATTGTGAACAAGACGTCCTTGCAACGGCCCAAGTTCTCCTGCGATTCGCTCGTGAGAACTTAGTTGCTGCAGATGATGTTCACTCCGTTTAATAGCTGGGAGGCACGGACATGACCCCCGAACGCGAACGTCGTTACCGCGACGTCATACGCCAGCGCCAGAACAACCTCGCCATCGTCCTTGAGAACATCTGGGACCCCCACAATGTATCAGCGATATTGCGCACCGCCGATTCAGTTGGCATCCTTGACGTGTATCTCGTTTACAACAATCAGGAATTTCCCAAACTCGGCAAAAAATCCTCCGCAGGATCCAAGAAGTGGATGGATTTGCACCCTTTCACCACAGTTGAAGACTGTTATGCCGTACTGCGTGAGAAAGGATTCAAAATTTTTGCGACCCACCTCGGTGAAGATTCCCATTCCCTTTACGACCTGAATCTCAGTGAAAAGGTAGCGCTGGTCTTTGGCAATGAACACAGCGGCGTTTCAAAGCCCGCCTACAGTCAAGCCGATGGCAATTTTCTGATACCCCAAACTGGGTTCGTAAAAAGTC
>Ga0070729_10003521_pt1 | contig 18038 bp, 18 predicted proteins | sample tdDd472_FD_66725 | JGI IMG/M metagenome (GOLD analysis project Ga0070729, IMG submission 66725) | Marine sediment microbial communities from the Atlantic coast under amendment with organic carbon and nitrate - tdDd47.2 | ecosystem: Environmental > Aquatic > Marine > Coastal > Sediment | place... | reverse complement strand
TCGGTTTGAACAGGTGCGCAATCCGGTAGATAAGTCCGGAGTCTTCCAGGATCCTGGTGATCCCCAGCCAGACCGAGACGATGCCGAGCAGAAACAGCGAGATCTCCACCGCCGCTTTGGCGCCGTCGAAGATCGACTTGGTGAAGGCTTCCAGGTTACCGGTAAAGATGGCGAAAACGATACTGATGCAAATCATGATCAGCCAGAGGACGTTCATCGGTTGCCTCCCGGGAAAGACATTATCTTGATCACCAGTTGCTTGCGATCCGTATGCAGCTCAACCTCTGCGCCGATCGGCAGAGTGATCTTGTTCGCGACATGGCCGATGTAGGGACAATGTACGACCGGGAAATTCAACTCCAACTGTGAGGCCAGGATGTCATAGACCTGCTTGCTTCTGAGACCACGGAAATCGCCGAGAATCAGCGCCCTGACACCTTTGAATTTCCCGGCCATGACCCACTGGGTCAGATAGCGGTCCACCTGGTGCAGTTTCTCATCGACATCTTCAAGGAACAGGATCGCACCGGCCGTATCGATCTCCCAGTTCGTATCGATCAGGGCGGTCAGGGTGATGAGGTTGCCGCCCTTCAAGATACCGGTTGCGGAGCCGGGGTTGTAGACCTTGCAGGGAGCGCCCTTGAGCAGGTTTTTCTCCGGGTAGCCCTTGACGGCATTGATCAGCGACTTCAGCGTGAATGCCGTGGGCGCGTCCAGGTTGATCACCATCGGGGCGTGCAGGGTCACCTGTCCGGTGCGCTCAAAGATCGGGTTGAGTAATGCACTCAGGTCACTGAAGCCGGCGATGATCTTGGGGTATTTCCTGATGAGTTCGAAGTCGATAAAGGGAAGGATTTTCATCGCGCTGTATCCGCCGCGCGAGGCCAGGATCATGTCGACCCCGTGGTCTCTAAACGCTGCATGGATTTGCTCTGCCTTCTCCTGCGGGGAGGGGATAACTTTCGGGAATCCCGGATTGATGACGTTGAAACCCGACTCTGTGAGCTGCTTGATGCCACTCGTAAAGTCACGCTTTTTCTTTATCAGATAACTTGGCGTCACAATAAAGAGATTAATCAAGGGAGCGATCTCCATGGTGTCGGCGTTAATGGACCAAGGTTCCGGGCAGTTAATTCGCATCAATTTATCGCCATTCAGGGACAAATACAACCTGATTGAAGATCATATCTACAGCCATCCCCCCGGGAACCGGCTTGAGCTGAAAAGCAGAATGGTAGCTGTCACTGTTAATCAGAAAGATTGTTTTTTTGCCTTCTGTCCACTGCCTGCGGTACATTTTGTGCATATTTAAGCCACGCATATCAATTAAGGGGTGTCTCTCTTTTTAACCTTTCCGTTTGTTGAGGTGTTTATGATTTTAATCGGCAAAGTTACGTTCGCAATGATGCTTCTGGCCGGCCTGATGGGCTGTGCCTCGATGAACAAGTCTGAATGTTTAAACGCGGACTGGCATATGATCGGTATGGAAGATGGCTCGCAGGGCCAGCCCGTCTCCCATATTGGCAAACACAGAAAAGCGTGCGCAGACTACAAAATCAAGCCTGATCTGGCTGCATACGAGGCCGGTCATGTCGCCGGCATGGGGCAGTTCTGTACCGAGAGCAACGGATTCCGGTTAGGCAAGAAAGGTGGTTTCTACAGCGGGGTTTGTCCTCAGGAACTGGAGGAGGCATTTTTGATCGGCTATGATGCCGGCAAGCAGGTCCATGTTGCGGCCATGGAAGCCAGTCGGGCGGCTAATGCTGCCAAGTCGAACCAGGCTCAGTTGGACAAACTGAAGAAGGACATCAAGGCGAAAGAGGCTTTGCTGGTCAGCTCGAAGACCTCTGAAATGACTCGGGTCCACCTGTTGGAAGAGATTAAGGCGGACGGGAAAAAAGTCGAAGAGCTGGAAGCTAAGGTTCTGAGTCTTGAGAGTGACAAAGAGGAGAAGCAGGCTGAATACGATGAGATAAAGAAGATGTATCAGTACTGAGACTCCTGCAATGGTCATCTTTACTATCATTGCCAAACTGTTTGACAGTGCCAGGCACAAATATAGAGTATTTATTTTTATGGATTATCGGGGAATTTTTACTGTGCAGGAAAAATTTGTTATACAGCGATGGCCTTCATTTGAAGCTGCTCGTTCGGCCTTTGCCGACGAGCGGTTCTGTTTGTCGAGGCCATGGCTCAATGTCATCGTTGCTGACAATTCAGTAGGCGTTCTCCGAAATCCATCCATGGGGAAGAGTTTCTCTCAGTCAGAACCCGGGCGAGCTCTTTAGAGGTAAATCGCATTGAGGTGGAACCAATGAAACAAAAAATTCTTGTTCTGGATGATTCTCCTTTCATGTTGACGACCATTGGCGACATGTTGAAGAGGCTCAATTACGAAGTTACGACTGTTGACAATGGGAACGACGCCTGTCAGAAGGTTGAATCAGGCCGGTTTGACATGATTATTACGGATTTGAATATGCCGGTCATGGATGGGCTGGAGTTTACAAAACAGGTAAGAGCTTATCCAAATTGCAGATTTGTACCTATCGTTATGCTTTCCAGCGAAACCGATGGTGAAAAAGTGTCCGAGGCCAAGCAGTTGGGTATTTCTACGTTTCTCCGCAAACCGCCGAATGAAGCCCAACTGAAAACCTTGCTGCAAATCACACTCGGCAAGCGGAAGTCCCCGAGGGTACCGATCAAGTTGGATGTTTATTACGGGGAGAGTGAAAAATTTACCGGTTATACCACCGGATATACTTTCAATATGAGCGTCGGCGGCCTGTTCCTTGAAACCAGTCATCCACTCTCACCCGGAGTGGAGCTGAAACTCAAGTTTTCCCACCCGGAGAACGACGAACCGATCTTTTGTCGGGGCCGGGTGGCCTGGGTAAATTCATTGGTCTCTCCAATCAATAAAGCACATCCTTCAGGGATGGGAGTGGAATTTATAGACCTTGACGAAGAACGTCAAATCCAGGGACTGCTCCGATCAAGGTCCTGGAAAAGTTGACCTTAAACAGGTCATTGCAGTGACTTTTGAATGAGGATCAATGTCTGTGGGACGTTCATCACCCGAGCAGGTTTTGATTTTGTCTTCGAATCTCACAGCACAATAACAAAGGACAACAGACTAACCATCTGTTGCCCTAAGATACATAGAAACTCCACCTGCCAGGTAAAAAGACAAATCCCGCATCATGTGCGAGGTTTGTCAACAATCTGAAGGGACACCCTAAGCAGATGGTCTCTTGTATGCTATATCTGACTCAATGCGTCGCCTTATCACCCCAGATAAATCTTAACCGCTGATCGCGACCGCAGTTCCATCGATACGCATTGTAGCGAATGGGGCTGTTCTTGTAGAAATCCTGATGGTAACTTTCGTCGCCCTTGATCGGGTAGAAGGTGGATGCATCGAGGATCGGTGTGACTACTGTCTGGTCGGGAAACATCGCGACAACACGCCGCTTCGATTCCTCGGCAATCTTCCTTTCTGCATCATTGGCGACAAAAATGGCTGCCAGGTAGCTGTGCCCCTTATCGCAGAACTGCCCGCGATCATCAAAGGGATCGATATTCACCCAGTAATATTCGAGCAGCTGCTGGTAGCTCACCTGGCTCGGATCATAGGTGATTTCGACCGCTTCGTAGTGCCCATCATGGTTGCCGTTGTAGGTTGGGTCTTGCATACTGCCGCCGGTAAATCCGGAGACCACGTCGGTGACACCAGCCACTTTTTCAAAATCCGACTCCATGCACCAGAAACAGCCTCCGGCCAGAATCGTTTTGTCGGCCATGGCATTGGTGGCGATAACAAGAGATATCGTTAAGATAAAAAGGATCTGTTTGTATTTCATAAGGCCTCCCGGAATGCGGAGATAGGTTGATGGATTTTCTCTTTGTTGATGGATGAATTATAGCAGAGCTATTTAATGACTGATTAAGGGATGTGTAAAGATCCCATAAAGTTTGAAGAACCGACGGGTCGCGTCCCGCCCGACGCCATACTTTTGTCCGGCAACAAAAGTATGCAAAAGTGCCTTCTCCTTGCGTAGGGCATATCCTTTGTCAGGTTTCTGAGACATCCAATAACGACGGAATTTTAGTAAGCCGGCCCGTTACAGGGGGCCTTCCTTTCAGTTTTACTTACAAGGGAAAGGCTTAAAAGCATCACCACAAATCTAATCCTCCACAAAAGTAGAGCCTCACAAGAGCCTCGCCAGCCGGGCGAGACCGGCGTTTTTGTTTTGGGTATTACAAGCCGACAGTCCTAATCAGTCTCCTTATTTTTCCCTCTGTCTTGCCCTCGCCTCTCATTTATCATTGAATTATACAAAAACATCACATATATATAACCTGCAAGGTAATAGTTGGTTCGGGGATCACAATGAATTTGAAGTGTGTTTACGTGGGTAAAAGGGCTGTCCTGAATCTCTTCACATATAAAATTAATGAAAATAAGGCGTTAGATACGTCCAGCCCTTTTGATCAAGAATTTTTTTGCTACACTGTTAAACGGTAAGTCAATGCAATACATAGAATGTTCCTGACCCTCCCCGGGTTCGGGCGGACATGGCAACCTCACGAATCAATAGCGACAAGGCTGTTGGCTGAAACATGGATTAATACAGTCCGTTCATAGTCAGGAGATAACCTCAAGTAATGATTGATTTTCTGACAAGCCGCCGGTGTAACCATGATCAAGATTAAGAAAGGTCTCGACCTGCCGATTGGCGGTGCACCGGATATGCAGGTTGAAGACGGCCTGCCGGTTTCACGAGTTGCCCTGGTTGGCAGCGACTACCAGGGCATGAAGCCTTCCCTGCTGGTTGCGGAAGGGGACCGGGTAGCGCTCGGCCAACCTGTCTTCAATGACAAAAAAAATCCCGATGTCGTCTATTGTGCACCGGCGGCTGGCAAGGTCATTGCCATAAACCGCGGCGAGCGGCGGGTCTTCCTGTCACTGGTGATAGAAATTTCCGGGGATGACGAGAAGACCTTTCCAGCAACCCCTGCAAATCAGCTTGAACAACTTACCGTAGATGAAGTTCAACAGCAGTTGATCACTGCCGGCTTATGGCCCGCATTCCGGACACGGCCATACAGCAAGGTTCCGGTGCCGGGCACCGAGCCGGCGGCGTTGTTCATCACCGCCATCGACACCAACCCGCTGGCAGCGGACCCGCAGATTGCGATCTCTGAGAAAGCCGCAGAGTTTGAGGCTGGCCTTAAAGTCGTTCACCATCTGACGAACGGCAAGACCTATCTGTGCAAAGCCCCGAACGCACAGATCCCCACGCCGCAGGGAATCACCGTAAGTGAATTTTCCGGCTGCCATCCTGCCGGCCTTGTAGGTACCCACATCCATTTCCTTGAGCAGGTCAATCATCAACGCATGGTCTGGCATATCGGCTACCAGGACGTACTCGCCATTGGTCACCTCTTCCTGACCGGCCGAATCCTCACCGAAAAAATTATCTCTCTCGCCGGCCCGGCCGTCGTAAATCCGAGGCTGATTCGCACCCGTCTCGGCGCCTGTCTGTCGGAGTTGGTTGACGGGCAGCTGCAGGCTGAACAGCCCCGTATCGTTTCTGGATCAGTGCTGACGGGCCATACGGCTGAAGAGGCTCATGATTTTCTTGGCCGATTCCACAACCAGGTCTCGGTTCTGGAGGAGGGCTCTCAGCGTGAATTTATGGGCTGGTGCCTGCCGGGTTTTGACAAGTTCTCGGTCAAGAAACTGTTCGCTTCAGCGCTGTTGCCACGACGGGATCTGCCGATGACGACCAGCACCCACGGCAGTCTGCGCGCGATGGTGCCGACCGGTGCCTTCGAGAAGGTGATGCCGCTCAATGTCAAGGCCACCTGGCTGCTTCGTACCCTGCTGACGCTTGATACCGACCTGGCACAGGAGCTCGGTTGCCTGGAGCTCGACGAGGAGGACCTGGCCCTGTGCAGCTTTGTCTGCTCCGGAAAAATGAATTATGGCTATCATCTCCGGCAAACCCTGCTGAAGATTGAAAAAGAGGGATAATGAAACCGCTTCGCAATCTTCTGGATAAACTGCATCCACTCTTTGCTCAAGGCGGCAAGCTCGAGAAGCTGTATCCGCTCTACGAAGCCATCGACACATTCACCTACACTCCGGGAGAAGTCACGGGCGATGCCCCGCATGTACGGGACGCCATGGACCTTAAGCGGGTGATGATCACCGTGGTGCTGGCACTGATCCCCTGTTTCTTCATGGCCATGTGGAACACCGGCTACCAGGCCAACAGTGTCATGCAGGTGAACGGAGGCAGCGTCGAGGGCTGGCGCGGCGTTCTGCTTGAACTCCTGGGCTATGGAGGCAACCCGAACAGCATGGTCGACAACCTGCTGCTTGGCGCTGCCTGGTTCGTCCCGATCTACCTGGTCACCAACATCGTCGGCGGCATGTGGGAGGCGCTCTTCTGTATTGTCCGTCGTCACGAGCTAAACGAAGGCTTCCTCGTAACCGGCTCGCTCTTTCCCCTGATCTGCCCGCCGACCCTGCCTCTCTGGCAGGTGGCGCTGGGAATCAGCTTCGGGGTTGTGATCGGCAAAGAGATCTTCGGCGGAACCGGCAAGAATTTTCTCAACCCGGCGCTCACCGGACGGGCCTTTCTGTTCTTTGCCTACCCGGCACAGATTAGCGGCGACAAGGTCTGGACCGCATTGGACGGTGTCAGTCGGGCAACGCCGCTGAGTCATGCCGCTGAAGGTGGTGTGCAGGCGGTTATCGGCGTAACCAGCTGGTTCGATGCCTTTTTCGGTCTGATCCCCGGATCGATGGGAGAAACTTCGGTTTTGGCCTGCCTGTTCGGTGCGGCGGTCCTGATCCTGTCCGGTATCGGTTCGTGGCGTATCATGTTGTCCGGGTTGGGCAGCGTGGTGGCTATCTCCTTGATGTTCAATGTGATCGGCAGCAACACCAACCCGATGTTCGAACTCGGCCCGCACTGGCACCTGGTGCTCGGCGGTTTGGCGTTCGGCCTGGTTTTCATGGCCACCGACCCGGTGTCCGGGGCCATGACCGAGGAGGGCCAATGGGTCTACGGCTTCCTGATCGGTACGATGTGCATTCTGATTCGAGTCGTCAATCCGGCTTTCCCGGAGGGGATGATGCTCGCCATCCTGTTCGGTAACGTTTTCGCGCCGTTGATCGATCAGCTGGTATTGAAGTTCCACATCAAGAGGAGGCTGAGGCATGTCCAGGGATAGCACGGCTAAAATCCTGACCGTCGCTTTCCTCCTCTGCGTGATCTGCTCCATTCTGGTCTCCGCAGCAGCTGTGGTCTTGAGCGAGCGTCAGGAACGCAACAAGGCAGCGGAAAAGAAGAAGAACATTCTGATGGCGGCCGGGCTCTACGATGAGGATATGTCGCTCGATGAGCAGTTCAGCACAATTCAGACACGCATTGTCGATCTGCAAAGCGGCGAGTTCAGCAGCGATTACGACGTCGACAGCTTCGACAGCCGGGTGGCGGCGCGAGAACCGGAAACCCGGTTTATCATTCCCGAGGGGCAGGATTTGGCCGGCATCAAGGCGCATTCCCGTTACCAGGATATTTACCTGGTTATGGATGGTGACACATTACAACAGGTGATCCTGCCGGTGTACGGCAAGGGGTTGTGGTCGACGATGTATGGCTTCATATCTCTCGATACCGATATGACTACGGTTATCGGTTTTGCCTTTTACGAACACGGCGAAACTCCGGGCCTCGGCGGCGAGATCGATAACCCGAACTGGAAGAAGCTCTGGCCCGGCAAGCGCATCTACGATGACCAGGGCAAAACGCGCATTGAAGTTGTCAAAGGTACGGTAGACCGGGGCTCGACAAATGCCATTTATCAGGTCGACGGTCTTTCCGGCGCAACCCTGACCGCACGCGGGGTCGGCAACCTGCTGCAATACTGGATGGGGCAAAACGGCTACCAGCTGCTGCTTGCCAAACTGAAACGGGAAGGGGTGAAGTAATGAGCCGTGCTAAAGATGTTTTTCTCGATCCCCTGTTTAACAAGAACCCGATCGGGCTGCAGATCCTGGGCATCTGTTCTGCCCTGGCGGTGACCTCTAAACTGGAGACTGTGATCGTCATGTCTCTCGCAGTCACCTTCGTGATTGCCGGCTCCAACGTTTCGGTGAGCCTGATTCGCAAGCAGATCCCGAACAGTATTCGCATCATCGTGGAGATTACAATTATCGCAACACTGGTCATTATCGTTGACCAGTTCCTCAAGGCTTACGCTTTCGGCATCAGCAAGCAGCTGTCAGTGTTTGTCGGCTTGATCATTACCAACTGCATTGTCCTCGGCCGTGCGGAGGGCTTCGCCATGAAGAACCCGCCGGGCTTAAGCTTCCTCGATGGAGTCGGTAATGGCCTTGGTTACAGTATTGTCCTGATTGTTGTGGCTTTCTTCCGGGAGTTGTTCGGTGCCGGCAAATTGTTGGGTTTCAGTATCCTGCCAATCACCAGTGAAGGCGGGTGGTATCTTCCCAACGGCCTGATGCTGCTGCCGCCGAGCGCATTTTTCATCATCGGTCTGTTGATCTGGGTCCTGCGCACCTGGAAAACCGATCAGATTGAGGAGGAGAACTAGATGCTCGAGCATTATCTCGGTCTCCTGGTCAAGTCGATTTTCATCGAGAACATGGCGCTCGCCTTTTTCCTCGGTATGTGCACTTTTCTGGCAGTATCGAGGAAGGTTGATACCTCCTTCGGTCTCGGTGTTGCGGTGGTCGTGGTGCAGACGATTACGGTTCCGGCCAACAACCTGATCTTTCAGTATCTCCTCAAGCCAGGGGCGCTTTCCTGGCTCGGTGTTTCCGATACCGACCTGACCTTCATCGGCCTGATCTGCTATATCGGCGTGATCGCTGCGATTGTACAGGTCCTCGAAATGGTGCTCGATCGCTACGTACCGGCGCTTTACAACTCCCTCGGCATATTCTTGCCGTTGATCACGGTGAACTGCGCCATCCTGGGTGGATCGTTGTTCATGGTGGAGCGGGACTACACCTTTGCCGAGAGTGTTGTTTTCGGTTTCGGCAGTGGGACCGGTTGGGCCCTGGCGATTGTCGCATTAGCCGGCATCCGTGAGAAATTGAAATACGCCGATGTTCCGGAGGGCCTGCGTGGCCTGGGCATCACCTTCATGATTACAGGACTCATGGCCATGGCGTTCATGGCGTTTTCCGGTATTCAGCTGTAAGGGCATGGATGATGATTGAGATAGGCCTGGGTGTACTGATATTTACCGGCATCGTCATGCTGCTGGTGATTTTTATCCTGATCACCAGGTCATGGCTGATTCCCGCCGGCAAGATTCTGCTCAAGATCAACCATGACGAGAGCAAGAGCCTGTCCGTTGATCCGGGAGACAAGCTGCTCAATATCCTGGGCAACAACGATATCTTCATCCCCTCGGCCTGTGGTGGAGGCGGCACTTGCGCTCAGTGCCGTGTCGTGATCAAATCGGGTGGCGGTGACATTCTGCCAACCGAAACCGCCCATATCACCAAGCGGGAAGCCAAAGAGGGTTATCGACTCTCCTGCCAGGTCAACGCCAAGCAGGATATGGACCTTGAGCTGCCGCCCGAAATCTTCTCCATCAAAAAATGGGAGTGCCTGGTTCGTTCCAACGAGAGCTGCTCGACCTTCATCAAGGAGCTGGTCCTGGAACTGCCGGAAGGAGAAGATCTGGACTTCCGGGCCGGTGGCTATATCCAGATCGATGCCCCGCCGCATGTTACCGAATACAAGACCATGGAGATTGCGTCCGACTACAGGGAGGATTGGGACAAATTCGACCTCTGGCAGTACTGTTCCGAGGTCAATGAGCCGATCATGCGGGCCTACTCGATGGCCAACTATCCGGATGAAAAAGGTATTATCATGCTCAATGTGCGCGTTTGCCCGCCGCCACCTGCTATCCCCGATGCACCGCCAGGGCAGATGTCTTCCTTTATTTTCAATCTGAAACCAGGCGACAAGGTCATGGTCTCCGGCCCCTTTGGCGAGTTCTATGCCAAAAAAACCGAGGCCGAAATGGTCTTCATCGGCGGTGGCGCCGGCATGGCTCCGATGCGCTCACATATTTTCGACCAGCTCAAGCGACTCAGTTCGAAACGAAAAATTTCTTTCTGGTATGGTGCACGCAGTCTGCGTGAAGCTTTCTACGTTGATGAATTTGACGACCTTGCGGAGCAGTTTGACAACTTCACCTGGCGCCTTGTCCTGTCCGATCCTTTGCCGGAAGACAGTTGGACCGGGCCCACAGGTTTCGTTCACCAGTATCTTTGCGACAACTACCTGGCTGACCACCCGGCACCCGAGGACTGTGAGTTCTATATGTGCGGCCCGCCGATGATGAACAAGGCGGCCACCGAGATGTTGTATAATCTGGGTGTGGAGTATGAAAACATTTTGTTTGATGATTTCGGAATCTGACAGGAGCTGATCATGCGCTTTGAACAAACAAGGACAATTTTAAAGCACCTGGCCCCGGATTATCATCGCAAGGTCAGCGACTTCTACCAGGAAATGGCAGACGGTGACGTCTCACCGCGAGTCCGCCTGATGCTCGATTACCTGATTGATCACGAGCTGCACAGGGCCCTGGCGCTGGGAGAGTTCTGTCAAGATGCCTCGCACAAGGTTCTCGATCACTGGTTCAAGGGTGTTGAGATAACTTTTCCAGTTGCACAGAAAGAGACCCTTGGAGATGCCGCCAGGACTGATCTTGACCAACTGGTTAAGTCGGCGGTCAGCTACAAAACCAGCCTGATCCACTATTTTGCACACCTGCTCGAACATAGTTCCGACAGGGAACTGACCAACCTTATAGAGACATTGAGAAAACAGGAAGAGAAGGCGATGAAGCGAATGATTCGCCACTCACAGGGGTTGGCCGACCTTTAAACATGCGTCAGCTTGGAAATTTCGAGAGTTTGTGTTTGTGTCCTTCGAGAAGTTAGGCCCATGAAAATTTACCTTGTTGCACTTATTCTTTTTCTGCTCGCATTTACCGGGCTGGCAGCCGGCCTGCTGCTCAAGCGTAAAGGACCGCGTGGTAGCTGCAGCCCCGGTCCTGATGCAGGTCATGATTGCAAATGTCATCCGGGCGGGGCCCCCGGCAAAAAGTGTTGAGATTCCCCCGCCTGTAGAGTGTCCCCGGTTCGTATCATTTCTCCTTCAAGGCAGCCTCTTTTGCGATTCGGCGTTTGCGGATTTTTGCCCGCGTACCGAAGAATAATCCAATACCGGTTAACAACCAGATGGTGATGAAAAGAATGGTTTCAGTGGTGGTTTGCATGTTGCGGCTCCTTTGATGTCTTGCCCCGATCATAGCGCTATCTGAGGTCGCAGGCTTTGACGCTCATCAATTTCTGAGAAGAAGTCTTTTCGTTACAAATTAGGATTTATGGGAACATTACGAAGCAACCTGAAGATCAATGAAATGTTTGCCCTTGTTTGCACGATCGCAACCAGCAATTTTTAGAGATATTTCCTGATCGCCTCCGCCAACTGTTCCGGGGTTTCCTCGTAGAGGAACCGGTAGCGGACCTTGCCCTGTTTGTCGTGGAGAAAGACGGTAGTCGTGTGATTGATCGAGTACCAGTTGCTGGTTTGGCCAGGAATGATCATGTAATGCGCATGATAGGCTTTCACGACGTTGTCGATTTCCGCTTTGGTCCCGGTCAAGCCGATTGCATTGACACCGAAATATTCAACATATTCCTTCAATAATTTGGGGTTGTCCCGCTTGGGATCGACGGAAATGAACATCGTTCGCACGTGCTCAATCTGCTCCTTGCTCAGCAGGTTGAATGCACGCTGAAGTTTGGCTAGGGTGCTCGGACAGGCGTCAGGGCACGAGGTGTAACCGAAAAACAGCAGGACGATGTTCCCTCTGAGATCCTGTAGTTGGAAAGGTTCGCCGCTGGTCCCGGTGAGGGTGAAGTTGCCGCTAGGGTTGAAAATCTGTGCGGGATCTGGCTCTGTCATTTTCGGTGGATCGGTAAAAAAAGATCCCACGATAACCAGCAAGCAGATGCCGATCCCGGCCAACGTCAGTTTTATCAATAGGTTTCTCTTCACTCATTGCCCTCCAGCGCGCCCATGCCGAATCAGTGGTGGGACATGGGGGGCGTCGATCCCCATTTTTTGACGACGGCATCGACCGCTACCGTTGCCCTGCCGGTAAAGTTCAGCGAGAGCGGGATCGTCTCTCCCTCGTTAATCGGCCTGACAAGGCCGATCAGCATAATGTGATAGCCTTTCGGAGCGAGGATCGCCTGCCCGTTGGCAGGAATACGGAGTTCACTCACCTCCTTCATTTTCATGATTTCGCCGACCTGTTCCATGGTGTGGATCTGGACAATCTCTGCGATTTCACAGACGGCGGATTCAAGGACAATCTCTTCAGATCCAGTGTTTTGAATGGTCATGAAGGCGGCCGTTGTTTTCGCCGATGAGGGAATACCACGAATCCAGGCGTCATTGATAAGGATACTCTGAGCTTGAGCGGTTGTGATGAGCATCATCCAGACGACAATAAACGAGCAGAAACAGCGATAGAGGACTTTCACAGGATGTTCCTTTCGTAGAGGTAATTTAGCAGTTAGCTTCATAGCCATAATTCTAGTTAATGAACTGACACATTACAGTCTAATCATGAAAAGATACTTTAAGAAAAAAAACTTAGGATGCACACGGCCATACACATATGTCTTGCCATACCTTATCGAATTTCTGCCAAAACCATTTTATCCTACTTAACGTTATGTAAAGATGGAAAACTGACCTGATCCATCCAAAAGGTCCACTTCGGGTGTTAGTGTAGCGCAACTCTCTCTGGTCTCAAAGCCGTTGTCTGAAAAGTAGCGGCTTTATTGTTTCTGGCGGCGGCCTGACAGGACTCGCTTTTGTCCCCCGACAAAGGAAGAACAGTTAGTCTGAATTTAAGTTTAGGCGATAGAAGAGTGGAACGGCTCTTGGGCTACTAGGAGCCGTTTATATTTATCACCACTGCCGAGACGAAAAACGACTTCTTATTGATAGAGATATTTAAGACGACAAAAAGTATGGCCACCTGGCAACGGGTGGCCTTTTCTTATTTGTCAGAACCAGAGAGAATTTAGTAGACTAGTTCCATTATATTCTATTAAATCCATTAGGAGGAATGAATAGAAATACGAGTGACGAATGACAAGACAATATTCCCTTCTCGTAACATCAAAGAGAGTAACGGCTATTAACTAAGGTCTTCCTAAAAGGGACAAAATGGGGAAAATAGCAATGGTTTTGATTCTGCAAAATTTAGCATTAATTTTCATTGGACTAACAATGGTTGCCTGCTCCAGCACTGATATGACCGGTTCTTGGACAAATTCTGATTTCAAAGGACCGATTAAGAAAGTTTACGTTGTCGGGATTTCCAAAAGCGAGATGAATCGACGGATATTTGAGGATGCATTTAGCAATCAATTTTTCAGCAAAGGGGTACCATCTGAGGCCAGTTATAGAGATATTACTTTCTCCAAAGAGGTTAACAATGAGGTCCTTGCTGAAAAAATGGCTGAGCGCGGGTGTGATTCTGTCGTGCTGACAAGACTTATCGGGCAACGGAAGGAGACTGTGACTACGGCTGCGTACAGTTCCTTGTATTCACCGGGCCCATATTACGGAGGTTATGGGCGCTACAATCGCCCCGGCCACTACGGAAGTTGGGGGAATTATTACGGTCACCCGCACGCTTTTTCTTATATGCCAACCACAACAACCGAGCGCGTTATCCTGACCGTTGAATCTGTTATGTACGATCTGAAAACCGAACAATTGATATGGTCGGCTCAGTTTGAAACTGCTGTTGAAGGAAGCATCGATGAAATGATTGAAAAGTATGTACAAGAGGTGGCGAAAGACCTCAAAGGAAAGAAAATTATTTAATCTCTTTCCCTTAAAGTGGTCTAGGCCCTCGAAGTTTTTACTAGTCTCAACCGATAAGACATGAAATGGCTTTCACTTCCTGGGTGGGCCATTCTTACATTGCACCATTCCCAACAAAATTATACCCCGTCCGGTTTCTCTGAATTGGGGCTTTCCTATAAATACTGTTGAATTGAATTACTGCATCATCTTAGGAATTACAGGAAATGCAGTGACAGTTACCTTATCTCCATCTCATGTGATCGAATGAAGTAACTGTCACCGAATTAAATGGCTCTGTTGTTAATTTGTACGCCGTAGATCTGCTGGTCCTGGCTCAGCTTGAAGACGAGATCCGCCCGATCCGGCATCTCTGTCAGCATCGCCCGGGTCAGACGTTCGTAATGCATGATGAACCTCTGTAGTGCGGCGGTGTCCATGATCTTGTGCCCACCCTGAGAGGCTTTGGCCAGCTTGCGTTCCTGCTCGCTACGCCACTCCATGACACTGGAGATCCCCGGGATTTTCAGCATGATCATAAAGTCGATTTCTCTGAAAAGCCACTTGTAGTCATTTTCCAGCTGCTTGTTGACGTAGCGCCGCCAGGCCTGGTCGGGGTCCTCAAGACGTTCGAGGCTGTTGACCGGTATGGACAGGGACAGATCCAACTGTGGCCTTGCACCGACGCACCAGCCTTCAAAAAGCACCAGGTCGATCGGACCTGCCACCTGACGGAAATCTTTCTCTGGAGAACGATCATCAATAGACTTGTCGAAAACCGGGATATCGATAGACTCCCCTGCCTCAAGCTCTCTGAGATCGGTGAGCAATTGCAGACCGAGCTCGACATCATGGGTGCCGGGAACGCCGCGGGTCTTCAGGAGTGGATGAATCTTTTCTGCCAGCGTCTCGCGCTCAGCGTGGGTCAGGTAAATGTCGTCAATTGAGAAGGCTGTGACCCGTTTTGCAAAACCTTCTTCAAGAACAATCTGCAACAGTTTGCACAGAGTTGATTTGCCGGACCCTTGAGCGCCATTGACGCCGATGATCCGTGTCGCTTGATAGTCATCAGCTTGTTTTGCTAGGCACGCCGCCAGCGGGATATAGACATTGATCAACGCCTGCTTCAGGTCATTGCCGAGCATCATCTGCTTTGTTGCGGCCAGGAAAGAAACCCTGGTCTTGTCCGCTATCTTGAGTATCTCGTCAGCAGTCAGGTTATGCATGTTTGCAGGCAGCATGTGCAACTCCTTCTTCGATAAACTAACATGAATTTGCCGCGCAGCGCCATGCGCGTAGCAGGGCAGCTTCCCGAAAAAAGTGACTAAACTTTGCACATTTTGTGTGGCTACTGTGCATCAGGAACCTGTCGATGATCGCGCAACCTGCTGATAATACTTATCACTTCTTTTTGGCATAGCTGATGCTCTTACAGAGAGGCATAGGTACAGACGTGTACCTCCTTCAGGTGAGGAAGCCCACGGGGCATTATGCTCTGTGGGCTTCTTCCGTATACGGGCTATGAACAAAATTCACATTGCACAGAAACCGGATTGGGCCTCTTTTTTCGACCTTGCTGTCGCCGAAGGGTGGCGGGTTCCAGAGGTTGAACGGCAACTCTTTGCAGGAGAATGGTGCGATTGTGCCCAGGCCCTGGAGGAGGACGACAGGTTCAGTGGTCTGGTGACCGCTGTTGCTCACCAACACAGCGGCTGGATCGGCAACCTGATCGTGCCGGAGCGACTGCGGGGCCGTGGTTAAGGTTCCCGCTTATTCGAGGCTGCGCTATCGTCGTTGCAGGCTCAGGAGATGACATCGGTCTGGCTTACGGCATCGACATCAGGTCGACCGATCTATGAGAAATCCGGCTTTGTCGACATCCTCAAATCTTCACCGGTCCGCCAACTCCTGGCCGCGACCGGTTTCTCCTGCGTCGGGAGCAACGCCCTGATGGCGCAGGGCGACACGAGTAGAGTTCAGATCAAAACGATGGTGTCACTGGCCAGCCTGGGCATCGGTTGACCACCCTCACTTGTAGCCTGCATCACCTCAATATTTGTACATCACCGTTAGATACGCAAACGACCCGGTCTCCGGGACTTTCGCGCCGGTGCGGAAGGGATCGCGCTGGTACGAGAGGTGACTGAAATAGTACTTGTCGAAGAGGTTGTTGACTCCCGCATAAATTGCCCACTGGTCAAGGTTCAGGCCGGCCTTGATGTTGGTAATATTCCAGCCGCTGGTCTCTTCCTCGTTAAGAGTGTCATCGACCCGATCCTGCTGGTCGGCAAATTGCTCCTGAATCTCGACGAACCAGGTGTCGATGTCATAACGCAGGGCGACTGAGCCTGCCAGTGGCGGAATTTCCGCCAGAGGCTCGTTGGTGTCCCGGTTCTCCCCATGGGTGTAGGCAAGGTTGCCGATCAGGTACATGTCCAACGGCAGTGAGATCTGGCCGGACAACTCTCCTCCATACAACTCGGCATCGACGTTCCGATAGGTTTTAGCTGCCGGCAGGGACCCCATGGCGGGACCGTCAGGGTCGGGGACACTGACCAGGTTGATGTAATCGTCGACGCGGCCGTAGTGAGCCGAACCGCTCAGGAAGAAGGTGTCACCTGTGAACTTGATCCCCACCTCGGCCTGGTTGTTGCGGGACGGGTCAAGGTCCGGGTTGCCGACCCAGTTTTTGGCAGTAGGCATCATCATGGTCGGGATACGTTGCAGCCCGATATAAAGCTCCTGGGCGTCGGGCATGCGGCTGGCGGATGCGAGCCCGGCGAAAAGTTCGAGATTTTTTTCAGGCTTCCAGTTCAGCTGCAGGTTCGCTGTCGGCTCGAAGAAATCGTTGGCTCGACTCAAACTACTCGATTGATAAGGTTGGTAAAGGCTGTCCAGCCGGTTTTTGCTGAGGCTGTTTGCCGAAGTGTCTGCGTAGTCGAGTCGCAGTCCCGTGGTTATTTTGATGGTGTCAGCCGCAGGCCAGCTGTATTCGGCGAACAGGCCGACCTGGTCCTGGTCAACATCGGGGATCATCGGTTGCGGGTCATAACCCATGTACATGGCGCTGCGATTGACGGCGTCCCAGTTTTTGTGGAAGCTGTCGATTCCTCCGCGCAGTTGCCCCGGGCCAGCGGAAAGCTCACCGCTAAGGCTGGCACCGTAGGTCGTGGTGTCGGCGTCGGTTTCCATCATGTAATCCCTGGAGATCATCATGGTCGGTCGGGAACTCTCACGAAATTCGTCGTGCATAAGGTGGTCGACTCCGGTCCAGTAGGCCTGCAGTTTAATCTCATCAAGAAGTTCGAACGGCTGGTCCACGGTCATCGTCCAGTTGAACCGGTCGGTGCGGTCGTACTCCGCATCCATGTACAGGGCCGGATAGAGGACGTGCTCCGCATCCTGATGCGCCAGATTCAACTCTGCCCTGGTCTTGTTGTTGAGCTGCAAGCCAGCTTTCATCCAGTAGGTGTTAATCCTGTAGGCGTCAGAGTCGGCATCTCCCTCACGATAGCGGTTCTTGCTGGTTGCCGGATAGATCTCGGTAATACGGTCGCCGTTGCCGTCTTTCGGCGGTTTTGAGGATTTATATGCATAGCCTCCCAGTAAATCCGCCTTCTCTGTCGCCATGGATGCCGTAAAGGATGTGCTCAACTCTTCGTAGGAGCCAACCGTAAGTGATGCCGAGAAACCGGGGCCCGGATCGGCTGTCTTGGTGACGACGTTGACCAGTCCGCCCATGCTCCCGGCATAGGTCAGGTCATATGGACCCTTGACCACTTCAATCGATTCGACCTCGGCAAAATCGAAATGAAAAGCCGGAGGATCCATACGTGACGGACACCCTCCCTGGATCCGGACCCCGTCCATCAAGACATTAATGTCGTCTCTCTGCAGTCCACGCAGAACGATGTCGTTGGCAATTGCGCCTTTTCTGAGGCTCGTTAGCCCCGGAATATTTCCCGTCGCTTCACCGATGTCTCGGGCCGGGCTCTCCCTGACCTCACGAATCGTCAGAACCTCTTCGTTGGTCGTGACTTCGGTAGACCTGACGACGATCTCTTCCAACAAAACGGT
>Ga0070729_10003520_pt1 | contig 18041 bp, 20 predicted proteins | sample tdDd472_FD_66725 | JGI IMG/M metagenome (GOLD analysis project Ga0070729, IMG submission 66725) | Marine sediment microbial communities from the Atlantic coast under amendment with organic carbon and nitrate - tdDd47.2 | ecosystem: Environmental > Aquatic > Marine > Coastal > Sediment | place... | reverse complement strand
TTTGGAGGTACCCATCAAGTAAACGATGTACTTGCGAGCGCCAATCTTGGCATCCTGATCCTCGTGATGGTAAACCAACGGGTAAGTGAACACGGTGATAACTTCATAGAAGAGATACAGCGTGAACACGTTGGCAGAGAGAGCCACACCGATGGCACCGAAAATGGCCACCGCGAAACAGATGTAATATCTGGTCTGTGCGTGCTCGTTCAGCCCCCGCATGTAACCGATGTTGTAGCTGGTTACAAAGAACCAGAGAAACGGCGCGATCAGGGCAAAGACCATGCTCAGTCCGTCGGCCGCAAATGCTATTGTTATTCCGGGCATAATGGTGGTGACTTGGTAGTACAACACCTCACCGCCCAGTACTTTCGGTGCCATCCAAAGCACCGATCCGAACGTCAAAAACGCGCCGATGAAGCTCATAGCCTCGCGCCTGTTCTCATCACCTCGTCCGAGATAGATAAAAAGCGGCACAAGGAGAGTGATCACCACCGGCAGAAGAATTTGACTATATGTAGTTACGCCTTCCATCATAGCTATTCCTTCAATGTAGTGATGTCACTGGTTCTGGCGGATTTGAATCGCCGTGCAACGACCACGATGATTGCAAGGACCAGCGTAGCCTCGGCTGCGGCAAGTCCCATGACAAACAGGGTGCCGAGTTGTCCGAGAACCGCACTGAATTCAGTCAACTGCGCCGCTGCCACCATGGACAGGCCTGCACCGTTGAGCATGAGTTCCACCGAGATCAGCATACCGACGAGACTCCTGCGCTGCGTCAGGCCAAAAAGGCCCGCACACAGAAGCATCAACGCGACAATTTGATAAAGGGTCAGAGCACTCATTTATTTCTTCCCCCTTTTTTCCCATGTCAGGAGCACTGCTCCGGCCATTGCCACCATGAGGATGACCGAAATCAACTCAAAGGGCAGGAAGTAGGAACCGAGCAATCCTTGCCCGAGTTCCTTGATGGTTACTTCAACGGGAACCGCCACGGATTCGACAGGCTTGGTCATGATCAACCAGCCCAAAATGGCAGCTGGAGCCATGGTTGCCGCCAATCCATAGACATATGTCTTCATGGGGGCATATCCGCTTTCGTCACCGCCCTTCTCCGCTCGAGTCAACATGACTGCGAAGAAGATCAGGACACTGACTGCGCCGACATAGATAAGGAGTTGCATAAATGCCATGAAGGGCGTCGCCAACAACAGATACATCCCGGCCACACCGATCAGGGTGGTGATAAGTCCCACCAAGGCGCGAACCAGACTGCTGTTAGTGACGGCTACAATGGCCCCGCCCAAAATAATGAGCGTGTACACGCAAAATGCTACTTTTGCCATGACTTCCATATTACGCCTCCTTCTCTGCCGCGGCTGGTTTGGCCTCGGTTTTAGGAGCCGGGACGGACAATTCCGTGGCCTGCTCCTTGAGCCTGGCGAGAAGATCAATGTTCATCTCTTTCCGGGAGGTCGCGACCCAATACATATTATTAGAGAACTTCAGCGACTTGACCGGACAGTTGTCAATGCATGTGCCACACAGCGAACACAGCGTATAATCGTAAGTGAATTTCAATGGATTCTTGGGAGCCTTAGGCTTGACGACCTTCTCTCCCGCTTCCTTGGCAGCCGCCATGGCTGCTTCCTGCTCGGGCGTGGGCTTGGGAGCCTTCTGCTTGACGACTTTCAAGCACTTGCTCGGGCAGTTGGTCACGCACATCATGCAGGAAATGCACTTGGGCATGGCCGGATCCTTGGGCTTACCGATCAACTCGATATGCCCGCCGTATGTTGCCAAATTCTCATCATCGATGACCTGCCGGGGATAGTGGACAGTGATCAGGGGCTTGCAAAAATACTTGCCCGTGATCTTGAGTCCAACGATCAGACTCCAGCAGTCGAGAATCGGCTGTATAACATTTTCTTTGAATTTACCCATATCTACACCCTACAACTTGATGATCAGCGCGGTGGCCAACAGGTTGAATGTGGCCAACGGCAGCAACCATTTCCAGTTGATGTTCAGCAACTGGTCGAACCGCACACGAGGGAAGGTCCAACGAGCCCAGATCATGACGAACAGCAAAGCGTACGTCTTGACGAGCATCCACCACCATCCCTCAATACCGGGAATGGGGCCGTGGAACCCGCCCAGGAACAGGACGGAGCAGACGGAACACATGACGACCATGTATCCATACTCGGCCATGAAGAAGAGACCGAATCCCATGGAGGAATATTCTGTATGGAAACCGGCAGTCAATTCGGACTCGGCCTCGGCCAAGTCGAACGGAGCGCGGTTTGTCTCACCAAACATCGCAATGATGAAGATGATAAATGCCAGCGGTTGCTTCCAAATAAACCAATTGCCGATGTGACCAGCCTGCATGGAAGTGATCTCAGTCAGACTCAAGGTGCCGGTCATAAAGGAAATGGCCAGCACGGTCAGAAGCAAAGGAATTTCGTATGCAACGGTCTGAGACACGGCACGAGCCGCGCCGAGAACGCCCCATTTATTATTGGATGCCCAACCAGCCAAGATAACTGCCAGCCCGTTAAAACTGGAGAAGGCCAAAATAAGCAACAAGCCGAGATTGACTTCCATTCCTGTCAGCACAGGGCCATACGGAATAGGCATAAAGAGCAGCAGCACCGGGATCATGGACAGAATCGGGGCGAGCCAATACAGGATCGCGTCCGCGTTATCCGGGGTCAGGAGCTGTTTACTCATGAGTTTCAAACCATCTATGAGAGGCTGAATAGCACCATGGGGGCCAACTTCGAACGGGCCGGGTCTGCGCTGGATATGGCCTGCGAATTTACGTTCGCAATAGACCAGCACCAAGGCATTGAGCCCCAGCCAGACCATGGCCCCAACCATGGCGATGACCAAAGGTATCAGGTTCTGTAAGAATGCGTTCATTGAATCCCCCCTACCTGTCGATTTCCGGAATAATCAGGTCCAGACTGCCCAAAATGGAGACAGCGTCGGCCAGGATAGTTCCTGTTGCGGCCTCGGCAAATGCGCTCAAGTTGGAGAAGCCCGGTGCGCGCAACTTGACGCGGTACGGGACCTTGGATCCATCAGAAACGGCATAAACACCGATTTTTCCGCGTCCACCTTCGACATTGAAGTATGCTTCGCCTGCCGGCGGCTTCATGGACGGCTTGGGGGCCTTCTTAATGATATGGCCGCCCTCTGCGGAGTCCAATTGCTCAAGTGCTTGCTCAATAATACGCATGGATTGTTCCATCTCGGCCACGCGGACATGGTAACGTCCGGCCGCACAGGCGGAATCCTGCGTCGGGATATCGAAATCGAAACGATCGTACACGGAGTACGGCTCGTCCTTGCGCAGATCATACGGAATACCCGCACCACGAACGACAGGACCGGTACAACCATAACGGCGGCACATATCCTGATCCATAATGCCGATTCCCTCGATGCGCCTGCGCAGGATGAGGTTTTCGGTGACGAGATCATGGTACATGGGCAATCTTTCCCTGAAATGCGGAATAAAAGCCTTCATCAACTCGATACACTTGTCGTCGAAATCCATCTGCACGCCACCGACGCGGAAATTGGAATAGGTCAACCTGGAAGCCGACGGCCTCTGCAGGATGTCCAGAATCATTTCACGATCGTCAAATGCGTACATGATAGGGGTAAACGCGCCAAGGTCGAGGATGTAGGCACCCCACCACAATAAGTGGGAGGTCAAACGGTTGAACTCGGTCATAATGACCCGCAGATACTCCGCCCTTTCCGGCACCTCAATGCCCATCAGTTTTTCGACTGCGCCCACGTAAGCCCAATTCCAGGCCATAGCGTGTCCGTAGTCGACGCGACCCATATTGGGGACATATCCACCCCAAGTCTGAGTCTCGCCCATTTTCTCATGCATGCGGTGCAGGTAACCCAGTACGGGTTCGGCTCGGACGATGTATTCACCGTCCACCTCGATCACGATCCTCAGCACGCCATGCGTCGACGGATGCTGCGGACCCATATTAATGATCAGGGTTCCGTCCTGCTTCCCGGCCTCGAACTTCTGGGTGTAGAAATCACCCTTCATTTGTTCTAAATTTTGGTAAGCCGACATACACTCTCAGTCCGGTTTATATACCGACCGGTTGCCCCGGCCTACGCATCGGAGGCCTCCTCGGCCTCCGCTTCCGCAAACAATTCTTCCACTTCCTTGGAACAAGACACGATTTCACCAAGCGTCAAAAGGTCCTTGATGGACTTCCGAACCTTGGCGGTCTTGATCAGGGGGTGAACATCCACATCCTCTGCTGCCATCAAAATTGGCACCAAGTTAGGATTGCCCTCGAAGATGACCCCGTGGAAATCGCGGGTTTCCCGCTCATGCCATTCGGCACCATGGAAAATAGAAGCAATAGACGGCACAACCGCGTTGTCCTTGGGGAGCAACACTCGGAGCGTGACACGCTCTTCGATGTTCCATCTATTGAAATGATAGATCACCAAAAAACCCTCTTCGATATCCAAAGCAAGGACATCTTCAAGAGAGTATTCTGCTTCATACAGTTTTTGGGCGGCTTTAACGATCTGATTCGGAGCCAGAAAGATTGACCAGACATTTCCGGTCACGCCCTTGTCCTGCTTGGCGACACATTGGGTCGCCACGCCTTCCAAGACTTGCAACATGATTAACCCTCCACCTCGGCGGCGACGGGCCACCAGCGTTTACCGGTGATCAGACGCTGCAACTCGAAGAACCCTTCAAGCAGACCTTCCGGCCTGGGCGGACACCCCGGAACGTAGACATCGACGGGGATCAATGTATCCACGCCTTCGATCACGTTATAGTTATCCTTAATCTTGAAGGGACCGCCAGAAATGGCACAGTTGCCCATAGCAATAACCCACTTGGGTCCAGGCATCTGTTCATACAGCCTGACAACGGCCGGCGCCATCTTTTTGGTCACGGTGCCTGCGACAATCATGACATCGGCCTGACGCGGAGAAGGCCTGAAGACCTCTGCCCCGAACCGGGCCATATCGAACCGAGCCATGCCGGTGGCCATCATTTCGATGGCACAGCACGCGAGTCCGAATGTCATAGGCCACAAGGACATGGATCGACAAACGTCGAACAAATCCTGCGCCAACGGAATGTTGACGAGAGGCGGATCCATATAATGGTTGCCCGTCGTCAAAAAATCCTTGGGAACTACTGAATCCTGCGCGGCCATGTAAACACCCCTTTCGCCCAAAAATAAATGACGGAAAGAATAAGGAAGAACAGAAAGATGAACACCTTCACGAACGGAATCCAGCCCTCGGCGTCAGCGTACGCCGTGGAAACCGGAAACAGGTAAAGGACATCTACGTCGAAAGCGAGGAAGATCAAAGCATATACATAATAAGATACACCCCATCTCGCCCACGAACTGCCGTAAGGGACCATGCCACACTCATATGGCATACCAATATCCCCGCCCCGCGCTCTGGGAGCGAACAGCACTGCAAGAATCAAAGGCCCGACGGCAAAGAGTAAGCCACCGAGTAAAAACAGTATAATTGCAAAATGCAGCCAGTCGAAAACCATACCCCATCCTTTGGCTTTAAATTTGCGAAAACCCTGAAACAAAACATTTTTCAAAGGTTACCGAGTTCCATGCCCCGAAAAAAGGCCTAAGTCAAGCACATTGCTCTTTTTTTCTCGAAAGACTTACGCTCTAAGTACATAGTTTTCTTGAATCTGATTCCGATACAAAAAAAGGTGAAATACCCGCGAGGCCACACCTGCCTAGGGTCCCGAAGATCACAAAAAAGGCGTCTTGCTCACGCAAGACACCTTTAAAATCCAAAAATTTCAGAGGGGAAAAGTCTACTTTAATTTGGTCGATTCGGCGAATGTCCCGAATTCTTCTTTGCCCTTCTTTTTTGCTCCGTACATCGCAGCATCGGCCCGACTGATAAGTGACACGCTATCCTTGCCATCATTGGGATAAAAACTGATGCCGATGGTGGCTCCCACCGTGACCTCCTGTCCAGAGAGAAAAAACGATTTGTTCATCTCCTCCAGCAGGCTGCGTGTCATAACAATAGCACCTTCCTCATCAACAAGTCCGGCAAGCAACACACCGAACTCATCGCCACCCAAACGAGCCAGAGTGTCAGACTCCCGAATACGCAGAGAAAGCCGTTGTGCGACCATACGCAACAAATCATCACCCATTTGATGCCCAAAGGTATCGTTGACCTTCTTGAACTCATTAAGATCAATGAACAAAACAGCTGCCAGTTGCCCATATCGTTTGGCAATGGCCAGAGCATGCTCTAATCTATCAAAAAATTTGTGCCGATTGGCAATGCCGGTCAAACTGTCTACGGTCGCCAAGTGCTTCAGTTCAAGCTCAGCCGCTTTTTTATCAGTGATATCCTCTAGGACTCCTTCAACAAAATCATCCCAGTCATCCGAAGAAACAATACGGGAACTTTCCGAGCACCAGATAATCTTCCCGTCCTTTCGATGAACCTGATACTCGAAACCGGACACGGTTCCGTCTCCCTTGAGGGTAGCCTCATACGCCTCTCGCTCGCTGGAATCGGCCATCATATCCGCGTGTAATCCAGATTTTCCAATGAGTTCATCTGCATTTTCATAACCAAGGATACGGACCATCGCGGGATTGACTTCCAAGTAGTCACCTTCCGGCGTGCACTGAAAAATCCCTTCCACAACACGTTCAAAAATCAAACGATATTTCTCTTCCGCCTGACGCAGAGCCACCTCGGTCTTCCGCTGAAGTTCGACCGTATTCTCAAGCAGGACTTTCTGCTCGTGCATCTTAAGGAACGCCTGCACCTTACTGGTCAGGATTTGTACATCCACCGGCCGGAAAAGATAATCCACGGCCCCGGTTTCATACCCTTGGCGAACGTTTTCCTCATCTTGAAATATGGCGGTGATGAATATGATGGGAACGTGTCGTCCTCGTTCATAATCCTTTATTCTGGCTGCAGCTTCGTACCCGTTCATCTCAGGCATCTGGATATCAAGCAGAATCAATGCAAAATCATAGGACTTGACCAGCGACACGGCTTCCATACCGCTTTCGGCCTTGACCACTTCGCAACCAATATCCCGCAGCATATGCTCCAGCAAAGCCAGATTGGTCGGAGAATCATCAACAATAAGGACTTTCTGCAAAGTATCACTCATAAAAGCCCCTTACGCCTTTTCCCCGGAACCAACATCTATTTTCTGCAACCGCACGCACCCATCCTGAACAACTTCAGCCTTAAGCACAAAGTCGAATCTGTCCAGATCCATGCACAACTCAAAATCAGACTCAGGAGCGTCCGGCCTGTCATCATCAAAAAATTTCTGTGCGCTGTCCACGCTTGCCAGGAACGACTTGAGCGTCTTGAAACTGTTGGGATAATCTTCCAGTTCATTCTTGATATACATGGCACACATCATATCTTCCTGCGCTCGCATGGTGCCACCGGTCCCCATGGCCACCAGGGTCACAATCTCAGGCTCACGGCTACGAATGTATTCTACAACGGCAGCAGAATTGACAAATGACCCGATAATGACCTCGTCCCCTTTGTCGCAGGCAGCCACAACACCTCGCGTTCCTGCATTCGTAGAATGCACGAACGTCTCTGATGAAAGATCCAGATCTTCAAACAAAGTCGGAGAATTTCCATAATCAAAAGCTTCGACAGGAACATCTTTTTGCTCCCCGACGACCTTGCCGCCCTTGGCAGTGGCGATCTCGCGTGCCAGCTCAAGACTGTCAGTCGCCAGATATTCCTGAACGCCATTATTCACCACATAATACCCGACCGTGCTTGATCGAAAGACATCGATGACGACGATCAGACCTTTGGCTCTCTGCATTCCACCCAGACATTCGACAACATTCACTATCATTATTTGTACCTGCCGTAATACTATAATTAAGACGCTTTTTTTCACACGCCATTAGATGTCCCGTCAACTGTTTGCACCATTTATTTTTTCAACACATTATCGACACCGAGCATTATGAAAGAATAGCCAGCTCCCATTGACGAAAGAAGCTTGTCATTGTAACCCATTGACCATGAAGAAAAAACGAGTGCTCGTCACTGGTGGCTCAGGATTTCTCGGCTCGCACATTTGCGAACGATTGCTCGAAATGGGCCACGAAGTCCTCTGCTTGGACAACTTTTTCACTGGCAGTAAATCCAACATCCTACATCTGCTCGACAATCCTTATTTCGAGATCATTCGTCACGATGTCACCTTCCCTCTTTATGTAGAGGTCGACGAGATATTCAATCTTGCTTGCCCGGCTTCTCCTATTCATTACCAGTTCGACCCGGTACAAACTACCAAGACAAGTGTGCATGGCGCCATCAACATGCTTGGACTGGCAAAAAGAATCAAAGCAAAGATTTTTCAAGCTTCTACGAGTGAAGTCTACGGCGACCCCAAAATCCATCCTCAGCCAGAAAGTTACTGGGGCAATGTGAACCCCAATGGCATCAGATCCTGCTACGACGAAGGGAAGCGGTGTGCCGAAACACTCTTTTTCGACTACAACCGCCAGCATGGGCTACGTATCAAGGTTGGACGTATATTCAACACATACGGCCCTCGCATGACCATGAACGATGGACGCGTTGTTTCCAACTTCGTAGTCCAGGCCCTGCGTGGAGAAGACATCACCGTCTACGGTAATGGCGAACAAACTCGCAGCTTCTGCTATGTGGACGATCTGGTGGACGGCATCATACGCTTCATGAAAGACACCCCGGACGAATTCACAGGCCCCATGAATCTGGGCAATCCCGACGAATTTACCATTCTGGAACTAGCCGAAACGGTCATAGAAATGACTGGTTCAAAGTCCAAGGTCGTTTTTGACCCTCTCCCTGCCGACGACCCCCTGCAACGACGTCCCGACATCAGCCTGGCCAAAAAAGCCATCGACTGGGAACCCAAAATCAATCTCAGAACTGGTTTGGTAAAAACTATTGAATACTTCGACAACCATCTCAAGTCGCAATAAAAAAAAGGCCGGAACATTTGTTCCGGCCTTTTTTATTCTCATCCGCCTGATCCTATTTTCCAACCAGACGCTTTTCTATCATTTCAATAAATGGCTCCAGCCCGGACACCACATCCTCGGGCCACTCCAACGGCCCGGGGCGCTCTTCCTTGGATACTCGCAGAACAAGTTCTGCCATGGCCGGAACATCTGCCGGATCAGGAAAAATCCATTTCTCCGGCAAGAAATACGAACTCCCATTCAAGCTGCTGGACAAAGCCCGACACCCACAAGCCATGGCCTCAAGCACAGCGTTGGAACAGGCGTCATAAAATGTAGCCAAAATAAAAATATCCGCAGCGCGATAAAAAGCAGGCATATCATCCACACGACCAAAAAAACGGACCCTGTGTTCAACGCCAAGTTCCCTGGCCTGACGTAAATATTTATCGGGATTTCTTCCTCCAGCCACATGCAGGACAAACTTTTCAGGAAGCCGTGCCAACATGTCGACAAGATAACGAATTCCCTTGAGTGCAAAATTGGTGGCAGCCGTGGCAATGACCACTTGATCATCCTTAATGCCACTCGCCGCCCGCAGTCGTATCCGCTCCTGCCCGCCCACAGGCGAAAATCGGGAAAGGTCTGGCCGATTATAAACCACGTCGATATCTGCCGCATTTAGATGAGGGTGAGCCTCCACTATCCAATCCCGGACCAGATGGGACACAGCCACAATACACGGAGTGCGGCGCATACGTGCTTTATCCAGAAAATGAATAGCCCAATTGGCCGGAGAACATCTTCGACGCAGCATCTTGAAAGACCGGGCAAATCCCTTGGGCCATGCCCGTTTCGAAAGCTCCCAGAACTTGGACTGCGGCCCACCGCCAATCCGCAGGATGTCCTGATTCACAGTCTTTCCCATGCCGAACACAAGGTCATAATCACCTTTGGTCACGGCTTTATCAGAGGCATAGGCGAACCAAAGGACCTTAACGAACCGAAAAACGCCGAATCGCCCCAACACAACGGGGGTGACTCCATCCGGCGGTTCACCGTCACACCGTGCGCAAATGAAATCCACATCATACCCACGCGCGGCCAAGGCCTCGCTCAACCGCCAGGCAAAGGCTTCCGCCCCACCATAACGACTCAATTTCGGCATGGTTACGGCCAATCGCGCTATCTTCAAGGTATCTGTCATAAAAATATTTTTTGTCCGATTTTCGCCGGTTTGATACCCCACAAGATTGCTCCGTGGGGCAAAGCAGGCTATGAATTCAAAAAACGCAACGGGAGCATCATGTTTTTTTCCACTCTACCCATTGATCTCAATCTTTTTCTTCTCATCAACCAGCACTGGCGGCTGGATATTCTTGACATAATCATGCCTATCCTTTCTTCCATGTCGGTATTGATGATTGCTTTGGGAGTAGCTCTTGCCTGGGCCATTTTCAAAGGCGGCAAAAAACAAATAATATACTTCCTTATTCTTTTCGCCGGAATGGGATTAGCTGACTTCTCTACAAAGCTCATCAAAGACGAAGTATACCGAGTTCGTCCGCTTAATGCCATAGCCGGGACCTACTATGTCGAGGACGGAGAGTGGCATAATCGCCCAGCCAACTTCATCCAAACCAAGGAACGCGGTACTTCCTACCCGTCGGCCCATTGTGCCAACACCATGAGCCTTGCCCTGCTCTGCATGCTCCTGTGGCCTGCGCTCAAAAAATGGCCGCTGTTCCTGCCGCTCGCCGTGGGTTATTCCCGCGTCTATCTCGGCAAACATTACCCCACTGACGTTCTGGCCGGATGGCTTACAGGTGTGGTTGTTGCCGGGATTGTCTGGCTGCTTTGGAAAGAACTGGAACGGCGATACATGCCGCCCAATCCGGCCTAGTCTTCCGACTCGACCAAAGATTTAGCTTCTTTCCTGTACCGATTGTAAACACGAATCCCCAACCACCCAGATACTGCAAAAAGCACTATACTCATCCCCACAGACAGAGCCACGCCCATGGTGGACTCTCTGTTCATGCCCGATCCAAACAGGGCAAAAATAAAATTCTGTGGGATATACCCCAATGTGGAACCGAGGATAAACGGCATCAGGGGAATAGAACTGACTCCAGCGGCCAGATTAGTGATCAAATTGCTGCCCAACGGGAACAGTCGGATTGCCAACGCGGTGTTGAACGGCTCATGTTGCAGGAAGCTGTTCACTTTGCCTATCCGATGCCCCAATTTGCGCTGTACTAATTCCCGACCGCCCATACGGGCATAAACAGCCGCAATGGCGCAGCCCAACCCGGACCCGACCGTGGCGAGCAAAGTACCACTCAAGGCACCAAAAGCAAAGCCACCGAGAAAACCGATAAGCTGACGAGGAAGTCCCACAGCCGTAAAGGCCGCCCCCACTCCCAAGAAAATGACGATGGAAAGCGGGCCGTTACCAAGTACGTGATCATTGAACCACTGCGTATTGGCAAGCATGTCCCCCAGCCCAACGGCCCGAGAGAGGTACACAGCCAAACCGAGTCCGGCCAACATCACAAGTCCCTTTGCCAGAGACTTCATGCTTTTCATGGTAGAATTACTGTTTTCTTTGGTCATTGCCTTGCCGTTGTAGCAAATAATAAATGATCAGCAAGCAAACCTGGCCGAGACAAAACAGCGGATCACACTGCACTATGCCGTAAACCAGACCAGCCATACAGGACGCCACAAGCATTCCCGCAGCCGGACGCGCCAAGGGTTGTACTCCTTTCCGCCGCATCCGTAAAACAACGATTCGAACGAAAAAAGCCCCCTGCACAAGAACAACGAGGGCCAGAAGCCACCAATAGGCGGGCAGTTGCATGAGTTACTTCTTCTCTTTCACCGTAAAATCGATGTGTCGATTGATAAGCCACTTGACGCCGATCAGATCATAAATACCTGCCATGGCCCGGTCCAGAGTACCATATTTGGATACCCCGGTTGCCCGTTCCCGATGGTTGACCTTCACTTCCCGGATACGCACACCCTGCATCTTCATAAGGATAGGGAAATACCGGTGCATGTTCTTGAATCGAGGAAGCTTGCGGAGAAGGTCTGCACGCATAACCTTGAGAGAACACCCAGTGTCATGCACACCGTCGTCCATAATGCCATCACGAATAGCATTGGCGATCTTCGAGGAAATACGCTTGATAAACGTATCCCTACGCTTGGCACGCCACCCGATGACCATTTCACACTCATCCCCGAACACGGCCAGCATGTCAGGAATATCGGCAGGATCGTTTTGCAGGTCTGCATCCATGGTGACAACGATATCAGACTCAACGGCATCAAACCCGGCACAAAAGGCCGCAGACTGCCCGCGATTCTCGGCAAAGGCAACATAACGGACTTCAGTGAAGTCGTCGGCCAACTTCTTTATTATGGAAAGACTGTTGTCGGTGCTGCAATCATCCACGAATACGGCCTCCCAAGGCCGTCCGGTGGCATCAGCAGCCGCCCGAATTTCCGCAAACAAAGACTGCAGGTTATCCTGCTCGTTGAAAACCGGCAGGACCACCGAAAATTTTTCTGTATTGTTCATAGGGTGATGATGTACGGAATTCGAAGCCGGTTGTAAACTTTTTGCTGGGCATTTCACCGCCTGCCCAGAGCTTTTCTCAACTTTCTGGCTTTTTTTTGAATTATGAAGAAATAGATGTTGACAAAAACACACCATCCACCTAGAACCTCTTTCTCACGTGTCGCGGGGTGGAGCAGTACGGTAGCTCGTCGGGCTCATAACCCGAAGGTCGTAGGTTCAAATCCTGCCCCCGCTACCAAGGAAATCAAACGGTTACATCTGAACAGATGTGGCCGTTTTTCTTTTATTTTCTTTTTCTGTTGACAAAAGTTCACCAGCCACCTAGAACCTCTTTCTCACGTGTCGCGGGGTGGAGCAGTACGGTAGCTCGTCGGGCTCATAACCCGAAGGTCGTAGGTTCAAATCCTGCCCCCGCTACCAAGGAAATCAAGCGGTTACATCTGAACAGATGTGACCGCTTTTTCTTTGGTAATATTCGAGAATAAAGCCGCACCCAAAAAAACAAAACACTTTAGGACTTTTCATCGAGTGCGAACAGGGAGGCGGGTATGCGAGGCTCGACTGTGTTATTTCTGGACTGTCTGCAAAAAACGAACGAGTGTTCGGCAAATGACTTGATCGTACTTCCGTTCGTTTGTGACAAGTTCGGCGGCAGCATTGATCGGGGAGATGCAAGTTCGGTAAGCACAATCCGTGATCATGGCGCAGTATGAGTCAGCCACTGCGGCAATACGCCCCAACTGGCCAATACTCTCCCCCTTCAATTTATTGGGATAGCCGGTGCCATTAAGTCGTTCATGATGTTGAATGACAGGCTCGACGATCTCAGGCTGCGTCAAGTTCAACTTATTCAGGAGATCCACTCCTGCATTCGGGTGCTCGCGCATAGTTCGCCTCTCGGAAGTGGTGAGTTGCTGAGGCTTGCTGAGCATCAGGGGAGAAAGGCGAGACATACCTATATCGTACAGTAAAAAACCCAGTGCCACTGTTTCCAATAGTTCAAGCGTGATATCACCCTTGTTCAATTCGACATATATGGCCAACGCAATAATTGAAGCGTTAATGCGCCGTCGCTCAACAGAAAGGTCTGCATGCACATCTTTGACCAGCCGGGCAATCCGCTGCGGACTTTGAATCAAATATGTACAGAGCGCTTCAACAGCTCGTTGCAAATCTTCAAGATAAGTTCCCAAATGATGAGCATACAAAGCAACTTGCCTACGATTCAATTCATTAATGAATAAACCGGCTTTCTCTTCCCATGTCAGATTAGGGTCATCCAATGCCGTATCGAGATTACACGCCACACATTCTGTATATTGCTCAATCTGATTACGGGAAAAGAAAAGTAACCCTTTTTCGCTCAGATCACGGACCCTTACCCGCAAATGACGATCAACATCTCGCCCGATAATATACACAGGCGACAGCACCCGAATGTCCTCTTTCCAATGAAAGAGATTCACGGGATACTCCTGGCGAGAAAAACAATCCAGAATATTTGGGTCAATCTGGTTGTAATCTTCAGTACTTATACCTTCCGCGCAGTCAATTTCCTTGACGCCCAGCACATTTTCCTTAGTTGCCATAAGCCTCTGCCAAATCTTAGGACACAATCTCCGGGGTTAATTCCGAAGAATAAACAAATTATCACTGATAAAACGTGTTTAAAACAGTCAGCATCAACCTCCTAAGACCACCCATACCAAATTGTCAAGCATATGGCTAAAGAAAAACCGAAAATTCAATACACTACAATGAAATAACAAAACAAAAAAACAGCACCCCGAAACAGAAAATCGGTATTCTTGACGGATTCACAAATAACACAAAAAAAAGGTTCAGCCTTGCGACTGAACCTTAGGACTCAAGATATCGACCTGAAGATTAAACGTATTCAGGAGAATCAATAATAAGCTGGATGGTGTCATTGACGGAATCATACCCATCCGCAAGAGAACCCATCGACATTCCATGATCAACTTGAACCGAAGTTGCCCCAAAAAGACTGACTGCAACGGCTTCATCACCAATAGAGCCCAGGCTATCACTAGAAAAAAGATGCTCGGGAGTCAGGATGTCAAGCGAGGAAGACGAATCACCGGTTTCTTCCGGCACCATGAGCGGTTCAAGCCATTCACTCGGTGAAATGGTATCGCCATAATCCTCACCGATCACTGCATTGTCTATGTCGCCACCGGCAGCAGTTTCAATGGATTGCTCTGCATCATTGAAAGCAAAAAGATAAATATCTCCGGGTACCTCTTCACCGCCCTTCAATTCAAACGAAGGAAGCGCATCTTCATGAGCGAGAGTGAGGTAATCTTTAATGACAACAGAACCACCACCATCTCCGGTAAAAATCAGATCATTACCGTTGCAGGAGAAAACGACTTCGGAAACAAAGAAGGTGAATTTGACAGGTACATCAGATGAGACCTGATACTCGACGACCTCCCCGGCCTTTGGCAGGGAGACTTCGAGATTCGATGTAGAACTGATCTTGTCCGCCATAAGATCCTCCTAAAAAGCATTTATAGAAAAAATCTAGAAAAGTTCAATCCATACTGCTTATTCGAAACTAGCCGAATTCGACAGTTTTCGTCAACACAAAAAACATCTATAATCCCACGACTTAGATTGTGGACAAATATTCAACCTCAAAACAACCATCTTAGAACTCTCTACAGGCAAAGAATCTCGTTTAGCATTGATTACTTGTAATTTATCTACTTTTAAACAGCTCGGTATTGAAAACTCACAACGCCAGGGGAATACCCCCCTCACGTATTCACGATGTACAAACAAGTAATCGTTTGAATTTGATGCAAAAAAAGAACCAAGACAAAAATAGAAAAAAACACTTGGCATTTTGCCTTCACCCTGTTGAAACATACGGTATCGATATTTCTTCAACCATTGTCGGACTTTCATTATCATGATTACATTCAATGACACCGCCATAGGCGCACTAGAATTCACTGTCCAGTGGGAACAAGACGGTACAACTCACGAAGAACAGTTCCTGGGCCGGAAATTTAATCCGGTCAACGATGTCTTCCCACGCGGCATGCGCAAGGCATTGGAAGGAAAAAAGCCCGGTGAATCGGTAAGTTTTACCTACGAACCCCGCTTATGCATCCCCCGCCACAGGGAAAGCCTGATTCAATCTTTTGACATGGATCGACTACGCCCCAAAACCGTACAAGGCAGCCCTATCATCGCTCGCAAAGGGCGATTCTATCCACAAGGACATATCAACGGGCTACTTGATGTATACCCAGACACCCTCACGCCCTTTCGCCTGACCGAACTGGATGAGGATTCTTTTACTGCTGACCGCAATCATCCGCTGGCAAATATTCCTGTCACTATCACCGCCACAATTCAATATATGGAAGAACGGGGGACCGGCACTTATGGCTCCCTGACTCATTGGCGCGAAAAAATTTGTGACTGGGGTCCAGGCATGCAGGCCAAACATGATGGCGAACCCACGGATTTCTTTCATCCTGCATTCTTTGACCGAAAAAACACGGAGGACACACCATTCACTCCGCCTTCCGTGGATGTGACAGCCAAAAAGAATCTCGAAAAAGCATACGCCAGATTCATCAGACCCGATATGCGTGTCCTTGATTTCTCCATGGGAACAGAACGCCCACAGGGGAAATTCGATGCAGCGGTGTGTACCTTCTCCATCGAATACATGCACAGACCAGTGGATATTATCCGGTACGTCAGCCATTTTCTGGAACCCGGCGCGCCCATCGTGATCGGATTCTCAAACACATTCGACGAGTCCAACGTCATCCAAGGCTGGACAGAAATGCATGAATTTGAACGCATGGGACTGGTCTTGGAATATCTGCGTTTCACCAAGCTCGACAACCAAGCTGGCACCCTTTCCTTCCGCAATGACTGGCGACAAAAGGATGACCCGCTCTTCAGGGAAACCAAAGGCATCAGCGACCCGATCTACGTCGTCTACGGGCACAAGTCGAAATAAAAAAAGCCCCGAAGGACAAATCCTCCGGGGCTTTTATTTTCTATGAACAGAATCTAGTCATCCAGCTGGATATCCTTGCCTTCCAGTACGCGGTTCATGTTGCGTACTGCGCACATTTTACCGCACATGGAACAGGAATCTTCATGCTCAGGCTTGGAGGACTCACGGTACTCGTGGGGACGAACCGGGTCCATGGCGAGGTTAAACATGCCTTTCCAGTCAAGAGCGGCACGGGCCTTGGACATTTTGTCATCCCAGTCGCGTGCACCAGGGTATCCCTTGGCGATATCTGCAGCATGGGCGGCAATACGGGTTGCGATGATGCCCTCTTTCATGTCTTCCAGAGTAGGCAGGCGCAGATGTTCCGCAGGAGTGACGTAGCACAGGAAATCCGCACCGGACATGCCAGCGATAGCGCCACCGATGGCCGAAGTAATGTGGTCGTACCCCGGAGCCACATCCGTCACGATAGGACCGAGCACATAAAACGGTGCTCCGTGGCACAGCCTCTTTTCCATCATCATATTGCCTGCGATCTCACCCATGGCCATGTGGCCGGGGCCTTCGATCATGACCTGAACGTTACGTTCCCAGGCGCGCTTGGTCAGCTCTCCCAGAGTGATGAGTTCTTCCACCTGACATGCATCGGTGGCATCGTGCAGGCAACCGGGGCGGCAGCCATCACCAAGACTCAGGGTAACGTCATACTCTTCGCAAATGTCGAGCAGGCGGTCGAAATGCTCATAGAAGGGATTCTCGGCGTTGTTGATCTCCATCCACGTGAACAGCAGAGAACCACCGCGTGAAACGATGTTGGTCAGTCGTTTGGCATCCTTGACTTTTTCTGCTGTATGCTTGTTCAAACCACAATGAATGGTCAGAAAGTCCACCCCGTCTTCAACATGGCGTTGCACGACATCGAAAAACTCATCCACAGTGATGTCCTGCAGGTTCTTGTCATAGAATCCTACAGCGTCATAGATGGGCACGGTACCGACCATGGCAGGAGACATCTTTACCAATTTCTGACGAAATTCCTGGGTCTTGCCATAGCAGGATAAATCCATGATCGCTTCGGCCTTGAGGTCCAAAGCAGCCTGAACCTTATCCAATTCCGGGTCCACTTCACTACAATCCTTGGAAATACCAAGGTTGACATTGATCTTGATGCGCATACCTTCGCCAACGGCTTCGGCATCCAGGTTGGTGTGATTCTTGTTGGCCGGGATAATGACGGTTCCCTTGGCCATACGCTCCATGAGGTCCTCGATACGGATATTTTCCTTACGAGCCACAGTTTCCATCTGGGGGGTGACGATGCCTTTACGAGCGGCGTCCATCTGAGTGGTGTATGATGCCATGCTTACTCCTTCGCTGCTTCTATCTCATGACGAAGCGCGTTGATTTTTTCGTT
>Ga0070729_10003519_pt1 | contig 18056 bp, 12 predicted proteins | sample tdDd472_FD_66725 | JGI IMG/M metagenome (GOLD analysis project Ga0070729, IMG submission 66725) | Marine sediment microbial communities from the Atlantic coast under amendment with organic carbon and nitrate - tdDd47.2 | ecosystem: Environmental > Aquatic > Marine > Coastal > Sediment | place... | reverse complement strand
TGCGGTAATGTTTGCAAACAAACGAACCATCAGGGCAAAAGGCTTGGAGATCATTCCAATAATTTCTACGGGAATCATAATTGGTAAAAGCCAAAGTGGTACTCCTGGTGTTGCAAATATATGTCTCCAATAGTTTTTGTTTCCGCTAAATTGTGTAATCAGAAATGTAATAAACGCTAATACAAAGGTTACAGCAATATTTCCTGTGACATTCGCTCCAAACGGAGGGAAAGGGATTAATCCCATTATGTTATTAAGGAAAATAAAGAAGAATACTGTTAAAAGATAAGGCATAAATTTATGATGCTTATCTTCTCCTATATTTGGAATCGCAATGTCGTTTTGAACAAATAGAATAATTGGTTCAATAAATCCTTGTAATCCTCTTGGCTCCGATATTCCTTGTTTTTTATAAGCACGTGCTACACTAAGAAATAAAACGAGCATGATTAAGGCAGCCAGAAACATCATGGCTACATTTTTTGTAATGGAAAAATCAAGTGGTAAATAAACTTCGTCTTCGCTATGAGCCTGATGATCGCTCTCCTCGGTGTGTGCTTCAGAAGCTTCTACTGCATGGTCTTCGTGTGCATGCTCTTCTTTTGCTTGTTGGTGTTCTGCATGAAAATCTTCTCCGACCTCAATAATTTTACCTGCATAAGGCCCTTCGTGTTGAATCTGAAAACCCTTATAAATATGTCCATGAGCAAGTTTGGTTGACATAAATGCATTCAAACCGGAATTTTTGCTGTAAACAATAATTGGTAAAGGGATACTAACATGATGTCCGTCCTCTTTAGTTATCACATGCCATTCGTGAGAATCTTTAATGTGATCGAGAATAAATTCCGAAGGATTGAAGCTCTCATCTTCTTTTGCGTGTTCTTCCGAAGCTGAAACAACCTGGAAGCTAACTAAAAGCGCCAATGTAAGGAGCCCAAATTGTTTTATTAATAAGCGTAATGACATACCGTTAATCTTTCTTTAACTTTAAAAATCTTCCAAAAATAAAAATTAGTACGAAAGAATAGCCCAAATACATTATAAAAAATGAGATTACAAAACTTTTCTCCAGTTTTTTGTCTTTAATGTACCAGATCACTCCAATCACACCCAAATAGAACAAAAACTTTAAAACGATGGCCAGATAGGTATGAACTATCGATCGTTTAAATTTATATTTTAAGCCTTTGAAAAAGATTTCAAGAGCAAGGGTGTTTACTAGAAAAAAATAAACAAGTAAATTGAGAAGTTGTTTAGCCGAAAGGCCAATATTTACAATGGGAGCGAGCTTTATACCTATAATCATAAACAGTAATGTTATGATCAGGATTAGGGCGTGATATTTAAAGCGGTTGACTTTCAATCTTTTTTTATAAAATCTTTTAAAGAGATATACAGGGCTGCAAATACACCTAATAGAGAAAAAATCATGGTGAAAATGGGCTTTTGACGGTTTGTTATCTCATCAAGTTTAACCCCTGCGTATACACAAATCAGAATAATTGCAATCATTTGAAAAGCCATGCCACTGTATTTGGCATAGCTTTTCAAACCTGAATTGTTCTTATTTTTCTTTCTTTTCGATTGGTTTTGCCTGTCCATTGCTTTTCATGTTACAGTTACCTGTAAATTGTGAGCCTGGTTCAATGGCTAATTTATTCGTGATGATATCACCGTAAATTCTGGATTTGGTTTTCAAACTCAATAATTCAGAAACGGTAATTTTACCATTAATTGTACCTTCAATTACCGAATTTTTACAGATGATTTCACCTTCAACAGAACCTGATTCTCCTAAAACAAGTTTTCCTTTGGTTTCCAGGTTTCCTTTAATTTGTCCGTCAATACGGATATCACCCGATGAGGTGATGTTACCCTGGATCATCGTACCTGGACCAATGTGGTTTGTTACATTGTTGCTGGTTTCTGGTTCATTGTACTTTGCCATATCTTTTGAGTTTTAATATTTGACTAATTCCATCACAAATATAAAAATTTCAAAGTTATATTATTCTTTTTAGTTATTTTTAACAGGAAATAAACATTATTTCTTTCAATTTGTATTTAAATAGAATTTATTTTAATGCACTATGCAATCGAACGAATTAAGCCCAAAAGAGCTTAGAAAATATAAGCGCCATATAAATTTAGATGAAATAGGTGAAAAAGGTCAAATGAAACTACGCGAAGCTCGCGTATTAGTATTAGGAGCCGGGAGTATTGGTAATCCGGTTTTACTCTATTTATCTGCAACCGGAGTTGGACATATTGGTATTTGCGATAATGATTTGGTAAACGAAGAAGATCTTCAAAGGCAAATTATTTACCGTGAAAGCGATATAGGAAAACATAAGTCGATTATTGCCCGCGAGCACTTAATGGATAAAAACAGCAAGGTAGAAGTGAAAATATTTAATACTTGTATGGGGCCCGGGAATATCAAAAGTATTATTCAGGATTACGACATGGTTGTGGCGACAACCGATCATCAGCCTACATTATATTTACTTGATACTACTTGCAAGGAATTGAATAAGGTTTTTGTTTATGGTACTATTAATGGCTATAAAGGACAGGTTACTGTTTTTCATTATGAAAATGGCCCTTCGTATCGCGATCTGTATCCTGAAGGTTTAAATGCGCAGCCAAAAAAGACTGAAGGAGTTTACAGTATTCTTCCAGGTATTGCTGGTAGCCTTGCGGCAAACGAGGTGGTGAAAATAGTACTGGGAATAGGAAACATTCTTTCAGGTAAGTTACTAATGTTTGATGTGCTAAATATGGAGCAGCAGTTGCTAGGGTTTTAAAACATCCAAAATTGAAACACAGTTATGTTTGGATTATAGGAAATAAAAAATCGAGATATCTTTCATGTTGATATCTCGATTTTTTATTTTTAATACATAGATTGAAGTAATACTAGTACATTACTAATTTCTATTTGTCACTTCTTTAATGCGCCTCCAGCCAATTTTGTCCAACTCCTGTATCCACTGTTAAAGGAACCGATAAGCTAAAGGCGTTTTGCATTTCGTTTACTACAATTTCTTTTAATGTATCTAGTTCTTTGTTGGGTACTTCGAAAACCAATTCATCATGTACTTGTAATACCATTCTGGCATTTAGTTGCTTTTCATTTAAAACCTGGTGTATGCGAATCATTGCCATTTTAATAATATCGGCTGCTGATCCCTGGATTGGAGCATTAATGGCATTTCGTTCGGCAATCCCACGCACAATTGCATTTCTGCTATTAATATCAGCCAGGTTGCGTATACGTCCAAAAATGGTTTCCACATAACCTTTTTCGCGTGCCTTTTGAATGCTTTTGTCCATATACTCCTTTACAGACGGGAAATTCTCGAAGTAACCATCGATTAGCTCTTTAGCTTCTTTACGTGAAATATTTAGCCTTTGCGCTAAGCCAAAGGCCGAAATGCCATATATTATGCCAAAATTGGCAGTCTTCGCTTTACGTCTTTCGTCTGAAGTAACCTCATTAACAGGTTTTTTATAAATCTTTGCTGCCGTAGCTGCATGAATGTCTTCTCCCTTGTTGAAAGCCTCCAGCATGTGGGTATCTTGACTTAAATGAGCCATTAATCGCAATTCTATTTGCGAATAATCAGCAGCTAAATAAATGTTTAGCCCGTTCGCAGGGGTGAATGCCTTTCTTATCTCTTTACCCCTTGCTTCTCTAATTGGAATGTTCTGAAGGTTTGGATTGTTTGAACTCAACCTTCCTGTAGCTGCTACTGCCTGATTGTATGAAGTGTGCAATCGACCTGTTTTTGAGTGACGCAATTTGGGTAATGCTTCTACATAGGTTGAAAGTAGTTTTTTAACTGAACGAAATTCCAGGATTTTATTAATAATTGGGTGTTTATCGGCCAGTTTTACTAAGACTTCCTCACCTGTTGAATATTGTTTTGTTTTTGTTCTTTTGGCTTTGGGATCGAGTTTCATTCTGTCAAACAGAACTTCGCCTAACTGTTTTGGAGAAGAAACATTAAAGCTTTCACCTCCTGAAAGTTCAATGATCTCTTTCTCGAGTTGGATCAATTCGCTGCTCATTGTTTTGGCTAGTTCATCCAAAGCTTCAGAATTAATGTGTACACCGGCAATCTCCATATGTGCTAAAACCTTGATTAATGGAGTTTCAATATCACGAAAAACGTTTTCAAGTTTATGTTCTTTTAATTCTTTTTCTAGTATCAGTTTTAATTGAAGCGTGATATCTGAATCTTCAACTGCGTATTCTTTTTGTTCTTCAAGTGGTACTTGTCGAAAGGTTTTCTGATTTTTACCTTTTTTGCCAATTAAAGTTTCAATCTCAACCGGATCGTAGTTTAACATCGATGAAGCCAGTAGATTCATGTTGTGACGCATATCCGGGTGAATAAGGTAATGAGCCAGCATTGTGTCGAAAACAGGCCCTTGAACGTCGATATTGTAGTTTAACAACATCTGATAATCGAACTTAAAATTCTGGGCGATTTTTTCAATGTTTTCGTTCTCAAAAAATGGCTTTAACAGATTGACTGTTTTTTGAGCTTCTTCACGGTTTTCCGGAACGGAAATATACCAACCTTCATGAGGCTTTATCGAGAAAGAAATACCAACTAGTTCAGCATCGAAGAGATCGAGTCCGGTGGTTTCCGTGTCAAAACAAACCGATTTCTCTTTAAGAAGTAAATTGCAAAGCGCTTTTATTTCATCTTCGGTTTGTACTAGTTTATAGTTGTGTTCAATAGATTTTATATTATCCCTTGTAGACTGGGCTACTTCATTTCCGGTATTGTCCTGTGCAAATAAACTTCCTTGCATTGGCGACTCCTTTTTATTTTGTGAAGATGCCGATCCAAGAATTCTTTGCGAAGCAGTTCTGAATTCAAGTTCTTCGAAAAGAGCCGTTAATTCTTCGGTGTTTGGTTCTTTGCGTTCCAAATCCGATTCGTTAATTTCAACAGGTACATTAAGCGCGATAGTTGCCAGTTGTTTCGAAAGTAGAATCAGGTCTTTGTTCTCTTCGATACGTTCTTTTTGCTTTCCTTTTAGTTTATCGGTATTGGCCAGTAAATTCTCAAGGGTTTCAAATTCAGTAAGTAGTTTTATTGCGGTTTTTGGACCAATTCCCGGGGCACCCGGGATATTGTCGGAGCTGTCACCCATCAAGGCAAGATAATCGATTACCTGCGCCGGGTTTTGCAATTCCATTTTCTCCTGAAGAAGATCCCTGTTCCAAATTTCTGCACCTTTCCCTGATCGGTTGGGCTTATAAAAATAGATATTGTCTGATAATAACTGCGCATAATCCTTATCAGGGGTCATCATATAGACTGTAAAACCTTCTTTTTCGGCTTTTTTAGCCATTGTTCCAATAACATCATCGGCCTCGAAACCTAATACTTCATATACGGGTATATTATATGCTTTTAACAATTGCTTAATATAAGGAACCGATAATTTAATATCCTCCGGAGTTGCTTGTCGATTAGCTTTATATTCCGGATACAGATCTTTTCGAAATGTTGGTGCCGGTGGATCAAAGGCTACTGCAATGTGTGTTGGATTTTCTTTTTTAAGAATTTCCTCAAGAGTATTGGTAAAGCCCAAAATGGCTGAAGTATTTTGACCTTTGCTATTGATGCGCGGATTTTTAATAAAAGCATAGTACGCTCTGAAAATTAATGCGTATGCATCTAAAAGGAACAGTTTTTTATCTGACATAATTCGAAAATGTTTTCTGTATTATTTTCATCAAAGTTAGTTTTTTCGTTGAAATATGAATTTAAAATTTAGTCTTGTCGGTTCAAAAAATTTCTTATTTTTACCCTCTGCATGTGTATACTATTGAAAACAATAACCTTAAAATAAATAGCATGAAAACAAAATTACTGGTAAGCCTGATGGCTCTGTTTATGTTTGCAGCATTTGCCAATGCACAAAATGTAATTGGAAAATGGAAGACAATAGATGATGAAACCGGAAAAGCCAAGTCGGTTGTTGAGCTTTTCGTAAAAGACGGAAAATTGTATGGTAAGATTGTAAAATTACTTAATAATGATGATCTGGATCCAATTTGTTATAAATGTACTGGCAAGAAAAAAGATCAGAAAATAATTGGAATGCAAATTATTGAAGGCTTAAAGAAAAAAGGAAGCAAATGGGAAGGTGATGATGGTATACTGGATCCTGGTAAAGGAAAAATTTACGATTGTAAAATGTGGGTAGATGGTCAGGAGTTGAAAGTTCGTGGTTATTTAGGGCCATTTTATCGTACCCAAACCTGGTATAGATTGAAATAGCAAAGTATTCAGTACTAAATTACAAGTATCAAGTACAAGTTGTAGATAAAAAATAAAAGGGTAGCCCAGGGGTAGGGCTACCTTTTTTGATTGAATCATATAATTAAGGGATTGGAGGGGCTTAAGCTTCTATTTCAGTTTCGGTTGTTTGTTCATACAAGCTTAGCTCATCACTTGAAAACAACTTATTTAGATTTAAGAGCATTATAAATGTATTATTGTGGTTAGTTAAAGCTGAAATATAATCTGTTTTATATTTTGCACCTATTGTCGGTGGATCCTGAAGATTATTTTCATCAACTTCCAGTACTTCCTTTACCGAGTCTACAATGATTCCAATATCTACTTGTGTGTCGCCAAAGGGGATTTCAACAACTATAATAGATGACGCTGGAGATTGTTGGATTTCAGGGAGGCCTAGTTTTAATCGAGTATCAATTACCGGTAATACTAATCCACGTAAATTTATTACACCTTTCATATAATGAGGAGATTGTGGAATGCAAGTGATTTTATGCATGCCCAGAATACTCTGCACTTCCATTACTGAAGCTCCAAAGATCTCCTCCCCAATACTAAATGTTAAAAATGTTTTTGTAGCCATAATCATTTATTTATGGGGTTTACATTAAAAATCAAGTTTCTGTTTAGTTTCCTGAGAAGCGTATTTGCTTTCATCTTGTTGAATATTTACCAAGTCATGTGACTCTGAAGAATGAGCCATTTCATCGAAAGCTTGAGCATACTCTTTTTGTAAACCTTTCGTTTTATTCCGTTTTATTTTGAAGAAACTTACAATCTCTTTCAGGCTTTCTGCTTGTCCTGCTAATTCTTCGGCAGATGAAGCCATCTCTTCAGAAGCTGCGGCGTTTTGTTGAGTTACGTTATTAAGCTGCTGAATTGCATTGTTTACCTGTCCGGCACCACTCGATTGTTCAAGACTGGTAGCTGTAATTTCCTGAACCAGACCAGCAGTTTTTTCAATTTCAGGGACTATTTCTTCCAGTTGTCTTCCAGCTTTCTCTGATATTTCAACACCCTCTTTAGAAATGGCATCAATTTCATCGGCAGCTACTTTACTTCTTTCTGCAAGTTTACGAACTTCTGCTGCAACTACAGCAAATCCTTTGCCGTGTTCACCTGCTCTGGCGGCTTCAACAGCAGCATTTAGTGCAAGGATATTTGTCTGGAAAGAGATGTCGTTTACAATTCTAATTTTTTCTGCAATGTTGTTCATGGCCGTAACAGCCGATTTGGATGATTCATTGCCTTCTTTTACACCTATAGTTGTTTTCAGAGCGATAGACTCGGTCTCTTTTGCATTATCGGTATTTTGTTGAATGCTTGAATTTATCTCTTCAACTGATGAGGAAACCTCTTCGGTAGAAGATGCCTGTTCGTTTGCTCCTTGTGCCATTTGTTGTGATGTTGCACTCATTTGTTGTGCAGCGTTGGCAATATTATCTGCTCCACCTATTATATTGTTAACAATATCACGAAGTTTTTCTACCATTATTTGAATATCATGCATTACACCAATTCGTTTTTGAGTTCCAAAACTGATCATTAGGTCACCTTTGGCTACTTTATTAGCTATTGATGCAACTTCTGTGGGTTCTCCTCCAAGCTGCCTGGTGATGCCCTTGGTAATTATAATTCCAATGAGAATACCTAAAAATATTGCGGTTAATGAGAATATTATTAATTGCAATTTCGCTTTGTCAATTTCTTTATACATTCGGGAGGTTTGAAACGAAGCGGCATTTTCCGATAATATAATCACTTCACGTGCATGGCCAACCATTGTTTCTGCTTCTTTTGTTTGATTTTGCATTATGGTATAAAAGCGATCGAAATTTTCTTTGTAGTTTTCAAGATTTAGAATTATCTCACTTGCAAGTGACTTATTTTGAGTGTTCGATAAATTATTTCTGAGTATAGTTGATTGATTGGTTGCTTTTTGAAAATTAGTTTCGAGCTTATCTTTGTATTTCTGTTCATTGAAAATGATAACATCTTTTTCGCCTTTTCTAACCTCTAGAAATAGTTCTTTAATATTTCCAATATTTACCAAGTTATCACGATATATTTTCAGATGATTTTGTGATTTATTCGATGCAAGAGCATTATTGAAGGCATTGTTTTGTTTATTTAGCATTCCCTCCAATTCAGTAAAAACTATTTTACCTGAATTTCGCATGATTTGCATGTTGTCCATTTTTTCATTTTCCATTTCAACATACTGATCAAATGATGTCTTATATGCCTGAACTTTATCGATAATTTTGTTCTTTTCATCTTTGTCTGCCTGTTTGGAATGTTTTTCGCGAGCTTCTTTTGCGATTTTAGTGATGGTATTTACACGATCATGAACTTTAGTAATGTATTTGTTATCTTGTCGAAGCATAAAGTCCTTCTCGTGTCTTCGCATTTGAAGAACCTCGCTAACAATTTCTTTTACATCATTACTTTTGTTCACTCTGTCTACTACTTTGGTAAATCCGTTGAATCCTATTGTGTTGGCAGTTAGGGCAAGTGCCAGAACAACTCCAAAACCCAATCCGAGTTTTTGTCCTAATTTCATGTTTTTAAAATTCATAAGTCCGGGTTTAAATTGTTATTTCAAGTTCTGTGATAAAGTTGAATGATTGAAGAATTTCAATTACATAAAATACCTACTAATTAGATTTTTTGTTTATGATTAGAAGCTGGTTTTAGTTACTCGGATTTAGTGACGGAGTCGTCTAAAAAGTAATGATTATAGGTGTTTGGGATTTCTATTGTTTAAAAGTGAATAAAATACATTTAGAAATCGGTAAAAATATAGTTGTGTAGGTGTAATAATACTATTTTAACAGGCCGAAATGAGTGATGAGCACGAAAGGATAAGTTTCAAGTAGTAAAGTTAATATTTATTAGAAAGCGTTTTCTAAAAAAAATGACAGCATTTTTATTGCTGTCATTTTAATTATGTGCTAAAAGTTTTGTTTGATTAAATATGAATTAAAAATTATTTAAAAATTGCAAAAGTTGCTCTTTCTTCCGGAATGAAACCGGAATTCGTTTTCCATCGGCCATCATTATTGATCCACCGTCAGCTTTATCATAACGTTCAATAAAATCGAAGTTAATTAAATGCGATTGATGAACTCTGATAAAACCTAATGGATTTAATATTTCGTCGTATTCTTTAAGTGTTTTAGCAACAATGAGAGATTTACCCGAGGTAAAGAAAAAGCGAGTGTAATTGCTGTCTGATTCGCAACGTAAAATATCTGTTATTTTAACCAGGTGAATACTTTCTGAAGTTTTAAGTACCACTTTCTTTTCTGAACGTGGAGTGTCCTTACTATTAGAAAAATAGGCTTCAAGCTTCAGGTTAATATTATCTTTCTCTATACTCTCTTTTGCTTTGTCAAATGCATTTGACAAATCGGTTGGGTCAACTGGCTTTAAGATGTAATCGATAGCGCTATATTTAAAGGCATTTAAAGCGTGTTCGTTGTAAGCGGTAATAAATATGACCTTGAAGTCGATGTTTGAAAATTTACTTAACAAGTCAAATCCACTACCATCTGGCATTTGAATATCCAGTAGTACCAAATCGGGTTTTTTTTCAATGATCAATTGATAGCCTTTTTCTACATTTTCGGCCATGCCTACGATTTCAGCTTCTTCGTAGTATATGTTCGTCATTTGTTCAATGGCTTCTCGAGCCATCTTTTCATCATCAATTATTGCGATTTTAATCATATTCAATATTAATTCTGTTAAAATTGTTTTCGTACTGAAAATGGAAGACTTAATGATACAAGGGTTCCTAAATTATTACCCTTTTCATCATATTTATTTGTGATATCAAAATTGGTTTTTATATGTTTTAACTTTCCAAAATGTTGCAATCGTTGCTTTACAATTGTTGTAGCAAGTGAGCTGTGTTCCGGAACAGATTCCTTGTTTTTTCTTTTTATTGATGCATCGATACCTATACCATTATCTGAAATTTCAATGTTTAATATTTTTTCGTCGATTTTTATTTTGATTTCGATATGACCGTTTTCTTTACTATTCAATAAGCCATGTTCAATTGAATTCTCTACAAATGGCTGGATTAACATTGGTGGTATCATTACCATTCCGGTTTTTATGTTTTTGCCGATCTCGATATGATAAGAAAATTTCTGATCGAAACGTAACATTTGTAAACTCAGATAATATTTTATCGTCTCCAATTCTTTTGTGAGCGGAATTTCAGCCTCACGTAAGTTATTTAGATTTAAACGCATAAGTTTTGAAAAATTCGATAAATACCTGCTGGCTTCTTCCTTGTTCCCCTTGTATATAAATCCTTGGATCGCAATTAATGAATTAAAAATAAAGTGAGGATTCATTTGTGTTCGAAGCATTTTCTGTTCTGTCTCATTTTTTTCTTCGAGAAAATGGACTTTGGCTTTTGATAAGCGAATGTAATTTAATGCGATTAGAATTATTATAAGTGAAAGGATTGACAAGAACCATTTTTTTGCATAAAAGGGGTGACTAATTGATATTTCGAGTAATGCTGGTTCCTTACTTCTTATTCCATCGTTATTGGATCCGTATACTTCAAATGTGTAATTACCTGGAGCAACTTTTGTATAGGTAGCACTATTGGAATTCGTTTCTACCCAATCGTGATCAACTCCTTTTAAGCGGTATTTATAGGTGTTGTTTTTTACCGAAGAAAAATCAAGTGAGGAGAATTCAATGCTGAAAAAGTTTTCGTCGTGCTTTAGGTTTATTCTTTTGGTTTCGGTAAAGTCGTAACCAACGGAGTGGTTATACATTTTAAAATCGCTGATATGAACGGTTGGCTGTTCTGCATTAAAAAGGAGCTTGTCCGGATCGATTATGTTAAATCCATTGTTTCCTGCAAAACATAATTTCCCATCTTTTAATTTAAAATGTGCACCAGTAAATTCATTTCCTTGTAAACCATCATTTTCAAAAAAGTTCTGAAAACGGCTGTTTTCCGGATTAAAGCATGAAAGGCCGTAAGATGTTCCAATCCATAGGTTTCCGTTATTGTCTTCCAATATTCCGGTAATATTATTGTTTGGAAGTCCGTCTTCTGTTTTAAAAGTGGTGAATTTTTTTTGGATACTGTCGTATAAATTTAACCCATTGGTTCCAATCCAGATTCTTTTTTTTGAATCCTGAAAAATACAATTTATCGCATTTGCACTTATACTACTTGCGTCATTTTCTTTTGCCGTATAATGAGTGTAATATTCCGTTTTAGGATTGTAAACTGAAATTCCCTTATTGCTTGTTCCTTGCCAGATATTGTGTTTGTGGTCCTCCAAAAGGCAAGTCGTTAGATGCGAAATTAAACGGTCGTTGCCGGTTTTATTAAAAGGAAATATTCTTTGATGCTCAAGATTGACAGCAAACAGGCCTTTGTGGCTTGCAAGATAAAGCATTTTGCCATCTATTTTAAGACCATTTATTTTGAGCTCATCCAAAATGTTTTGCTGTTCTGTCAATTTAAATTTTTCGATTGTTTTATTAATTACATGGTACTGATAAAGTCCATTCGATGTACCTAATAAGTACCCATTTTTATATTTACCAGCAGAAAGTATATTTAAGTGTTGAGTATTTGGATCGAGAGATACTCTTTGCAACTCTTGGTTGTTTTGAGACAAATAAATACCTCCTTCTGTTATTACAATTAGCTCCTTTTTATTTTCAAATATATTATTGATCTTATGTGATATTGCATTTTTGTATTCTGTAATCTGGACTGAATTATTGTTTATTGATATTTTATTCAATTGATTCTCTGCACTGCTTATCCAAAAATGATTTTTTGCGTAAAACACTTTTCCTGGTTTGACAATTAAGTGTGCTAATTTTATTTTTTTTCGATTGTTTATAGTGTACAAATAGATATTGTTTTTGTCAGTAATGAGAAGTGAATCCTTAGCGTGGTTTATGCAAGAATAAGGATTGGATCCGTTTGTGCAAAAAATTGATCTTCCCGATTTTTTTATTGGATCAAAATCAAAGATACAAGAGTCAGTGGTGAAAATTAAGCTCTTCTTTGTGTTTTGTATGGAGTTGACATTGTGGAATTCAGGGATTTTTAAATAGTTAAAGTTCTTTTTGTTCCATAATTGAGCATTTTTGCTGTAAAAGACTGAGAAAACTTTTGTTTGAATATTTAAAGAGTTGAAACAATGCCTGTTGCTTCCCATCCAGATTTCCCCATTTACAATTTCTATTGCGGTGATTTCATTTTGACCAACTGTTGCAGAAGCAGTGTGGAAACCTCCTTGGATTTTGCCACTTTGAGGGTCGAATTTATGTAAACCGGCAGCTCCCCAAATTCCCAACCATAAGTTGCCATCTTCGGTTTGAAGAAGGTCGCTATACCAATCGGATTTGCGCGTGTTATAAGAATAAGCATATCGAGTAGCTTTATCTGTCTTTTTATCTATCTTATTAAAACCAACACCTTGCCATAAGCCTGCCCACATTTGTCCACCTTTATCTTCCATAAAGCAACTTATGCGATTTGAACTTAAAGTATTATTCTTTTTAGAATGCTGAATGTGTTTAAATTCTCCTGATTCTTGATTGTAAATGCTGATTCCGTTTTTAAGACTTCCAATCCAAATATTACCGTCACGATCCTGATGAAGAGCACTTATTTTATTGGAAATAGGAGTGTTTTTAAGACCAGGAATGTGGTAGATGTGTTGAAAACGATTTTGAAAATAACTTAATATGCTGATGCCCTTTTTAGTGGCAATCCAAAGGTTTTGACGATTGTCAATCAGAAGTTTATTAATATTGTTGTCGACTAGTGAAAATGGATTGTTTTCGATACTTTGGTATTGAGTAATTATACCAGTTTGTGGTTGGTATTCATATAAGCCATAACCCGAGCCAAACCATATGCGGTGTTTTGAATCTTCTTTTATGTCGAAGGTAGAAGTTCCCAAAAACTTTTCGAACCAATTGCTTTGTCTGTCGTATTTGTAAATTCCGTCGGTAGCTGAAACCCAAAAAGTACCATAACTATCTTCAAAATAGCATGCAACATCACGGTCACGTTTTTTACCCGCGTTGTTTCCTCCATGTTTTATTTCAGTGAAATTATTTTTTTTGGTATCCAAATATAACGGACCAAGAGATCTTCCTCCGATCCAAATGTTTTCTTGTCGATCCTTGTATATACTGTGGTAGTAATAATAGGGTTGTTTTATTTTATCATGGGCATAATGGTAAAAGTCTTCATCGTCAGGAATAAATTTGTTTAATACTCCATCCAGCGTTTCTATCCACAATATATTTCCGTCGGCCATGATTTGCCGTACATGATTATGGCTTATGCTGTTTTTTTCGGGATTATACAGGTGTCTTATAAAGCTATTGGTTAGCGGATCGTATTTGTTAAAACCATTTTTAGTTCCGATCCAAAGATTGCCGCTCTTGTCTTCCTCAATACAGGTTATGAAATTGTCTGATATACTGGTGCTATCTTCTGGCTGGTTTCTGTAAATTTTAAAAGAGTAACCATCGTATCGATTAAGTCCATCGGTTGTAGCTATCCATATAAATCCGTGTTTGTCCTGGCAGATATCTAAAACATGGTTATTGCTTAAGCCATCGCGGGTAGTTAAATTCTGAAAACGCGTAAACAAATCTTCCTTTATTTCTATTTGTGCAGAAATAGCGAAAGCATTGATTAAAAATAGTATAAGGAGTAATGGCCTTTTATGCATTCAGTTGTTTATTAAGCATGCAATATACGAATATTGCATTTGTCAATATAGCTAATTTCAAAACGAAACATAATCTTGATCTGGTTGCGAAAAATGTATTTGTGTAATAATTATCAATTTTTGTATGTAATATTTTTTAATCGTTCTAAACATTCTTATACTTGCATCAATAAAAAAGAGGTGACTGATATTTTCATAATATTCTGAAAGCTAAGCAAGATAATCCCTTAATTATTTGTTAACTATTTGTTTATGGTTCTCGGTTGTAAACAAAATTTAAGAATACATTATCAGTTCACCTCTCTTTTTTTACTTCTATTTTACTGATTTTGAAAAATCCTGGATGAAATCTAAAAATTTAGTGTTTTTTCTATACAATTCCATTTTAGCCTTGTCGGTCATTTTACCAGCTTTGTAGTCTTCGTAACTTGCTTTTTTATTAGCGTTTAAAGCTGATTTTCCTAAAGACATCATTCCTTTCATTGCATTATCGGCATTTTCAGCTTTCTTAACTGCATTTTCAGCATATGCTTTTGGATTAATTAGTTTAACCGCAGCGATTTCTTTAATAGTACCATCCTCTTGTACCACTTTACGGTTGTATGCGTTCATAGAGTAAACTACTAATACGGTAACCTTTTCTTTACATACATCGCGTAGAGATACAAGGTTGCCATTGGCGTCATTCAACATTAAGTCAGGAGTTTGGAAGCCTTCGATACCAACCTGCTTTTTATCTATTTTACTTTTTTTGGTGTACTCTAATTCTCCAACAGGACTTTTCTTTAGGTAATTTTCTGCTTTTACTTTTTTAGCAAGTTTACCTTTGCGTGTTGATTTAACGGCTTTTTTAACTTCAGCATAAAGTCTGTCGTGTAAGTCGGGGCTATTAGAATTTGCATTATAATGCGCTTCATTATTATTTATCTGATAAAAAACGGTTCCTTCAGAGTCAATTACATAAATGGCTCCATTAGGAAAAGGATTCATCTTGATTTTTTCTTGTACATAGTTTGGTCCCATACCCATTTTTTCAGGGAATTCGCCGTACCATCCTTTAAGAAATTCAGGTTTTTTGAATGCTTTTACTCTTTCGTAGTAAGTGTATACATCTGAAGTTGATGTGTAAAACTGAAATGCAGGGAAATCCTCAGGAGTCAGGATGTCATTTAACGAAGCATCGCCAAAATGAACGGCTACATACTGAACATCTAATTTCGCTTTTGGTGGTACTGCTGTTGCAACGGCCATTCCGATTAATACGAATAAACTAATTGATAAGATTTTTTTCATAATATATTTATTTAAGGGTTTATTTTCAATCTAAAAATATGGGATATGCTACTTACGATTTTGGGTTATTGAGTAAGTGTTAGGGATTGTTTATTTTTTGCTTCAATTGGTTTTCTTTTTTTGCAACAAGAACCGTTAACTATATCTGCAAATGAAAAAACTTGTATTTGTATTAATTCGTATTTATTCCGGGTTTTGTTTTATGTTGATGTGTTTGTCTTGAAAATTGAATGATTAATTAATCTTATTATATTTGGGAACCACTTATTTGAACCCTAAATCTTTATTAATGAAAAAAATATCAACAATTACCTTGCTCAGCTCAGTATTAATTTTCATTCTTAGTTTTTTGTTTCTGTTATATATCAAATCGGGAGGAAGAGATATTGAAATCAGAGTTGAATGGTATACTAAAGCAGTTCAGTTATTACTATTAGGTTGTTGCCTGCTTTTTACAATTTCACTTGCTGTAAAATCAATTATCTCCCAAAAACGAGGTTGGAAGAAACTAATCTTGATTCTGATCTATTCAGTTGTTTTTGTAAGCTTCGGTTTGTTCTTTTTATTGGAAGGTAAATCGTCTGGATCGACTGATGGAAAACTCATTTTATCAGTGATAATATACACTTTTCTTGTTTTGTTATTATTATTCTTTTATAAGAGGTATATCTGGATTAAGTGGTTTTTGTTTGCACACTCAATGCTATTATTCATAATTCTTAGTTACTCTTTTATTAAGGTTCTACAATACAGTTCTGATAAATATGTTGAAACAGATAAATATGTCCTGTATAAAAGTATGAAAGGAAAACAATACGTGGTAGTTCAAGGTGAAGGGAGTGATGAAGCGCTCTATTATATTGATAAAGATTTTGGAATTTACCGAACAAGAATGGATTTTGATCCGGAAATGCTTTATGGTAAATGGAAACAGTTTAACAAACACAATAAGCCAGTAGCAATAGTAGAATTCGAAAATGGAGAAGCGGTTAATAAAGAATATGTTTTGTCGAAGAATTCATTTATTGTGGAAAATACCAATGATCTTTTTAAGATTTTAAATAAATCAAGTGATGATTCGTTAAGTATTTTGCTGAAAAATGATTTGGAAATTGATCGACCACTAATTATTCGAAACAAGAGAAATATGCGTATTGCCGGTATTTATGATCGTGGATATGTAAAAATATTAAATAAGGAAGATGTTACTGCTTTTGTAGAGGAAAGCAAAAATGTTTGCTTTGAAAATATTGAATTTCACTCTGAAATGTCATCAACAAATATGAGTCTGATTAATTCAGCAAACATTCAGATTAACAACTGTAAATTTACAGGATTTGTAGAAAATGGATTGGTTGTTGATTCCCTGTCGGAAAATATTTCTATTAAAAACAGTAGTTTTTCCAGATATACAGCCAAAGGAATATTGGCCTTTAATCAGAATGCATTAATCGAAAATAATACTTATAAAACGAAACAATCGAAAATTGAGCTATTGGGTAAAAAGTTTGATGTCAATTTGCAATTAGAAATTGTAAACGAACTTCTGTTTGCAAATGGAAGTGTTTATGATGAATCCGATAGAGATGTAACTGAACTGAATGGTGTATTTCATCCAATGTATTCCGGAACATTTGAAGAACTGTATTATCGAAACAGGTTTCATGAAAAGCTTAAAAAATATGTGCATACTGAATTCTGTAACGATTGCGGCTGTGCTTATCTATATTGCTTTGATTTCTTAAGTATACTTTCTGATATTCCATTGATTAATACGACTAAAGAGGGGTGGGGTTGGAATAATGATGGAAGTTCTAAATTTTTGCATGTTAATCCGGAGTTCTTTACCTGGATTCGGGTGAATTCTAAATTCACAGGTTTGGAAAAGGTTAATAATGTTTCTTTAAAAGCCATTTATCATAGCTGGTTTAAAGAAATCTTCAGAAATTATGTATCTGCATATAAGCAATTACATGCCCAGGCTGATTATTATCAAAAGATTAATGAATATAAAGATTTTGTGGATGCTGAATATTATGATATTCATAGTTTTATTTATTACAGGTTTATTCCTGAACGTACTATAGTAAATGAAGCGTATTATGGTGAGGGCCATAAAAGAGATTCATATCAACACGATAATTGGAATGTATCTTTATACGAGTCAACAATAAATCTTGATAATCGGGAGTTAAGTGCCGATAATGTTACCAAAATACACGGTTTTTGGATTCGACGGGAACTTGATGGTTCGGCTTTGGAGATATATAATACATTAGTTTATTTTATGTCGGTTTTCGATGATGAAATGCTATAGATGGAATTAATTATATCGTTTAATATAAAAAAGCCACCCTTCTCACAGGGTGGCTTTTGCAATTTTGTTTCCAGGTTGTTTGCTGAATACCAATGTAAGCTTTCATTTATAAAAGCACATTTGGTATAATTTCTCCGTATTTCCGTCAGGTATTAAAATATTTACTATTTTGCCTGAGGGAAGGTGCCCTGGTAAACTGACTGACTGATCGTGCAAAATTTGTCGCCATTTTACTTCGGACACCTTTTTAGTTCTGACTTTCGGTCTCGAGCTTTTCGTTTTCTAAACGCGTTTTATGTGCTTTGGCGCGCACCAAATACTCTTCTGTTTTATTGTTGATAGCTTGTATTGCATTCTTTGCTT
>Ga0070729_10003518_pt1 | contig 18068 bp, 14 predicted proteins | sample tdDd472_FD_66725 | JGI IMG/M metagenome (GOLD analysis project Ga0070729, IMG submission 66725) | Marine sediment microbial communities from the Atlantic coast under amendment with organic carbon and nitrate - tdDd47.2 | ecosystem: Environmental > Aquatic > Marine > Coastal > Sediment | place... | reverse complement strand
CGACGGTGCCGTGCCGCTGGCTCAGGCGGCTCGACAACCTGCTGGAACGGCTGGGCCTCAAGGGCGCGCTCGATACGGACGAGCCCTGGCTCGAATGGGCCGCCGCGCTCGACCGGCCGGCGGGCCCGCGCGCGGCGCCGCCGCCGGCACCGAAACCGCCGGCTGACGCCCGGCCCAACCAGCTTTCCGTCACCCGCATCGAGACCCTGGTGCGCGACCCCTATGCGATTTACGCCGGCCGAATCCTGAAGCTGCAACCGCTCGATCCGTTGCAGGCCGATCCCGGCGCGGCGGAGCGCGGCACCATCGTGCACGACGCCCTCGACCGTTTCATCAAGGACTTTCCGGACGAGATCCCGGACGACGCCGAGCGCCATCTCGTGGAGATCGGCCGCGCACTGTTCGAGAGCCACCTGGCACGGCCCGGCGTGCGCGCCATCTGGTGGCCGCGCTTCCAGCGCATCGCGCATTGGTTCATCGCCAACGAGCGCCGCCGGCGCCAGGCGGGCTTCACCACCGCCGCCACGGAAGCCGAGGGCGAGCTGGCGATCGAGGGCCTCGGCGGCCCGTTCACCGTCATCGCGCGCGCCGACCGCATCGACCATCGCGCCGACGTCGGCTACGCGGTCATCGACTACAAGACCGGCACCGCGCCCACCGCCAAGCAAGTCGAGGCCGGCTTGAGCCCGCAACTGCCGCTGGAGGCGGCGATGCTGCTGTCGGGCGGCTTCGCCGGCCTCGACCCGGGCGAGGTGGCGCAACTGGTCTACATGCGGCTTTCCGGCGGCCGCCAGCCGGGCGAGGAACGCGTGCTCAAGCTCGACGTGCCCGACACCGTCGCCAAGACGATGGCCGGCGTCACCAAGCTGGTGCACCGCTTCGAGGACCCGAATACCCCCTATCTGTCGCAGCCGCGCCCGCAGTTCCTCAACCGCTTCGGCGACTTCGACCACCTGGCCCGCGTCAAGGAATGGCGCGGAAGGCGGCGCAAATGAGCCCCGAAAGCCGCGAACAGGTCCTGGCGCAGGGCATCGGCGCCCAGGTGACGGCGGCCGACCCGGGGGGCACGGTGTGGGTCTCGGCCAACGCCGGCACCGGCAAGACCCGCGTGCTGGTGGACCGCATCTCGCGGCTGTTGCTGGCCGGCACGCCGGCGCACCGCATCCTCTGCCTGACCTTCACCAAGGCCGCCGCCGCCGAGATGGCCAACCGCTTGAACGACCGCCTCGGCCTTTGGGCCGCGGAGACGCCGGAAAAACTGGTCGGGGACCTGCACGCGCTGTTCGGCCGCCCGGCGAGCGACGACGAACGCGAACGCGCCCGGCGGCTGTTCGCCGAGACCATCGACGCGCCCGAAGGCTTGCGCATCCGCACCATCCATTCGTTCTGCGAATCGCTCTTGGGCCGCTTCCCGCTGGAATCGGGCCTGCCGCCGCATTTCACCGTCATCGACGAGCGCCGCGCCATGGAACTGCGCGAATGGGCCCGCGACCGGGTGTTCGAACGCGCGGCGCGGCGCGACGACGCGGAACTGAACGCCGCCCTCGAACACCTGGCGGGGCTGGTCGACGAGAGCGGTTTCGCCGACCTGATGGCGGAGTTGGACTCCGGGCGACACAAGCTGCACGCCATGCTGGCCGCGCAGGGCGGGCTCGAAAACCTGCTGGCGGCCGGGCGCCGGCGGCTCGGGCTAGGCGGCGACACCACCCGCGAGAGCGTCCTCGCCGACGCCTCGGCGGAGGGCGCGTTCAACGGCGTCGGCCTGCATGGCGCGGCGGGCGCGCTATCGGAAGGCACCGCCACGGACCAGGACCGCGCGGCGAAACTGCGCCGATGGCTCGATGCCGATGCGCCGGCGCGCGCCGCCGACTTCATGGCCGGCTACGCGCGCATCTTCCTGACCCAGAAATTGGAACGCTCGGCGCAGCGCAACCTGATCACCAAGAAACCGGCCGAGGCGCACCCCGCCGCGCTGGACGCCCTTTTGGCGGAGCAAGACCGCGTGTTCGAAGTCAGCGAGACCCTGAAGGCCGTCGCCATCGCCGACAATACCCGTGCGCTTCTGACCGTCGGCATGGCGCTGCTGGATGCCTATGAGGGACTGAAACGGCTGCGCGCGCTGGTCGACTACGACGACCTGATCGAGAAGGCCGAGGCGCTGCTGGCCAAGGACCAGGTTTCCTGGGTGCACTACAAGCTGGACGGCGGCATCGACCATGTCCTGGTCGACGAGGCGCAGGACACCAGCCCGGTGCAGTGGCGGGTGATCCTGGCGCTGGCCGGCGATTTCTTCTCTGGCGAGGGCCGCCCGGTGGAGCGGCCGCGCACGCTGTTCGCGGTGGGCGACGAAAAACAGTCGATCTATTCTTTCCAGGGCGCCGATCCGGCCGAGTTCGGCCGCGCCGGCGCCGGCGTCGCCGCCGATGCCCGCGCCGCGGGCGAAACCTTCAACAAGGTCGAGCTCGCGCTTTCCTGGCGCTCCGCGCCGGCGGTGCTGCAGGCGGTGGATGCCGTCTTCGCCCGCGAAGCCGCCGCCGACGGCCTCACCTGGGACGGCCATCCGGTGCGCCATCTGTGGTCGCGCGTCGGCGAGGCCGGGCTGGTGGAATTGTGGCCGACCGAACGCCCCATGGACGCCGGCGACGAAGACCCCTGGGACGCGCCGCTCGACCAGGTTTCCGTCATGAGCCCCGACGTGCGCCTGGCGGAACGCATCGCCGACAACATCCAGGGCTGGTTGGATAGCGGCGAGCAACTGCAATCCCAGGGCCGGCCGATCCGCCCCGGCGACATCATGATCCTGGTGCGCACGCGCGGCGCCTTCGCCGAGGAAATCGTGCGCGCCCTGAAGGACCGTGACATCCCCGTCGCCGGGCGCGACCGCATCGTGCTGACCGAGCACCTGGGGGTGATGGACCTGGTGGCGGCGGGTCGCTTCGCGCTCTTGCCCGACGACGACCTCAATACCGCGACGCTGCTCAAGGGGCCGTTCGTGGAAATGGACGAGACAACCCTGTTCGAGCTCGCGCACGGCCGCGAGGGCGGGCTCTGGGCCGAGCTTGTCCGGCGCCGGGGCGAGCCGAAATTCGCCGAGGCCCAGGCGCGCCTGGCGGCGCTGCTGGCCCGCGCCGACACCATGCCGCCCTACGAGTTTTTCACCGCCATCCTGAGCGCCGGCGGGCGCGAATCGCTGCTCGCGCACCTGGGCGCCGAGGCCGCCGATCCGATCGACGAGTTCATGGGCCTGACGCTGGATTTCGAGCGCGACCACGCGCCGTCGCTGGAGCGTTTCCTGCACTGGATCGAATACGGCGAGACCGAGGTGAAGCGCGACCTGGAACAGAGCGGCGGCGAGGTCCGGGTGATGACCACCCACGGCGCCAAGGGCCTGCAGGCGGGCATCGTGTTCCTGGCCGACACCTGCTCGCTGCCGGCCAAGCAACTGGCCGACCGCATCCGCTGGAGCGGCATGGAAACGCGCGAGCCGTTCGTGCTGTGGCCGGCCTTCAAGGACCTGGAGGAAAGCGTCACCACCGCCATCGCCGATGCGGCTCGCGCCGCCACCGAACAGGAATACCGCCGCCTGCTCTACGTCGCCATGACCCGCGCCGAGGACCGGCTTTACGTTTGCGGCTGGCAAGGCGACCGCGACCTGGACGACGGCTGCTGGTACCGGCTGGTGGAGGAAGGGCTGAAGGCGCTTCCGGCCACCGAGAATTTGCCGACGGGAACCGAGGGCGAGGCGATCCTGCGCCTCAGCTCGCCGCAGACGGCGGAACCGAAAGAGGCCGAGGCGGTGCTGCCGCTCGGCGGCGGCGAGACGGCACTGCCCGCCTGGGCGCGCACCCCGCCGACGCCGGAACCGGCACCGACCCAGCCCTTGAGCCCGTCGCGGCCCGACGACGATCCGCCGCGCCGCTCGCCGCTGGAAGCCGACGACGGCCGGCGCTTCGTGCGCGGGCGCTTGATCCACGCGCTGCTGCAAACCCTGCCCGACCTGCCGGACGCCGAACGCGACGCCGCCGCCGAGCGGTTCCTAAACCTGCCGGCGCACGAACTGGCGCCCGGCGAGTCCGATGCGATTCGCCTGGAAACCCTGGCGGTGCTGCGCGATCCGGCGTTCGCCGGGCTGTTCGGGCCGGAAAGCCGCGCCGAGGTGCCGATGGTCGGCATGCTGGCCGGCGCCGGCGCGGGCCCGGTGGTGGTCTCCGGCCAGGTCGACCGGTTGCTGGTGACGGCGGACGAGGTGCTGGTCATCGACTACAAAACCAACCGCCCGCCGCCCACCGACCCGGCCGACGTGCCGATGGTTTATCTGCGTCAGATGGCCACCTACCGGGCGCTTTTGCAGGCAATTTATCCGGGACGCGAGGTGCGCGCGGCGCTCTTGTGGACCGACGGCCCCCGGTTGATGGCCCTGGACCCGGCCAAGCTCGATTCGAGCCTGGATGCCTGCCTTGACGATCAAGGGTAGGGTGCCTAGATTCCGGGGACGGATTTCCCATCTCCCCCAACCCCTCGACACAGGAAAATTTCCATGTCCAAACAGGTCTCCGACGACTCCTTCGAGAGCGATGTCCTCAACGCCGACGGCCCCGTGCTGGTCGATTTCTGGGCCGAATGGTGCGGGCCCTGCAAGCAGATCGCGCCGGCGCTCGACGAGCTCGACCAGTCCATGGGCGACCGGGTCACCGTGGCCAAGGTCAACATCGACGACAACCCCATGACCCCTTCCAAGTACGGCGTGCGCGGCATTCCGACGCTGATCCTGTTCAAGGGCGGCGAAGTGGCGGCCACCAAGGTCGGCGCCATCCCGGCCAGCGCGCTGAAGAGCTGGGTCGAGGAAAACATCTAACCGAACGGCCCTCCGGGGCCGGCGCGAGGCCGGAATGAGCAAGCTCGATATCCATCAGGTTCCCGTTCTGTCGGATAACTACGTCTACCTCGCGCACGAGGCCGAGACCGGCGCGACCGCCATCGTCGACCCCGCCGTGGTCGATCCGGTGCTCGCCGCCGCCGAGGCCAAGGGTTGGAACATCACCCATATCCTCAATACCCACCACCACGGCGATCACACCGGCGGCAACCTCGAAATCAAGCAAAAGACCGGCTGCACCATCGTCGGCCCCAAGGCCGACAGGGACCGAATCCCCGGCATCGACGTGGAAGTCGCCGACGGCGACACCTACATGTTGGGCAACGCCGAAGCCCGTGTGTTCGACGTGCCGGGCCACACCAGCGGCCATTGCGCCTATTGGTTCGCCGGCTCGGATGCGCTGTTCTGCGGCGACACCCTGTTCGCCATGGGTTGCGGCCGGCTGTTCGAGGGGACGCCGGCGCAGATGTGGACCTCGCTTTCCAAGTTCATGGACCTGCCGGACGCCACCAGGATTTTCTGCGCACACGAATACACGCTTTCCAACGGCGAGTTCGCGCTCTCCGTCGAGCCCGGCAACGCCGAGCTGGTGGCGCGCATGGAGGACGTGCGCGAGAAACGCCGGGGCGGTATCCCGACGGTGCCCTCGACGCTGGCCGAGGAAAAAGCCACCAATCCGTTCCTGCGCCCCATGAGCCCGCACCTGCAGGAAACCATCGGGCTCGCGGGCGCCGGCCTGGTCGAGGTGTTCGCGGAAACGCGGGCGCGGAAAGACAGCTTCTAAGCCTTTCCCGCCCCCTTCTTATTCTTGGACGTCATCCGCGGGCCAACGCCTTTACCCCTTGAATTTAGGGAACACTTTCGGATCGACACTGGCCGCGGCGAGAAGGCCGCCCCAGAGCGCGCCTGGAATGCCGGGCGTTACCACGTCCTGGCCCGAAAGAAACAGGCCCGGGATTGGCGTCCTGGCGCGTAGCGCATCGGACATGACGCGCGCCGGCGTCACGTCGAGGCCGTAGAACGCTCCCTTGCGATGTCCGGTGAAGCTCACGGTGGTCAGCGGCGTCGCCAATTCACGGTACACCACGAGCTTGGCGAGGCCGGGGAAATAGCGCGCGAACTGCGCCATCAGCGTTTCCTCGACCTGCCGCTTGAACTCGGCGTAGTCGTCGCCGCGTTCCCCGGCGGGAACGTCCGCCCATTTCGCGATGGTGGACCAGTCGGTCCAGGTGACGACCTGTGCCGTGTGTTTCTGCCGCGGCCCGGGGTCGTGCGTTGGATCCTTGAGCGAGCCGAAGCTTGCGAACATGCCGGGTGGCGTCCCATTCGGAGCCGTCGTCCAAATGGCATCGGTCTCGCCGGACGGATAAATCCAATGGTTCGCCTTCGTGGCGCCGGCGGCCTTGATGTCGCCTTCGAGACCGAGGAACAGGTCGAAATGCGCGATGCTGGAAGGCAGCGCGCGGACTTCCGCCATCCAATCGGGCTGTCCGCAGTCGCCGGGCAGCAGATTGTCGACGGTCTCGCGCACGCCGATATCGGAGATCACCGCGTCCGCCCGGATCTCCGTTCCGTCCTCCGTTAGAACTCCCACCACGGTATCGCCGTCGAACAGCAATCCCTGGACGCGGACTCCGGCCCGGGTTTCGCCGCCGTTCTTGGTGATGGTCGGCAGGATATGCGCGGCAAAGGCGGCGGCGCCGCCGACGGGATACCAGGACCCGCTGTTCAGGTACGACGCCGAGATCAGGGCATGCATCGCGAAGCTCGCCTTGCTCGGTCGGCCGCCGTGATCGCCCCATTGCGCCGCCAGAACGGCGGCAAGCACTGGATCGTCGGTGATATCGTCGATGACTTCCTGGGTCGTCCGGGCGCACCATTTCGCGGTTGCCCGCCGGTTCCACCAATGCAGCATGTCGCCCGCGATCTCCGGCATCGCGCGGGTCGGAAAGATCTTATACATGGCGTCCCGGCCTTCGCGCAGCGCTTCGGTCCAGGCTTCGATCGCCTTGGCTTGGTCGGGGAAGCGGTCCTTCAGGTCCCGTTCCTGGGCCTCAAAGGGACGCGTGAGCGACAGCGGTTCCTCCGATCCGATATGAATGGTGTCGTAGATCGCCCCCAAGGAGACAAGGTCGATGGGTGTGTCGGACAGCCAGTCGAGCATTTCGCGCTCGTGATCGTCCGGGGCCAGGCCGCTCAGGTAGTGGACGCCGACGTCCCATGTGAACCCGTCGCGCGAAAAGCTGTGCGTCAATCCGCCGAGGGTCCGGTGCTGCTCCAGGAGGAGGACCTTGTTCCCGACACGGGACAATGCCGCCGCTGCGGCCATGCCGCCCATGCCCGATCCAATGACGATGACATCCCAACGATCGTTCTTCGGTTCCGTCATGGCACTATTCCTTTTCCCTTCACCGATCGCCGCCGGTCGCCCGCGACGTCGTGAATGGCTTCAAAGCCTTCGAAAAGCTGATCGTCGGCCGGTGAGAACGAGTTTTGCCGCCACATCGCGGCGGGTTTTTCGATAGACTCGGGCAGGGTTCGTTCGTATTCCGGGTGGGGTTGCGACAAATTCGCGTTTTCATAGGCCATATGTCCTCCTGATGCCAACACAGGGAGTCCAAGGCGTCTAAAGGAAGCGCTCGCCAAGCATCGTGTGCCGGGCCGCTCGTCTCGCATCATGGTGCAAGGATACCATTGAAGTGTGCCGCCTGAGTTCGGACATGGCATTGACCTCGCTCAATCAGGCGTCGATCGGTGAAGGGCGTTAGTGCGATGACAGGTGATGCTAGGTCATGGCGGCGGCGCGCAAGGCATCCGGCGTGAACGGCATGCGCCGCAGCCGGAGGCCGGTGGCGCGGTAGATGGCATTGGCGATGGCCGCCGGGGTCGGGCCGCCCAAAGCCTCGCCGGCACCGAGCGACGGTTCGTCCGGGCGGTCGATGACGCCGACGGCGATCGCCGGCACGTTTTCGAATCCGAGGATCGGGTAGCTCTCCCAGTCGCGGCTGGTGATGCCGCCGGCATCGAAGGTGACCCGTTCATGCAGCGCCCAACTGGCGGCCTGCAGGAAGCCGCCCTCCATCTGCGATCTGACGCCGGCCATGTCGATGACCTCGCCGACGTCGGCGGCGATATGCGCACGGCGCAATTCGATCCTGGCGTCGTCGGTGACGGAAAGCTCGACCGCTACCGCCGCATAGGCCTTGGTGGCGGCGTAGCGGGCATAGGCGAGGCCGAGGCCGGTTCCGGGTTCGCCCTCGCCTCCCCAGCCGATCCCCGCCGCCGCCGCTTCCAGCACGGCCCGCGCGCGCGGGTCTGACAGGTGATCGAGGCGGAAGCGGAGCGCGTCCCGGCCGGCGCGTTCGGCCAGTTCGTCCATGAAGCTCTCGATGGCGAAGACGTTGCCGCCCGCGCCCAGGCAGCGGAGCGACGAGGTGCGGAGCGCCAAACCCCGCACCAGGTGCTTGACCAGCCGGGGCCGGCCGACGTCGTACCCGGGGGTGAGGTTGCGGTGGATACCGGTCTCCACGCCCATCATCGGCTGCGGCGTAAAGCCGGGCGGCGAATCGTCGAAGTGCCGGGTGGCGATCAGCTTCGCCGGCCCCGCGCCGCCGGGTCCCGGGCGCGGCCGGGTGATGTGGGTGTCACTGAAGCTCTCATGCGACCAGTCGGTGATGCGGCCGCCCGCGTCCAGCCTGGCAGCCAGGTCCATGGCCATGGCCGAGCCGTAGGGCTCCCAGGCGTGCTCGTCGTCGCGGGTCCATTTCAAGAGCACCGGCCGGCCCTCGAGCGCGCCGGCCACCAGTGCGGCGTCGAAAGCCGCGTCATCGGCGCCGTTGTGGCCGTAGCACCCCGCCCCCGGCGCATGGTTGACGGTGACCGCATCGGCATCGAGCCCGAGCGCCTCGGCCAGGGTCAGGCGCAGCGGATGGATGCCCTGGCTGTGGGTCCAGACCTCCAGGCGGCCGTCCTTGAACAATGCGGCCGACGCCGACGGCGCCATGGATCCGTGCATCAGGTAGGGGCGTTCGTAGCTGGCGGTGAGGGTCGCCTCGCCAAACAAAGGTGGCACCGGTTCGCTCACCGGCGCGCCATCGACCACCGGCAGGCTGACGCGCTCGTTGGTGCGCAGCCGCTCGAACAGGTCGCCGGCATCCAGTTCGCCATCCACCCACTGGGCGGCGCGGGCCAGGCGCTCGGCGCCCCGGATCGCGGCAAATTCGTCATCGGCGGCGACGGCCAGGTAGGAGCCCTGGCGGATCACCGAGACACCATCGGCAAGCAGGCGCTCGACCACGTTGGCGTCGAGGTCCTCGAGCCGGGCGCCGTAACGCGGCGGGCGCACCGGGCGCGCATGGCGCATGTCGGGCCAGGCGAGGTCGTGCACATAGCGAAAGCCGCCGGTGACCATGTCCTCGATGCCGGCGGGTTCCAGGTCGCTGCCGATCAGGCGGCGGTCTGCCGAGGCGATGCGCGGCGCGGCGGCGTCGACGTCGATGCCGAAGGGCGCGCCGGCCATCAGTTCCCAGTAGGAGACGCTGCGGTTGGTGCCCTTGAGCGTCACCAGCCCGGCGGCGACCTCCAGGTCCGCAGCGTCGGCGTCCAGCCGCGCCGCCGCCCGCGCCACCAGGTGCCGCCTGGCCGTCGCCGCCGCGGCACGGAGCGCGCCGCCCGACTGCTGGATGGAATTGCTGCCCGCCGTGACGCCTTCGTCGGGATGCGTGTCGGTCGAGGGCGGCGCCATGCGGACGCGGCCGGGAGCGACGCCGAGCTCTTCGGCGACGATGGCACGGAGCGCCGTCGAGATGCGCTGGCCGATATCGACCTTGCCGGGGCGGACGACGATCTCACCGTTCCGATCGAGCGCCAGCCAGGCATCCAGCGACGGGTTGTTCTCAAGGCTCGGATTGTCAGCCATCGCGGAGCGCCCGCAGTGCCGTGAGGATACGAGCCTGGGTGCCGCAGCGGCAAAGCTGGGTCGCCAGCGCATCGCTGATTTCGTCGTCCGTGGGGCGCGGATTGCCCTCGAACAGCGCCGTCGCGGCGATGACCATGCCAGGCACGCAGTAGCCGCACTGCGCCGCGCCGGCCTCGACGAAGGCACGCTGCACGGCGTTGAGGACGCCATCCCGGGCCAGGCCCTCGACGGTGACGATGTCGCGGCCCTGGAAGTCGGCGGCGGCGGCGTTGCAACTGAGCGCCACCTCGCCGTCGACCAGGACGGCACAGGCGCCGCACTGCTCCAGCCCGCAACCGAGCTTGGCACCGGTGAGGCCCAGGTGGTTGCGCAGCACCAACAGCAGCGGCATCGCCGGATCGGCTTCGATTTCGTGGGAGCGGCCGTTGACGGTGAGGGAAAGGGTGAGAGTCATGCGTTGCATCACCGATATTAGAGCATCAGCGCCGGCGCCTGGCCATGGCCTCGCGCTGGGCGATATAGGCGCCGCTGGCGAAGATCACCGTGCCCCCAATCCAGGTGGCGATCGTCGGCACCTCGCCGAATATCAGATAGGCCAGGACGGAAATCCAGATCAGTTTGGTGAAATCGAACGGCAGGATGGTTGAAAGGTCGGCTTCGCGCAGCGCCTGGGCGACGGTGAAATGCACGCCGGTTCCGACCACCCCCATGACCGCCAGCCACATGAGTTCCGGCGGCGTCGGCCACTGCCAGACGAACAGCGCCGGCACCATCGACACCGGCGCCATCAGCACGGTCATGTAGGCGACGATGGTGATGCTCGATTCGGTGCGGCTCAGGTCCTTCACCACCAGGATCACGCAGGCCCATGAAATCGCCGAGCCCAACGCCAGCACATGGCCTGGCGACACCTCGCCGAAGCCCGGCCGCACGATGATCATGGCGCCGGCGAAACCGATCAGGATCGCCGTCCAGCGCCGCAAGCCGACGACCTCGCGCAGGATCAGCACCGCCAGCAGCGTCGCGAACACCGGCGCGGTGAAATTGAGCGCCACCAGTTCCGCCAGCGGCGTGATGGCGACGGCGGAGAAGAAACACATCATGTTGACGACATTCAGCGAAGCACGGAACAGGTGCATGCCGATACGCCGCGTGCGGAACACCGAGAAGCCGGAGCGCAGCACGAAAGGGCCGATGAACAACAACCCGAACAGCACCCGGAAGAACACCACCATGTAGGGGTGCACGGTTTCCGACACATGCCGGGCGACGATGTTCATGAAGGCCGCCAACAGCGTCGCCGCCAGCATCAACAGGATGCCGCGGGTGGCGCCGGACATGGCCGACGGCCTGATCATGCCGATCGACTCAGGCGGCGTCGAAAAAGCGGTTGGCTTCCTCGAACAGCGCCATGTTGCGTTCAACGTTGTAGGCCTCTTCCGCGAGGTTCTCCGGGTTCCACTCGCTGCGCGGCTCTTCGAAGAAGTTGCCGCCATAGACGTGCAACGCGCCGGTGCAGCGGTCGAGCGGATTGGTCACCGAATGCACCACGTCGCGGCCGAGCGGCGCGACATCGCCCTCGCCCAGCGACTTGGCGCCGGCCGCCTCGACCAGGCCGCCCTCGGCACCCTTCACCTTGCGCCAGAAGATGTTGTCCTCGCGGCCCGTGTAGAGGCCGATGACCGCCCACATGTTATGGTTATGGGGCTTCAGCGTCATGCGCGGTGCCCAGGAAAGATTGATGATCGTCAGGTCGTCGGCCACGTGCAGCCGCTGGACACTGCCGCGCGTCGGCTCGCCCAAAGCCTTCATCAGCGCCGGCCGGTCGGAGACGGCGGCCTCCACCAGTTCCTTGACCGCCGTGTGGCTGTCGGTCGCCTGGACCGCTTTCTTGCAATCGTCGATGAAGCGTTCGAGATCGAACATGGCGCTTCCTTTCCCCACCCGTATCGAATGGGAAAAGCATATCCTTCCACCCCTGGAAGCGCAAACCGCCCAGGTTGCCCGCTTTCGCGCATGCGCTATGATCCTCGGCCAGGGAAACAGGGAGGCAGCAACCATGTCTGAGACCGCCGCCAAGGTCTGGCTCGACTACGACCAGGACGCGCTCAACCGCCAGTACGACCAGCGCGTGCTGGTACCCAACGCCGACGACTACAAGGCACGCGAGGCCGAGATGAGCGCCCAAGTCCGCCAGCGCCTGGACTGCCGCCTCGACGTTCCCTACGGACCGTCACCGGACGAGGTGCTGGACATCTTCCCCGCCGCCGAACCGGGCGCGCCCTTCGTGATCTACATACACGGCGGTGCCTGGACGCGCTGGCACAAGGACGACAACAGCTACCAGGCGCCGGCTTTCGTCGAGCGCGGCATCACCTTTCTCTCGGTCAACTTCTCCCTGGTGCCCGGCGTGTCGCTGGACGAGTTGGTGCGCCAATGCCGCGCCGCCGTTGCCTGGGGCTGGAACAACGCCGGAAACTTCGACGCCGACCCGGACCGCATGTTTGTCGCCGGGCATTCGTCGGGGGCGCATGTGGTCGGGCTGCTCACCGTCACCGACTGGGCCGGGGATTGGGGCCTGCCCGCCGACGCCATCAAGGGCGCCGTCGCGGTGAGCGGCATGTACGACCTGGCACCGGTGCGGCTGTCGTCGCGCAACGGCTACCTGCACCTGGACGAGGCGGCCGAGGCGCGGTTGAGCGCCATGCGCCAAATCCCCGAACGCATGCCGCCGATGGTCGTCGCCTACGGCGGAAAGGAACAGATCGAGTTCCGCCGCCATTCCAAGGATTGGGCCGCCGAGCTCCGGCGGCTCGGCCACGCCGTCACCGAAATCGACGTGCCGGGCCTCAACCATTTCGACATGGCGGAATTGCTGGCAGATACCGACAGCGACGTGATGAAGGCGGCCTATGCGATGATCGGCGCCTAGTCGGCCCGCCGGAGCGTGATCAGGGTGATTTCCGACGGTGCGAAAAAACGCTTCGGCGGCCCCCAGTAGCCGGTGCCGCGCGAGGTGTAGACCCAGAGATTCCCGTGCCGGTGCAGGCCCGCCGTATAGGGCTGCTGCATGCGGACGAAATGGTTCCAGGGCCAGAACTGGCCGCCGTGGGTATGGCCGGATAGCTGCAGGTCGGCGCCGACCTCGTCCACCGCTGGGGCGGAACGCGGCTGGTGCGCCAACATCACCCTCGGCGCCCCGGCGGGGGCGCCCGAAAGCGCCTTTGCCGGATCGCTGGCGGCATCGGCATCGAAGCCGCCGGCACTGAAATCGTTGATGCCGGCAATGACCAGCTTGGTGCCGGCATGATCGATCACCGCGTGGGCGTTCTCCAGCGTTCGGATCCCGAGCCCGCGAAAATGCGCCAGCCAGGCCGGCGCGCCGGAATAGTATTCGTGATTACCGGTGACGAGAAAAGTCCCGTGCCGGGACTTGAGGTCGCCCAGGGGCGCCACGTCGCCGGCCAGCCGGTCGACCCGCCCGTCGATGACGTCGCCGGTGATGGCGACGGCGTCCGCGTCCAGCCCATTGACGCGCTCGACGATGGCGCGCACGTAGTCAGACTTGATGGTGGAGCCGACGTGGATATCGGTGATCTGGGCGATGGTGAAGCCTTCCAGCGCCGGCGGCAGGTTGACCAGCGGCACGGAGACGCGCACCACCTCCGCCACGCGGCGCGCATTGACGAAACCGACCGCCGTTACCAGCAGCGAGACGGCCAGCACCGCGAGCGCGCTTTCCTCGTCATAACCCCGGAACACCGGCAGCCAGGTCAAGATGTCGCGCAGCAGCATCGCCACCAGAAGCGACGAGAACCAGCCCATGGCCAGCGACCCCGCCCAGACCAGCGCGTCGATCAGCGCCGGACGGTTCACGAAGACCCGCGCCATTGTGCCGTAAGGAATGATCAGCGCCGAAACCGCCAGCCACAGGGCGCCGGCGATCTTGAACGCATCCGGTCCGGGCAGGTCCAAGAGCAGGCTCCAGCCGACGTAAACATGGGCGGGCGTCAGGATTTGCAGCACCCGGAGCGCGAACCGCCGGGTTCGGCGGCGCCGCTCCGGCGGAATGGCATACGCGTCGGTGTCGGCGGAATGGTCGGTCATGGACGCGGGGTCAATCGGGGTCGGCTCCGATGCGGATCACCTGTTTGCCGAAATTCTCTCCCGCCAACAGGCCGAGAAAGGCTTCGGTGGCGTTCTCGAGCCCGTCGGTGATATCGATCTTGTACTTGATGCGGCCATCACGGAGCCAGCCGGCCACCTCCTCTTCGAACTCGCCCATGCGCTGCCAATGGTCGGTGACGATGAAGCCCCGCATGGTGATGCGCTTCCTGTGCAGGTGCTCCAAGTTCCTGACGCCGTAGCGCGCATCGCCCTTCAGGTTGTACTGGCTGATGGCGCCGCACTGGATGAACCGCGCATAGTCGTTGGCGTGCTCGAGCGCCGCTTCCAACATGGCGCCGCCGACGTTCTCGAAATTCACGTCGATACCCTCCGGCGCGACGCGCTGCATGGCGGCCAGATAATCGTGCTCCTCGCGGTGATTGAAGACGGCATCGAAACCGAGTTCCTCGGTAACGTAGGCGATCTTGGCATCGGTGCCGGCGCAGCCCGTCACCCGGCAGCCGGCGATCTTGCCCATCTGCCCGGCCAACTGCCCGACGGCGCCCGATGCGGCGGAGACGAACAGGGTCTCGCCTTCCTTGGGCTTGCCGATCTCGCGGATGCCGACCCAGGCGGTGAGACCCGGCATCCCCAACAGCCCCAGGAAATAAGGCAGTGGCGCCAATGCCTCGTCGACGCGCGCCAGGCCCTTGCCGCCCCTGACGACGCTGATGTCGGCCCAATCCATCATGCCAACCACGACATCGCCGGCCTGGAACTTGGGATTTCGGCTCTCCGTCACCTGGCCGACGCAGCGCGCGATCATCGGTTCGCCCAGTTGGAAATTGGCGGCGTAGGATTTCTCCGCGTCGAGGCGGCCGCGCATGTAGGGATCGACCGACATGTAAATGGCGCGGGCCTGGATGTCGCCCTCAGCCAACGCCGGCAACTCGGCCTCGCGCATGGCGAAGTTCTCGGGGCCGGCGGGACCGGCGGGGCGGCTTTTCAACAGCACCTGACGGGTCGTGGTCATGGATGTCTCCTGCTCCCTACTGATTGTCGGCGAGGATGGTACCGGCCAAATAGAGCGATCCGCAAATCAAGACGCGGGCCGGGCCGGGATGGCTCGCGACGATGTGGCGGATTGCATCCGCGACCGAGGCTTCGGCTCGGCCGCCGGCAATGTGCGCCAGGTCGGCGGCGCTGAAGCTGTTGGCCTCGCCGGGGATGGCGACGGCGGCAATGCTCTCCGCTCGGTCTTTCAAGGGGGCCAGAAAATCGCCCGCCGCCTTCGAATTCATCATGCCGGTGACCAGGTGCAGGGGCATGCCGCGCCAGGCACTGGCGGCGTGGATGGCGAGGATCTGGCCGGCGGCCGGATTGTGGCCGCCGTCGAGCCAGAGCTCCCAGTCGCCGGGAAGCAAATCGAACAGGGGGCCCTGCGTCAGCCGTTGCAGCCGGGCCGGCCAGGCGGCGCCCAGGATGCCGTCGGCGATGGCGGCGGGCTTCGGCGACAACTCGCCCAGGCGCATCAGCGCCGCGATGGCGAGGCCGGCGTTCTCCACTTGGTGCGGACCGGCAAGCGATGGCGCCGGGAACAGCTTGCGCCCGCGCGCGTCGTCGAACACCAGGTTGGTCCCGTGCTGGGCGATATGCCAATCGCGACCCTGCTCGATCAGCGGCGCGCGGATTTCGGCCGCGCGGCCGGCGATGGCTTCGCGGGCCTCGGCCGGTTGGCGCGCCAGGACACACGGAACGCCCGGCTTCAATATCCCCGCCTTCTCCGCCGCCACCTGGCCCAGGGTATCGCCCAGGAACTGCTGGTGGTCGAGCGAGACCGGCGTAATGACCGTCAGGCGCGGCTTGTCGATCAGGTTGGTGGCGTCGAGCCTGCCGCCGAGGCCGGTCTCCAACAGGACGATATCGGCCGGGGTTCGCTGAAAGGCGAGAAACGCCGCCGCTGTGGTGATCTCGAAGAAGGTGATCGGCTCGCCCCGGTTGGCCTCCTCGCATTCCTCCAGCAGCGCCGTCAGCTCAGCTTCGGAAATCAGTTCACCGGCGACGCGGATACGCTCATGGAAGCGTACCAGATGCGGCGAGGTATAGACGTGCACCCGTTTGCCGGCCGCTTCCAGCCCGGCGCGCATCACCGCCAGCGTCGAGCCCTTGCCGTTGGTGCCGGCCACGTGCACCACCGGCGGCAACTGGCGCTCCGGATTTCCGAGCCGCGCCATCAGGGTCTCGACGCGGCCCAAGGAAAGGTCGATCAGCTTCGGATGCAACTGCATCAGCCGCGCCAAAACGGCGTCGCTCTGCCGCGTACTTTCGGATGGGTTCACAGTTTTTTCGGATCGGGCTCGTGGTCGATGACCGGCGGTTCATTGCCGCCGGCATCGTCCTCGGCCTTGGGCGCCGGCTTCGGCGCGGCAATGTCGGGCGGCGGCGGCAATTCCACCGGCCCCTCGACGATCTCGGCCTCGACCAACTGCGGGCGTTCTTCGACCGATTGGACGGGTAACGGGCCGTCGGGCTCATCGACGATCTTGTTCATCAACAGATCGATTACCCGGATCAGGGTATCGCGCAATGCCGTTCGCTCGACCACCATGTCGACCATGCCGTGCTCGAGCAGGTACTCGGCGCGCTGGAAGCCTTCGGGCAGGGTTTCGCGGATGGTTTGTTCGATGACCCGCTGGCCGGCGAAGCCGATGACCGAGCCGGGTTCGGCGATGGCGATGTCGCCGAGCATGGCAAACGATGCGGTAACACCGCCGGTGGTCGGATCGGTGAGCACCACGATATAGGGCAGCCCCGCCTGCTTGACCTCATCGACGGCAATGGTCGTGCGTGCCATCTGCATCAGGGAATGAATGCCCTCTTGCATGCGCGCGCCGCCGGACGACGGAACCACCACCAGCGGCGCATGACGGCTGACCGCCGTGCGCGCCGCCGTCAGCAGCCCCTCGCCCACGGCGAGCCCCATGGAGCCGCCCATGAAAGCGAAGTCGAGGACCGCAACGACGACGCGATTGCCGCCCATGGTGCCGAAGGCGACCTTGAGGGCATCGTGGGCTCCGGTCTTGGAACGCGCCTCCTTGATGCGGTCGGAATAACGCTTCAGGTCCTTGAACTTCAATGGGTCGGTGACGACGTCCGGCAGCTCGATGGTCTCATAGCCGTCCTCATCGAACAGCAGGTCGAGCCTGGCCGCCGCGCCCAGGCGCATGTGGTGGCCGCAGTGCTGACAGACCCGCAGGTTCTTTTCCAGGTCGCGATGGAAGATCATCTGGCCGCAGGCGGCGCACTTGTGCCAGAGGTTCTCGGGCACCTCCTTCTGGCCGCCGACGAGTTCGCGAAGTTTCGGACGGACGAAGTTCTTCAGCCAGTTCATGCGCCTATCCTAGCCTAGTTCCGCGCGCCGCGCACGCCTTCGGCCAATTCCGCCACTAGCGTCAGGACCTTCTCGGCCGCATTGCCGCTCTCGGCGCCGGCGGCGACCGCCTCGACCAGCGCGGTGCCGACCACGGCGGCATCGGCGATGCGGGCGATTTCCGCCGCCTGTTCCGGCGTGCGGATGCCGAACCCGACGGCCACCGGCAGATTGGTATGGCGCTTGATGCGCGCCACGTGGCCGGCGACGTCGGTGGCGGCGGCCGACTTGGTGCCGGTGATGCCGGTGATGGAAACGAAATAGACGAAGCCGGACGCGTGCTCGACGACCCGCGGCAGACGCACGTCGTCGGTGGTCGGCGCCGTCAGGTAGATGAAGTTGAGCCCGGCCTCGAGGACCGGCAGGCAGAACTCGCCCTCCTCCTCCGGCGGCAGGTCGACGACGATGAAGCCGTCGACGCCGGCCTCCTTGGCATCGGTGAGGAACCTGTCGACACCGTAGATATAGATCGGGTTGTAGTAGCCCATCAGGATGACCGGTGTGTCGTCGTCCTGGGTGCGCAGCGCACGGACCGAATCCAATACCTTGGCCAGCGTCATGCCGCCCTTGATGGCGCGCAACGACGACGCCTGAATCGCCGGGCCGTCGGCCATGGGATCGGAGAACGGCACGCCGATCTCGATCAGGTCGGCGCCGGCGGCGGGCAGTCCCTTGAGGATTTCAGTGGCCGTCTCGGCGTCCGGGTCGCCAGCGGTGAGAAAGGTCACCAGGCCGGC
>Ga0070729_10003517_pt1 | contig 18075 bp, 14 predicted proteins | sample tdDd472_FD_66725 | JGI IMG/M metagenome (GOLD analysis project Ga0070729, IMG submission 66725) | Marine sediment microbial communities from the Atlantic coast under amendment with organic carbon and nitrate - tdDd47.2 | ecosystem: Environmental > Aquatic > Marine > Coastal > Sediment | place... | reverse complement strand
TGTTGTTCGGTCTGATGGTCAAGGTTCGCCTGAAGCCGTTTGAAGCGGGGCTCGCGACACTGTCAGCCTCAGGCCCGACCGAACAAACTGATGCGGCGATGGCAAGGGCTGTGGCGAGCGCCCGCCCCTATGTATTCGGTATCTGGATTGCTTTGGCGATGGCTGCGTGGCTTGGTGTAGCGCAGCCGGGGTAGCTTTGGCTAGAAAAACCACTCCACGCCGATCGCCGGGCCCCGGTAGTCGTATTGAAGTTCGCCAACGGCTGAGCGCTTGCGGTAATCAATGTCGACGTCAAACAACTCGTAGCTGGCCCTCAAGCCGAAGTTCTCGAAGGCCTTCCAGCGGATGCCCGCTGAGCCGCGAATTATTGATCCGTCAAAGTCCTCGTTATCAGCGAGTTCGAGGCCCACGGCAAACCATCCCGCCGTCAAATCGAGCATCCATTTATCGGTGAAGGCGTAGTTGAAGCCAAGATTCAGTGTGGGTAGTGGTGCGATAAGTTCCACCCTTTCTTCGATGGGCTCCCCCGGAGTAATATCGCCTGGGTTATCGCTATCAGCCGTGCCACGTATGCCGAACTTAAGCTCTTCTAACGAGAGGCCAAGCCCCGCGTACAGCTCTTTGCGTTCGTCCATAAGAAACGAATACGAATAGCTGAAATCCAGTACTTGAATATCGAAAAATGACTCGATCGGCAGATTCGGATCTAATTGTTCATCTCCGATAATTATCGTGCCGCCACCGGACTCAAATGAAGAACGGTCGAGTTCGAAATAGCTGACGCCTATTGTGTGCCGCTTGGCAACCCGCCAACGAAGGTCACCAAATAAAGTAGCTTTGCGCTTATCGAGCTTGAGATCATCTTCAAAGCTGATGACGGCTCCGATGATGCCGTCTTCATCAGCAACAGCAACTTTGGTGTTCAGCGTCGGGTAAAACCCGCCCACCGAAACCACCAGGCGCTCGCCTGTAGGCCAACTGCGCCAATCCGTTGGCTCATCGCCGGCAACCGTTAGTGCAGGCAGCATTGCCAGCAGGAAGGACACTGCAGAAATTGATAAAAATGGTGATCGCACACCTACACTCCCTGATTCGGCATGAAATGATGTTGGGCGTCAGATGGCGAGCACCGACGCCTGCTTATCGTGCGTTGAATTGGCTCGCAGCGCAACCGTTGCAAGCGGGCTAGTCGCCGGCCTCAGAGATTGCCGGTGGCTTTCAGGCGCTCAAGAATTGCCGGGTCAACCTTGTAAGGTTCCCAGTCTTTTGGTGGTGTGTAAGTGCCCCACTCGATCATCTTGTTTACCTGATGCTTAACGAGCTCCTTCTGGCCGGCTTCGTCGAGCGGTGAATCGTTCATGCACAGGTTCTTCGGGTAGATACCGCCTCTGGCCATCATCGCGTCGTAAATTACTTTGTACTCTTCGACACGAATATCCTTAACCAGATTCTGCCACTGACCGCGCACACGGAAATCACGTAGCTGCTCGATATCGATGATGCCACTGACCCAGGACTCACCCGAGCCGAGGTATTGTGAAATCACGTTACCGCGGTAGTCGAGAATCTGGCTCTTACCTGTAGCAATGATATGGTCAGGTGCGCCGGGCAGCGATATTGCGCCGATATTGGGAGCCACGACATAGCAGGTGTTGAAGATAGCGTGCGACTTATTCTGCATCTCCGACATGTTGTTGCCCATCCAGGGCTCCGGATACTGCGTCCGCCAGATGACTTCGGCACCGTTCATCGCCAAACCACGCGCTGCTTCCGGGAATGAGCCCTCGGCACAAATCAGCGTACCGATGTTGCCGATTTCGGTTTTCGCTACCGGCCAGATGGCTTCAGACAGCTTGATCGGGTCATCGCCGTACAGCTTGATGTAGTGATCCCAGATATCAGTGGCCGCTACATTCGGCTCGTACTGATAAAACGAGGTCTTGTAGTGCTTGTGAATCAGTTCGCCCTCGGGAGACACGATGAAGGCGATATTGAACACCTTGTTTTCCATGAACTCGGGGTCTTTAGCCACCATTGAACCGACCAGGTAGGTATTGGTCTGGCGCGCGATATCGCCCAGAGCCCGCATCTCCGGCCCGTCTATCTCCGGAACAACCTCGTTGTAGATGCGCAGATGCTCATCGCCGCCACCGAGTGCCCAGCCCCCGATACCGCCTTCCGAAACAGCCACAAGGCGCACCGGCAGGTCGAGGCTGCAGTTCCAAACGGCAAAACCGATGGTGGTTGCCAGCCGCTCGATGTCTTTCATGTAGTCGTCACGGGTGACGGCCATACGGGACTGATTTTGAATACCGACTGCGGAGTAACGAAGATCCATAGCGAGAAACCTGTGTGGGTAAAGATTCAGCGAAGATATTAACCCTCCGCCCGAACTAACGCGACCAAGCCGAAGCCCTTAGACCACAGTGCCTACAGACCTATTCCAACCTGCGGACAGGCTGCGACCGGCGATTGGACCCGCTACGCCTAGGCCTAAGGATTGCGCTAGTATCAACCACTATTGATCTAGTATCGATGTGCGCTTTAATTGGCGCACAAAACACGGGTGCGGTAACGAAACAACAATGGCCGGAAAGTCTTTGCTCCGGCCGATGCAGCGATGCCTCTTCCGTTAAACACACTGTATAAACCAACCTTGAACTTGTAAGGGGAGCCTCCATGGCAGAATCACAAGACCAAAACTACGCTGGCGTCTGGGACGGCGGACTCGGATTTGGTAACAAGACAGCTTTAATCGTTATCGATTTACTGCAGGGTTACACAACCGAAGGTGCCCCGCTTTACGCACCGGGTGTCGTGTCAGCAGTATCCGAAATGCACGAGTTGCTCGCCGCCGCCCGCGCGACCGACATGATGATCATTCACACCCAGGTACGTTACAACGAACATACCTTTGCCGATGGCGGCTTGTGGATGAAGAAAGCGCCGGTTCTGAAATGTCTGGTCGAAACCGACCCGCTCGCCCAGTTCTGCGAAGGCATGGAGCCGCAGCCCGAAGAGCTGCTGATTACGAAAAACTATGCCAGCGCATTCTTCGGCACCTCGCTCAGCTCTACATTGACCGCCGCCGGCGTTGACACGCTACTGATCACCGGTTGCACGACCTCAGGCTGTATTCGCGCAACCGCGGTGGATGCCCTGCAGTATGGCTTCCGCCCGATCTGTGTGCGCGAATGTTGCGGCGACCGTCACGACGGTCCGCATGAAGCAAATCTATTCGACATCAACGCCAAGTACGGCGATGTCATCGGCAAAGCGGACGCGATGGAATACGTCGCATCCTTAAGTTAAGGCACAGGAGACAACCACATGGCTTTCTTTACCCCGATCAAAGGCCGCAAGGTGAAAGTTGCAAAATCACCGCGCCGCTCACTGACCCAGAGTAAGCATTACAACTACGAGCCGATCATTGATCGCAAACCTTTCAAGCTGCCGAACAACGCACGCGTAGCGGTTATGCCGTACATCAACATCGAGCATTTCCCTGCCGACATTCCCGGCACACCGCTGGTTCCCGGCACTGCCGGCTTTACGCCCGATCCGCTGAACTACGGTTGGCGTGACTACGGTAACCGCGTCGGCCTGTGGCGCATGATGGACCTGATGGACAGCCTTGGTATGCGCGGAACGGTTTGCCTGAACGGTGAAATCATCCGTGAATACCCCCGGATCATCGAGGAAGGCGAAGCGCGTGACTGGGCCTGGATCGGCCACGGCATCAACAACGCTCCGGCCAACTTCATCGGTAACGTTCGCAACCCGGACGGCACACTGAATGAACTCGACGAAGACCGCGAGCGCGAGATTCTCGAGTCCACGCTGGACAGCATGAAGAAAACTCTTGGCCGCAAGACCAAGGGCTGGCTCTCACCGTTCCTGACGCACACCGACAACACCCCTCGCCTGCTCGAGGAATACGGTGTTGAATACCTGTGTGACTACACGGCTGATGATCATCCGTTCAAGTTCAACACACCGAAGAAAAATCTTATTTCGGTGCCTTACACAGTCGACCTGAACGATATTCCTGCATTCCTGAACCTCGGCGTATCTTCGGAAGCTTTCGGTGACATGATCATTGATCAGTTCGACGTGCTGTATGAAGAAGGTGCAACCAATGCGCGGTGTATGCCGATTTGTCTGCATACCTTCCACGTTGGTCAACCGAACAAATTCAAGCATCTGAAGCGCGCATTTGAATACATGGCGAAGCATGATGATGTGTGGCTGACTACCGGTGATGAAATGAACGCCTGGTATCGCAAGAACTACATGAAGAAATAAGACTTCTTCGCTATAGCAGAAAGAATAAGCGGTCCTCTATTGAGGGCCGCTTTTCTTTTGCTCGTTGGTAGAGCAAACATGGCCCTGTTTGCGCGCCGGTTTTGTCTGCCTCGGCGCACCGGGGAGCACGGCTCCACTGTTGCTATCCACGCGGCGGGCGGTGACGGTCAGATATGTGTAAATACATATAAATTTGCTAAAGTCAGAGCATCTCAACACTGAGGCACCCGCCATGGCCTGGATTAAAAAGAACCTGAAAGACGAAAAAGACGGTATCGACTCTCCCGTTCCGACCCAGATTGTCTCGAACGAAGAGTTCACACCGATGCCGCAGACTGAAGATCAGGCAAAGGTCGAGGAACGCATCGGTGCTCTGGCCGACACCTACTCGAGCAAGCTCGGCGTTAACCGTCGTGACTTCATGCGCAGCTCGGGCGGCATGGCAGCGGCTTTCCTGGCGATGAACGAAGTATTCGGCAACGTGTTTAAAGTGGCGGAAGCCGAAGTTGTTGACGACCAGGCGTATGCAGAAATGTGGCCGAAGAAGGAGTTCATCTTCGACGCCCAGACCCATCACGTTAAAGACAGCATCACCGGCCCGATGATGTTCCGCAAGATGACCGGCAAGGCCGGCTTGAACCCGACACTTAACGGCATTACCGAAAGTAAGGACACGCTGCACCGGGCGAACTTCGTGAAGGAAATCTTCTTCGACAGCGATACCGTCATGGCTGTCATGACCGGCGCTGTAATTGGCCCGCCGAAGGCGCATGCACTGCCGGCCGACGAGATCGTTAAAACCCGCAACCTGGTCAATGCTGCAGCAGGCTCTACCCGTATGCTGGGGCACGGTCTTGCGAATCCGGTGGCCGACAACTGGCAAGAAGATTTCGACTGGCAGGTGAATGAGCTCAAGGTTGATGGCTGGAAGGCCTACACCGGCAACCCTACCGGCACCTGGCGGCTGGACGACGAGAAAGTAGCCTACCCGTTCTTTGAGAAATGCATGGACGCCGGCCTGACTAACTTCAGTGTCCATAAAGGCCTGCCGTTACCGGGCCGCTTCGAGCCGTTCTTTATGCCTGACGATATCCTGCAGGCTGCCAAAGACTTTCCCGAGATGAACTTCATCATCTACCACTCCGGCATGCGCGACATGTTGACCATGCCGCACGACGAAAACGGCGGGGTTACATCGGACGGCTATATCCCCTGGGCTACAGACCTGGTGCGTATGCGTGAGGAAAACCCGTGGATGACCAATGTGTACCCGGAACTGGGTGCGGTGTTCGGCCATTCGGTTATTACCCACCCTGAAATCACCGGGCACCTGCTGGGCCAGCTGATCCGGGCCTTCGGCGCCGACCACGTTATCTGGGGCACCGACTGCATCTGGTGGGGTTCGCCCGACTGGCTGATCGAAGCATTCCGCCGCTTTAACATTCCCGAAGCGCAGCAGGAGAAGTTCGGCTATGCATCAATCTCTGCTGCCGACAAAGAACTGATCTTCGGCAAGAACCTGGCCGGCTTGTTCAACGTCGATATCGAAGCTCAACGCAAAGCTATTCCGGGCGACGCCCTAAGCAGCATGAAGACGGCCTACCTCGACAGCGGTGCCGAGCCGAGCAACACAGCCTACGGCTGGGTAGCGGTCTAGACACTATGCGATTGCTACCTGCTCTAACGCTGCTGCTTGCAGCGACCATTGCGCAAGGCGAAGAGGCCAAGGTCTCTGCACTGGAGTCCAACAATTGCCTGCCGCCGGCCGGTGAGAACCTGCGTGGCGACCCTGTAAATGGCAAGGTTTTGCACAAAGAACACTGTGCCGCCTGCCACGGCCCTGACGGCAAAGCCGAAGTCGTGGTCATGCATATGGATGAAGCACCGCATGATCAAAGTGATGCTGAGTATATGGCAACGTTGAACGACGCCTTCCTGTATCTGGCTATCTGTAAAGGTGGTGAAGGCATTGGCAAATCGTATGTCATGTCGCCCTGGGGAGATTACTTCTCCCACAAAGAGATCACCGACATGATTGCCTGGATACGAACCTTTCCCCAATCCTGAAGCGCAGTGCCCTGAAGCGAAGCTCCGGTGCTAACTGGAAATAAAAAAGGCCCCGTCAGGGGCCTTTTTTACTATCGGCTTATTTAACCCGCTAACCGTGCAGCGACGGTCCGTCGTAGCGTGCGAAATCACAGGTGAAATCACCGAACACAGCATTCGGTTCGAAGGCCAGCGGGCGATAGGTGACGTGCCCGTAGCCGCCAACCAGCGACGTCGGCTTAATCAACCCTGCTGTAGACACGACCGCACCGAAGTTCTGCCTGTCACGGAACATCATCGGATCCCAGCCGTGGTACATAAAGGTCATACCGGGCTGCATCGCCGAACTGATGTGGGCCATGGCGACAAACTCACCCAGTGCATTGAATACCCGCACCAGATCCCCGTCGGCGACGCCGCGTTCATTAGCATCTTCCGGATTGATGTACACGTCCGGTTCGCCACGCTGCAGACTCAGTAGCAGCGAATCGTCACGCCACGTAGAGTGAATACCATGACGCGCATGCCCCTGCAGCATTCGCAGCGGGTAGCCGTCATTCTTCATCGGTGCCTTGTAGGTAGGCACTGCTTCGCCCTCCTCGAGGAACCAGTCGTGATCCATGTAGTATTGCTGACGGCCCGTGAGTGTCGGGTACGGCACTTTGTCGCGCACCGCTTGCAATAGCGTCGAACCGTACGGTGAATCGACGTCGTACACGACGGTATCGGTACCCGGGTTCCGCATAATGCCGCGGCTGGCCATCTCTTCGAACGAAACTTGCGGCAATCCGTGATTGTTGTCGATCAGGAACTGAATGACATCGCGGTTCGATTTCACCTTGCCGCCCATCGTGAACTGGTCGTGGTACTGCGTCATGTCACGCGCAACCGGCATGCCCATGAAGTTGTCCTGCACCGATGCAATGCCCCGCTCTTTTGCCCTGCGGCTGATCGCTTCGGCCAACGCATTGTAGACACCGAAGTCATCCATCGACTCACCCAGCGGCTCAACGGCTTTGTCGAGCACCTGCACGTAAGGCGTGCGCGGCTCCAGCATAAAATCTTCGCGCTCATAGTGGTGAGCAACCGGCAGCACAAAATCGGCATACATTGCCGTGATGCCCATGTCAGGCGTACACACGACGATGGTTTCCAGTTTCTCGAATGCTTCCGAGCGCCAGCGCTTACCCGACGCCCGCCAGTTGGCGGCGTTACTGCCTGAGTAGATGCCCATCTTCCAGTTAACTTCGCTGTAGTCCGGGAACCAGCGGTTATCAATCGACTTCTGGAAGTATTTATCAATATGCTCGGCAACGTCGTTACCGTACATCTGTGCGTTGAGCTTCTTCATATCGCCGTGGGTGTAATCCCAACGAGCCATTGTGGCAATACGCAATGTCGGCGGCAGATTGGCAAACATGAAGGCGAACTGGTCTGCCTCGTGTGGCATGTTCCAGATCTGCAGACCGGTGCCGGCACGACCGAGGTTTCCGGTAATTGAGCACAGCAACATAAAGGCGCGTTGAATCAAATCACCGTGCAACCACTTACAAATGCGATAGCCCGAGAAAATCATGGCGTTGTCGGCTTTGGCAAACTTTTCGGCCAACTGCTCAACAACATCCGGGTTGACCCCGGTTACGCGCCGCACATAGTCCGGTGTGAAGCGCTGGGCTTCTTCGCGAACCTTACGGAATACCGTCGTTACAGCGATTGGCCCTTCGGCACCCTCGACAATCCATTCGCCATCGACACCCGGGCGGATACCTTCAAGCTTCAGGCTGCCTTCGGTAAGTACCGGAACCATTGAACCCGGCGGCGGTTTCGGTGCGCCGGTGGCCGGTGCCGGAACAGCTTTGTGCTGACTCTTGTCCCACACGTAGAAAAGATTGTCACGGGCATCTTCCGTGCCCAGCATGTCGGATTCACGCAGATACTTGCCGTTGTCCTGACGCACCAGGAAAGGCAAGTCCGTCTGCTCGGAGATATAGCTGTAGTCGAGCAGCTTCTCTTTGATGATATGGCGCACCATCGCCATTGCCAGCGCCGCATCAGTACCCGGTTTCGGGTTGATCCATTTGCTGGCATGCATTGAGGTGGCCGTAAACTCGGGCGAGATCGCCACTACCTCGGTGCCGTTGTAGCGCGCTTCCCAGAAGAAGTGGGCGTCGGGGATACGGGTTACCGCGGGGTTGCAGTACCAGACGAAGCAAACGTCCGACTTGTACACAGAAGCCATCGTATCGGCGAGCAACGGCACACCGGTGGTCATATAGACGCCAATCGGCAGATCGCCTACGCCGGCAAATGCTTCCGGTACCTCGGTGCCTGCAATCGTCGCAAAGCGGCCCAGAGCGGCAAATGAGGCACGCTTCAGCACCATCTGGGTGCCTAGCTGGGTGCTCACCGAGCGCGGCCCGTACTTCACGTTGTAATCAATAAACTTGTCGGCGATAGCGTTCAGCGCATCATCCCAACTAACGCGCTCCCAACTGCCCTCACCACGCCCGCCTACCCGTTTCATCGGGTACAGCACACGTTGTTTGCCGTACATGTACTTGGCGTGTCGCAGTCCCTTCTGGCAGCCGCGCGGCCCGTAATCAGGAACGTCAGCTTCCGACTGGCCGTACTCGCCCTGCTGCTCTTCACGCCAGACGATGCCGTTACGTACGTAAACGTTGAACGCGCAGTTGCCGGTGCAGTTGGTGCCGTGGGTGCCGCGGGCGACTTTGTCCCACGTCCACTTATTACGCATCAGGTCTTCCCAACGCCGGTAAGGGCCCTCACCGGCTGCCGATACCGAGCCGTACCTCAGTCCTAAAGCGATGGCGCCTGCGCCACCCAAGAAGTGTCTGCGGTTCGTTGTCATACCGTCCATCAGTAGTCTTCCCTAAACACCTGACCAGCTTTGGTCTTTACTAATTCATCAGCTTCCGGTCCGCCATGCATACCGGGCAATACAAACTCTATGTCAGAAGCCTGACCCAATGCCAGCTCAACCAGCGGCATACGCTCATTGCCGGCGATAAACTTCCCGGCAACGAAAAATCCGGGCGTCGCAAAGCCACCCCGCTCGACGTATTCAGCCGCATTGCGTTGCAATGCTTCAGCGACAGCGGGCTTCAGCAGCCACTCGCGGAACCCGCCCTCGTCCAGCCCCGCCGCTACAGCGGTAGCTACCAGCCAGTCTTCGTCACTAATATCCGCTCCATCGGCCCAGTACGCCTCGAATACGGCGAGCATGTAGGGCTTCTCAAGCCCGTGCTCAAGGGCCAGAAAAGCACCTTTAAGCGCAGCAGTTGAATCACCGGCATCACCGCCAGAACGATTAATCTTAATACCGCAGTAACTGGCCCAGTCCTGTAAATCCTGTTGTTGATACGCGGCTTGCCGCGCCGACAAAGGGCCGTTGGGTTCCTGCAGGAGAGCTTCTATTCCTGCGCCTTGCACCGGCCGCCACTCAAGCGTCGACCCGGTTCGCATCGCGGCTTCGCGGGCACGGTTAAACGCCAGATAACTCCACGGGCATGCAAAATCGAAAAAACCTTCGACTAACGGTGTCGTCACGTCAGCTTCCTCAGCTCTGTCTTCAATACCTTACCGTTGGCATTACGCGGTAACTTATCTATCGCCACGATCTCTTTCGGAATTTTGAAGTCCGACAATTCGCCTTCGCAGAAGCCCGCGACGGCATCAGCATCGACCGTATCCTCTGAGACAACAAAGGCGCGCAGCCGTTCGCCCCACTTCTCGTCGGGTACGCCGATGACAGCCACATCGTTAATCGACGGGTGAGCCAACAGAAACTCTTCAATCTCCCGCGGGTAGATGTTGTAGCCCCCCGAGATCACCATGTCTTTCTTGCGGTCGACGATGTACAGGAAGCCGTCCTCGTCTTTACGGGCCATATCGCCCACCGTGACCCAACCGTCGCGAAACGCCGCGTCAGTCTCGTCATCACGCTTCCAGTAGCCATTGAATAAACAAGGACTTAGAGTGAAAAGCTCACCTACTTCGTTCGGAGCGCACTCGGCCCCTGCTTCGTTCAGCAACTTCACCTCGGTGTACGGGAACGGCTGGCCGACACAGGCTTCCTTGCGCAGCTGGTCAGGCGGCCGGAGATTCGACACGACGGATGCTTCGGTAGAACCGTAGGTCTCATGCAACAGTCCCTCACCGAAGTAGTCGACCAGCGTTTCTTTCAAGGTCTGCGGCATTGCTGACGCATTGGAGATAACGGTACGCAGTGAATGCTGCCGCCCGGATTCCAGCACCGGTTGCTCCTGCCCCATCATCACCTGGAAGTGTGTCGGTACACCGAAAAACCCGGTGATGCCTTCGTTGGCAAAGGAGTTCATAACCTGTTCCGGCTCGAACTTCGCCATGATCTCGCAGTAACCGCCGAAGAAGGCCGGCGCTAAGGCGAATAGCATGCCGGCGCCGTGACACATCGGTGCGATCGCCAGAAAGCGGTCATCAGGGGTGTAGCAGCCGTATTCCACTGCGCAGGAAAACAACGTGATGACGCGCGAGCGATGCGGCACCAGCACGCCCTTGGGTTTGCCTGTAGTCCCCGAGGTGTAGGGTATTACGAAGGTGTCCCACTCGTTTACCAGCGGCATAGCAGCGCCGCCGGAGGCCTGCTGCAGCCAGGTATCGAGCTCTTCACCGATAACAATGATCTGCTTAACTGTCGCAAACGTTGCGTCTTTGAGGCGCTCGGCATTGGCCTGATCGACAAAGGCAACCTGCGCTTCAGCATCATCACAAATCGCGACAACCTCGCGCGGTGACAAGCGCGGGTTAACAGTGGCCAGCGCGACACCGGCCTGCGAAGCACCGACCAGCAACTCCATAAATTCGATGGAGTTATTCGAAATAATTGCGCCGTGAGAGCCCGGTTGCAGCCCGAGGCCGGTATTCAGACCGGCGGTAATCCGGTCCATGCGATCAACAAATTGAGCATAGCTGCGGGTGTCATCACCACAACGGTAGGCAATCTTGCCGGGGTCGCGCGCCATTGCTGCCCGAAAGCCGCCGGCCAGCGACATCTGACGAAACCCGCGTGGAAACTGCATCGACATAGTTAGCAGCCGTTATTCAGGGAGTTTGAAGACACGCACCGCGTTGTCGCGCATCAACATTTGTTTAGCCTCGGCATTCATGCCCAGATCGTCCACTTCCTGCACTGCCCGCTCGGGGTCAATAACAGGCCAGTCAGTGCCGAACATGACTTTGTGCTTACCGTAGCTGTTGGCGTAGTGTACGTACGAATCAGGCCAATACTTGGGAGCATAGGCATCACCGGCGGTATAAACATTCTCGTGCTTCCAGCACATCGAGATCATCTCGTCGGTCCAGGGGACACCGATATGAATACCGATGAGCTTCAGTTCGGGGAAGTCGATAGCGACCTGATCAAGCGTGATCGGGCGACCGACACTCGGTAGCCTGCGGTTCTTTGAATAAACGAGGTTGTGCCCCACCTGCATCATGATGGGCACATCGAGCTCACAGCACTTCGAATAGTACGGATAGTACTTGGCGTTATCCGGCGCAAGGCCGAACCAGTGCGGATAAAGATGAGCGCCGACAAAACCATAGTCTTTAACGGCCTTCTCGAGATCATAAATACCCTGCATCCCGCGAAACGGATCGACACCGGCAAGACCGGAAAAACGGTCAGGGTACTTCTGACAAACGTTGTAAACGGATTCATAAGGAATCTCGAACGACTCCTTAATGTTGAGGTCACCAGCCCTGACGGCGATCAGCAGCGAGCGTTCAATGCCTGCCCGGTCCATGCGCTTAAGATAGTCTTCTACCGTGACGCCGCCGCGCATATCTTCCGGCATGCGGACCTGTTTCTTGAATTCTTCGTCGAGCCCTGTCTGACCGGCAGCAACAGTCTCCGGAGTGAACAGGTTACATACGATATCGATTGAACCAGCCATTGTTCTATCAGCCTTGATTTGTGTGACAGACAGCGGGCGTGGCGCGCCGCAACCCCTTGGTAATTCCGACCTGCTTAGGCCTCTAATAATAACTACCCGGAGGGCATATTGCCCGCCGGGTAGCTGGATTTGCTGTCAGGATGAAGGGGGACAACCCTTTCGACCCGAGTTGCCCTACTGGCCGTCGAGATCCCAGTCGCCGGCAGAGCGTGAACGCACGGGAATGCCAGCCATAAGGGGAGCCTGTGTCTTCGGGTCGTAGTTGACCGCACGCCCTTCGACAATGACTCGCTCATCAACCGTAATCCAGTTGATCAGCGAACCGTCGAGACGGAAGAAGCCGGTCCAGCCACGCTCCTCACCGGCAACGAAGTGGCCGTGTTTAACCATCGCCGGACGGAAGAAGTAGGTACCGGCGTCGAGCGTACCAAAGTTATATACAAGGTGACCGTCGAGACTGTACGCCTCTTCAAATACCGGATGATGCACCAGACGGTTGTCGGACCAACCCGGAGGCGCCCAAGCCAGCATCGTGACGAAGCCCTTGTTGTTCTCACCCGGAGGACACGGATCGTGATACAGCAGTTTCAGTTTCAGGAAACGCTGCGTATCCCCTTCATAAACATTCGGCATCCAGTCCATGCGGTGGGTGTCGAGAATTGTCAGCTCACCGGCCTCTTTCGACCCGGTGTTACCGCCACGCAGAACCAGCTTGTCGCGGTTCTTCTTGGACTTACTAAAGCCCCAGTCACCGTATTCACGGAACAACAATATTTCAGTGCCTGCAGCAACAGAAATCTGCGGGACAGCCAGACCGGCCGGTGCACGAAAATAACCGGCATTACCAAGCACGCGGTTACCGATCTTCACTTTACCCTTGATGATGTACCACTCAATATCAGCATGGTGGTAGCCGGCCGGACGATGCCAGGCGGACTCAAAAAACAGATGGGTTGATGCAGAGCCGTCTTCTTCGTCTACAGACAGGTTGCGCTGAAACACCTTGCCCTCACCGCCCGGCAATTCAGCGGGATGCAAAACGAGGTCGGCATCCTGAATCAATTCAACATGTGGTCTCATTCGATACTCTCCAGATACCTGCTAATTACTTACGACGGGTCTTTTTGGCTTTTTTCTTGGCTTTCTTCTTAGCCTTCTTCTTCGCCGCTTTCTTAGTTACTTTCTTTTTGGCCTTTTTCTTGGCTTTCTTCTTGGTTTTTTTCTTCGCTACCTTCTTTGCGGGACGCTGTTCAACCAACATGATGAAATCATCCATGAACGAATGCGTCATGCGCACAGCTTCCAGATATTCCTGAATCAGATCGTTGGCTTCAACCGGAGGAACACCGTCTTTGTTCCGGCTGGCTTTGAGCTGCCGCCAAACCTTGTTTTGGTGCCTCTGGGTTTTTTCAACCGCATTGATCAGATATTTCATATGGAAATACCAGTCGCCACGGATGGATGACAGATCTACGTCTTTGTCCGACATCAGCGTTACTCCTCGCTGAAAGAAATTAATAACTCCCGCTCGCACAACAAAGCGACGGGATACTCAAGAAAGGAATCGTACCCCAAGCCTAAGAATTCCGCTCGTATCAGTGCAATGCGGCAACCATTTTCCGGTCATAGCCTGTTCGCAGATTGGACATCTTTTCGCAGTCAAAAATCGGCGGCAGAAATGCATTTTTATGCTTAGGCAGCGGGCTAACTCTTTAAGACCTTAACATAACGATAAAAAAAGCCCGACGCAGTGCAGGATTGTGACGAAAACACTCTGTGAGCAGCAGGTCTTGCAGTAGAATTGTGCAATATTCTGGTTTTTGCACCGGTGGCAGGAACCGCGGTTTCACGCTCAACATTTGTGGGGTTAGAGCGAATTGAGAAAACATACTTTTACACGTGGCCTGTTGGTTGTTACGGCCGGACTTATGCTGTTCACTGTGACGGCAGAGCCTCCCGTGAAGCAGACGCCGCCAGGTCTGGCGAAGTTACAGAAAGCCATCGATTCGCACGCGAGGCACAGCAAGGCTTTGTTTGACTACCCGGGCGTAAATGGCAGCGGTGTCGGCTGGCGACGCGATGACGGCGAGCCTGTCGTCAAAGTGTTCACCCGGCAAAAAAATACCCCTAACCTGCCGCAGTTTATCGACGGCGTCCCGGTTGATGTCCAATACATCGGTGAAGTATTTGCCCTGAAGGCTGGCGGCAAAAACAAGTCTCCCAATGACCTTAGCCAGCAAGATGCTTCGGCGCAGATAGCCGCTCAGGCGGGCTCTGTATCTACCACAGCCCGTTTTGACCGTCCTGTGCCGATTGGCGTCAGCGCCGGGCATACCGGGGTTACCGCCGGCACGATAGGCTGCCGTGTATCGCAGGGCTGTCACACCTATGCGCTGAGCAACAATCACGTGTTTGCCAATAAGAATGCCGGCAATATCGGCGACAACATTCTGCAACCGGGGCCCTATGACGGTGGCCAGAATCCTGCCGACGCGATCGGCACACTGTATGACTACGTTGAGATTGAATGGCATCCGGAAAATAGATTTCAACCAAAGCCTCTGAACTACATCGATTCAGCTATTGTCGATGTCGCGCCTTCCCAGGTCGGCTATGAGACACCCGAGAACGGCTACGGCATACCCAAAGCGGAGACGATGGCTGCGTATGTCGGCCAGAAAGTCATGAAATACGGGCGCACGACGCAACTGACTTACGGTGCCGTTGACTCACTGAACGTGCTTATCGACGTCAATTTCGGCACCACCAGCAACCCTAAATATGCGCGGTTTGCCGGCCAGATCGTTATCGAAGCAGCGCCGGACGCCAGCTACAATGACTTTAGCCTCGGCGGCGATTCCGGTTCGTTAATCGTTGGTGCCGATTCAGCCTACCCCCTGCCCGACTGCGCCAGTGATCCGGTTGGTTGTAATGATTACCCGCCTGCTGCAGATGAGCGTAAGCCGATGGGGCTGCTGTTTGCCGGCGGTGGTGGTATTACTGTCGCCAACCCGATTGACGATGTGCTCGACGCCTATGGCGTCGTCATCGATGGCGAGTAAGCAGCCGGAACACCAGCATTGCCGCACAGGCGCATTAGCCCCGGCTCACGCCAACCTGATGTTGTGAAAACGGCGCCCTATGGACGGTTGCTCAGCACTGCTTTGCTGGGCGTGGCCCTCACAATTGCCGCAGGCTGCAATGATTCCATTGCGAACGGAGACACCATGACATCAACAGCGCCGCAATCCGTCGCCCATGTACTGAGTTCATCAGCCGATCAATTGCTTGCTCTTGAGGGCGTCACCGGTGCTGGTGAAGGGCTCTGCAGCACTGCTGCCGGCAACGATACTCCGTGTATCAAGGTCTACTGCCGGAGCGCTGATGACAGGCTAGCGGATGACGTCAGAGCGATTCTGGCTGCAGTGCCTTTCGAGCTCGTCGAAAGCGGCCCGGTCAGCGCTCAGGAATAACCGGGGCGCTATCTCCTAGCGCTTACGTTCAGCACTTCCGCCGGGCACTTGCGTTCAAGGACTCACGCCTTTGCAGCCGCTTGGCCTGTGGCCGGCGCGCAACCGGGCTGACGGGCAGGTTCTACAGTCGAAACCTGTGCGGCCAGTCAGGCATTACTCCCAATACCGTTTTACAGGCAATAAAAAACCCGGGTTCTGAAAAGAACCCGGGTTTTCCAGTTTTAGTGACGACCTGTAAGTCAGATCGCCCTGCTACTGCTCGGCTTAGTCGCCACCGAAGCGATAGCTGGCGCGGATACCGAAGACCCGGGGGTCCGGCGCCGTAGCGAAGTAATGGTTAACACCGAAGCCGGCGAGGAAGCCAAGTTCCTGTACCTGGTTAGCAAAGTCAGGACCCGAACCACCGGTCTTGATGGTGTCATCATCAAACACGTTGTTGATGTAGATAAGTGCATCCCACTTGTCTGCCAGCAGACCGAAGCGAATATCTGTCAACCAGTAGGAATCAAAGTAGGTTGAGTTCTCAGCGTCAATCCAGCGTTTGTCCTGATAGCTGCTGTTACCTTCGACGAACCACTCCATCGACGTGTTACCCAGTGAACGTGTGTAGTTCAACTGCGTAACCAGCGCATTTTCAGGCTGACGCTCAAGCGCGTTGCCCGCAAAATTGATGTTACAGAGCTTGTCATCCGGATCGTTTGAACCCGGATCATCAACCACTGCACACTGCTGGGCACGAGTCACGTTATAGATTGAGCTGACGTTTACATTCCACTCAGTGTACTTAGCATTCAGGAAAGTATAAGACGCAGACAATGTAAGGCCATCGATAAATGAAGGCAGCCACAATGCATCGGCTTCCAGACCCCAGACTTCCGCACCACCGGCGTTGGTAATAACCGGCTTCAGCTGACCACCATCGTCAAGCTGCTGGGTACTAATCTGTTTATCGGTGTAATCCTGGAAGAACATGGCGCCGTTAACCTGCAAAGCACCGGCTGCTTCCCACGTAGTCTTGGTACCCAGTTCATACGCCGTCATTTTCTCGGGCAGGAACTTCTCTGATTCAATCGTTGCAGCAGAACCGCCACCGGACAACTGGTTAATACCGGCAGGTTTCTGAGCACGGCCTACACTGGCGTAGACCATGGCATCTTCATTCGGGAACCACTCAACTGTGACTTTCGGTGTGTGGTACTGAGAGCTAACTTCGCCCTCAATATAAGCCCAGGTGTCATTACGACCACGGCCGGAATTCTCGAACGAACACAACTGCTCGTAAGTATCGAAAGCTGCCGCATCGCCGGGATCATTCGGATCGGGCTTGCCTACGCCACCGGTGCCCTGATAGACCTTGCGGTCTGCAGTTTCACCCTCTTTCCAGATACCGGCAATCGTGCCGTCCTGACCGATACCCAGCAACGTACACGAAGACTGGTTCGGTTTCTTCAAGCGGAAGCTCTCATCGACGTAGCGATCTTCAATAGTGAGCTTCCATTGTTCCGATATTTCCCAATTCAAGGCAGCATAGAGCGATTTGTGCTCGGTATCGGCATTCCAGTCAGTGGCGGTAACGCCATCACCCGGGTTATCGCCGTACTGCTCCCAGACGCGATGCCAGAAATCAGGGGTATCCCAGTCCCAGGTGTTACCAAGATAACCACCGGCCAGGTTCCCCCAGTTGTCTGAGAGATCGCCATCACAGCCACCACCGGTATCGAGAAGCATCTCTCCGGTGTTGTCGTCGTAGGCGGTACGGGTACAACCGATAATAAAGTTGCTGTCTTCCGTTTTACGACGCTCGTTCCAGTACAGGAAACCGGTGGTCAGTTGTACAGGACCATCCCAGTTTGAGGAGAAACGGATCTCGTTGCTGAACTGATTCGTTTCGTTGGTGTAGTCACCCTGCTGGTGCGAAATATCATACTGCTGATAATCCTGATCAAGCTGCGTCCAGGCTTCCTGATCCGTAATACCACCGGCATAAGTGAACGTACCCCAGTCGAGCGCCCATTCAAGGTTCAACGACAGGCGCAACAGCTTCTGGTCAACGCCGTTGTTGTCCTTGGTTTTATCACCGGGAGTACCGTCAAAATTAATGGTGTTGCCTTTAAAGCTGCCCATTGAACCAGGCACGCAAATGCCCGGGTCAGTGTAGTCATTTGAATAGCTACCGGTTCTGCCTACGGGAATAGTGTCAGGGCAGTAGGGTCTCCAGTCGGCCAAAGACGTATTAGTCGGGCCTACCGGACGGGAAATCAAATCAGCACCACCATCAGCAATCGGTGCGTAGGCCT
>Ga0070729_10003515_pt1 | contig 18077 bp, 12 predicted proteins | sample tdDd472_FD_66725 | JGI IMG/M metagenome (GOLD analysis project Ga0070729, IMG submission 66725) | Marine sediment microbial communities from the Atlantic coast under amendment with organic carbon and nitrate - tdDd47.2 | ecosystem: Environmental > Aquatic > Marine > Coastal > Sediment | place... | reverse complement strand
CAACCGCGTAGGCGACGCGGAGGGCCTGTCCCATGCGGGCGACAGCGGGATCGTCGAGCCTCTCGGGGAAACGGTGGCGGAAGTGGCCGACGGATCCGCCGTGCTGTCCGGCGACGTCGATCCCGCGCGCGTGGCAGCGACACGCGGGCTGTTCTCGTTTCTCGCGGATCGCCGACCGGACGTCTATCGCGAGCTTTAGGCGCGCCGCACGAAAGGGACCGGAGCCCGTGGGGCCCCGGTCCCGGTACTGCCTCCCCTTTCTTTAGTTGAACTGCACGGTGTAGTCGACGAACGTCGTGTGCTCGTCGGCATCACCCTTGTTGATGGTCAATTCGACCCGGTAGACACCGGCCACGTCGGGCTTGAAGACCGCGTTGGCGGTGTTCGGATCGTCGATCGTCGCGATCGCGCTGCCAGCCGGCACGTTCGTGAGCACCCAGCTGTAGGAACGAGCTCCGATGCTGTCGCCTCCGCTCATCTCCAGTCGACGCACTTCGGTCGGCTCGAAGGTGATCGTTCCCGTGGCGGGCTCGATGTCCGCCATCGGGTAGTAGACCTCGATCGTGACTTCGTCCCGTTCGGCCGGGCTCTGGCCCGAGTCGATGATGAGCTCGACGACGTAGGTCTGTTTGAAGCCGCCGACCGTCTCGGCCGCGGGGATCAGCGTCGCGACCTGCATGTCGTCGTCGTCGAGGGTGTAGCCGTTGGGTCCGGACTTGACCTGCCAGGTCCAGATCGTCCCCTTGCTGCCGCTTCCGTCGAGCTTGATCCCGTATGCGTCCTTGTCGTAGAGCACCGTCGACTCCGCAGCGATCTGGGCCGACGCGCTGTCGAACACGACGTAGCGGAAGTTGAACTTGCACTCGCGGCCGAAGTCCGCGCCGAAGAACAGGTACCACTTGTCGTAGTTCCACGATTTGACGCTCGTCACCTCAAGCTTCGCAATGCGGCCCTGACTGGTTTCGAAGACGTAGATGTCACCCTGTTGCAGCGTCGAGCCCGCTTCATCCACATCGGGCGGAATCTGCGACTCGGCCCACCCCGAGGGTAGTTCATCGAACTTGCCGCTCGGCGGCGTCACCTTGGCCCACGGGACCTTGAAGTAGAGCTTCCAGGCGCGCTGTCCGGACACGTCGTCCCAGCGGGCCCAGACGTCGCCCCGGTATGCGGACGGCTCCCACCACGACTGCCACTGATGGCCGTACGCGTGACCGTCGTAGGGGCTGTAGTAGACCAACCCCACGGCCAGCGGGTTGATCGTTGCGGTTCCGCCCGGTGCGGCGTTCTTGTTGTCGACGTCGAGCCACTGCCAGCTCCAGCCGTCGGGATCGATGTCCCAGAACCAGAAGTGCTGCAGGAAGAACTGCGCGTTGCCGATCGCATACGCGCTCGTGATGTCCGAAGGCGTCACCCAACGTTCCGAGTAGACGCCTGGCGCCACGTACGCAACGATTTTGATCGGGGTCTGCGAGTGCCAAGGCAGCGGCAGGTCCGCGATCCAGCCGTAGTAGTCCTCGTAGGAATTGACCGGCGCACCCAATTCGATCACGCCACCGGTCGCGATGAACCCGGGATGGAACGCCTTGACCCACTGGACGGGATAGGTCTCGTTCCAGCTTGCGGGGTAGTTGTCGTCCGGGCGGACGCGGGCATAGATCGTGCCGTCAACGACGTCCATGCGGACGAAGTCGATGATGGGAGCAATGGCCTGCGGGTTGGGCGGGACCAGGCCGAAGGGCCTCTCGGATGCCTCGCCGTTGATCGAGCGGACGACCGCCTTGATGACGTCGTTTCCTCCCGATGCCGGATCCATCCAGCGCTCAAGGACATCCTCGAGCACCGCCCACTCGCTCTCCGTGAAGGAGCGCGTGTAAAGGTTGGAGTCGGCGGTGTACTCCGCCATCACCCAGTCGTACTGGATGGGCGTCGAGCCATCGCCCGGGTCGACGACGACGGTCATGATCACCTCGTCGACACCCTGGTAGTCGGTCGCGCAGACGCGCGCGCGCCGCTCGTCGTAGTTCAAGTAGGCGAAGTGAACCAGCGGCACGGGCAATTGCTGATCTCGCGGCGCCTTGCCGAACACCTTGGAGTCCGGATGGAGGATCATCTCGCTCAGCCGGAAGTCCGGGGGCATCGTGTTTTCGAGATCGTCCGGATCGATGCCGTTGAGGGTCATCGTTTCGCGATCGAAGACGAACTTCCAGTCCTCCAGGTTGACCGTCCGAGGGACCCCTTCCTTGTCGATGTAGCTGATCCAGAGGCCGTCCTTGTCCTCGAATCCATTCGCACACCAAGCCAGCGCGTCGCCCAGCGTGACCGTCGGCTCGGAAGGACCGTCGCCGCAATAGATCATCTCGTGCAGGGAGGTGCCGTCGCCCATGTCCAGCGAGATGTCGCCGCACGAGGCATCGCACCGCGTCGCGTACTCCGTGGCGTCACCCACGGTGTCCCATGCGTCGTCGGCCCCCAAGCGCATGACGTCCGCTTGCACCTGCGTGACCACGATCGAAATCGGGGCTCCGCTCTCGAACGCGCGCAACTCGTTCATGGTCAGCGTGATCGGCTCCCCCTCGGCCGTGGAATCCACGACCCAATAGACCCCGTCATCCGTCGGATAGGTCCCGCCGGGAGGCAACAACTGGATGGCTGCGTTGCCCGGCTGGAAGGTCGCCACGTTCAGCCCCGCAACGCGGAGCGTCAACGTCGGACGCACGTTGCTCATGCACGCGCCGCCCGAGTTGTAGGCCTTTAGCTGGAGCTTTACATGAGCGGCCTCGGTCGGGTTCATGCTGCGCGCCTCCGACCAGTTGGCCTCGTTCACAATCGACTCGCCGTAGCTGACGGAGTTGGACGTTTCGTTGGTGCTCGCCCACTTCCCCCCATAGCTCGTTGTGACCTCCGCCTTCCCGGTCGGGCTACCGCCTTCGAACCCGACACCGACCGTGACGCCGATGTCCCAGGAGTGTTCCTGGGTCTGCGAGTGGGTTCGCGTGGTCTCCCGGCTCCAGGTTGTGCCCTGACTGAGCGATCCGCCCCGTCCGTATGTGACGTTCTCGTTCAGTGTCACGGAGTACGCCATCAAGTCGACGCTCAGCGAAGCGCACGCGGGCACCAGCGGATGCACCGCAGGCAGACCGACGGACGGATCCATCATCAGTCCGCTCACTTCCATCCCGTCCGGATACGGATCCTGGTCGGTGGAGCGCTGCAGCGGATCGGTCTTGTAGATCGTGCGGCCCGTGCAGTCGATGTCCTCGCAAGACACGAACCGGCCCGTCAGCCAGTCGTAGACGTAGCCATAGACCTCGAGGTAGTTGGCGACGCCGTCCTCGTCCGTATCGATCGACAATCCGTCGTTGATCGAATCGGAATTGTCGTCCTTGTCGCGCGCCGCGATCAGCGCGTCCTTGTCCTCGTCCGGCACGTAGGCGCGGTCCAGAAAGATCCCGTCCCCGAAGATCTCGTAGTTGTCGGGCAGCCCATCGTGGTCGGTGTCGCGGTCGAGTGGATTCGTCAGCAGCGTGAGCTGCTCGATGTCATCGGGGATGTAGTCATTGTCCGAGTCCGGCGCCTGCGACGCCTGGATCATCGCTTCAAGCTCGCCGAGTGTCGGCAAGCCCGAAGGGTTGAGGTCTGGCAGCGTGACACCGCCACTGCCGCAACCGGCGATCACCAGGATCAAAACCAGATGGTATGCGTGGAGTGTCCGCCGCAACCGACTCATGGGAACCTCCTTCGGCTCCCCGGTCAGGGAGGGCGGCGCCCCCCCGTCAATTCCGGGGGACCTGTCCTCACGCTACTCCGCCTCGTTGGCGTTGCTATGCCCTATGGAGGGCAACCGCGCGCGTGCCCCGGGGTGCCTACTTTCGATCGCGGAACTGCCCGACCTCGAGTTGGATCCGCACGTTCTCGGATCCGGCCGGAACTGCAACCGTGATCGACTTGAAGCGCGGGAAGCCGTTCACCCGCAGGGTGACTCGCCCCTGGGGCACGCCCTCGATCCGGAAGCTTCCGTCGTCTTCCAACTTCGTGCTACCGACGTAGCGTCCGCCGAATTCGGCCACGATGGAGAGCCGCTCCTTGCCGTCCGAGACGGTTGGCTGGCCGTTCTCGTCGACTACGTTGCCGCTCACGACGAGCAGCGCCCGCTGGCGGAGTTCGATGCCCGTATCGCCCGCACCCACCGTGACCGCGGGAACGTCCTTCGGTTCCGTGAGTTCGTACTCGCCGGCTGGCAGCCCTGCGCAGACAAAGCGCCCCTCCTCGTCCGACTTCGCGCCGAAGTAGGGAAGGTAGATCTGGCCTTTGCGTTTCCACGGAACGACCTGGCTCTCATCGGCAGGCTTGCGCAGCTGGAACCGGACCCAGCGATGGGGTGCCGGTTTTCCATCCGCCGTCAGGATACGGCCGCCGAGAGAGAGCCCGCGCTCCAGCCGACACTCCGCGGTACCGATTCGGATCGGGAATACGCGCGGCAGGTATCCGCGTGCGAAGACGGCCAACTCGAACGCGTCGGCGTCGATGCCGCGCACTTCGAACTCGCCTTCGGCGTCGCCCTTCGACGTCCCCATGGGGAAGCTGGAACCCGAGTCGGGCTTGGCCAGGAGCACAACCTCGGGCCGCGGGATCGACTTGCCGTCGGCGTCCACGACACGCCCGCGCAAGGTCGGGCCGGGCTCGACGCGCACGATGAGGTCAAGCGTACCGGCCTCGACGTTCTCGATGATGCGGTCCCCGAAGCGCGGACGGTCGAATCCCCAGCGTGGCCCGATCTCGACGCTGTGCTTCCCCGGCGGCACACCCTCCAAAGTAAATCGGCCCTCGCGCCATGTTGACGCGTTGATGTCGGATCCGACAATGCTGATGTACGCCGCATGCACGGGCTGGCCCGCCTCATCCAGAACGATGCCACCGATGGTGAGGAGCTCTGCATTCCCAAGCACCAAGCGCACCGGCTCTCCTCCCGGCTTCACGCTCACGTCGTCGGAGCGAGCGTTTTGCCCGTAGGCCCTCACGTAGCATTCTGCAGACGTGCAGCGGGTAAACCGGAAGCGCCCGCGTGCATCGGTTCTCGCCTGCAGATTGGGAAGCAGTTCGTCGCGATCGAGCCGCTGCGCGAGGCTGGGACGGTCGCGCAGGCTGCTCGACCACCGGTCGTCGTCCGGATCGCTGCCCATCCGGACCACCGTGTTGGCACACGGGCGCCCGCGGGAATCGACGACCGTTCCCTCGAGAACCAAGCCGCGACGCATGGTGAGTCGGACTCGGGGGGTCGCACCCGCGGCGATTTCGAGTCCCCGCACGAAGCCCGCGACGTGATCCGGGTGCGTCGCCAGGGCGACCCATGACTGCGCGATTTGCTTCTGGCCAAGCGCGAGCTCGAACTCCCCGTCGACGTCGGTGACCGTTGACGGCGCGTTCCAGGAGAACGATGTGTCGTGCTCATTGCGGAGCACGACCTTTGCACCTGAGAGCGGTCGGCCTGCGGGCGTGACGACGACGCCCGCAACAACGGCCCTGGGTTCCGGGGGATCGCCGAATGCGATGGTCGTCGACTCGCCGGCCACGATTCCGAACTCTTCACGCATTCCCTCGAACCACGCATAGGCGCGCGAGACCGAAGGCAGCCCATCGAATCGCGCCCGTCCCTCGGAGTCCACCCTTCCGTAGAGTTCCATTCTCGCACGGACCCTCACGCTCTTGCCCTCGTGTTTCGGGCTAACTTCAACCAGCAGGTTTCCGGAGGCCGGCACCTCGATGCGCAAGCCCGTCAGGTTCGCGTCCCCCACATGGATGACCAGCCGATCCGTGGCCGTGTTGTCGCGCGTGTGTTGGCGCGGGGTGGATCGCGAGTACGGATGAAGCAGGTAGGTTCCCGGTGCAACGCCGGAGAACACGAACGCGCCGGATGCGTCGCAGCGCGCAGTGCCACTCCGTTTGAGCAATTGACCATTCGTGAACCGCATGAGGACGACGGTCGTTCCGGCCCTCGCGACTCCGGAGACCGTCACGCCGTCCACCACCACAGGATCGAAGTCCAGCGCGGCACCTGCGCGCGCGTAGCGGATGGGCAACATGCACGGCTGGGGAAGTCGGTCCCGTGGCTCCAGCGTCAACTTGCCGGGGAACCCCACGGGAACGCCGTCGATCCGGTAGCGCCCTTCCGCGTCGCTGCGAGCCTCGAGTTCGTTGGGGTTGCAGTACAGCCGTAGGAGCACATCCGCGAGCGGTTCGCCGCGCGCATCGCGAACCGTCCCGGAAAGGCTGGTGCCAGTCGGCAGCACGTATCGGCGTCGCGCCGCGCCCGACAGCACCTGCGAAAACCGGCGCGTCGCATAGCCGTCACCGCGCGCTATCAGGGTGTGTGCGTAACGCGGATCGAGAGGCGGTGTGTCGAAGTGACCGTGTTCGTCCGTGACCAGCCGGATGGGCGGAATGCTGCGGTGCACCTCGATGTGCGCCCCGACGATCGGCTCACCGGCCCCGTTCACGAGTTCACCGCGCGAGATCACGCCGCCAACCAGCTCAAGCCGCAAACGATTCGTGGCCAGCTCGACGCGCTGCACGGCGGGGGCGCATTGCGGGCCCAGTGCGACTACGAGGACTTTTCCGGCGGGCACCTCCACGGCGAACCGGCCCTGTGCGTCCGTCACACACTCGGCCAGGCTTGCGTGGCGTGCATCGTTCCACACCTCGACGCGCGCGCCTTCGTACGGTTCCCCCGCGCTATGCACGACTCCACCAATCCGCATCGCCGGGCGGATGTCGCCGCGTGTCGCTTGCGCGGATCGGGCGCGAGGTGCCTCGACGGTCTCGTTGCGTGCTCGCTCCGGTTTATCCCCCGCCAGAAAGATCCACAACACGACGCCGAGCAGAACGAGCGGGGTGAGGACGGCCACGGCGCGCATACGAGGCCAGTTTAGGCCCAAGGCGCTGGCGGGGATCCGCGGACGCTATTCCGCAAGCTCAAGTCGGCAGATCGGGAACGGTTCGCCGCCCCACAGAGGCACGAGAACATCCTTGAAGCCCTCCACTCGAATGCGGACGACCGCCGGCTGCCGATCCTCGAGAACCGCGTCGCAGACGGCACTGACCTCGTGGTGCGCAGCGGCGAGCGCCCCATCGGGGAGGAACACGGAGCGCTCGATCGCGGAGCGGGAGTACGCGACCCCGACGTAAGTGCGGTCTCGCGTCTCTTCGCCTCGCAGCGGCAGCTGAACTTCATTCCGGCCTTCCACCTGGAGGTGATGCCAGAAGAATCGGCCCGTGTGCCGGGCAGCATCGGTATGGAGCCCGAGGTCGAACCCGGACGGTCCCGCGGTAACTGCGTGGGAGTCCCGCTCACCCGGACCGCTGCCCGGGACGCCGCCCAGCGGCTCGGCAACCGCCCCTTCCTTACGCGCGCGTTTGACCCGCCACGCCGGATAACGAACCTCTGACCGCGTCCACACGTGGCCGCCTCCCCGCCGATAGCGGCCCGCTTGAATCAGCCGGCCCGCCTCGTCATACAGCCGCAGAAACACCCGTCGGGATCGGCGGGTGGGAATGCTCAGCTCGATCTTCGTCTCCGCCCCGACGACGCTGAACTCGGGCGGGTCGTCGCTACGGGTCCGAAACGCGTCGGAGTAGACGCGGTAGCGGCCATGCGGAAGGCGCTCGATGCGAAGCCCCTCAACGGGGATCTCAAAGCTCCCCTGGAGGTGATCCCCGGCGTACCACTCCGCGTCCTCCACCAATCCGAGGCGCCACAATTGAACGGAATGCGCTACGGGCTCGCCGCATTCGTCATCGCGTAGCTGCAGTCGAAGCGCGCCCACCCCCGGCAACGGCGGCGGCGGCCTGCCGCACGCGACGACGAGCAACCCACAGAGAAGGAACCGCATTCCAGTAACGGAGCAAATTCCGGTCCGTCCGAGCGAATCACTTTCGCCTGCGACGGACCATAATCACGTGCGTGACAATGGCTTACGACAGAAGGATGCGGCACGCGTGCCGCATCCTAAGCGAGTTCGAGTTTGGCAAGGAGGGCTCGCAGCTCCGCGCCGACGCTGCACGACTCGGACTCCAACAGCGACGCCAGTTTCGTCGCGTGTACATCGAGATCGGCCCGATGTTGGTACTTCAGCACGTCTTCGCGAAGCTCCCCGGCTGAGAACCCGAACGGCAGCGGTTCGGTGATCGATACCGACACCGGGCCCGTCCTACCCGCCACCCACTGCCGCGCTGAGCTCCACACATAGTCTTCGGGTCGAAGCGCCATGCCCTGCTGGACCGGATTCCGATGGTCATACGCAATGCGCACCACCAGCGAAGTCCCATCCTGGATGAGACGCGAGTCGTAGCTCGACCCCCAGAAACGCCCCGTCAGCCCCAACTCCCGCTGCCTCAGGATCGACATGCGATGTCGGAGTCGACGCATGAACTGAGCCATGACCGAGCACTTCAAATGCCCGTTTTTCCAAGGGCGAGTGTGTCGGCAATCGGTGGTTCGGCTCGTCAACTGCGCGTAGAGCCCCGGGGGTGGACTCTGCACGACGAGATGCAGATGGTTCGACATGAACACCCACGCGAGGATCCGAACTCCGAAAGACTCGGCCGACTCGCGAAGCAGCTCCGCCAAGAGCAGCTTTGAGCCGTCGTCGCCCATGTGCCACTGCCGCCAATTGACGCGCGCCGTTAGATGAAACACCCGATCGGGGCCGTCGCTGCGCGTAATGCGATGAACTGTCATACCCGTTACGACGCAATGCGGTAGCAGGATGCGGCAGCCAATCCGCACTCGATCGCCCTAAGCCGTTGAATGACAAATACTTGCGCGGCAACGGCCCGAAAGACATTCGAGTCGCTTGGCGCGATTGTGGCGCGCAGGGCCGGAATGCGACTCTCGGGAGGGCGGCGCGACGAAGGATGCGGCATGGATGCCGCACATGACCGCCACAACCTGCTGGAATGCCAGCGGTTACGGCGGTCGGTGGGTGAAAGTGATTCGCTAGTAGCCGGCGGTTTTGCGGATGGCGTTCTCGACGCGGGCGGGATTGAGCTGCATCGCCGCTTCGAGTCCCTTGTGGAACGGCACCGGCATGTAGTCCTGGCCTACTCGTTCGACCGGCGCATCGAGGTGCTCGAAACACTCGGACGCGATCCACGCCGCGATTTCGCCGCCGAACCCACCGAAGAGCTTGTCCTCGTGCGCGACCACGACGCGGCTGGTCTTCTCCACCGCGGCGCGAATGCCGTCGTAGTCGAGCGGGTTGAGCGAACGGAGGTCGAAGATCTCGACGGAGATGCCGTCGGCTTCGACGGCGTCGGCCGCCTTCATCGCGTGGTGGATCGCGGTGCCATAGCCGATCACGGCCACGTCGCTCCCCTCCCTGCGAACCCTCCCCTTCCCGAACGGAACCACGAAGTCCTCCGTCACGCGAGTGCGCGTTGCCGGAAGGTTGTAGAGATACTTCGGCTCCAGGAAGAACGTGCAGCCCTCGCTCCGAATGCACGTACGCATCAGGCCCGCCGCGTCGTCCGCGAACGCCGGTTGCACGATGCGCAGCCCGGGCAGATTCGCGAGCAGGCCCTCGAGGTTCTGGCTGTGGTAGAGGCCGCCACCGATGTTGCCGCTCGACGCCAACCGCACGACGACGTTCGGTGAGAACTGCCCGTTCGTGCGCCAGTACTCGTGACTCAACTCGATGACCTGATCGAACGCAGGCCAGATGTAGTCGGCGAACTCGGCGCCCTCGACCACGACGCGGATCTTCTCGTCGAAGCGCGAAAAGCCGTCGGCGGTCCCGAGGATGTAGTTCTCGGCGATCGGCGCATTGAACACGCGCTCGGGCCCGAACTCCTTCTGCATCCCGTCGGACACCTTGAAGATGCCCTCCTTCTCGCCGTTGGCCATGTCCTGGCCCCACATGAAGGTGTCGCTGTTGCGGCGAAACTCGCCCTTGAGCGCAAGGTTGATGCCTTGGCGCAGCGTGCAGACCTCACCTTCGTCCGGTTCCGGCGCGACCTCGACGGCGTCATACGCGGGCGGCACGAGGTTCTCGTAAAGCTGTGCCGGATCGGGCTCCGGAGCGGCCATGCCCTCCACGATCGCCGCGTCCACCTCAGCTTGCGCCTCGTTCTCGATGGCGACCAGGTCCTCTTCCATGAGGTCGCTCTCGTTGAGCAGCCACTGGCGGAAGATCGGCAACGGGTCGCGCGCCTTCGCGGCCTCAAGCTCCTCGTCGGAGCGATACAGCGTGTGGTTGTCGGAGTTCGAGTGCGAGCCGATGCGCACGCACTCCGCGTACACGATGGCCGGCCCGGAACCCGACGCCGCGAAATCGGTCGCCCGTCGCATGGCGCGGAAGCAGTCCATGACGTCGCGCCCGTCGCAGTACTCGATGTGCAGGTTCCCGATGCCCGAGAAGTTCTCGGCAATGCGTTCGTTCGCGGACTGCTCGCGCTTCGGCACGCCGATGCCGTAGCCGTTGTCCTGCATCACGAACACAACCGGCAACTGCTCCCGCGAAGCGCCGTTGATCGCCTCGAAGACGTAGCCCTCCGAAGCACTCGACTCGCCGAAGCTCGCGAACGCAACTGCGTCCGCGCCGTACTGCTTGATCGCGCGCGCCAGTCCCGCCGCGTGCTGCGCGTGGTTCGACACGGCACTCGACACGTTCTGAATGTGAATCGCGGGCTTCGCGAAGTGGTTCGACATGTGCCGACCGCCCCCCGCCACGTCGTCCGCCTTGGACAACCCGTTGAGGACCACCTCGGTCGGCGTGATGCCGCCCGCGAGCACAGTGCACAGATCGCGGTAGTACGGGAAGAGGTAGTCGATGCTCGGGCGGAACGTGCAGCCCAACGCGAGTTGAATCGCCTCGTGGCCTGCCGCCGGCGCGTGATACGACCAGCCGAGATTCTTGCGCAGGAAGTTCGGCGCCTCCTCGTCGATCCGACGGGTGACGCAGAGCAGGCGATACGCCTCGCGATGGCCCGGATAACGGGCGGGGACAGCGGGCGCGGGCGCCAATTTGGTTTTCCGGTTGATATGCATGACAGGTAAGAGCGAGCGATGGGCCGCGCCGCTGATGCTTGAGATGCCGCGGCGGGTCGGCGATTGCGAGATACCGTACCTGAACAGTCCAATATAGCTCAAAAAGCTAGCTGCAGGGCGGATTCTGAGGGGGTGCGGGGGACGGAAAACTGCCGCCTAGCGGACTTTCACGGCGATCAGGGTGGCATCGTCCAGCAGCGCGCCACCATCGGTCCAGCGCATCACGGAGCCGTTGATCGACCCAACGATCTCTTCCGCCGTGCCGGACGCGCGCTCCTTGATGACTTCCATCAGACGTTCGAAGCCCATGAGTTCCCCGCTCGGGGAGGCGGCCTCGATAATGCCGTCCGTCAAAAACAGCAGAACGTCGCCCGGCGCCAACGCGACCGACTCGCCGAGTCGGAAATCCGCGTTCTTGACGATCCCGAGCGGCGGCCCAAGGCTCGAGATCAGCACCGATTTACCGGTCGCCACGCTGTAGTGGATGATCGGCGTGTGGCCGGCGCCGACGTTGAGCATGTGGCGCCCGCCCGGCGCAAACGTCGCCATCAGGCAGGTGATGAATCGTCCGCCTTTCAGGTCGCCGCGGATCATGTTGTTGAGCTGGTGGAAGAGCAGATCGAGTTCGCTTTGGGCTTCGATGAGGGCGCGCAGCGCCGCGCGCACCGTCGCCATGAGCAACGCCGATCCCACCCCGTGACCGGTCACGTCCGCGATCACCATCGAGACGCGGCCGTCATCGTGCTCGAAATAATCGAAGTAGTCGCCGCCGGTCTCGTCGCAGCTTTCCGAGCTCCCGAAGATGTCGAGCCCTTCGACCTCGGGCGCTCCCGCCGGCAGAAAATGTCGCTGAATTCCGCGCGCGATGCGCAGCGCGTGCTCGTATTTCTGCTTCGCTTCCGATTCCCGCAGCAGGCGCATCTTCTCGACCGCCACCGCCGCCACGCTGGCGAGCGCGTTGAGGATCGACAGATGGTCCTTGGTCAGACTGCCCGGCCGCTCGCGATTGTCGCCGTACGCGAGGCCGATGACGCGGCCGTTGGCCTTGAGGGGCACGCAGGTCGCCGCCCGGATGCGCAGGGCGTGGATCGAACGCGCCATCGAAAGGTCGGGGTCGGCCTCCGCATCGGACGTGAGCACCGCGTTGCCGGTCTCCATCACCTTGTTGAGCAGGGTGCGGCTGACCTGGATCTTCTCGTTGCCGCCGGCGCCTTTCTCGCGGTTGCGGTGAGCGCGAATGCGAAGTTCCCCGTCCTCGAGCAGGCCGATGAACCCGCGCCGGACCGGCACCGCGGAAAAGAGCGTGTCGAGGATCGACTCGAAGATGTCTTCGTTGCTTCCGATCGAGTTGATCAGGTTGCGCACCTGGTCGAGGAGCGCGAACCGATCGTCATCCGGCACCGTGTCGGGGACGGCGGAATCGTGGGCGGCCGCCTCCGCCCGCACGGTGGAGGCGAGGTCGGTGAAGCGCACCGCCTCGACCTCCCCTTCGCCGGGGACGGCGTGGAAAATCGTGGCGCCGACCCAGACCTCATCTTCCGCGCTGAGCAGGGCGTGGGTCGACGGCTGGCCGTTGACCAGAACCCCGCCGGAAATCCCGATATCGAAGATTTCCACGTGGTTCTCGCGCGCAACGAGCACAGCCTGCCGGCTGTCCACGCCGTCATCCGACACTGTGACGTCACACAGGTCGTCGGACCCGACGATTACGGAATCGGCCTCGAAGCGGAGGGTCTGCTCCTCCGATCCTTTGCCGCGGAGCGTCAAAACCATCCCCACGCGCGAAGTGTAACAACCTCAGGCCCGGGTTCGGGCGTACTCTAGGTGGCCCTTGTCGGGAATCCAGGAGGAACACATGCGCGCATTAGTCATTTGTCTGGCGGTCTTGGCCGCCCCGGCGCTCGCTCAGGAGCAGCAGCGCGGGTACATGGGAATCTACCCGGCGGAGCTTTCGCCGGAGGTCCGGACGGCTCACAAGGTGGATGCCGGAATCAAGCAGGGCCTCGTGCTGGTCAAAATCTTCGAGGGCACGGCGGCCGCCAAAGCGGGCCTGCGACCCGGCGACGTCCTGACGGCCTTCAACAACAAGCCGGTCCGCTCGATCGCCGATCTGATGGAGTTGGTCTCCGCCACAAAGCCGGGACAGCGCGTCGCCTACGTCGCCCGTCGCGGCAGCGGCACGATCGCCGGACTGCTCGTGCTCGGCACCGCGCCGGCCGAAGGCGAGGCGCGTCGGGAGGTGATCATCGAGGACGTGACCCGCAAACTCGACACGCCGCCCAAGCGCAACGCCGGGGGCGAGGATGAACTCGACGCGCGCATGGACAAACTCAAGCGCGAGATTGAGGCGATGCGCGCGAAGGCGGAACGGCGGAAGGTCGAGGCAGAGAAAGCTGCTGCGGGCAACCGCGATCGAGCCAAGCCCCGGCGCCGCACACCTTCGCCCCAGAACATCGTCGGCTGGATGGAGCTCGAAGAACTCCGCATCGTGGCCGCGAAAAAGGCCGGGAACGAGCGCGCCGTCCAGTGGCACATGGCGCGGATGCAGCTCCTGCGCGAGCTGCGCAAGGCCGGCTACAACACGCCGAATGCGGGCAAGCCGAATGCAGGCAAGCAGGCCAACCGCAACCGCCAGCGGGCGGAGGAGCGCATGGCCAAGCTCGAAGCCCAGCTGACCGAGGTGCTCAAGCGCCTCGAACGCATCGAGCGCCGCCGCTAATCCACCGGATTCCTCGCCCGGCGGGAGTATCCCTTCCGTCGGGCGCGTAACGATCCGGATGCAGTCCATGAGAGCCCCGGAGACCACGCCCGAGCCTTCGCGAGGTCCCTCCGAGGGGCCCTCGGCGACGGACGAAGCCCTGGCAGCCCGGCTGATTGCCGGCGATCAGCGCGCGTTCGAGGCGATCGTGCTGCGCTGGCGCGACCGCATCGTCGATCTCGCCCACCTGCTCACGGGGGACCGCAGCGCTGCGGAAGATGTCGGCCAAGAGGTCTTCTTGCGCCTCCTCCGCCGCCCCGACGCCTACGACCCCCGCCGACCTTTCAAGGCGTGGATCTCGACCGTCGCGCGCAACCTGTGCCACGACCGCTACCGCCGCGAGTCGACCCGCGCGCGCTATCAACACACCGCAACGCATGAGATGCGTTTCGGGCCGCGGCCGACGGTGGCGCCCCTCGAAGCAGCCGCCGCGGACGAAACCCAGGCACGTCTGCGCGAGTGCATCGCCGAACTTCCCGCGAAGTTCCGCGACGCGTTCGTGCTCTGCGCGGTGCGCGGCATGAGCTACGCCGAGGCGGCCGAAGTCTGTGGCTGCCCGCCCAAGACGGTCAGCACCCGATTGGCCCGGGCGCGCAAGCGACTCGGCGAGCGTATGAAGGAGTGGCTGTGAACGACGAACACCTTCTCTCCCTCTACCTCGACGGCGAACTGCCGAACGAGGAACGTGTTGCCTTCGAGCGACGCATCGAGACCGAGCCGGCCTTGCGGGCTGAACTGGATTCAATGCGTGCCATGCAGGCGCTCGCCGAGAACCTGCCGGAGACGCGCGCCGACTTCGGCGCCGAGGACGTCCTGGTACGCGCCGGCCGACAGCAGCAGCAACAGCGTAATTGGTGGATCCGGCACTGGCCGGCCGCCGCCGCGGCGGTCTTGCTGCTCGCGGCCACCCACGCCGGGACCTTCCTCTACGGCGCCCATCGTGCCGGGTCGCTGGTCACCGCCGAGCGGGACCCCATCGTCGAGACCGAGGACCTGCTGCGGCAGATGTCCGAGATTGACGCGGCGGCGCCGTACGACCGACTGGAGTCCCAGTTGATCGGGCTGCGCAGCGACCTGCGGGATCGCGAGCTACCGGAACGGCTGGAGTCGGCGACCGGCCCGCGCGCGTCGGCGCTGGCCGATCACGTCGGGCAACTGCTGATCGCGTTCGACCAGTACGAGGACCCCGCATTCAGGGCGATCACGCTGCGGCGTATCGCCAGCCACGCGCTCGGGACCGGACCGGAGATCACGCTCGTCCCGGTCACAGCCACCGGCTACGAGAAAATCACGCCCCTCGGCAGCGGCCGTTTCCGCGTCATCATCGTCCGCACGCGCGCTGGTCAGCCCTACGTGCTGCGCGACGAGGGAACCGTTGACGAACTGCAAACCCGCCATGACGGCCTCGCCATCGAGGTCGTGGGAGACTCCCGATGAAACACCTGATCTGTACCCTCGCCCTGCTGGCCTGGATGGCGTCGATTGCGTCCGCGCAGGACAACGACCGTCGCCCGACCGCCGAAGAGCGGATTCGTGAAATCTCCCGCAAGCTCGCGTCGGAGAATCCTGCCGAGCGCGCCGAGGCGATGGAGGAAATCCAACGCCTTGTCCGTGAGAACACCGGCAGCGGCGACCCGGTCGTCGTCACCAGCGTGGAGGGTGACACCGAAATGCGGTTCGAGGTCAATCCCACGCTGGGCACGGAGAAACTCCGCGGGACCTGGTCCGACAATGGAACCAAGGGGCAGTACACGCTCACCTCGCTTGGAAAGGGCCGCTACGAACTCTTGGCCCGCAGCGTCGACGCGCAGGGCACCGAATCGAAGTACAGCGATAAGGGCAATCTTGAAGAGCTCCGCAAGAAGTACCCGTTCCTGCGGAAGTTCAGCGCGCTGTACATCGGCCCCGGGAGGACTTCCGGCGCGGTTTCCGGCACCCGGTGGAACCCGATCGGCATGCCGCTCAGGATGACGATGGTGTCGGAGAACAGCGCGAAGGCTGTGCCGCTGCTGGGAATCTCCGTACGCCGACCCTCGAAGGAGCTTGAGTACCATCTCAAGCTGCCGACCGAGACGACCTGGATCATCGAGAGCGTCACGCCCGGAAAGAAGGGCGCGAATCTCGGCCTCAAGCGCTACGACCTGATCACCGGTGTGGATGGTGAGGACCTGACGGAACTCGCACCGCTGCGCAAGTGCGAGAAGTCGCTTTCGATCGTGCGGCGCTCCAAGCCGGTTCGGATTGCGCTCCCGCCGAAGGACACCAAGTAGGGCGTAGGGGCGAGCGGCCGCTCCAGCGGACGCGCAGCGCGCACCTGAGCGCCGAACCGGAGAACTGCGGCGGGCATACAATGCCGACATGAGCAGCGACGAGCGTCCGCGGATCCGGCCCGAAATCGAGTTCTACGTCGCCGGGTCCGACGAAGAGCCGGTCATCCACGTGCACGACCCCGAGGGTTACGCCACGCAGATCGATCGTCTGTCGCCCGGGGCCGTCACGGTGCTCCGCTACTTCGACGGCGAGCACACCCTCGCGGAAATCCAGCAGGCGCTCGCCGCGCCCGACGGCACGCGCTTGCCCTTCGAGCAACTCGAGGAATTCGCACGGCATCTGGATGAGACCGCGCTGCTCGACGGCGCCGGATTCGCGCGCGCCAAAGCGGAGCGCGCGGCGTGGCTCGAGTCGCCGATCCGGCCCGCCGCGCACAGTGGCAGCGCCTATCCGGACGACCCGCAGGAAGCCGCCGCGTTTCTCGATGAACATCTCGCCCACGCGCCCGAGCCGCCGTCAGGCCCGCTCGCTCGGCTGATCGCTCCCCACATCGATCTCCGGCTCGGCTCCGAAGTCCACGGCCACGCGCAGGCGCGCTTGCGGGCCGCGGGCCGACCCGACGTCGTGGTTGTGATCGGCGTTTGCCATCAGGCGGCGGCGGCGCCGTTCATCGCGTGTCGCAAGGACTTCGAGACCCCGCGGGGAACGGTCCGTCACGACGCTGCGCTGCTCGACGCCATCGAGAAGAACTACGGCGGGTCTCTGGACCGGGGGGCCATCGCCCACGAGACGGAGCACTCGGTGGAGTTCCAAGCGGTCTGGATCGCTCACCATTGGCCTGAGAATCCCCCCACCATCGTGCCCCTGCTCGCACGCGGGTTCCACGAGCAGATCGATGCCCAGGGCTCGCCACGAGACAGCGAGAACGTGGAACGGTTCGTCGACGCGCTCCGCGCGAGCATCGCCGCGGACTCCCGGCGCATCGTCGTCGTCGCCAGCGTGGATCTCGCCCACGTCGGGCCGATGTACGAAACCGAGGGCCTGGACGAGGACGGGGAAAGCGGACTCGCCGAGTCCGACCGAGCGCTTCTGGATGCCATCGAGGCCAACGACGCCGAAGCATTCTTCGGGGCCATCGCGCGCGATGGCAACGCGACCCAGGTCTGCGGCGTCGCGCCGATCTATCTGACGCTGCGCCTCGGGGATGGTCCGGGCGAGCTCCTGCGCTACGGCCAGGGCCGCATCCACCCGGAGTCGGGCTCGGTGGTTTCGTACACCGCGATCGGCTTCGCGGATTGACCCACGTTCATTTCCTTGAACAGACACGAATAAAACCCGCCTGTCAGGCGACTGGCACGCCCGATGCGAATTGGGGATTCATGGGTCAACTCGATCATCAGGCACACCGCATCCTCGACCGCATCGAACTCCGCTTCGGGATCGACGCGGAACTCCGCCAACGCCTTCATCCGATCGTGATGAAGGTGATCGCGCTCGGCGCCGACGATGCGGAACGAAAACCGCTCCTGCGCCTGGTGGCCGAAGCCTACGCCCACCACATCCGCGTGCGTGAAGTGATCGAGGATCTGCACGTCCGCCTGCGCGAACGGATCACCACGAACTACGCCGAGTCGCTGGGCATCCAACCCCCCAACATCGAAATCGATTAGCCCGCCGCATCCACGAAGCCGTGGATACCTCGGGTTACCGTGGCGGGGTGTTCCCCGAACTCGAACGACTCGCGGAGTTTGGCCGCTTCGAGGAGATGATCCACGCGGCGCGGGACGCCCTCGACGAAGCCGACGACGATGGAGCTCGCGACCTGCACCACTACCTGTCATGGGCGTACCTCCAGCTCGGTCTGCTGGAAGAGGCACTGGAACACGCCCTCGCCGCGGACGACCCGCTCGACGAAGCCAAGGCGTGCTTCCATCTGTGGCGGTTCGAAGAGGCGCGCGCTGCCCTCGCCGAGTGCGGTGACGAAGGCGAGGCGCACTGGTATCGCGC
>Ga0070729_10003514_pt1 | contig 18081 bp, 16 predicted proteins | sample tdDd472_FD_66725 | JGI IMG/M metagenome (GOLD analysis project Ga0070729, IMG submission 66725) | Marine sediment microbial communities from the Atlantic coast under amendment with organic carbon and nitrate - tdDd47.2 | ecosystem: Environmental > Aquatic > Marine > Coastal > Sediment | place... | reverse complement strand
AACACGGACATGTTTTTGTTCTCATTACAGTGAGATAAAACTGCGCATATATAACCGTCTAAGCATCACCATCTGGAATGTTTGAGTCTGGCGAACAGGTGTCACCCCTTGTGGGCATGGGCCAATATTTCATGGCAGGCGGATACAGTTTTTTAATCTCCGGTGGGGTCTGTGGACTGTAGTCATCCAATACCATAATTTGGTCTAGATTTAGTTCTTGTCCACATCCGGGGCCTGTATATTCAATATCATAGTACATGCAAACGCTAGTTTCCAAATCAGATAAATCTGGAGGATAGGTGCCAGAGTGGCAGGTATTGCAAGCTCTTATCCATACCGGGTTGCCGTATTTGTCTACATTGACATCATAATACCAGATGTCTTCATATTCATTAGGATGTCCATCGCCAAATTCAAATGAGTTGGTAATTTTATCCAGATAGCCATTGTCGTCATAGCTGTAGATAAAATTAGTAATAAACCTATCAAATTTATAGTTGTAGGTCTGATATCTTTCGATATTACCATCTTCGTTTAGTATGCAGATTTCCTTGTAGGTATTCTTGCCTAGTGAACTATGAATTACTTCTAATGTGGAATTGTTACTATAAACATATTCGGCATGGGCTGGTACTGTGTCGATTGATGAGTATCGAGTTTCAGACATTAATCTTTGTTGGTCATCGTAGACATACTTGGTTTCCGAAAGGTTCTCAAGATCTGCGTAGAAGAAAAATTTGCTGACAAGCTTTCCAAGGTCATTGTATTCGTAAGTATTTGCTGTTCTGGTTGCTCTGTTATTTTCTATATACACAGATTTGATTTCGGAAACTTGCCCGGCCTCATTGTAGGTATAGGAAAATGTAGTCGGGTTTTCGTTGCAATATTGGTATTCCTTATCGTTATTGCCAATATCTTCACATGTGACTTTATCAACGCTTGATGTTTCGTTCTGCCATGTGTGTTCAGATTTGCAGAGTATTCTATCGCATAATGCTGTGCCATATTCCATCGACCAGCCGACCTGTTTTCCGTCTTCAAAGTGGTAGATAACTTCGACATCATCCATTTCGAATCCCTCAGGCACGACCTGTCCTTTGGCTGTGACTGTGCAACTGCCATAAAGTCCGCTTTCATTGTTACATCCCTGTGCGGTAATTGTTGCAATCAAAAAACAAAAAAGCACGATATGTTTATTGAGCATGGTAACCCCTTATTTGCAAATGGAATTTCGTGACGACTCTCATTGGAAGCTACATGCTATCATGGAAAACATAATTTTCAAAAGATAAAAATCGCTATCCTTGACACAAAATATAGCTCAAGCTACAATGGAAACACATATGGAAATATTGGGAAAAACACCTTTGCTAGGCAAGTTATGGGTGTTTTCTGCGCTGCATGGAAGTTGTAATCCTTTTTAAGTGTTCAACAAGGCATGAGGCAACGAAGATGAAGGTACTTCCAAAGCATAAACTGACAGCTGTTCTCGATCATATTAGCCATGAAATTGGTGAAATGTTTGGGCCCATACACCGTTTTGGTGAAGAAATGCTCTATGGTTTACGTATCGGAAAAGAGCTTGATCTTGATACAAGCCTGCCAATCAATTCTCCCAAGGATGTAATTCTTGCAAAGCTTAGAGAGATAAAGCAAATCTATGACGAAACCTGCTCAACGGTGGAGATAAACCCGATTGTACTTTTTGGGGTTAAGCCTTGTGATGTGCGGGCCATTACCAAACTTGCCAATAAATTTAATCTGGATAGTTTTGGGGAAGATTTTAAACTTGATAAAATGATTTCGTTTATCGCCACCAATGCCTGCCTTTATCCTGAAATGAATTGCTTTTGTGCTGCTGCCGGTGGTGACCACAAAGATGCAGCGAATTCAGACTGGGTTTTGTTTAATACGGGTGATGCTTATTTTGTCGAGAGCAAGACCGAAAGAGGAGACAATTTGCTTGCTGCGATAGATGAATTTTGCAAGGAGCCTACAGAAGTTGAATTGCAGCGATTGCAATCAATTAAGAACATACCACTGGCAGTTAACCGCATGCCGGATATAAACAAGGCGTTTGAGTCGTTTACAAAAACAGATTCGCCAGAAAAATGTTTGCAGCCGTTTATTCAGGAGTGTCTGGACTGCGGTGCCTGCGCTCATGCTTGCCCGGTTTATGTATACAATCAGGATGAACTATTTCAGAATAAAAATCAAGACAAGCTGGATGGCGAGGATGTGTTTAAAGGCGGTCATATTGGTAAAAACAAAAGGCTGCCATACATTGATATATTAAAATCTGCGAAAGATGGAAATAAAGAAGACTGGATGTGTGAGGGCTGTGGCCGCTGCTCCACTCTGTGTCCGCAGGGATTGGGAATGATTGAAATGCTGGATATGTGTGCAGGGATGCCCAGACGCAACCTTGCTCACAGGCCACTCTCTTTTATCGGTGCGTCCAAATGGATTGCTCCTATCAGGCACAAGCTTGCATCACCTACGCAGGCTTTCCAAAACATTAAACCGGGTGACTGTGTTTTTATCGCCTCTGGTTGTGCAGAGCCACAATACTTGGCTACAGAGTTTATGAATAGCTACGAGAAATTTATGGATTTAAAAGTCATCCATCTGCTGAGTATGGGAGCCATAACTTTTGATGATCCTAAGTTTACGGATCATATCCGGCTTAACGCTTTTTTTGTGGGAGATCAATCCCGCAAGGCTGTGCAGACAGGGCGGGCTGATTATACGCCGGTTTTCCTTTCGGAATTACCTGAGCTTTTCAGAAAAGGTCAGATAAAAATAGATGTTGCACTTATTCAGGTGTCTCCACCAAACTCACACGGTTACTGTTCGTTAGGAATTTCTGTAGAGACAATCAAGGCTGCCATGGAAAGCGCGAGGATTGTTGTGGCGCAGGTAAATCCGATGATGCCATATACGCACGGCGAAAGTATCGTACACGTGGACGAATTTGATTCTATCGTTACCTACGAAGAGACTCTGATTGAGTGGCGACCGCCTCCCTTAGGTGAGCGTAGCAGTAAAATAGGGCAGTACATTGCATCATTGGTGGAAGATGGCGCAACATTGCAGATTGGGATTGGCAAAATAGGACAAGCCTTGCTGCCGTTCCTACAAGAAAAGAAAAATCTTGGCATTCATACCCAGATAATTACCGATGAAGTAATAAAGCTTATGGAAAACGGTGTGGTCACCAACAGGTTTAAAAATTTGCATGCACAAAAAACCATTGCCTCTTTCGCTGTTGGAACAGACAGAATGTATAGCGCACTGGACAACAATCCCTCGGTCGAATTCTATGGGATGGATTACGTTTCCGATCCCTCCGTTATCGCCAAAAACAACCGCATGACAGCAATCAATTCCGCCTTTGAAATAGATCTTGCGGGTCAGGTTTGTGCAGATTCAATCAACCATCAATTTTATAGCGGTGTGGCAAGTATCGCCAGTTTCTTGCGCGGTGCAGCGCGTTCCATTGGTGGCAAGCCGATTATCGCACTGCCGTCAACTGCCAGAAACGGTGAGCATTCGCGCATATTGCCACATCTTTCCAAAGATCAGGCAGTGGCTGTCACCATGGGTGATATTCATTACGTTGTAACCGAATACGGCATTGCCTATTTACACGGTAAAAGTATCAGGGAAAGAGCCTTGGCGTTGATTGAAATTGCTCATCCGAAATTTAGGGGTTGGTTGCTGGAAGAAGCTAAAAAAATGAAATATATTTTTGAGGATCAGGAACTTCCTTCGCTGACCAGACATGTTTATCCTGAAATATGGGAGACAACAATTGTAACCAAAGATGGCGAGGAGCTTTTTGTCAGGCCGATTAAAGCTACCGATGAAGGTGCGCTTCAAAGGCTTTATTACTCACTGAACGATCAGGATGTCTTTTTCCGTTTCATGGGCAACAACAAGCATTTTAAACATATCCGCATGCAGGCCATGACCGTGCAGGACTACGAAGAACGTATGGCAATTATTGCTATTCGTGGAAATATAGTTAACGAGGAAATCATGGGTATTGCACGCTACGACATTGACCCAAAAACCCAAGTCGCAGAAGTTGCTTTTACCGTTCGTGAAGATATGCGTCGCAAGGGCATAGGCTCAAAGCTTTTGGAGCACATTTCGATTATTGCAAAAAGCAAGGGAGCAAAGTCTGTTCGTGCAGAGATTTTAGCCCGCAACAAAGCCATGATGAAGCTCTTCAAGACTACCGGCGCAGAAATACACAGCCACGTAGAAGACGGAATGTATTCCATGTGGTATGAATTTGAGGATGAGGATTGAGGAGAGTTTGTTATATGCAATTATTTTTTTGCAGATTTATCCAGCAATAGATTCGGATCAATTGAGACAACATAATAGATTCCGTTAATGTTGGCTATTGTATCTCTGATAAATTCTTGCATTGCTTCTGGCGAGTAATTGCTGTTTTTCATATCCATTATCTCGCGCTTAAGTGCCAATATTAAGGACTCTTCAGGAGATTTGTATATAGCAACACCGCCAAAAACATTCCAGTGTCTGGTCTTATCTGACCCATCTTCCATGTTACCTGGCAATAAAAAGTTTTCCAAAGCAATTGAACTTGGTAATAAATTTTTTGGAATACTTTTTACCCATCCCAGTGGTATTCTGACAGCTTCATCAAGTAAACCCAGCGCAGCCTTCTTATTGTTATCAGTAATACTTAAGGCTTTACGGAACAGAAGGATCATCGGTAAGTTGTGATTTTGAAGTTGGACATCCTGAAGCTTGGGAGAAGTATTTGAGACGGCGCGTAGATATCTTCTGTCATGTTGAGCATATAAAACCAGTTGTTTGAAGGAATCTTGCGTTGTTTTGCTTTTAAATACTTGCCACTCAGCTCTATCCAGATAGTTTTGCAAATCTGTAAAATCTCTTGGTGATGGCAAGGATTTTAACTCTAAAGATATTCCTAGATCTGATTTTAGATGTTCTTCGATTTTGGTATAAATATCTGAATATGTAATTTGTCCTTTACGAAATTCTTTAAATTGTTGCGACACAAGCAAATGCTTCAAGTGGTCACGAAAAAATAAAATCTTTTTAATGAAATCTGTTTGGTTGGCTGTGGTTAAAGTTTCCGCATCTTCAACAAGGCTAATCAAATCAAGTAGCAGTTGGTAGTATTTTTTTTCCTGAAATAATCTGTTGCATTGTGCAATTTTCCCCGTCACATAACTTTTCTCAATATCTGAGAGCTTCTTTTTTCTTATACTATATGAAATAGAAAATCGTATTGCTTCGCTATATATTTCTCCAAGAAGCTGCTTTTTGTATAGCGATATGTTTTGGTCTGTTATAAGTGAGTGCAAAAACGTAAAAGGTGTTTCATCTATAATACTGTGATACAACAAAAAAACAGGAGGTTGAACATATTCAAATTTGGGTAAATATGAAAACAACTCTCTTGGTCTGGGATAAAATATGCCTTGAAAATTTGCATCCAATTCAGCACGATACGGATTGGATGATTTGTAGATCATTTTTAAAAACAAAATGTCTTCATCGTCTATATAGCCATTTTTATTTAAATCCAGTTTAATCTGGGTCAGGGAATCGTAGGCAAAAGGCTTGTTTAAAACATCTTTCAGCATTTCTGCATCAGCATTGTTCCATTTCTTGTCATTGTTTAAATCTCCCAGCATAATTAGTTCAGAAGAGATTTTCACCCTGTTTACCGGGAGAAACATATATAAAGCAACACTAATTGCAGCTAGTGAAATAAATAAAACAGCTACGATCTTTAATGATCTTGCCATTTCTCCTCCTGAGTTGTGAATATTTAGAAATTTGTTATAGTTGGCACTCAAGAACCAAAATAGGGCAATGCCTTAATTTAAAAACAACCCTCACTCTTCAATCTCAACCTCAAAACCTATATCGGGAATCAGTTCTGCTTCGGGGAGTTCGACACCTAAAAGGTCTCCCAGATCCCAGTCGTGATCGGCAAGCTGTTCTTCGTAATCCATGTCGCGGGTGGCTTGTTCTTCCAATGACTTATCTATTTCCGGGCGGGTGATGATAGGCCCTGTACCCATTCCCGGGCAAAGCTCCTCGAATTTTTGCCAGCCCTCATCATCAAGCAGAAACTCTGCCAGCAATGGAGAGGCAGAACAATGAATAGGTTTTGCCTCGTGGATAGAGCAAAGCTTGTCTTTCAAAAAGATGCAGTGATCATCTTCAGTGTTTAACGAAAGATAAGGAACCACAATGCTTTCGTCCGAAGATTTGTATTCGATGCAAATGTGGGTGGTGTATTTGTCTACTACTTCTTGAGTAGACATTTTAAGGTGCTTGGCCATGCGGGTAACATCGTTGGGATACAGACAGACCCAACCGCCCCATTGGCAACATTTTCCACATGCAGTACATTCAAACTGAAAAGATTCAACTGGCATATTCTTCTATCCACTCTATTATAGTGTTTACAACCTGTTCTGGTGTTAAATTGGTGGTATCCAATATTCTTGCATCAGCAGCTTTTTTTAGCGGTGAAGCCTCTCTGTTGCTGTCGTCAAAATCTCGTTTTTCGATATCATGCATTACATCTTCCAGCTTCTGGCGATTGCCGGATTCATCGAAATCCTTAAACCTGCGACGAGCGCGTTCTTCAAGGCTGGCATCCAGATAAATCTTCAACTCAGCATCGGGGAAGATAACAGTTCCGGCATCACGGCCCTCGCAAACAAGAGAATTGTTTTTGGCAAACTCCTGTTGCAGCTTGACAAGTTTGGCGCGGACAGCTTTATGCTTGCTGACAGCGGATGCACCGTTTCCCATCTCAGGGGTTCTGATCGCAACGCTGACATCCACATCGTTTACCAACACCAGGTTTTGTTTTGCTTGTGTTTTGAATGTGATTTTTAAGGTATCAGCAACTTTAACCAGTCCGGATTCATCGTTCCATGAGCAAGCAAGCTGTTTCGCGGAAAGTGCAAGAGAGCGGTAAAACGCCCCCGTATCCAGATGCACCATACCTGTGCGTTCTGCAACAATTTTGCTAATGGTACTTTTACCAGACCCAGCCGGGCCATCCAGACATACAATCATTTCAAAACCAAGTGAGCAATTGACCAGACAACAGCGTAGTGGATGCATATCCAGTTGTCAACGGATTCCAAACTGAAATAATCTCATAATTCTTATGAGTTTTAGCCTATGTTTATAGTTACTTATATGTCGAGAAATGGAAGTTTTGCACAAACAGGAGTAAATACAAAAAAAGTGGAATGTCTGAGTTAAACAAACATTCCACTTTGAGGATTCGTTAGGTATTTTAATCTTTTGTTTAGATTACATTGCCAATATGGAGCAGAAGCGAGCCGGCGAGAGTGCAAACTACCGGAATGCTGAAGTTGTCATCAATTCTGCTGCTGAAGAGTTCTGTTATTGTTCCCACAATAGCAATTGATGCAGAGAGGAACAGTACCAGCACTAATGAAAGCTGGGGCAATGCAAACGCCATATATATTGTTGAAACCAGTGTGGCTGTGACAAAAAATGCGATTGTTCCGGCGTAGCTTTTGTCCAGAAATAGTTTGCGTTTACCAAAACGTTTACCAATTATCGAGGCCATTGGGTCTGCAAAGCCGAGAATCAGTACGGCAACCAGTACTGCCGGTTTTGAGAAAAATGGTGTAATCAGGGCCAACGCAATCAGATAATATGTTGCGCCGTTGGTGTGATGTCTTTCAAAAGGTCTGGCGATTATTGCAAAGACCTTGTCTACAAGGAAGTCGTTCCATCGCTCCGAAAATCTTCTGGTAATTTCCAGTGAACCAAAAAACACGGCCATCGTGGTTAGAATTATTACGGCCTGTTGCTGTGTCAGAACAAACTGATACATCACCATGCTTGTCATTCCCATTACCATATGGAAAATGCTTCTGGCGTAGTTGGTTGGTTTAAGATGCGAACTGCGCGTTATCTTCTTCAGGCCGGATATCTTGAGTTCCTGAAAATTTAACACCATTTCTTCATAATTTGAAGATAACCTTGTGTAAAGGTCTTTCAGTTGCCTGACATCTGGTCTGCTGGCGAGTTCAGCAGAATAAGCCTGAATATGTTGGGAGAGTTCCTCTAGCGATCCACTGTACTCTTCACGCTTTTCGATAAGTATCTGATGTATCTCAGACATTCTTTCGGAAAGTTCGTCGCAGTATTCCAACATGGAATTTTTCCACGAGTCATTTCTCAAGTCTGGCTTTTGTATATTTGAAACGAATTCGTGGAGTTCTTCCATAATATCGTTAAGTTGTGCGCTAATAACACTTTCCTTGGTCAGAACAGCTTCCATATGTGGCTCCTTCTTCGCAGGGTGAAATAATGTTTTCCAATTTGAGTCTCAGGTCGCTTTGCGTATTATTTCGATAACACCGATTATGAGACAATACATAAATAACACAGCTTTGGCAAATCATTATGTAAAAGAAATGTAAAAACGCCTGTAAAAATCATGCGTTGCGTCATGATACATGGTTTGGGCAAAAAAAATCATTTCAGTAACACAATAATTCTTGATGTTTACATAATCGGTATTATATTGTTTTTGTTAGATAAAATTCTATTAGTGAGGAAAAAAAATGATCAGACATGTTGTTCTTATAAAGTTTAAAGATGATGCTCCAGAAGATGCAAAAGACAAATTAGTACAAGGTTTACGCGCACTTCCTGAAAAGATTAGTGAAATCAAATATTACGATGTCGGCTTTGATATTGTAAAGGGGCCGAATAGTGCAACAGTAGGACTTGTATCAGATTTTCAATCTCTCGAAACTCTGGAAAGCTACAAAATTCACCCGGCACACGTTGAAGTTGTGGAAAATCTTATCAAACCATATTTGGAAAAAATTACTGCGGTAGATTTTGAGCGTGAGTAAACTTGCCTTAAGGCTTGGAGAATGCTAGACTTTATTAATGTTTTTTTGACATGAAAACAAGTGTTTCGCCAATTATTGAAACATTAAACAGGAGTGCAAAATCATGGAAGAACAAACGGTAGAATGGGGTACTGCATTTTTCGTACTGGGTTTCGGCTGTGTTATTGCTCTTGTTGTACACTTCTTTGCCGGCAAAATACTGGTACAGTTGGTTGAACCGGATGAAAAAAGTACGGCGCATGTAGTGGCAATGAAAAGTCCTCCATATATAGCCTTGCTGATTTTGCTTGCAACAATAGACTCTTTTGTAAAAATTGCTTTTGTTTCGTACGAAAACACCGTTCTTGCAAATCTGATAATCTTCGCCTTAGCCATCCTGATTATACTCCGCATGGTAAAAAGTATCCGTCAAGGGATTACAGAAGCACGATATGGTGATAAAAGTGACAAAAAGCGCTACAAATGATGATCAATTCCTATTGACAAATATTACTAGGTGTTTAGATTTATAAGGTAACATGTAATTTCAAAATTGTTTTATTTGTTTTATGCGGTTAATAACGCCTTTGGAGGTATATAATGCTGGATCGAGATGCGATTGAAAAAATTATCAATGATAAAATAAGACCCGGTCTGATGATGGACGGTGGCAATATTGAGCTTGTCAAAATTGAAGGTAATCAGGTTTATGTCAAGCTTGTTGGTGCATGTAGTGGATGTCCCGGTGCAGCAATGACACTTAAGATGGGTGTGGAACGCATTCTGAAAAGCGAATTTGCCGAGCTTGACTCTGTAGTTCCTGTCTAATCTGCTATAGTCTACAATAAATATTTGCCGAATGGGTGTATAGACTCATTCGGCTTTTGTGTGTATTGGATCAAATACGGAATTAGAGGTAAAGTTGATTTCTGTTGTCCTTGCTATTGTGTCATCAACATTGATCGGGGTGGTTTTCAAGTTATCTGAATTAAGGGTTTCAAATAGCTTTTTGATGCTTGCTGCCAACTATTTTATTGCTACTTCCATAAGTGTAATTTTGTGGAAGAGCCAGCAGTCGCCTGTGGATATCTCAACAGGATCAATCGTTCTTGCAGTAGTCGCCGGTGCCATATTTGCGGGTAATTTCTTTTTAATGTCTCACGCTGTTAAAAATTTTGGTGTTGGTTTGCCGGTAATTCTGATGCGCTTGTCTGCGATAGTCCCCATTGCTGCCTCAATATTGTTTTTTGGCGAAGATCCTGCAGTCAATCAATATGTAGGTTTTACGGGAGCCCTTATTGCTGCTGCAATGCTGTCTGTAAGCATGAAAGGTGGAATACGAAATATTTCTATCGGCGAGAATAAATTTAGCCTGGTGGTGAGTTCTTTTTTATTGCTGTTTTGCTTTGGTACAGCCGACTTGTCACTAAAGATTTTCGATATTACTGCAGATCAAAATAGCAAATCCCTGTTTCTGACAATTCTGTTTGCTGTCGCGTTTTCAACAATGCTGGCTGCGGCCCTGATTAGCAAAGCCAAATTTAAACTCAATGATCTTTTTTGGGGGATGGCACTTGGTATACCCAATATGCTTTCTGCCTTTTTCATGATGTCTGCATTAAAAGAGTTGCCTGCATTTGTTGTCTTTCCACTTGTTTCGGTTGGGACTGTCTTGTTGATAACAGCCATTGCGATTAAGTTTTTCAAGGAAAAATTAAGTCTGATGGGCTTTCTGGCGATAATCCTGACAATTATTTCTATCTGGCAGATCAACCAGTAAAAGAGAGAATCATATAATAAGGGGAACGGGCGGAACATAGTTCCACCCGTATGAGAAAGTTTGTGCCCTAAATTTTACCTCATGTCACTCCAGTCCTTGGTGGAGTATGCCTCCTGATTAAGCTCGGAGTAAATAGCGGTTGCCTTGTTTGCCATATTCTGCGATTCTTCATATTTTTCTTTTGCACTAAGTGTGTAGGCTTCGCTCAAGGAACTGCTTGCGTTATCCATCCATTCTCCGATTGTTTGCGCAATGCCACTAATTGTTACGACGTCGTTTGCAGACAGCATTGGTTTGATCCAGACCGTTGATTCAGCGTCCCTTTTGTACGAGCCATTCAGGTTATGACTGAACTCAACAAGCTGATTCTCTGCGCGTTTCAATGAAGCATTGGAGTTCACCCCTTGATAGATTTCCCTGGCGTTTTTGCAAAGGAAAACGGTTTTCCAGCTTTCGCCACTAAAGAAGTGATCGTAGGCTTTATTAAGTGTCGAACCAGCCTCAACAAGCCATTGCTCAAGGGTTTTGGTTTTCCCTTTTAAAGTGATTGTTTCATTCATTTCAAGAACAGGGTCAGTCCACAGAACTTCATTCATGACCACGCGATATCCACCCATAATGTTCATGCTGGCATCTACCAGCCCCTGTTCCGACTCGCTCATGACACTTTCAAGGTTGGCTTCCATATTCGCTGTATAAACGTAAAAAGCCAAAGTGATAATTGAAAGAAATGCCAGCCCCCAAATCGTTACCTTTTCAACGAAACTAAACTTTCTCATGATAGCCCCCTTACATAAGTGCCAAAACATACAGGTTTTGGCAAGGTGAAAAACAAACCGGGGAAGAAGTAATTGAATAACCATATAGCGCAAGGCCAAAAAACGTTGGACAAGTTTCACAATTTCCCAGAATATCCCGGATTATTACAGTAATCACAAGGTGTTAACCGGACATTGCTATGGGCTCAGATGTAGGTAAATATAGTAGTAAGGCGAGTTGCTTTCAAAAAGAATTATGGAAGAGCATCAGATACAGCAGCAGGATGAAACCAATACGAACTGGACATGATATACAGGCAACAATAGAACAGATTGAATCCGCGTGTCAGGCTTTGTGACTACCTCAACTGTTATTTATGTCGGTTTGCCTTGTCTCTTCCCCCGTATAAACCAAAGAACTATAGGAACTTTGCCTGACTAAAGTATGTTATAATATGTCGGAAAAGTCAAGTCAGAACAGCTGCTTAAGAACATTCACGGTTCATTGTGTTCGTTTGACAAAACCGTTACTACAGTGTATAATGTCGGCTCAATTCTTCAATGGAAATCTGGTTGAAAATTATCGCTGGTAGTGGTCTTACTGCTGAAAAAATCAAGCGATAGATCTGGATTCTTCTTTTTATACTGCCTTTTATCAAAATTCATTACAAATTAAACTTAGGATTAGAGTTTTTTAGACGATGACAAGTAGGAGATTATTTGTGTAGATCTTGTTTGCTGTTACAGATGGATAAAAGGGATTGTTTTATCGGAAAGAATTACGAAAATAAAATTCACACACTAAACAAGAGTAAAAAACAGTACAAAATTCTTCAAAAAATGGAGCATTTAAATATTGTTTTGATTTATGTGGAAAACTTTGTGGAAAAAAGCTGTATAACAATGTGGAAAAAATTGTGGAAAACTGGGAAATATACCGATACCTTTAAAAGTTTTTATGAAAATGCCGAAAATAAATAAATGCGCTTTTTTTGTTAAAAGCAATATTTTTTGTGTAATACATTGAAAATACTGAATATTTACTTGTGTGTCAGTGTTTGATAATTATGTAAGACTTTGTAAAAACTAGCAATTTTGGGGTTGTAATTTGATTTTCTTTATAGTATATTAGCGCTTAATTATTGAACTTTAATAGTAAAGATTGAAAAATTATTTGTATATATGTGTTTGAGACGATCTTAAAAAATAATAAAAATTAAAAAATATAACTTTTGGTATTGACATTAAGAGAAAATTTAGGCAAAACGTCTTTCGAAAAATGGAGGTGTATCATGATGGAAGCAGATGTTAAAGTAGATGTTCGCAGTAATGCTAAGGTTAAAAAAACTCAAACACGAAGCACAAGAAAAAAAGCAAGCCAGAAACGGGCCGAGTTGGAGGAACTTCTTCGTCAGAACAATGAACCGGAGATGGCTGCCTTGATCGAAATGGTTGAGCATGTTCGTCCCAACAACCGTAAACAATGTGCAAGTGGCCATCGCCCATGTATGTTTGTGGCCTGCAAACACCATTTGTATCTCGATGTGAATCAGGAAACTGGCTCAATCAAATACAATTTTCCAGAAAAGGAAGTCTGGGAAATGAAAGAAACCTGTGCTCTTGATGTCGCTGATAAAGGTGGAATCACACTGGAAGAAGTGGGTGAAATCCTAAATTTGACACGTGAACGCATTAGACAGGTCGAAGTTAAAGGTCTGACAAAACTCCGTCATTACAGCCGCAAGAACAGCCTGAAAGATTTTACAGGGCAATAAACCGTAAGTATTTGTAAAAATGTTCGTTTTGGGGGATTGACGAGTCCACTGAAAGCTGATAAATAGTGTTGCACAAAGAGTTAAATTTGTGCAACGCTTTTTTTTTGTCAGCGAAGCACGTTTCTTGTAATACTGTCGTGGAAAGCGTTGATGAATATTAAAAGAGTGGAGTTTTTTTTATTTACAAAAGGGGTGGCGTAAATGAAAGCCAGATGCTGGAAATGTGGTGCTGCATTCAAGTTTGATGAAAACAGAATCAACAAAAAGGCTCTTATCAAATGTCCGGTATGTGAATCGAGGACATTAATACAGGAAAATACAGATGCCGCGTCGCCAAGATTTGTTATAAAACCTTACAAGGGAAAACCCAAATCGGCAGCAAGCCAGCAACCACCCATAAAACAACCAGCACCGCCGGTTGTCTCCAATTCGATGTTTGAGAATTCAAAGTCTACTCAAAACACTAATAAACAGGATGACAACTGGATTAGCCATGGTACGCCTACTTCTGGTGATGGATCTTCAGAATTGGGAATAAAGCACGAGCAGACTTTTAAGCGTTCTGATGATGTGCAAGGTTTGGAAATGTCTGATCTGAATGCCCCGCTGGTTCGTAATAACAGACGAGGTTTGGATATAATGCCAGTAGACGAACGGGAAAAAGAAATAAAAGATCAAAATAAAGTTGAACAAGATTCTGATTCAGGTTCTACTGGCAGAGAGAAGAAGCCTTCCAGGCAGTTAAAAGCGGAGAATGAACCAAGTGTGAAGGAAGAATCCAGGCCCAAACACCCTCATGTACCAAAGCCTCCCAAAGAACCTAACAGGTACGTCAATTACATAATATTAGTTTTGCTATTGGTAATAGTTGCTGGTGGTTTGTATGTGTTTAAGCCTGAACTGTTCGGTTTGAAGGAAGCTGCTACTCCGGCCATAAAGGAAGTAAAAATTCATCCCGGCAAAGAAAAACTCAATGAGTTGATGGATGAAGCAGGAGCGCAAACCGGTAATGCCATGCAGCTTATCAAACAGGCCGAGATTTTATACCAGAAAGATTTACCCGAAGAGTATGTCAAAGCTCAGGAGTTGTTCAAGAAAGCTTTAGCCATTGATTCAGAAAATGCCGAGCTTATAGTTCGCTATGTTGAAAGTTATGCTAAGGTAAATACCAGCAATGTAAAAATGGGTGAGATTCGCGCATTTATGGATATGCTTGAGTATGCGGATATGCTTGCTCCGGGTTTATCTTCTATTCATCGTGCAAAGTCACGGATATATTTCATGCTGGAACAATATGAAAAAGCAATGAAAGAGGCAGAAATAGCCAAAAGACTTGAAGAGAATAATCTTGAAAACTGGGTTGCTTTAGCTGAGATTGCTTTAAAAAGTGATCCCCGACGAACTATTGAAATTCTTTCCGATGTGGTTGAGTCTCCCAAAGTGATCAAGTCTGCCATACTGCCTTTAGCTAAAGCCTACGCAAGTGTGGGTAAGTACAATATGGCGGAAGAAATAATCAAAAAGAGAGACGCTATGGACGCGCATTCATGCGCCCTGTGTGGCTATCTCGGAAAAATGTATGAATCCGTTGGTCAATATGAAAAAGCAAAAGATATTTACAAAATACTAATCGAGAAACGCCCCGAAAATGCTGAAGGTTATATTGGGCTTGCCAATGTTGACTACAAAAGTGGGATGTCACTCAAGGATGTCCGAGATGTTTTGTCGACTCTGGACCCGAAAATAGTTAACTCTTTCAGTAATGACGGCAGGGTTAGCTTATTCTGCCACTCCAGTCATTATTCACTTTTGGCAGAGGATCTGGATTATGCTATTGTTGTTGCGGAAAAAGCCTATAAACTTGATAACGAAAGTTTGTGTGGGCGATATCAATATGCTTTGACGCAAACGTTGTCTGGAGATCTTTCTGTTGCGGAAAGGCAGACCATACTTAACATTATCGATGGACTGGATTTTGACCTGCCGGATGCGCCTGAAATAACCGTTTTGTGGGGTTTATTCAATAACCAGATTGGCAACCTGAAAAGTGCCATGGACAAGTTCCAGCAAGCCAGCCAGAAATATCCCAAATATTTTGCAGGATCATTGTTGCTTTCTTTAATGCATCTTGAAACTGTAAATCCGGCCAAGGCTTTCAGCGTCCTGGAAAAGCTTTTTAACTATCCGCCATATGTTTTAAAAATGGAACAGGAAGACAATATTTATACTGATGTCTTTTTATATGAAAAAACTCTGACGAAAAAACTAAGAAATGTAGATGAGGCTGCAATGGATCGCGATAGGAAATCGGCAGTAAACGGTCTGGTTACTTATTTGATAGGAGAGAACAAGCAGTCGGTAAACTTTTTTGAAGATGTGCTGGAAAATAATAGAAAAAGTACCAGAGCCAATATGTTTTTAAGCGATCTCTCATACCAGAATGGTGACTTAAACAAGGCAAGGTTGTACATAAAAGCTGTTTTGAAGAAGCATCGTAAAGATTCTGCGGCAAATTACCAGCTTGCAAGAATCCTGGCAAAGTCTGGCAATACCAAGAAAGCAATCGAGAAGATCGTGAAAGATGTTCCCGTAAACAAACAATATGCGTCGGCGCAATCACTGTTGGCGCAATTATATTTGAGCAGCGAAGAACCAGTCAAAGCTAGGAAAGCAGCATGGCTGGCATATAAACTAGACAACAATTCTATACAAACCAAAACGGTTCTATATAAAGCTAATCAGTAATATTACAGGAGATTTAAATGAAAGTTCTGGTAATTGGTAGTGGTGGGCGTGAACATGCGCTGGCATGGAAAATCAATCAAAGCCCGCTGGTGGAAAAAATATACGCTGCTCCTGGTAGCGATATTATTGCCGAATTTGCAACATGTGTGGATATCAAGGCCAATGATGTAAAAGCTCTTGCAGAGTTTGCCAAAAAAGAAGCCATCGACCTGACTATGGTTGGCCCGGAAGATCCATTGACCTTTGGTATTGTGGATATCTTTAAAGAGGCCGGCATGATAGCTGTTGGCCCAACCAAAGATGCAGCACAGATGGAAGGAAGCAAGATCTTTTCCAAGGAATTGATGAAAAAGTACAATATTCCGACTGCTGAATTTTGTTCATGTAGTACTAGAGAAGAAGCTGTTAATGCACTGGAAAAACTAGGACTTCCTGTGGTTGTTAAAGCCGATGGTTTAGCTGCCGGTAAAGGCGTTATTTTGTGCGATACCAAAGAAGAGGCTATGGACGCAATTGATGCTGTGATGGTTGAAAAGCGTTTTGGTTCTTCCGGTGAAAAAGTGGTTATCGAAAAGCTGTTGTCTGGCGAAGAAGCCTCTTTTATTGTTCTGACAGACGGAAAAACAGTCCTGCCGATGGCAAGTTCGCAGGATCATAAGCGTGCCTTGAATGATGATAAAGGTTTGAATACAGGTGGCATGGGTGCCTATTCTCCTGCGCCAGTGGTTGATGAAACAATGCATAAGCGCATCATGGACGATGTAATGCTACCCACAATCAAAGCCCTGGAAAGCGAAGGCACTCCTTTTGCTGGTGTTTTATATGCTGGCGTGATGATAAACGATGGCGTTCCATATGTTTTGGAATTTAATTGCCGTTTCGGAGATCCTGAAACTCAGCCTATCATGGCAAGGTTGAAATCAGACATCGTTCCTCTGTTAAAAGCCAGTGCAGAAGGAAATCTGGATCAGTTCGAGGCCGAATGGGACGAACGTCAGGCCGTTTGTATAGTAATGGCCTCGGGTGGATATCCTGAATCGTATGAAAAGGGTTTCACTATTTCCGGTCTGGATGAAGCTGGTAATATGGATGACGTGGTTGTGTTTCATGCCGGTACAAAGCTGGTAGATGGAAATTGGGTAAATCAGGGTGGTCGCGTTTTAGGTGTAACTGCTCTTGGTAATGGAATTCAAGAAGCTGTTGATAAGAGTTATATGGCTGTAAAAGCTATCAACTGGGAAAAAGTTCACTATAGAACTGATATCGCAAAACGTGCATTGAAAAGACTTTAAAGAAGGAAGGTTTAATGGCTGCTGAGAAAAAACAGGTTTGGATTGTAATGGGTTCTGATTCTGATGCCGGTACTATGCAAACGGCTTATGATACCCTGAATGAATTTGGTGTTGACTGCAAGATGATGGTTTCTTCTGCACATCGTTCACCGTTGCGCACATCTAAAATAGCGAAATCCGCTGTTAAAAATAATGTTGCCTGCTTTATCGTAGGTGCTGGTGCTGCGGCTCACTTGGCTGGCGTAATTGCTGCCGAGACTCCCGTGCCGATTATTGGTGTTCCAATCGACTCCAGTGCTTTAAATGGCATGGATGCGCTTCTGGCTACTGTACAGATGCCGGGTGGCGTTCCTGTTGCCTGCATGGCAATTGGCAAGGCAGGAGCTAAAAACGCTGCTTTATTTGCCATTCAGATGTTATCTCTGTCAGACAAAAAGCTGGCACAGAAATATGATGATTATAAGTCCTCATTGGCGAAGAAAGTTGCCGCCAAAGACAAACGCCTGCAAAAAGCATTGGCTGCAAAATGATTAAAAATACTCCCACCTCTCTGAAACAGGCGGTTAAACTGCTTAAAAGGGGAGGTGGGGTTGCTTATCCTACCGAAACATGTTGGGGGCTTGGTGTAAGAGCCGACAGCATAGATGCGATTGAAAGATTGCTCGAGTGGAAAGGTCGCCCGAAGAATCAGCCGATCTCGCTTTTGATACCTGACAAGTTATGGCTTTCTAAATTGGGTGTTGTTGTTACGGCAGAGCATCAGAAGCTGATTGCTGCCTTTTGGCCAGGGCCTTTGACCTTGCTCTTTGAGGTTAA
>Ga0070729_10003511_pt1 | contig 18101 bp, 18 predicted proteins | sample tdDd472_FD_66725 | JGI IMG/M metagenome (GOLD analysis project Ga0070729, IMG submission 66725) | Marine sediment microbial communities from the Atlantic coast under amendment with organic carbon and nitrate - tdDd47.2 | ecosystem: Environmental > Aquatic > Marine > Coastal > Sediment | place... | reverse complement strand
CTCTGCGTGCTGCGTCGCCTCGGTCGCTTCCTGAGCCCGGACGAGTACGACGCGATCCCCGTCCGGATCATGAACCACGTTGGTCGACAGGTCGGCCGACCGCCCGTGTTGCTCGTCACGCCCCCGGCGCGGAAGGCGACCGACCTCGAGCACGAGAAGCGGATCCGCGCCCACCTCGGCTACTCCACCCTGGACGACGCTGCCCGGGAGACGCTCGACGTGTGGATGACCGAACGCGCGGCGCGGGGGCTGCTCGCCGACGAGCTCGTCCGCGAGGCCGAGGAGTACCTGCGGCTGCGCCGCATCGTCATCCCAGCGCGCTCGACGCTCGAGCGAATGGCCACGCGGTCGGCGACCCGCACGGAGAGCGACTTGCTCGGGACGATCAGCGAGCGGCTGACGGCGAAGCAGCGGGTGGCCATCGACGACCTCTTGGATGTCTCCGGTCATCGCTCCCAGCTGTTCGCGCTGAAGCAGTATCCGCCGGAGCCAACGCCCTCGGCGATCAACGCCTACCTCGACCGCGCCGAGCTGCTGCGCGATCTTGGCGTAGGCCAGATCGACCTCTCGGGTGTCCGGCCCGAGGTCGTGCTCCACCACGCCGAGCTCGTTCGTCGCTACGACGTCGACGACCTCAAGCGGTTCAAGCCCGCCAAGTGCCATGCGCTTGTGGCGTGCTTCCTCGTGGAGGCGAACAAGTCGGTGCTCGATCACCTGGTCGAGATGCACCACGTCTTCACGACTGGGCTCCACCGACGGGCGCGCAACGCCTACGAGAAGAAGCAACGCGAGCTGCGCCAGAAGTCAGGCCGGAACCTCCGCCTGGTCCTCGACGCCTTGGAGGCACTCCTCGGCGAGGACCAGGGTCACGTGGAGCAACTCGACCTCGACGCCGTCCGCGGTGCGATCGTCGGCTGCCGAGAGCTTCAGCGGCTCACCGAACGCGGGGAGTTCGAGGCGCTGCGCCTGCGGCACCACACCCTCAAGCGCTACCTCCCTGGATTCCTGCGCCTCCCATTCGAAGGTGGCCCCGGAACCGAGCCGCTCATCGAGGCGATCGAGCACGCTCGTGCGCTGCACGACGAAGGAACGACCGACCTCGGGGAGGACCCGCCCACAGAGTTCGCGACCGGGCTGTGGAAGCGCGGCCTGGCGCGCAAGCTCGACGTGCGCTCATGGGAGCTCGCGCTCGCGTTCGCCATCCGCGACGCCCTGCGTTCTGGGGACCTGTTCCTCGCCGACAGCCGTCATCACGTGTCCTTCTGGAACCTCGTCCAGGGGCCCGAGCAGTGGGCTGCCGCTCGCGCTCGCGCGTATCGGGAGATGGGGCTGCCGGCCGAGCCCGGGCACGCGCTCGAGCGACTGCGGACCGAGTTCGACGCCGCCCTGCACGACTTCCGGGACGGTCTCCCGGACAACCGCTTCGCGAAGGTCGAGGCCGGGGCTCTACGCCTGTCGAGACGCGACGCCCTCGACATCCCGGATCGGGTCCAAGACCTCAAGCGCGCGATCGAGACGCACATGCCGCGGATCCGGATCGAAGACCTGCTACTCGAGGTCGACCGCTTGACCGGGTTCACGGGGGAGCTCACCTCGCCGAGCGGCTACTCCGAGCGGAGCGCCGCTCTCCGCTATCCGACCCTGCTCGCGGCGCTGGTCGCCCACGGGACGAATCTCGGGACGGCGACGATGGCGCAGAGCACGAAGGACATCACGGTCGACATGCTTCAGCGCACGTCGAAGTGGTGCCTGCGCGCCGAAGCCCTGAAGGCTGCGAATCGCGTCCTCGTCGACCATCACCACCGCCTCCCGTTCGCGGGGGTCTGGGGCGACGGGACCCGGTCCTCATCGGATGGACAGCGTTTCGGGGTCCAGGCGAGCTCCCTCCTCGCGGGCTTCTACCCGCGCTACTTCGGGTTCTACGAGCGCGCGATCACGGTCTACACCCACGTCTCGGATCAGTCGGCAGTCTTCGCGGCGCGGGCCATCTCGTGCTCCCCCCGGGAGGCCATCTACGTCCTGGATGGGCTCCTGGAGAACGACAGCGTCCTGCGCCCGCGCGAGCACTACACGGACACGCACGGCTACACCGAGCAGCTCTTCGGCCTCTGTTACTTGCTGGGCTTCTCGTTCATGCCTCGCCTCAAGGATCTGAAGGACCAGCAGCTCTACGTGCTCGACCGCGAGCACGTCGCTGGCGACCTACATGGTCTGTTCCGCAGCGCGATCGACGTCGAGCTCGTCCGTGAGCAGTGGGATCAGCTCGTGCGCGTAGCGTCCTCGCTTCGCGATCGGACGGCGCCGGCTCACGTGGTGCTCGACCGGCTCGCCGCCAGCTCGCGCTCGGACCGCCTCGCAAGGGCGCTGACCATGCTCGGCCGCGTCGTGAAGACCACCTTCATCCTCCGCTACATCCACGATGCCGCGGTGCGGGACCGAATCCACCTCCAGCTCAATCGAGCCGAGTCGCGACACGCGCTCGCTCGGCGCCTCTTCTTCGCCAACCAGGGCTCGTTCCGGACCGGGGACTACGCCGAGATCATGAACAAGGTCAGCGCCCTGAGCGTGCTCTCGAACAGCGTTCTGCTCTGGAACACGAGGCAGCTCGAGCGCGTGGTCGGCGCGCTCGAGGAGGCCGACGGCAAGCCCGTGGACCGAGGCGACCTCGCGCGCATCTCGCCCTTGCTCCACGCCCACGTGATCCCGAGCGGCACGTATCGATTCGCCGACGTGGGGTCGCGGGCAGATTCGTGTAGCCATATCGCGTAAGGCGGTCGCCGTCCGCTCCGCGGCGGATACGTCTACGATCCAGGCGGTCAGCTCTCACGAGCACCGAGGGGTTCCGCTGCCGAGAAGTGACCCACCCTCCAACGTGCATTTTGCCGAGCCCAGCCACCATGCCGCTCGACCCGGTCGATTCGGCGGGTGGTCACTCTTGGCGAGCAGACACCGGATCAGTTCTGGCTAGCGCTGAGGGCGGAACCTGCGCCATCGGGCGCGAAAAGGGCATCTCGGTCGCCGAGGCTGAACATGACGCGGCCGATCTCGAGTTGCAGTTCCTGGCCTCGCTACGCTGGTCCCGGCTTGGCTGACCCACCGAGCAACGCAGCCGCCTTGGACGCGAGGTCCCCGAAACGCTCGGGGTCGATCTCGATGAAGAGGGCGGTCCCTTCGGCGTACACCACACCGTCACCGTCGCCGAGGGTCGCCTCGACGCGAACCTTGCGTCCCTCGACAGAGGCGACTCGCGCCTCGACCACGCACCGGGACTCGAGCGGCAGCATGGCTCGGAAGTGAGTCGTCAGCTGGGCTGCGACGCAGGCGTGACCAGCGGCCCACGCGGCGCCCCCCATGACCTCATCGAGGACCGCCGCCATGCTCCCGCCGTGGGCGTGGCCCGGTGGCCCCTGCGCCGCAGGCCCGAACCACACCTTGGCGTTCAACCCGGCTTCGCTGCCCGGGCGGAAGTAGCGCACACGAAGGCGACCGTCATTCGCATCGCCCGATACGAAGCTCTGGATCGCCATCGACGGAGGTGGAGCGACCCACGTCCACCCTGGCTCCGGAGTGTCCAACCAGGCTTCCAGATCATCGGTCGCAGGGTCCGTCATTCCGCCGGCTCCGGACTGGGCGCGCCCTCCGAGTGCTCGTCGCCATCCTCTCGTCCCTTGATGCCGAATACTCGAGCGAAGAAGCTCCCGATGGCGTCCATGAACGTGTAGAAGACGGGTACGACGATCAGAGTCAGGACGGTCGAGGTGATCAAGCCTCCGACCACGGCGACCCCCATCGGCGCCCTCATCTCACCACCGTCGCCGTGCCCGATGGCGACGGGCAGCATGCCGAAGATCATCGCGGCCGTCGTCATCAGAATGGGTCGCAACCGCGTCGCTCCCGCGTTCTCGAGTGCCTCGAGGATGGGCTCGCCGCGCTCGCGCAGCTGATTGGCGTAGTCGACCAACAAGATCGCGTTCTTGGTCACGAGCCCCATCAGCATGATGAAGCCGATCATCGCGAAGATGCTCATCGTGTGATTCAAGAGCAGCAGTCCCCCGAAGGCACCGATGAGCGCAAAGGGCAGCGAGACCATGATCGTCAATGGATGGATGAAGCTCTCGAACTGCGATGCGAGGATCAGGTAGATGCAGGCGATCGCGAGGAACAGCGCGATGCCCATGTTCGTGATCGTCTCCTCCAACCGTTTTCCCATGCCGCCAATGTCGGTCGTGATGTGGTCGGGGACGACGTCTGCCGCGATGGCGCGCACTTCGTCGAGCGCCGTCCCGAGGGGCTTGTCCTCCAGATTCGCGAGCACGGTGATCTGCCGCTGTCGCGCCTCGCGATCGATCTGATTCGGCCCCGTCGTCCGGATGACGGACGCGACTTGCTCGACCTCGACGAGAGCACCCGTCGTCGAACGTACCTGCGACCGGCGAACCGCGTCCTCGCTCCGTCGGAGCTCGGGCGGCAGCTGTACGCGGACGTCGTAGCGATCGTCCCCCGAGTCGTACTGTGTGGCCACGACACCCGAGATCAGGGCCCGAACCGCGCCGGCGACCTGCGCGCCGAGGACGCCAAGGTCATCGGCTCGCTCACGATCCACGACGAGCTCCAGCTCGGGGCGGCCACTTCGATACGTCGTGTCGACGTCGACGAACCCTTCGGTCTGGCGAAGTCGCTCGGCGATCGCGTTCGCCGCGGTCTCCAGCTCTTCCAGGTCGTCACCGCGCAGGTTGAACTGAACCGCCTGGGTTGCCGTCCCCATGCTCACGATCTGAAGCGGCTGGACGTTCGGGTTGAGTCCACTGCGATCGGCGAGCATGCGGCGCATGTACGCCATCGCCTCGGTTTGGTGGAATGCCCGCGTATCGCGCGGGTCGAGCGTCACGAGGATGTTCGCCGTGTTCACGCGTTCCTGCACACCACCCCCGATCGTCGTGAAGGTGGAGGTGACGCCTGGCACCGTTCCGAGGTCTGCGGCGACCGCGTTGGCCTCGCGCTCCATCACGTCGAGGGAGGTCCCCACGGGCATCTCGAGGTTGACCGAGAACTGCCCCCGGTCTTCGATCGGCATGAACTCGAAGCCCAGGTTGGGCGCGAGGGCGAACGCACCGCCCAGCGCCGCGATGGCGACGACGCTCGTCAGTATCCGCTGGCGAAGCGCGAACGCGACGAGCCGGCGGTAGCCGGCGTCGAGCCCGTTCAGAATCCGCTCGACGAGGCCCGAGAGCCCCTTCGGGGTACCTTCATGCGGTTTGAGCAGCCGCGACGAGAGCATCGGCGTCAGCGTCAGCGACACGAACAGGGACAGGGCGACGGCAAACGCCACCGTAAGCCCGAACTGGTAGAAGAACCGTCCGATCATTCCATCCATGAACGCAACCGGGATGAACACCGCGACGATGGAGGCGCTGACCGCCAGGACGGCGAGCCCGATCTCGGCCGTCCCTTTGGACGCGGCCTTCATGGGCCCTTCTCCCAAAGCGGTACGGTGTCGGACGATGTTCTCGATGACGACGATCGCGTCGTCGATGAGGATGCCGATCGACAACGACAACGCGAGCGTCGTCATCAGGTTCAGCGTGAACCCCATCGCCTGCACGAACGCGAACGTCCCGATGACGCAGGTGGGGAGCGTCAACGCCGAGATCAACGTCGCGCGCCAGTCGCGGAGGAACAGGAAGATGATCGCCACGGCGAGTAGCGCACCGATGGCGAGATCGAACTGGACCTGCTCGATGGAGCCGCGGATCTGGACCGAGTTGTCGAGCAGCACGTCGATCCGAGTTCCGGGTGGTGCCTGCTCTCGAAGCGCCGGCAAGACCTCGCGGACGCGCTCGGCCACCTCGACCGTGTTGGCGCCGGATTGTTTTCGCACCACGAGCGCGATCGCCGGCGCGCCGTCCATCCAGTAGGCCGCGGAGCGACGCTCCTCCAACCCATCCACGACGTTGGCGACGTCCGACAACCGGACGACAGCCCCCTGGCGCGCGGTGATCGTAACCCCTCTGAGCTCCTCGATGGACCCAGCCTGGGCCGAGGTCACGAGCGTGAGCTCCTCCGCCCCCGTGTCGACCCGGCCCCCGGGTACTTCGAGGTTCTGTGCGCCGAGGGCCTGCACGACCTCGTTGATGGTCAGCCCATACCCGCGTAGCCGATCCGGATCGACATAGACGTGGACTTCGCGATCGCGCCCGCCGACCAGCTCGAGCTGTCCGACTCCTTGGATGCGCTCCAAGGCGGGCTTGACGACGTCCTCGGCGAAGCGGGAGAGCTCGAGGTCTCCGGCATCACCGGCGATGGCGATCTGCATGATGGGCGACGCACCCAGGTCCAGCTTCTGTACGGTGGGCGTCTCTGCGCCGTCGGGGAGCTGGTCCTGGATGGCGGCGACTCGGTCACGGACGTCCTGAGTCGCGGTGTCGAGATCGGTGTCCAGGTCGAACTGGATGATCACCTGGGTCACGCTGCCGACGCTGACGGAGCGAAGCATCTCGATCCCGCCCAGACTGTTGACGGCTTCTTCGATCGGATCGGCGACCTTCTCCTCCATCGTGGCCGGGTCTGCACCCGGGTACACGACCGTCACGGTCACGACCGGAAAGTCGACGTCGGGGAACATGTCGACGGGGAGGCGCAGGTACAGGACGGCTCCGAAGATGACGAACGACATCATCATCATCGTCGCGAAGACGGGGCGACGGATGGAGACGTCGGCGAGCTTCACTGGACTCGCTCCTCGTCCGCCTCTTCCGGATCTGCCCCGGCGTTGGCGCGGGCCCCGACCGGGTCCGCGATCTCGACCGAGGCGCCATCCGCCAACGCGGTCGTGAAGGGAGTGATCACGAGCTCACCCTCGTCGATTCCCGCAACGACCTCGACGCGATTCCCGGCGATCGGGCGAACGGTCACGTCTCGGACCATGGCCCGCCCGTCCACCAACACGAACGCGCGCCGCGCGTCACCGGCGCCCCCAACGGCTGCCTGCGGCAGTGTGACGGCCTCCCTCGGCTCGCCGGCCGCGATCGTGATCTCGACGGAGGTACCCGCGCGAAGAGCGCCTTCCTCATTCGGGATGCGTGCGATGACCTCGACCGTGCGCGTCTGCGGATCGACCTCGAGGCCGACGAACGACACGCGCCCCTCCACGCTTCGGTCGAGCGCGATGAAGCGAGCGGTCACCGGCGCTCCGAGCTCGAGGCTCGGTAGATGCCGCTCCGAAACGCGCCCACGCACCTCGAGCTCCGACAGATCGACGACACGCAGGACCACACTGGGCGGCATCAGCGTGGCGGTCTCCCCTACCTCCATGCGCACGGAGGAGACGATCCCGTCGAAGGGCGCGCGGATGCTGGAGTTGCGAAGCATGGTTTGCGCCTGAGCCACCGCGGCATTGGCGGCATTGGCTGACGCGGCGGTGGCGCGTTGCTGCGCGAGGAGTTGGTCCATCTGCTGCGACGCAATCGTCCCTTCGCTCGCCAGCGGGCGGAGACGGTCGACCTCCGCCGAGGTCTGCTCCGCCTGTACGGTGGCGGCCTCCGCCATCGCCCGCGCCTGTCGCGCGCTGATCGCGCTCGCTCGGGCATCGAGGCGTACGAGCACGTCGCCCTCGCTGACGCTGCTTCCCTCTTCGACCTGGATCTCGGTGATCCGAGCCGTCATCTGCGGGCCGAGGTTCGCGGCTCGAACGGGACGGGAGCTTCCGATCACCCGAATGCCTTCGTCCACGCGGGCGAGCGTCGCCCGCACAGCCGCGACCGTCGGTGTCTGCGCGCCCGCTCCGGGCGCGCTGCCCGATGTCCCCGGCAGCTCGGTACCTCCTTCTGTCCCACAGCCGATGGAAAGCCCGAGGGCGAGACTGGCCACCAAAATCGTCTCGCTCGACATCACCCTTCACCTCCGACGGTCGTGCGCCCCGCCACGCGCTCGATGTTCGCGACAGCGACGTGCAGCGAGATGTGCGCGTTGACGAACGCGAGCTGTGCTTGGGTGAGCTCGAGCTGCGCTCCGGCCAGTTCCGTGGTCGTCCCAGCCCCGGCAGCGAGAAGCCTCCGCCGGTCCTCGAACGCGGCGTGGGCCGCGATCAGTCCCTCGCGCGACGACTCGATCGACTCGCGAGCGGACTCGTATGCCACCCAGGCCTGGGTCGCCTCGATCGCGAGCCCATCTTCGAGCGCTTCGAGATCTGCACGTGCCTGGGCCACTTGACTCTGCGCCTGCTCGAGCTGGTCGAGCTGTCCCGGAAGGCTCGTGGGGGACCACGACAGCGCGACCCCCACCGCCCAGGTGCCGTTGAAGCTCTCGCTCTGGGGAAAGATGCGCTGGTTGGGGTTCGCCATGTCGGCCTGGGCGGTGATGAGAACGCGTGGGAAGAGCGCACCCTCTCGAGCGGTGGCGAGCGATTCGCGCGCGCCGACGAGCGCCCGCAACGCGCGTACCTCTGGGCGTGCCCGCCGCGCCTCGGCGATGAGCGCGTCCTCCGAGTCAACGGGAGGCGCAGGCAAGCGCAGCAAGTCCTCTCCGATCCGTACGGGCGTGTCTTCCGGAAGGTGCAGCATCGTTCTCAGGGCGCGTTCGGTCAGCCTCACCGCGCCCCGCGCTTGGGTTTGTGCGGCGCGCGCGGACGCGAGACGGGCGCGCAACTGGAGGCCGTCCGCCCGCGGCAAGACGCCCGCGCCGACGAGCGACTCCACGTCCTCGAGTGTCGCTTCGAGGGTCGTGACCGCCTGCGATGCGATTGCCAGCCCGCCGCGCGCGCGGATGTGGTTGAAATACGCCTCGCGAGCCCGAAACGCGATCTGTTGACCCTGAAGCTCCACACCGGCCTCGGCTGCCTCCGCGAAGCGCTCCGCACCCTCGTAGGCCGGGAGGATGGTGAGGAAGTAGTCGGTCACCGGGATGGCTGCGGTGGCCCGAAACAGGAAGACGTTCAGGATCTGTGGAAACGGATTGTCGACCGCCCCCAGCCCCGGGAGCTCGAGGGGAGGAAGCCCCACTTCGCTCAGCCGGGTATAGCCCGCAGTGAGCGTGAGCTGCGGGATGAACGCGGAGCGCGCCTGTGCGGCAGCCTCCTCGGCCTGCTGTCGCGCCGCCTGGGCTCCACGAACACTCGGGGCGTTCTGCACGGCGAGCCTGGCAACCTCGTTCGCCGTCAGCCCGCCAGGCTCGGGCTCGATCCTCGACGCGAGCTCCGCGACGACGGCATCGACGTCCGCGGCGGGGTCGTTCTGCGCGAAGCCCGGGCTGGGCCACAGGAGCAGCGCCGCAACCGCCACAGAGGCTCGGCCGAGAAGTTGTCGTGTGTGACTGATCATGACTCCGCGCGGTTCTCGCGGTTGATTGCTCGATGCAAAGGTTGCGATTCGCAAACTTTGCTGAAGCCGGTATATTGGGGATCTGGCTCTCAGCGTCAAGAGGTACCTCAGCCGTGAACACACCCATCGCGCGCGAGATCGCGGCCCGCTTCATGTACCTCCGACGGATGGCCATGACGGCCATCGGCGAGAGGCTCGCTCCCATGGGTATCGGGGTCGCCGAATACCTGGTGCTCTTTCGCCTCGGCCAAGAGGACGACGTTCCACAACAGGATCTGGAGCACGACTCGGGTCTCGGAGCGTCGGGAGTCAGCCGGATGGTCTCGCGCCTCGTGGACGAAGGCTGGGTGTCGATGTCGATCGACCCGACGGATCGACGTCGACGCCGCTTGGCGATCACCGATGCGGGCCGGGATAAGGAGCGCGAGCTCGCCCCGCTCGTGGACGAGGCCGCCCGCCTGGTGATCGATGGTCTCACTGACGCGGAAGAGCGCCAGCTCCTGAAACTGCTCAACAAGGCGGGAGCATCGCTCCAGGCCCCGGAGCGTGCGTCAGCATGAGGTGCGGATCACGATCCGGGCGCGGGGCGTCTCCGCTCACGCCGGACCACGCGATCGGCTTCTTGCTCATCTTCGCCGGTGCGCTCATCGGACTCTGGTTCGCGATTCAATGACGGTGCGCCTCCTGCTCGTCGATGACAACGAGGGGCTGCTCGCCGCCTATCGCATCGCTGCCGAGTCGCCCATCGAGATCGTCACGGCAACGACGACCGAGGCCGCCCGCGCCGAGCTAGTTGGGCAAGACTTCGACTGGGTCGTCTGCGACTGGCACCTCGCGAAGGGGCGGACTTGCGCCCATCTGGTCCATGAGCTTCACGCGAACGGAACGCCCGTTGCGATCATCACGGCCGACCCGACCGCCGTCACTTGTTCGAGCGAGATACCGGTTCTCGAGAAACCCCTGCCGCTCGCCGGAATCGTGGCTGCGCTCCGCGGCCTCGGAGGGGACGACTGAGGAGGCATGGGACGTCGGACTCGCGACGAGGCCAGGAACATCCTCCTGGACGCCGCTGAGAAAGTGATCGCCGCAAAGGGTGTGCTCGTGGTCCGCCCCGCCGATGTCGCGCGGCGTGCGGGGTACTCCCCAGGCAACCTGTACACGTATTTCGACTCCAAAACCGAGATGCTCGAGGCCGTGTTGGACCGAGCGTGCGCGCACGCGTTGGAATCCGCCACCGACTTGACCGCTGAGGAGATCGTCCTGCGGTGCGTGAAGATGCCTAGAGTCGTCGTGGCGATCGGGGCGGTCCTGATCAGCGGGTCGGCGGAGTCCTGGGAGGGGACATCGAATTCGAAGCGCCTGCGGACCGAGCTCGCGCGGCGCCTCGTGCGAGACCACAGCCTCGACTCCGCGCGCGCTGATCTCGCTGCCATCCGAACGCGCAATCTGTTGATCGGGCTGAGGCTCACCGATCCGTCGCCGGCGCTCACGAGGTCCGATGCGCGGAGACTGCTCCAATGGGTCGCCTCCACGGCCCTGCCGCTTCGCCCCCCGGGATGATCGGCTCGGGCACTTCTATGCGTCCGTTGAGTGCGGGCACCGAACGGCCTCGGTCGCGCTCCGTCGCCTCGCCGGCTTCAGCGCCAAGAATCGCTTCTACCGCTCGAACCGAGACCTGGGCCGCCTCCTGAAGACTGAGTTCATCCTCGACTACATGTCCGGACCCGAGCTCCGGACCCGCATTCGACGCGGGCTCCTGAAGATCGAGCAGATGCACGCCCTCGCGCGGGAGGTGTTCTTCGGCCACCGAGGGGAGGTCAACGCCCGCGAGGTGTGGGAGCAGATGAACAGTGTTAGCGCGCGAGTTGGTTGAGGGACCTGGCGGCGATCTCGCGCAGGCTGCGTGATGGATCCGCAGCCATCGCGAGGCTGATGGCCCTCGTCGATTTCTTCGTCGAGCGGAGCGCACCCGGTAGGTGCCCGGCTCGGAGGCGGAGCATCGGCGCGGAGCCGGTCGACGGAAATAGATGACGGGGGTCGGTTTGGCGGCCAGTCCCCCGTCGTGCTCCGGACCGACTGAAACGAGAACGGAGCGACACACGAGTCGTCTACTTCGACGCCGGGGTCAAGAGATGGGCCGAGTCGATGCCTTCGGTGGAGGCGGCGCGTCCGGCCCGATGCCCGGCGTGCGGAGCGGCTTCAGCCCCGCCAGGGCGGCCTCTGCGGCTTCACGGCCACGGCGTGCGCGAGCGGATGCGTCTCGGCCCCCTGGAGCTCGGCGGGCGATCCGTCGTCGGCTCGATCACCGTGCGCCGCTACCGCTGCACCCGGTGCACGGCCGTGCACGTGGTGGTGCCACGCGGCGTGCTCCCGCGGCTTCGCTACGGCGCCGTCGCGATCGCGCTGGCGCTCGCGCTGTGGTCCGTCGAGGGGCTCCCGGCGTCGGCAGTGCGCACCCACGTGAGCCCCTTCCGCGTGGTCGGCCACGACGCCCGGCGCGGCTGGCGGTCGCTGCGGCGCTGGGCCCGCGGCTCGCCGTGGGCGGGGACGGCCAAAGTGATCGCAGCGAGGACGGCCAAAGAGACCGCCGCTGGCCTCGTGCAGCACCTCGGCGGCCACGCGACCGGAACCGGCCCGCTGACCGCGCTCGCGTGCGCCGGAGCGCTCGTCGCGTGATGCGCATCGCCCACGATGGCGGTGCGATCCGCGGCCCACCACATGAGGTCGTCGCGGCGTCCCCGCTCGGCGTCGCTCCCTGTCGCTCCTCACCGAAAGGAGTGACGAGATGGACGATGAGCTCGGACCCAAGGACGGCGCCGAACAGACGGCGCTCTTTCGCGCGCAGGTGATCGGCCCGCTGCTATGCCGTGGTGCGCTCGCCCACGGCGAGCTGGCCGAGGCCCTGCGCGAGCTGAGCACCCAGCGCTTCCGCCCGCCCGGCGCCACGCGGACCCGGACCTACTCGGTGCCGACCCTCGAGCGCTGGCTCTACGCCTACCGCGCCGGCGGGCTCGGAGCGCTGCGCCCCGAGCGGCGAAGCGACGCCGGACACGCGCGGCAGCTCACCGACGCGCAGCGTGACTTGCTGCTCGCGATCCGCCGCGAGCACCCGCGAGTGAGCGCCGCGCTCATCCTGCGCACGCTCGAGGCCGACGGTCGCGTCGAGCGCGGCGCCGTCAGCGAGTCGACTGTACGGCGGCTCTTCGCCGAGCACGGCCTCGATCGCGCCAGCCTCGCGCAGCACGACCGCGAGCCGCGCCGGCGCTGGGAGGCCGCCGCGCCGAATGCGCTCTGGCACGCCGACGTCTGTCACGGCCCCGCGCTGCGGATCGACGGCAAAAGCGTGCCGCTGCGCATCCACGCGATCCTGGACGACCACAGCCGCCACGTCGTCGCGCTGCAGGCGTGCACGACCGAGCGCGAGGTCGAGATGCTGCGGCTGCTCGTCAAAGCGCTCCGGCTGCACGGCGCGCCCGACGCGCTGTACCTGGACAACGGACCGACGTACATCGGCGAGACGCTGCGCACCGCGTGCGGCCGCCTCGGTATCGGGCTGCTGCACGCCAAGCCGTACGACCCGCAGGCGCGCGGCAAGATGGAGCGCTTCTGGCGCACGATGCGTGAGCAGTGCCTCGACCACCTCGGCACGCGCGCGTCGCTGCACGACGTGCAGGTCCGGCTCCTCGCGTGGCTCGACCGGCACTACCTCGTGACCCCGCACGCGGCGCTCATGGGCAAGTCCCCCGCGCAAGTGCACGCCACGCAGGCGCCATCGCACTCGCTGAGCCCCGTGTCGCACACGCAAGCCCCGGCGTCGCATCGCTGGCCAGCGCCGCAGGAGCGCGAGCAGCCACCGCAATCCGTGACGCTCGTGTCGGTGTCGACGCAGCGCCCGTCGCATTCTGTGAGCGGTGAGGGGCACTCGTTCGAGCAGGAACCGGCGGCGCAGACCTCTCCCGAAGCGCATGCGGCCGAGCAGCCACCGCAGTGGGCGGGATCCGCCTGCGTGTCCACGCACGCCCCACCGCAATCGACCAGCGGCATACACGTCAGTGCGGCGCTCGCGTCAGAGCCAACGCCCGCGTCCATATCGCCCGGGCCGAAGCCGAGTGGCGGAGGCGGCTCCTCCCATGCGCAGCCGAGTAGGCAAACGCCGACGAACAGCAACCAGGCTGCCGCGACGACCTCGCCCACCCGACGGGGCGTGTGCGTTCGGAGACCCAACCTTCCTCCATGCATTCTACGACACGAACGGCTGGCGCGATCCGGCGGTGCCTGCGTGTCGACGGGCCACGACGGTCGCTACCGTACCTTTTTGCGCGCTAGGGCCCAGGACCCTAACCTCCCCCGGCCCTCCCTCCCCGAGGCGGACCGACGCGGAGGTCTACGCGGCGAAGCCACGCGACACCTTGCACGAGCGCTCAGATTGTTGACTCGACCGCGCGCGCTTCCGTCAGTCGGCCCGAGGCCGGCGCGTCGGTCATGGCATGAAGCCGAAGCGCCCTACCCGCCCGCACCGCTGGAAGTCTCTGGGCCCCGCACCGGGGCTGCCCGAGGCGCGTGTCTATCGCCGCCGGCACTTGCAGGTCATCAGCGGCCTGGAGGCTGGCGAGTGGCACGTGTCGGTGACGTCGCTGCGTCTCGGCACGGTTGGCGACGCCGACCTCGAGCGCGTGCGCGAGGCGTTCGGGATGCAGGGCGCCGTCGAGGAGCGAGGCGTGCTGCGCGGCGGGCGCACGCGCCACCTGTGGCTGCCCGCGCTGGAACGAACGGGCTGAGTGAGGACGGCTGCGATGCGGTCAGCCCTCAACGTCGGCAGAGGAAACGTCTCGGCGGGAATCAGCGGCGACCGACGTCGAGGAGTCAGAATCTGCCCCCAACGAGTTCACCCCCAGCGACCCGTGTACCGTCGCGCAACACCCGGATCTCTCCCTCCGCCTGGGCGCCCAAACCGGGGATCGCCATCGCGCCCGTGAGAATCGCCAGGCCGAGGAAGAGCAACCCTCCGCCCAGCGCGCCGTCGTCAAGGGTGCTGGCGGCGACCACCAGGAGCGTCCCACCAACCACGAAACTCCCGACGCTCGTCCATCCCAGGACCGTGTAGAAGGCGTGAGCCGTGTCGTCCCAGCCAACGTCCAGCTCGACATCCAGACTGACCGTGCCGGGCGTAGGAAATGAGCGCTGGGCGCGACCTGAGGAGATCGTGAACTCACCGGTAGGGAGCGGCAGCTCGCACGGCGTGACGCACGTCCGAGTAGTGCCGCCTGTTTCGAGCTCGACGCGCTCTGAGCCCCCCATGTCATGGCGAAAGCGTAGGACGGGTCCGAGGCGAAGACGCACGTGGCGGGACACTCGCTCGCCCGGCAGGATCTCGACAGTAGTTCGCGAACTCGGAAACCCATCCGCTTCGACAAGCAAGAAGTGCTCTCCCGGGTCTAGCGGAATCGTGCGTGTGGGGCCGCCTCCGTCCAGCAGCTCACCGTCGACGAAAACCCGAGCTTCATGAGGGGCCACCTGAATCGTCAGGACTCCGATCGCCCTCCGCTCTTCGGCCACCCAACGTTGGAGCTCACGCCGAGCCTGGCGGGCATCCGTTAGGTCGAGAAGTTGCTGAAACACCGATAGCGCTTCGACGTGTCGACCGAGCACACGAAGGCAGACCCCAATGTTCCTTAGGATGAAGGGTCGCTCGTCAAGCGCGTACGCCCGGTTGTAGAGCGCGAGCGCTTCCGTCCAGCGCTCCTCGGTCGCGGCTGCTTCGGCTCGCTCGAAGAGCTGTCGTGCGTCGTCTTGTGCCTGCGCCTGTGCCGACATGGCTGCCAGGCAGAGCGTCAAGAGGAACGGCACCGAGGTACGCAGCACACTCATCTCTCCCTGTGTGACGTCGGACGCGAGGCAGCCGGCCCCACACTTTGATGATCCTGGCTTCATCGACAGGGTACGCGCCGAGGGAGAGAGGTGCCGGTTCAAGATCGCCAGCATCTTGAGCGTCCGAGGGAGTTCGTTCAGTGCTGCTACCCTGACGGCGGTTGGATGAACGCGGCAGCCAATCTCAAGGTCTGTCCCTCGTGCCACGGGACCTTCCACGGTGGGACCGAACGCTGTCCGCACGACGGCGCCACGTTGCTTGATCAGATCTCAGTAGGCGTCGGACCAGGGTCCGTCATGGCCGGCCGCTACCGCATCAAGAGGGTGCTCGGCGAAGGAGCGATGGGGAGCGTCTTCCTCGCCGAGCAGGACGCAGCACCCCGCCGAGTCGCGCTCAAGGTACTCAAGCGACACCTCTCTGCGGATCCATACATGGTCCGGCGATTCCGTCGCGAGGCAAAGGCCGCGAGCCGCATTGACGACCCTCGGACGGTCGCGATCTACGACTTCGGCGAAGAGGATGGCGAGCTCTTCCTGGTCATGGAGTTCGTCGAAGGGCACACCCTCGGCGCGCAACTCGAGGTGGGACCTCTCGCCGAGGCCGATGCGCTGAACATCATCATCGAGATCTGCGGCGCGCTCGAATCGGCACACGCGGCAGGCATCGCGCACCGCGACCTGAAGCCCGAGAACATCATGCTGACTCGCGACGGCATCAAGATCCTCGACTTCGGAATCGCGCGCTTGGACGCGTCCGGTGCGGGAGTCGCCGAGAGCCATCTGACGGTGACTGGTGCCCTGCTCGGAACCCCGCTGTACATGAGCCCGGAGGCGGCCGGTCGACGCGAGCGCGTCGACGCGCCAGCCGACCTCTACGCACTGGGCGTCATCCTCTTCGAGATGCTCACCGGTCGCCCTCTCTTCGAGGATGAGGAGATGGTCATCATCCTCGGAATGCACCTGAAGATGACGCCCGACACCCTCGCTGACGCGACGGGGCGGGAGTTCCCGGAGGAACTGGAGAGTCTCGTCGCAGCCCTGCTCCGCAAACAACCGGCCGAGCGTCCAACCGCATCAGAGGCGCTCGAGGTACTTCGCCGTATACGGGGAGCGCGTGGTTTCGATGCCGAGCAAACGGTCGAGACACCTCTCCCCTGGACACCCGGTCTGCCGGACTACGACCTGCCCGAGTTCGATGTCGTCACCGACGTTCCGACCACCGTGAGAGCTCCCGTGCGCGCGGTCGCGACCGACGCTCCCAGCCGAACGGGCCGACTCCCCCTGCTGATCGGAGGGGCAACCGTGGCGGCCCTCGGACTCGCTGCGGCAGTCTTGGTCGCAATTGGCGTGGCCTCCACGGCAGACTCTGAACCCGCGCAAACCGCTCCTGCTGGGCCTCCGGCTCAGACCGCGGCGAGTGCAGGCGACCGAGTGGCCCCTCCGCGCTCTCGACCCGTCGACGAGCCCGTCGAAGCCACCTCCGATTCCGTCGTCCAACGGACAGACGTCAGAGTCGTCGGTCTTCCCCAGGGAGCGCGACTCACGCTCGATGGACAACCGTCAGAGCCGCAGTTCACAGTCCCGCGAGACGGGCGGACCCACGAACTGCGCGCCACCTCGGGAGGCCACCGTCCGGCGGTTCGCCGCTTCGCCGGCGAGGGGCAGTCGCTCGAGATCGAGATGAACCTACGCCGACGAGCGGGGCGTAGACACCGACGAAGAGCAACTCGGCCACCTACGACGGATGTCGAGGCCCCTTCGGCCGGTGAATCGACGCGGCCTCGAACACCCCAACGGCGTGGTGCAGCCTCGCGGAGGAGTCGAGCCGTTCAGGACCTCTCGGGTTGGCAGGATTGACAGGGGTAGACTCGCGTCATGGGGGATGGAACTCGCTTCGTTTCCGTTTCGGCCTTCGTCGCCGTAATGCTCCTAGCGCCCGTCCTGGTCCTCGCGCCGAGTCGGGTGCTGGCCCAGACCGAGGAAGCACGCGGTCTGTTTCAACAAGGACAGGCGGCAGCGGAAGAAGAGCGGTGGAGTGAAGCGCTCGAGTTCTTTCGCCGTGCGTACGAGCTCGACGAGCGGCCCTTCATCCTGCGAAACATCGGGGTCTGTCTCCGAGTGCTCGGGCGCCACGTCGAGTCGATGGTCGTCTATCAGCAGCTCCTCCGCGTCACGGACGATGCAGCCCAACAGGAGGAGATTCGGGGGTGGATCGAGGAGGCCCGGCGCTCCGTGGCGACGCTGACACTTCAGCTCGACCCGCCGGACGCGCAGGTGTTCGTGGACGGTGAGCCCATTGCGGGTCAGGGGGCTGTTCGGCGGATCCCTCTGGATCCGGGCGACCACTCAGTGCTCGTGACAGCCGAGGGCCATGCAAACGCTCGCCACCCGCTCTCCGCACTCTCGGGACAGGACCTCTCCTGGGAAGCGCGACTCGTGCCGACCCCCACCCCCACCGCACCGGACGACGAGGGAGGGATCGAGGAGAGCCCGCTGTTCTGGACCCTCCTCGGTGTCGGCGTAGCAGCCGTGATCGGGGTTGTTATTGGTGCCCTTCTCTACGACCCGGGCGTGGAGCCCGTCGAGCCCGGCACCCTTGGCTCGGTGACCACCCTGTTGGAGCGATGGTGACGCCTGACGCGGCTCATGCGCTCACGTCGCTCAAGCGCTCATGCTTCGGAAGAGCGCCTACTCTTCCACCATCTCGGCCAGCGCCTCGAGCAATCCTCCGTAGCTCATTATCGCACCGTCCACCTTGACCACCTCCCGTAGGTGGTGGCGAACGCGTGTTGCGGACGCCGCCTTCTGCGCCACCGACATCAGCGTCGCAAAGATCGGGTCGAGCTGAGCAAGGCATGCGTGAATCTCGCGAACGCGCACCTCGATCTCGGACTCGAGCTCCCGGCGCGCCTTGTCTCG
>Ga0070729_10003509_pt1 | contig 18109 bp, 12 predicted proteins | sample tdDd472_FD_66725 | JGI IMG/M metagenome (GOLD analysis project Ga0070729, IMG submission 66725) | Marine sediment microbial communities from the Atlantic coast under amendment with organic carbon and nitrate - tdDd47.2 | ecosystem: Environmental > Aquatic > Marine > Coastal > Sediment | place... | reverse complement strand
CACCCGAGATCTACGTGGGGGTATCGGTTATCGGCTGGCCCCCGTTCAAAAAATAAAAGTAGAGGCCACTCAGATGCCACCGGTTCAGGTACCACCCAACCATCAGGACTTGCCGCAATAACCGGCCGGCCCCCTCGTACCTGGCAGACCTTCAGCTTGGCTTACGTTTCGAACATCGCTGCGATCTTCGGGCTCGCCGATTGCGCGGCGATGAGGACGACGGCAATCCCGGTAGTGAGTTCGATGCCCGCCAGGCTGACCTCTGGGATGACAGCAACGATCTCCTCCACAGGTTTGAATCCAGTTGTACACCAGACACCGACCGCAAAGGCCCAGATCACGAAATAGGAGGTCGCCAAAAAGAACAGGGAAAGGCCCCGACCCGTCACCTTGCTTTGTGTCCATGGTAGTTTCCCCGATGGGAGGCGCTTCCCGAGCTCGAGTCCGAGGTTGACTGCAAGCGCTGTATTCAACGCCAGGATGATTGCGACGAAACCCGGCGCCATCCCTTCCGGGTCAGGTATCTCTACCAGAACGGTGTGAATGAAGGCAACCGCGACTCCAAATCCAAAGACAAAGACGATGCCTGCCATCAACAAGATAGTGAAGACCTTCATGACTTTGTCCCAATTGTCGGCGCTCATGATTCCTCCTTTGCCGGGTTTCCAATTCCCGGCGGTCAAGTGATGAACGGAAAGGACGCCGTGTCCGGATTGCGAAGCTCCGCTGCGAGCAGGGCCAGACCGAGCCTTCCCTGAAAGAGCCCCCAGGGGTGCTCGTCTTTGAACGCACCCCGGTCGAGGGCGATCCCGGCGAGATGTCGGGCGCGGTCGATCCAAACCTCCTCGCCCGTCTCCCGTGCCAGATGGAGCAGCGCAAAGGCTCGCCCGGCGAGACCGCAGCACAGGCTGCCGTCGCGCTGGGCGCTCTCCCAGGCGTTCCAGGCGGCGCCGCGAGCCAGCTCGAGCCACGGCTCCTCCCCGAGCACATTCGCCGCCTCGGTCCACAGGAAGACATGGCCCGCGCTCCCGTTGCACCAACCGGCGGTGAACTGCGGGCCGTCGGAGCATCCGAGGGGCAGACGCCACGGCCACATGAGCCCGCGACCGACCGGCACCGATTCGTCCGCGAGCTCCCGCAGACGCCGCTCCAGTTCGACAGGTGGTGGGTCCCCGGTCAACCGGACCCACCGAAGGGTCGAGAAGAGATAGCCGGCCCAGCCGTGCGCCATCCCGAGATCGCCGATCGTGTCCGCGACCGGTGGGCGCCGTTCGAGATCGGACCAAAGTATCCCGACGGCCTCCTGCCCCAGCGTCGCGACCTCCGCTAGATCGATGACGGAGTCTCGATCAACCTGGTCCGCGAGGAGGCTCGATGTGAGCAACCGGCCCGACCGTCCGTCGTACAGGTCCAGCCCACGGGGGACCGAGGCCAGACAGCGAAGCGATTGTCGAAGGGCGCGTTCCTCTCGATCCGGTTGATCGAGCGCCGCCGCGATCATCGCCTCCACGAGGTGCACCCCCGCCGAACCGACGAGTGTGGAGGCGTTCGTCTGTTCCTCATCCCGTTCCCACCGCGCGAGCCCGTCGACCGCCCGCCGGATCCACCAATCGGCGGTGTCGAGCAGTGCCGGCAGCGCAGTCGCCCGGGAGATCTGAGCGAGCGCGGCCGCGACGCCGGCCGCTCCGAGGTAGACCGAGCTGTCGGATCCAGGGTCGGCGGCCTCTGCCGCCCATTTGCCGTCCTTCGCTGCCGCTTCAACGGTCTGGCTGACGACCTCGTCGAGGTGGCTCGTCGTTGAAGCCGTCCGTCTTCGGCGAGCCGGTTCGGAAGGCTCGGCTTCAGCCAGCGCTGCCGCCATCTCATCGACCGACGAGAAACGACGGTCAGGTGCTTTGGACAGTGCCCTTGCCAGCACCTCCTCGACCGCCGGCCACGGTGGTGCACCTTGATCGGCGAACGAAGCCGGGGCCTGCTCGATGATCTGCGTGAGCAGACGATCGCGGCGAAGATCGAAGTCGAGATACGTCTCACCCGTGAGGATCTGGTAGGCGAGCGCCGCCAGCGAGTATTGCTCACCGAGCAGTGTTGCTGCCGGAAATGGTTCTCCGTTGATCTCGGCCCTGGCGAGCTCGGGTTCCTGGTAGATCGGAACTCCGGCGCGACTCCGGGGTGGATCTAGACCGCAGCTTGAATCGACCGGCGCCGCGGTCTCGAAGTCGAGAAGGGTCACCCGGCCTCGTCGGTCGACCAGGATGTTCCTCGCATTGATGTCACCGTGCACCACACCACGGCGGTGGAGCCGGCCAAAGGCCGTGAGAAACCGGCAGCAGATGTCTCGAAGACGCGGTCGAGCTCCGGACCCTCCTTGCTGGCGCAATTCTTCGGTCGCAACCAAGACCCCGCTCCCAGGGCGCCACTCGAGCACCAGATATTGACGTCGTTCGTGCTCGCCGGTCGCGATGAGCTCTGGCGATGGATCGCCGGCCAGGAGCCTGAGCACCTCGGCCTCATGGGCCAACCATTCAGCGGCGGGCGACGATTCGCGGCTTTCGATCTTGAGGGCGCAGATCCGCGAATCCGCCGACCGAACCTGAAAGACCTCCGTGTCTTCCATCCGCTGCACCCTTCGCACGACGAGAAGGTCGCCGATGTGATCCCCAGGTCCGAGCGTGCGTGATTCAGGTTCATCGGTCCGGTGGCTGTCCTCGTTGACCAGGAACCGTCGCTCGACCAGCACCTCCAGCACCGGAAAGGTCTCGCGGAGCATCTCCTGCGGGTCGAGCTGTCGGCGTGCGCTGAATCGAATCAGCGATTCGACAATGGCGCTGGGTTGTTCGAACTCCGCGAGCAGGGCTGCGATCTTACCGTCGACCAGCAGCGGCCCGGTTCGGGCGCCCGGGCGAAAGACCACAAACCGCCCCTGATCCCGGCCAAGACTGTCCCGGGCCTCCTCCGGAAACTCGGTCTCAGGTATGACGCGTACATCGGAGGCGAGCCGGAACTTCGTCCGTGTGCCGCCCCCTTCGACCTCCGCCGCTACCATCGCCTTCGCCCCCAGAGGGCCGGTTTTGGGGACCACCGGTCGGTGTCGACCCCCTCGGCTCGGAGCCGCGTGAGGGCAAGCTGGCAACAGGCTTCGGGGTTGTCGGCCTGGTTACGGGAATCAACGAGCGCATGTGCCGATCGGAGGCAAATCCACTCGCGCCAGCTGGTTTCCGCGCCCTCCGAGATCGACCAGTGGCGCGGTGGGTCACGGGCCCATGACAGCAGACCGTCGGTCGAGATCTCGGCCGTGAACGGAACGCCGTGGGCCGGCGCACCCTCGAGCCGCCGTTCCAACCCGTGCGCCGCGTTCACGAGATCCTCCATCGAGGAGAAATAAACCACGAGCTTGTCCGGCCGAAGCAGGCCCGCGACGTGAGCACCCACCTTGATGCAATCGGCCCGAGCGTAGGTCGCGACCCGAGCGACCTCTGGGAAAACAGAACTCAAAGCGTCGACTGCCGGGCTGACGTACAGCTTGAGGCCGGTTTCGCTGCGCCGGAGATCACCACCCGCACCCGGGCGGACCCAAAAAGACCAGTTCTTGTCCGTTCCATCCGGCGCCTGACTCCACCGCGTTGAGAGTTCATCGGATGCAGTGGCGGCAGCATCCAGACCCAGCGCCCCCCGAACAGCTTCAGAATCCGGAATCCGTTCCAACCACTGCGACGTCAGCGCGATCGAGTTGAAGTTGTAGAGATGGTCGAACATCGTCTGGACGTCGTCCACATCGAGCGTCGCGGCAGAGCACAACGCTGCCTTGGACAGCCTCGAGAGCGGGCCGTCAGCCTCTGTATCAGCGGCCGTCATGTCTTTTTGCGCTCTGCAGAGCCGGTCCACCTGCAAGAGACGTTGGCGTTCAGACCGAGAATCGCCAAATGCCGGGAGCCGAGCTATTCACTAGACTTCAGTTTTGGGGCAGAGGGCTCGCATCATTTCGTCGGTCAGATCTTCCCTGTTGATTCTGACAGTTCCGGACCACTGCACCCAAGCACTGCTCGCGCTCGGCTTCATCGTGTTTCCGCAGGATAGAACCACGTAGCCATCCTCAAGCTCGCAGCCAACATCAAGGTGCCATTCCCGGTACGGTTCCTCGTTCGTCGCCATCATCGACCTCCCTTTCTCAGTTCAACGTTCGCAACAGTGAACGAAACCGGGGCTCGCCCCGGAGCGGTGCCTAGACGGGGTCCTACTCGAGCTAATCCCCGCTGGGTGGTTCAGGAATCCCGAGGGAGCGCTGCATGTCGCCGCTCAGATCCGGCAGCGAGAGCTCGATCGTTCGGAAGGGCTTTGGGCTCACCCAGGTGAGTGCATTCTTCGGTTTCACGGTGTTCGTGCAGGTGACGCGAACCGCGTCGTTCTCGACCTCGACCTCGACGTCAACCCCAAGCGTCCATTCTTGATACGGCATACTTCGACCTCCCTTTTTCAGTTCAATGACTGCACCAGTGATTGATACTCGGGCTCGCCCCGGAGCGGTGCCCAGATGGGGTCCAACTCGAGCTGGGTGGGTCCCAGCGCGTGAAAGTAGGGAGTTGACAGGAGTTGGTCGACGAGTTCGATCGACCGATCGAACCGGCCGGTTCGGGCGTAGATCTTGGCCAGCTCCTCGACGAATCTGGGTCCGGAAAATGCGTCGCCGGCCGTCGCCTCGGCCGCCGCCCTTCCAAGATCGATCGCAGCCTGGTCTCGCCCGAGGAACGCGTAGGTCAGTGCGAGTCGGCTGCGGATGTACTGGTTGTCGGGACGTTCCTCCAGCGCCGCCTCGAGAAGGGTCCGGCTCTTCTCTGCCTGATGCCGCGCCTCCTGGTCCTGTCCGAGGTGCTCGTGCGCGAGCGCCGCCATCAGAAAAACGCTTGAGCGATCGTGGTCGCCAAGTGACTCGACGTCCCCGGCGGACAGACGGCCGAGAGCGCCTTCATACAAAAGCTCGTAGAGATCGAGGGTCATTTGGCTCGGAGCCAGGAAGGGATCACCGGGATTCGGGGCCCGACTCAGGAGCCGGCGGGCGGCGGCGACCTCTCTTGTTTTGTTCAGCTCGTTGAACGCAAAGGAAGACCAGAATCGGGGCTGGTCTGGAGCCAGCGTGACCGCTCGATCGAAGAAACCGGTCGCCTGCTCGTACTCGCGAAGGGCGGCGTGGATCTCTCCGATGCTGTTGGCGATCTCACCGCTCCTCGGGTCGAGCTCGAGGGCATGCTCCAAGATCTCGATGGACCCGTTCCAGAGACCGAGACGGCGTCGAACCAACCCGATCCCAATGAGGACATCGAGGTTCCCGGGTTGCCCACGCAGCGCGATTTCGAACTCCTCCAGCGCGCGGTGAAAGTCCTTGTGTACCCGGTAGTAGTAGAATCCCGCCGCCGCCCTGACCGCAGCTGAATCCGGCGCCAGCTGGTCGGCGCGGTCCATCGCTGCCGTGGCACGTTCCCGCCGTTCGTCGCTGGGGTCATCGTTGAAGTAGAGCAGCGAGTGGACCCAGGTGAGCTCGGCCCAGGCCCGCGCAAAGTCCGGGTCGAGCTCGACGGCCCGGTCGAGCAGCTGTGTGGCGAGCTCGAGACCGGACTCCGAGTAGTCCTCCGCCCGCCGATATTCCATGGCCCGTAGATACCAGTTGTACGCCTCCAGATTGTCCGTCAGCGGTTCGCTCATCGCCTGTCGGACCGGCTCGCCGATGGCGACCTCGAGCTCGCGGATCACCTGCTCAGCGATCTCCCCCTGAACCGCGAAGATGTCGTCCAGGACCCTCTCGTATCGGCCCGACCACACCTGGAGATCGTCGGCCGCTCGAACGAGGTGCAGGATGATCCTCATCCGGCCGCGGCTCGACGGCTCGCGCTGCCACCGAATCGAGCCCTCGAGGATGTATTCGACGTCGAGCTCGGCCGCGATCTCGGCCAGCGATGGCCGGTTCTCCCGATACCGCATCGCGTTGGTGCGGGAGATCACCCCGAGCCCCGCGACCGAGGCCAGGCGGAACGCGATCTCGTCGGTCATCCCGACGGCGAAATACTCGTCCTCGGGCGGACCGAGGTTCTCGAACGGCAGCGCGACGATCATCTTTCGGTCCGAGGGTTCCACGACTCCTGGCGGTGGTACCGATTCACCATCCGAGGGACTCAAGGACCAATTCAGCGCGACACCACCAAGGCCTACTGCCACGATCGCCACCAGCGCGAGTGCCGCGACGCGCCATCCATTCACGAACCTCCATCCCGCATGCGGAGGTGGCGGTCTCGAATCGTCGCTCGAAACCGATTCGAGCTCCCTTCGGAGATCGATCATATCGTTGCGCACGTCCTTTGCGTGCTGATACCGGCGTTCGGGGTCCTTCTCGAGGCACCGACGAGCGATGCGGCCGAAGTGGTGCGGCAAGTCTCTCCTGATCGTGTCGACATCGGGTGGAACATCCCGCATGATTTTCGCGATCAATGCACCCGTTGTATCGGCAACGAATGGCCGCCCTCCGGTTGCCATTTCATACAGCACGACACCGAACGAAAACAGGTCTGAACGAGTATCGGCTGAATGGCCGTCAATCTGCTCGGGCGCGATATAGGGAAGAGTGCCGACCAGCTGAGCCTCGCCCGTGAGGGTTTCGGTCGAGGCGGTCGTTGATGTCCCTGGACTCGAGTCGCCGCGGATGAGCTTCGCGATTCCGAAGTCAAGGACTTTCGTGCGACCGTCGCAATCGATCATGATGTTGGCGGGCTTCAGGTCACGGTGGATCACACCCTTTTCATGAGCCTTCGAAAGAGCGTCGGCGATGGGGATGGCAATCTGGAAGATCTTTGAGAGTGGGAGTCCACGCGGTTGCATCAGTTCATGAAGACACTTGCCATCCACGAGTTCCATTGTCAGAAACGGCACGCCATCGGCGTCATCGACCGAGTAGATGGTGACGATGTTCGGGTGATTGAGTGCCGCCAGGGCCTGTGCTTCTCGTTGAAAACGCTGGAGGCGATTCTGCCGACCCTCGACCTCCTTCGGCAAGACCTTGAGCGCGACCTCTCTCTTCAGCTGGCCGTCCACGGCCCGATACACAACCCCCATCCCACCCGCACCGAGCTCCTCGAGGATCGTGTAATGCGAGAGTTGCTTCCCGATCATTCGCCTTCCACAGGTTCATCTACCCCAGCGAGAACGGATACTGATTAATTGGATTCTCTCAAAATCAATATGGATCCCAAGCGCAACAAACGCAAATAGCATCACATGGAGTGACAGGTTGCAGAGCTGCAGCACAGCTAGCCCCATTGACCAACGGGAGGCTCGAGTGCCGCCACTCGATGTTCCGCCACGGACCGCTCCGCAAGGCGACCAACCCGCACCCGAGCGTCCGGCGATCGTCGATCGTCGATCCGGCGGTTAGTTCGAACCAGCCCGACCCGGTAACTGCAGATCAGGAACGCCCGCAGCCCTGGTTCAAAATGGCATTTGCGGGTCATTTTTGGGTAGGTCAGAGCAGATGGGTGCCAGAGCAGATGGGTGCCACGTACCGCATTGTTGCATTGAGGCCACTCGAGCACTGATACCTCACGTCATTAACAATGCGTAAATGAGAAGGGTGGTACCTGCGGAACCTGTGCACAAGGGTGGCACCTATCCGTCCCCGACCTCAGGCCGAACCGCAACGCAGGATTCATCTGGTACTAAAATGCCCTGCTGGGTGCACCGATGAACGTGTAATCAACAAGTGTGGAAGTGTGTACGTGGCACCCATCTGGAAGTGTATACGTGGCACCCATCAATGCACCAATGCGGTACGTGGCACCCAACGGCACCCAACTGGTCTCGGCTGACCGGTCTTCCACCACCCGGATCAGAACGGCTCGAGCACGACGGTTGTGGGATCGTCGGAGTCGTTGTCGACGATGGACAGGGCCGCAGCGACGCGGCCGTCGCCGGAGAGGACTTCGAGGGTGACCCGGCCCTCGGTGAGCTCGGCTGAGCCACCGGCGAGATCGCGAACGATGTCGTTGATCTGGATGTTCTCGAAAGGTCGCAGCGTGCGCTGGGTCGCGCCGAGTTCCAGACCGTCGCGGTCGAGCAGCCGAACGCGGATCGTGCTCTCGATGCCCCACAGCTCGGCGAGCGCCAGGTTGGTCCGTGCGGTGCCGCGGGCGACGCCGCCGGTCGCGATCCGTGGGTTCTCGTCAAAGGACAGCACGCGGGTGTCGTCGGCGGCCATCATGGGGTAGCCCTGGCCATAGCTGCCGCCGCCCGCAGGGGTCGAGGTGCGGACCCAGGCTTGGAGGGCGCGCGGCGCGAGCTCGAGCGAGCCGGCGGCGGTGGTCTGACCGAAGAGGCTGCCGAGCACGTCGCGAACGGTGCGGGTGGCGCCTGCGGGCAGGTCCAGGGTGGCGGTCTCGTAGGTGAGGGATCCGTCAGCGCCGCGCGGGGTGAAGACGAGGGTGGCGGTTACGGGGTCGTCGGTGGGGTTGCTCAGCGTCAGATCGGAGGTCCAGAAGCTTGTACCGACCCCGGGGGCGCGGGCCACCTGGATCGCCGTCAGGGAGTCGGTCGACCGGACGGTCCGCGTGCTGGTCTCGGTGAAGTGCAGTTCCATGGAATCGTTCTGGGCATCTAGATAAACCATCCGTGGAGTGGTGACCACCTGATTGCCACGATCGGAGATACCGTCGATTTTGATGTTCAGTTCGGACCCGGTCATCGGGTTGATGGTGACCTCGATCGTGGTCTCGGTTGTTTCGATGAAGACGGATTCGACGAGCTCGTCGCACGTCCGGTGGGACACCTGAACACGGTAGCTGGTGACCTTAGGGACCGGGTCCCAGGTCAGGGTGAATCCAGGGCTCACCGGCGGCCCCGACGGGCAGCTTAGAATGTTGCCGTTCCACGGTTCGCCGTTGTCGTAGGGACTCGTGAGGTGCACCGAATAAAAAAGCGTAACGGGAACCTCGAACGTGCCCGACGAGGGCACGTCGATTCCGGGCCGGGATACCCGGAGGTCACCGGGGGCGGCGGCCGTTCGGCCGTTGAACGGCGTGGCGCCGACCACCAAGGAGATGTTGTACACGTCCGGTTCGAGATCGATGGCGATGGCGCCGTCAACCAGCATCCCCTCGGTGGTGATGCGGGTGCCCGTGGACGGTCGGTAGGCGCCGATCACTGCGTACTGGTAGTCCGGGAGGCTGTCGATGACGGGCAGGCCGTCAAACGAGGCGGTCAGGGTGACCGTTGTCGCCGACGCGGAGGGTGCCGACAGGCAGACTGCCGTGGCGAGCATTGCCAAGATGATGAAGTCCGATTTCGCGCCAAATCTGAATTGCATGAATGCTCCTTCTCGTTGGTCCCTACAGGGAACAGCGGCGTTCGGGGATGGATCGGGTCATGAGTGGTTTTCTCTGAACGGCTCCCTGCGGGCGAGACGCCCGCACCACAATGGCGAAGGGCCGTTCGTTCGGTCGAGCACGCTACTCGGCCAGGACCGTGGTCGGGTCGGAGGTGTGGTTGTCGAGCACCGAGCCGTAGCAGGTGAAAGCGCCGTCCGGGGTGTCGCTCCAAACATCGACATAGCCGCTTTCGATGGGGCTGTCGGGTCCGAAGAGCCGGTTGATCTGGGAGTTGCCCCTGGCGGCCAACGAAACCGAACCGGTGCCGAGCGAGTTGCCATCGGCGTCGAAGCGCTCATAGCGGATCGTGAGGGGCCGGCCGGCGCCGTTGACGAGACCGAGATTCGAGCGGAAGTCGTCATTCTCGGTCATGAACAGCAGCCGTACCCGCTCACCGCTGCGGATCAGCGCGGACTCGTGCACACCGGACAGGCTCTGGCCGAAGGTGCCGTCGGTTCCTCGGTTGAAGGTGCGGCTCATGGCGGAAAGACGGTCGCCGGTGGACTCGACGAGAATCGCACCCGCTCCCTGGCCGATACCGAAGGCGCGAACGAGGACGTTGTCGAAACGGCGAGTGGCGCCCGGTGCGACGGTGAAGGGCACGGACTCCTGCGGGTTCGTGTTGTCGGTGTCGCGCGGCAGCCACTTGAGGACGACGTCGGCCGGTGATCCGCCGCGGTTGTGGACCTCGAGATCGGTGACGAAGAAGGAACCGCCCGCGCCCTCGGCCAATGCGGCTGCCGGGATCATGATCCGGTAGACGCCCTCGGTCGTGGTGCATCCGGCGCCGGGAGCGGTCAGCCAGGGCTCGAAATCCACCGAGCCGTTGCCGGTGATCTCGATCGGGTTGCCCTTGCCACTTCCGAGACCGGACGGGCCGGTCGCCTCGCCCCACCAGTTGAGGGCGGCGGACAGCCCGGTGGCCTCACCGGCGTGGCTCATCCCGACAGCGTTGCCGATGATGCAGTTGTCGGTGGAGTCCGTCGCCAGCGAGGCGGTTTCTTCGACGAGGATGCCGATACCCGTGGCTTCGATGCGGTTGTTCTTCACGACGTGATTCTGGCCTTCGTTCATGAGCCAGACGCCCTTGTCGAGGGTGCCGGGTTCGCCGGCCGCGTCAACCCCGAACCAGTTGCCGACCACCAGGTTGGCGTCACCGCTGCCGGCGTTAGACGCGATCAGAATCCCGCGGTCGCCGTGGGCGAAGACGTTGCGCTCGAGGGTGTCGGAGATCCCGTCGAGGTTCGAGCCGACCCGGTTGTTGGTCGCGGACTGGCGGATGTAAATCCCCATGGTCACGTCGTCCCGGGTCACGCCGTCGGGCCGGAGACCGAAGAGATTCCCCGCGACCACGTGGTTGTTGCTGTAGTTGATGTTGACGCCGGTGCCGCCGGCTGCGAAGACGTTGCCCTCCCGTCCGTCGTCGGTGCCGTCACCATCGGTGCCGATGATCGACGGCTGTGCCGCCCCGCTGTAGCAGCTGATGCATACGGCGGAGCCGAAGCCGAATCGGGTTGCGCCATCGACCGAGACGCCGAACAGGTTGCACTGCACCGAGGCGAGACCCCCTGCTTCGATCCGGACCGGAGAGCCCGCATCCGCCAGCGCGAGACCGCGAACGGTAACCCGGTTGGGGCTCGTGATGCGTATCAGAACGTCGACATCGCCGGTGATCTGGACGCGCGGCGAGAGCGGCGCCGACGCGGTCGGGCACACGTTGTCGGGGGCGGTGCCGTACCGGGGCTGGGTGGTCCCGTCGATGAAGGCGCCGCCGGTGATTTCGGGCAGGTCGGACAAAACGGTGATCTCGCAGACCCCGCCTGATGTGCATTCGCCCTCGGGGATGGCGAAAGAGATCAGATCGGATCCCGGCGCAGCGTTGGCGTCGTCGATGGCTTGGCGTAAGGATCCCGGTCCCGAGTCGGCGATGCTGGTGACGACAAAGCCGGCGGCATGGGCAGGTGCGCCGGCGGCGAGCGAGGCGATCACGACCGCGGCGCCGAGGAGGTTGAAAATCGGTGAGCGACTGGATGTGCGGAGCTGATGCATGGTGTCCCCTTTTTCGAGTGTTCAGCAGGGGTAGCGCCGTCGGTCGGTCAATCGGGTCATGGATGTGGGCCGTGGGGGGGGGAATCCGTTGCGACGGCCGCTGGTTGGTATTATCGAGATACATTCTCAACCGACTGTGAACCAACCGTGACGACGAAAACAGATATCACCCGACTGCTGCACCGCTGGCGAGACGGCGACTCCGAGGCACTGGACGAGCTGACGCCGGTGCTCTACGACGAGCTCCGGAGGATCGCCTCGGGACAGCTGGCGCGTGAGCGGCGCAACCACACGCTGCAGTCCACCGAAATCGTGAATGAGGCCTTTGTCCGGCTCATCGGCACCGATGTCCCGTGGCAGGATCGCGCCCACTTCCTCGCCGTCGCGGCGCGGACGATGCGGCGGCTGCTGGTCGATCACGCGCGCACCCGCGGACGGGAGAAACGCGGCGGCGACCTCGCCCGGGTGACGCTGCAGCCGTACGACGCGTCGGCGGAGCCGGTGAGCGAGGAGATGCTGACCCTCGACCACGCCCTGTCGGCGCTGGCAGAGCAGGACGAGCGCGCCGCGTCGGTGGTCGAGCTCCACCACTTCGGGGGCCTCACCTACGACGAGGTCGGCGAGGCGCTCGGCGTCTCGGCGGCCACGGTCAAACGGGACCTTCGGGTGGCCCGGGCCTGGCTGCGTCGCGAGATGACTGGGGCGGCGGGTGCAGCCTGATCGCTGGCGCCAGGTGCGCGAGGTCTTCGACCGCGTCGTCGAGCTCGAACCGGCGTCGCGCGGCGCCGCGCTCGACGAACTCTGCGGTGACGACGAGGAGTTGCGGCGCGAGGTGGAGAGCCTGGTGCGCGAAAGCAACGAGGCCGACACCGGGATCCCCCACATCATCGAGGCCGCGGCGCGCCACGCGGTGGACGACCACGAGCAGCGTGCGCCCGGCTCCGGCCGGACCATCGGCCCGTACCGGATCGGCGAGCTGCTCGGGCGCGGTGGCATGGGCTCGGTCTTTCTCGCCGAGCGGGCCGACCGATCGTTCTCGCAACAGGTCGCGCTCAAGGTGTTGCAGCCGGGTTTGGCCGACACCGGGATGGAGGCGCGATTCAAATCCGAGCGCCAGATTCTCGCCGATCTCCGCCACCCGAACATCGCCCGGCTCATCGACGGCGGCGCCGATGACGACGGTACGCCCTATCTGGCGATGGAGTACATCGAGGGCGAGCGGATCGACAGCTGGTGCGATGGGCAGCGGCTCGACATCGAGCGGCGCCTCGAACTGTTCCGGGTCGTCTGCTCGGCGGTCCAGGCGGCACACCGCAGCCTGGTCGTCCACCGCGACCTGAAACCGGCAAATATCCTGGTCACCGACGACGGCCACCCCAAGCTGCTCGACTTCGGCATCGCCAAGATCCTCGGACCGGCGACCCACGACCACACCATGGCGGTCACGGGGACCCTCGACCGGCTGCTGACCCCGGCCTATGCGAGCCCGGAGCAGATGATGGGGCAGCCAGTGACCACCGCCAGCGACGCCTACTCCCTCGGGGTGGTCCTGTACGAGCTGCTCGCAGGGTCCGGTCCACATGATTTCACGGGTTCGTCGGCCGCCGAGGTCGAGCGGGTCATCTGCCGCGAGGAGCCCCCCCGCCCGAGCCAAACCGTCCGGCGCCTCTCCGGCACCGCCGAAGGCGATGAGGTTGCAGCCGGCAGAAGCACGACCGTGGATCGTCTGGCCAGGCGGTTGAGCGGCGATCTCGACACCATCGTCATGACTTCGTTGCGCAAAGAGCCCGAGCGCCGCTACCCCTCGGTCGAGGCGCTTGCCGAGGATGTCCGGCGGCACCTCGCGGCGCTGCCCATCGCGGCCCGGCCCGACACTGTCGCCTACCGGGCGGGAAAGTTCGTCCGCCGGCACCGCGGTTCGGTGACCGCGGCGGCCGTGGGCGTGACGGCGGTGCTCGGCTTCGCCGTCCAGGCCTCCGTCAACGCCAGAATTGCAGCCGACGAGCGCGATCACGCACGGGCCGCCGAAGAGCGCGCACGCATCGAGGCGCGGAGCGCCGAGCGGGTCTCGTCGTTCCTCGTCGATCTCTTCCGGGTTGCCGACCCCAGCGAGTCGCGCGGCGCCGAGATCACGGCACGCGAACTGCTCGACCGCGGCGCCGCCCGGCTCGACGGCGAACTCGCCGACGAGCCCGGCACCCGGTCGCGGTTGCTCAGGGCGGTCGGCGAGGTTTACACCAATCTCGGCGAATACGAGGAAGCCGCCGGGCTGCTCGCCGAGTCCGCGGCGGTGCTGCGCCGCAACGACCCCTCGAGCCCGGATCTCGCAGCGACGCTCAGCGAGCTCGCCCGGGCCCACTTCAACCTGGGCGATGTCGCCGAGGCGCGCCGGATCTCCGATGAGGCGCTGGCGACCGCGAGAGGCGGTTTCGAGGGCGATCAACCGGATCTCGCCCGGGTGCTCCAAACCGCCGGCTGGCTCGCGTTCGAGGAAAGCCGCGTGGACGCCGCCGAACGCCTGGTCCGAGAGGCCCTCGACATGCGGCTTCGCCTCTTCGGAGAGGAACATGCCGAGGTGGCCGAGAGTCTGTTTCTCCTTGGCACCCTGGCCCTCGAGCTCGACCGGCTGGACGAGGCCTCCGATCTGCACCAGAAGGGCTACGAGCTGCGCCGGATGGTGCTCGGCCCCGACCACCCCATGACCCTGTCGAGCGTCGGCGTCGTCCTCGCCACCCTCGAGCGGCAACAGAAGTTCGACCGCGGCGTCGAACTCGTCGAGGAGGCCCTACCCGTCGCGGTTCGCGTGCTCGGCCCCGATCACCCCGATATCGCCTATCTCGAGGTCATGCGCGGCCGCCAGTACCGGTTTCTCGGTCGGCCGACAGAGGCCGAGGCGGCTTTTCTCGAGGCGGCGAGGATCGAGCGTGAGGCGCGGGGGCCCGATCACCCCTATGTCGGCTATGCGGAGATCCAGCTCGGGACGATCCGCGCCGGCGAGGGTCGCCTCGACGAGGCCGAGGCATCCTACCGGGAGGCCCTTCGGATCTACCGGGCGGCCTACCCCGAGGGCGACCGTAATGTCGCTAACGCCCTCGGCAAGCTCGCCAAACTCGAGCTCGAACGCGGTCACGCCGAGCGGGCCCTCGGCTACGCCCGCGAGTCCCGTGCGCTCTTCGGCAGGCTGCTGCCCGAAGGCCACACCGAGGTGCTCGAGGCCGACATCGTCATCGGTCTCGCGCTCGCCGAGGCCGGTCGTTCGGCGGAGGCGCGGCCGCTCCTCGAGTCCCTCCTGCCCCGGATAGCGGCCATCGGCCACGGTGACGGCCCCGTCGCACGCCAGGTCAGGGAGGCCCTCGACACCCTGCCGCCCGTCTCCTGGCCCGAACCACCCTCCGATGTCGCTTCACCCGGTGTCGGCGAAATCGCACTGCCGCCGGACAGTATGGGTGTCAGGCTTTAGGAAGTTGGGAAGTTGAAACTTCCTAAGTTCCTATGGCCTGGCACCGCTATCAAACTCCCCAAAGGAAACAAAGTTAAGAAAGTTTCTCCTGGCACCGATACGAGCCGGATCGAGACATCGCCCGCGGGGACGCGGGCGCTACAAAACATGGAGCACCTTTGTAGCGCAGGCGCCCCCGCCTGCGACTTATCGTGGTCATATGGTCAGAGCATCGACGCACCGCTGAATATTGAGAGAGGCTCACGTATCAAATTGTGACGTTCTTGCGGAGGGATCAGAAGAATGTGAGATTGTGATACGTGAGCCTCTTTCAAAATTCGGTCTTTGGGCAGTTGGGGTCGGGAGAAATTGTAGCGCCGATCTCCAGATCGGCGTCCTGGCGGACATCGTCGCGATCGACGCCGATCTGGAGATCGGCGCTACAACGGGCGATTCCCGAATATTGAAAGAGGCTCACGTGGCACCCATCAAAAAACCCCGAGGGACGCGGCCGCGCCGCGCCCCTCGGGTCGGTGCTCACATTTTCACTTTCTTCTGCTCCAGCATCTGCTGGAGCTTGGTGTACTGGTCGCGGAGTTTCGCCGCCTCCTCGGTGCGGCCCTGCCTCTCCAGCTCCTCGGCCTTCTTCAGCAGGCTCTTGGACTTTTTCTCGATCTCGATCTGCTTCTCGTAGGCCTGTTTGTTGTGGATCCTGTCGTGGATCATCGCGACCTTCTCGGCGGAAGGCTCCGCCGTGACCCGGTCGAGCAGAGCGTCCTGGCCGACCAGGACGACCTCCGTCGAGCCGAGGATCTTCTGACTGGCGTCGTGCTTGAGCTGTTGCATCTCCTCGTCCGAGAGGCCGTGCTCTTTGGCTTCGGCGAGCTTGAGCTTGACCTTGTGTTCGACCTTCTTGCGGTAGCTCAGACCCCGCACCACGTCGTATGCCTCCATGATGTCGAGCTCGCGGCCCTGGAAGGGGACGGAGTACGGGAAACACTCGAGGAAGCGCTCGGTGTCGGACAGGGTGACGGAGACGAGAAAGGCGTTGCGCTCGTTGAACGAGATTTCGCCGTTTGCGTCGACGTCGGCCGACGGGTAGCGGGCGATGCGGGAGACGATCTGGGCGGCGTGTTGGTCGAGGGCCTGGTCGGTCAGCGCCTCGTGGGTTGATGTGCCGGCCTGAACACCGGTCGCGCCGGTCAGGGCGAACGCGCCCCAGGCGATCAGAAACGCGGCGGCGGCCAGCCTGCCGGCCGGCGAAACTGCCCTCCGTTTGGTTGAGTTGAGGATCATGTCGATTCTCCTTTCGAGAAAGCAAGCGTTACCGGCCATACAGGTGGACCAGCGGAACATCGGCGACGCGCCGACCGAGGACGCAGCCCGCAGAAGACACCGGGCGTACGCCCCGGGGCTGAGCTTGCCGTGACGGAGGGCCCATTGGTCACAGGCATGCTCGCGGGCGGCGTCGATCCGGCGATTGATCCAGGCGACGACCGGCCAGAAGAAGAAGAGCGAGGCAGTGGCCCACTGCAGGCAGCGCAGCGCGAGATCGCCCCTTCGAAGGTGGGTGATCTCGTGCACCACCACCGTTTCCAGCTCGTCCGGCCGAGACAGCTGGCGACGGGAGAGGACCAGTACCGGGTTGAGGGCGCCCGTAATCAGGGGTGCCGGGAGCTCTTCGGACACACGAACCAGGGGCGACTTGCGCACGCCGAGGCGGCGGCAGACGTCCCGCACCACCACCTCGGTGCCCGGATCGACGCCGGGCAGCCGCGTGCAGTGGCGGATGAATCGATAGTTTCGGACCAGACGCTGGCCGCCGAGCAGGGCGACGACACTGAGGTAGGCGAGGGCGACGGGCACCGGCCACCAGGGTCGGTCGTGTTCACGTTGCGCTTGGGCTGCGAGCTGCGTTACGGCCGACGCGGTCACGTCCCCGACGGCCTCTTCGGCCGCTACCGGCGTCGTCAGCGCTGCCCGCGAACGATCGACCGCCCGGTCGACGAGGCTCGGCAGCGACCAGGCCCACTCCGGGCCGATGGGAAGGACGAACTTGACGAGAACCAGCGCCCATAAACCGGCTGCCAACGCCGGGCTGATCCGGTCGCCGAGAACTCTGGTGGCGGCCCAGGTGAGTCCGGCGAGCACCGTGCCGAGCACGATGGCCTGCGCCACCCAACCGAGCAACGCCGACGCCACGATGACGCTTTCAGGACCGCTCATCTTCGCCTCCCGACCGGTCCGGCTCGCCGTCGTCGGCTTCCCGGCCCGCGATCTTGGCCTCAATGCGGCGCATGTCTTCCGGCGACAGCTCGACCTCGTCGGCAAGGTGGAGGACGAGCTCACCGGCGCTGTCGTCGAAGACAGTGTGGATGAACTCGGCAAGCCGCTGTCGGAGCACCTGGTCGCGCCGCACGGCAGCGGTGTAGACGTAGGGCTGGCGGCTGGTGTCCGCCTCGAGCGCACCCTTCTCGGCCAGGTTCTTCATCATGGTCATGACCGTCGTGTACGCAGGTGGTCCGGAGTCTTCTTCGGGGAGGTTCTCGAGCACCTGGCGGACGGTTGCGGAACCGAGCTTCCAGAGCGTCTTCATGATCCCGAGCTCCGCCGGAGTGATGTGCGGGTGCTGCGACATGCTGGCCTCCATTACTATGACATTAGTAAACCTACTACTCGCATAGTAGGTTGTCAAGTCCTCGTCGAAAACAACATCTCAATAGACTCTCGAAACGGTGCCTACATGAGAAAAGAACGTCGTGAGAGCGCGCCGGGTTTCAAAATCCGTGGCACGCTTTCTCTTGTAGGGGCGATCTCCCGATCGGCGTTGATCGCCTCGAGGGGCTCCAGTATGCCGAGTTGGAGCTTGCCGGCCCTACCGGCTCGTTGTAGTAGTAAGTATCCTTGCTTGCGGTGCGGCGATCGGGTCGCACGGGCCGAGTTCTCCCCGAAGGGGTGCGACCGATCGCGAGGGCGTGATCACCGGCGACCCGCGATCAACCTGCCGACGGTGAGAACGACCTTCCCTCGTGCGCGTCGTTTCTCGAGATCATTGGCGCCTGGTCCGCAGTTCCGCAGTAATGGCGTCACAACCACGGAACTGCGGATCTGGCACCGATTCACAACACGGACCCAACACCGCTCATTCATTTCCCGGTCGTTTCAGCGGTCAAGCGGGGCCTGGAGCGGCTGAACGGTCGATTCAGCGGTTGGGCGGCGA
>Ga0070729_10003506_pt1 | contig 18116 bp, 18 predicted proteins | sample tdDd472_FD_66725 | JGI IMG/M metagenome (GOLD analysis project Ga0070729, IMG submission 66725) | Marine sediment microbial communities from the Atlantic coast under amendment with organic carbon and nitrate - tdDd47.2 | ecosystem: Environmental > Aquatic > Marine > Coastal > Sediment | place... | reverse complement strand
GGAACTTTTCCGCGCCTGAACCGGCGCTACCCGGCAGAGACGAGCGTTTCGCCGGGCGGCGGGTACGCCCTTTCGCCTTCCAGATATTTCAGGATCCGGGTCCGGAATGCGGGCTTGCCGTAGAGATATCCCTGGCCCACATGGGCGCCGAGCTCGGCGAGCATAACCCGCTGCTCCTCGGATTCGATACCCTCGGCCACCACCCGGATATCGAGCGCCTGCGCCATGTCGATGATCGCCTTGACGATCGCCACGTTGTGGGACTTGTCGAACAGGCCGTGGGTGAAGCGCTTGTCGATCTTGATCTCGTCGACCGGCAGCTCCTTCAGATGCGTGAGCGAGGCGTAGCCGGTGCCGAAATCGTCGAGCGAGATTTCGTAGCCGCGGTCCCTGAGTTCCGTCAGCAGCCGCGGTATCCCTTCCGTGCCGCGGCCGATCACGCAGCCTTCGGTGATCTCCAGCGCCAGCCGGCCGGCGAGCTCCGGCGTCCGCTCGATGCGGTCGAGATGTTCGAGAAGCCGGCTCGGCTGCTTGAGCTGGGCGGCATGGATGTTGATCGCGATCCGGACCGGATCGTAGCCCATGTCGAGGAACCTCTGCAGGTCCTCGCAGCACCGGGAGAGCACGAAATCGGAAATCTCCAGCATCACCCCGCGTTCCTCGGCCAGCGGCAGGAACATGTTCGGCGCCAGCAGGCCGCGCTTGGGGTGCAGCCAGCGGATCAGCGCCTCGAAGCCCGAGAAGCCGCCGGTCGCCAGGTCGAATTGCGGCTGGTAGAACATCTCGAAACCGCCCTCGCCCAGCGTGTCCCTGAGATCGCGTTCCAGCGAATCGGCGGTCTGGATGTTGCGGTGCATCTGGCTGTCGAAGAAGCAGACTTCCCTGCGTCCCGCCTCCTTGGCGCCGTAGAGCGCGATGTCGGCATAGCTCATCAGCTTCTCGCAATCCGCCGCGTCGTGCGGAAAGCGCGCGACGCCGATGCTGCAGGCCGAAGTCACCGACAGGCCGTCGACATCGGTCGGCCGCGACAGCTCCTCGAGAATTTCGCCGGCGAGGCCCTCGATATCGCCGGAGACGGCCGTGTCGCTCACCAGAACGGCAAACTCGTCGCCGCCGATCCGCGCCACCACCGCATCCCCCGGACTGGTATCCCTCAGTCGCTCGGCGAAGGTGCGCAACAGCTTGTCGCCGGCCGAATGCCCCATCGTGTCATTGACGTTCTTGAAATGGTCGACGTCGAGCAGCAGCAGATGCATGCAGTCGCCCTCGCGCAGAACCCGGCCGGAGAATTCCTGCATCCGATTGTTGAATTCGAGCCGGTTGGCAAGGCCGGTCACCGTGTCGAAGGCCGCGAGCTTGGCGACCTCGTCCCGCGCCTTGTTGAGCGCCGCCATCTGCACGCCCATGGTGCGCAGGCTCGCGTCGCGTTCGCCCAGCAACTGCGCGTAGTTGAACACGATGGCGCACAGGAAACCGAAATAGACCAGCGTAAACAGTGCGATGATCGAATAAATGCCACCGACGATCATGCATTTGCCGACGAAGGCGGTCAGGAAAACCAGGAGGAAGGTCAGCGCCGCCGGCGGCACCCTGGCCATCAGGATGGCGCCGCCGGCCGACATGCCGGCGGCGATGCCGAGCAGGATCGCCTCCCGCTGCACCGGCACGGAGCCCACATAGGCGAATGTCAGCCAAGCCCAGGGCAACGCCAGGACGGCGGTATAGACGGAAACCCGGTTGATGACGCGCCGGGATACCCGGTCGACCCTGCGCTTTCTGATTTTCGTCCAGCGGTAAAGGATGAAACCGCACAGCGCCAGGGTCGCGAACAGCCAGATGAGCAGGGGGCCACTATCGACGGACCCCCAGAGCCCCCAGGTCGAAAGCAAGGCATTGATAATGCTGATCGTCATCGCGAGCGGGCTCAAACGCACCACATCGCGAATACGGTCGGCGCCGATTGACCGGGTCGAGAACATCCAGCGCAGCATCGCGCGCAGGCGGAGGAGCTTTCGCCTCGCCACCGTCCATCGTCCGGCAATCAGGTCTCCGAATCCGGTCGGCATCCTGTACGCAGCCTGTCAACTAACCAATCCCGCCCTATACCTGGCGAGTTGAATCAGTTTAGAGCGAACAGGTTCAGAACCGGTAAACGGTGCATCGTTCCTGCAATCCCGGGTTGGAATGCACCGGGCCACGATCAAACCGTTCAGAAGCGGCGCGGCACCAGGCTCCCGTGGAACCAGTCGATCAGGGTCAGGATCGAGTACACCGGCAAGCCGGTCGCCCGGCGGATTTCGGCGGCATAGGGGCACATGTTGGTGCATTCGAGCACGATCGCACCGAGATCGGGATTGTCCGCCCTCAGCCGCAATGCCGCCTCCACGTTGTCGCGTCTCGCCGCCTCCACGTCCAGCTCCGGCTCGTCGCCAAGGATCGCGCGGGTGAATTCCTCGCCGCCCTCGGTCGTCTCCACCGGCGTGTCGAGCGGCACGTTCGCCGCCCGCAGATGATTCTCGGTCAGGCTCGAGCCGGAGATCGTCAGGATGCCGGCCCGCCGGCCCCGCCCCAGCGTCCGGTTGACCAGATCCACCTGCATCAGCGACGAGGTGACGACCGGAACCGAAACGCAGGCGGCGAGCCGCTCCTGGAACAGCGACAGAAAGCCGCAATTGGTGGTGATGCCGTCGACGCCCTCCTTTTCGAGCTCGCGCGCCGCGGCGACGAAGTCCTCCACCAGCCCTTCCGCGCCGCGCCGCACCACCCGGTCCGGCGAGGCGCCGCGGACGATTCTGTAATGCACCGGAAACGGGAAGCTCAGGGCGTTGCCCATGTCGCCGGGGATACGGGGAAAGCGCGCCTCCAGCATCAGGATGCCGATTGCCGCCCCGTAGATGGATTTACCGCCGCGCGCCTTCATCGCAACCGCCCTTGCCTCGCGCTCCCCTCCCCGGCCGGAGCCGTCGCGGGAGACCGCCATTAAATGATCGACTTTTCCGAGGATTTCCTCAAATCTTGTCGCCGGATCTTGTCGCCAGATCTTGTCGTTTGAAATGATTGCGGGTTTTCCGCATAGTCGCAAGCTTGCGGATCGCGTCTCCTGCGATCCGGTGTTTTCCGGGGGCTGAACCGAACGATGGCCGAGCGCCAACCGCAAACGATCGCCGTGATCGGCGCCGGCATCGTCGGCGTGTCGACAGCCATATGGCTTCAGCGCGCCGGCATCAAGGTCACCCTGATCGACCGGGAGGGCCCGGCGGCGGGCACCTCCTACGGCAATGCCGGCGTTCTCGCCTCCGGTTCGATCGTCCCGGTCTCGGTGCCGGGCCTGCTTTTCAAGGCGCCGCGGATGCTGCTCGATCCGAACTCCCCGCTGTTCCTGCGCTGGAGCTATCTGCCGAAGCTCATCCCCTGGCTGCTGCCGTTCCTGCGCAACGGTTCGCGCACGAAGGTCATGCAGATCGCCCGGTCGCTGTCGCTGATGCTGCACGATTCCCCCGCCCAGCACCTCGCACTCGCGGAGGGCACCGGCGCGGAACGGTTCATCGAGACCGGCGACTATGTGTTCGGCTACAAGGACAAGGCGACTTTCGCGACCGACGCCTTTACCTGGGCGACGCGCGGCGCGATGAATTCCCCCTACGAGGAGATGGACGCCGCCCGCATCGCCGCCTACGACCCGGCGCTTCAGGGCCGCTTCGGCTACGCGGTGCGCTGCCCCGAACACGGCCACATCACCGATCCGGGCGCCTATGTCCGCGCGCTGGCCGCCCATTTCGTCACAAAGGGCGGCGATATCATCACGGCCGAGGTGACCGACCTCGCCCTCGACGGCGGCCGCGTCGCCTCGGTGGAGACGACGTCCGGCCCCCTAGAGGCGGACGGTTTCGTGCTCACCGCGGGCGTCTGGTCGCGGGCACTCGCGGAGAAGCTCGGCCTGAAGGTGCCGCTCGAAACCGAACGCGGCTATCACATCGAGTTCGTCAATCCCTCGATCAAGCCGAAATCGCCGGTGATGGTGGCGGCGGGCAAGTTCGTCATGACGCCGATGGTGGGACGGCTGAGATGCGCCGGCATCGTCGAGTTCGGCGGCATCGACGCGCCGCCCTCTGAAGCCCCGTTTGCGCTGCTCGAAAAACAAACCCTTGCGATTTTCCCCGAACTCACGTTCGATTCGACCGAGAAATGGATGGGACACCGCCCCTCGACCGTCGATTCCCTGCCGCTGATCGGCCCCTTCGGCACCGCGCCGAACCTGTGGGCCGGGTTCGGGCATCAGCATGTCGGGCTGACGGGCGGACCCAAGACCGGGCGCTGGCTGGCCCAGATCATCACCGGCCAGACGCCGAACGCAGACCTTGCGCCAATGGCGCCAAACCGTTTCCGATAGGAAACCAAAACAGGAGGTATCCGAATGAGCAAACTGACCACACTGACAGCGGCCGCGGCCGTCGCCGCGATCTTCGCCACGCCCGCGCTCGCGGAGAAGTGGGACATGCCGATGGCCTATTCGGCGTCCAACTTCCATTCCGAGATGGGCAAGGTCTTCGCCGACAAGGTGCGCGAGTATACCGGCGGCAAGATCGACATCACGGTTCATGCCGGCGGATCGCTGTTCAAGGGCGGCGAGATCAAGCGCGCCGTGCAGACCGGCCAGGCGCCGATCGGCGAGCGGCTGATGTCGAGCCACGCCAACGAGGCGCCCATCCTCGGCTGGGACAATCTTCCCTTCCTCGCCACCACCTATGCCGACAACGAAAAGCTGTGGAAGATCGCCAAGCCGCTGGTCAACAAGAAGCTCTCCGAGCTCAACCTGGTGACCCTCTACACCTGCCCGTGGCCGGGCCAGGGCTTCTACTTCAAGAAAGAGGTGAATTCCTCCAAGGACACCCAGGGCGTGAAGTTCCGCTCCTACAACACCGCGACCGCGACCTTCGCCAAGGAACTCGGCATGGTTCCGGTGCAGGTCGAGGCTGCGGAGCTGTCGCAGGCGCTCGCCACCGGCACGGCGGAAGCCTTTATCTCCTCGGGCGCCACCGGCTATGACCGCAAGGTCTGGGAACACCTGACCCATTACTACAAGGTCAACGCCTGGATGCCGCGCAACTACGTCATCGTCAACAAGGGCGTCTGGGACGGCCTCGACGACGCCACCAAAACCGCCATCCAGAAGGCCGCCGACGAGACCGGCGCCGCCTGCTCGGCCAAGTCCGAGGAACTCGCCAACTGGTATTTCGAGCAGCTCGCCAAGAACGGCATGACCGTCACCGACGCCGGTCCGGTCTTCCTCAAGGAGCTGCAGGCCATCGGCGCCAAGATGACCGCCGACTGGGTCAAGGCCGTCGGCGCCGACGGCCAGGCCATCCTCGACGCCTACAAGGCCCAATAGGCCCGAAGTAGGGTCGAACACGAAACAGCGGTTCGCCGGAGCTCCGGGCTCCGGCGGGCCGCCGACTTGCCGAATTCGGCGCGCTCACATCCACGGGGGGGACGTGTGAGAGACTGGCAACCGGTACTTGGCCTGCCGCTCTGGGTGTGGCTGTTCGTGCTTCCGGCGGCGCTGGCGCTGTTCTGCCTGATGCGCCGCGACCTCGCCACGCGGCTTCTCGCTCCCCTCTGGCGGCTCCTCGACCGGATCTACTACGGCGCAGGCGTCCTCGCCGCCTGCTTCATGGTGCTGATCCTGCTGATCATCGTCGCCCAGATGATCGCCCGCTGGTCCGGCGTCGAATTTCCCGGCTCGACCGAATATGCCGGCTACGCCATGGCGGCGACCTCGTTCTTCGCGCTCGCCCATGCGCTCACCCGCGGCGCCCATATCCGGGTTTCGCTGCTGCTAAGCTTCAACAATTTCCTGCGCTTCTGGCTCGACGCCTTCGCCATGCTGATCGCCGCGGTCACCGCCACCTATTTCGCCCGCTACGCGATCAAGACCAACATCCTGTCGAAGCTCCTCAACGACCGCACGCAGGGCCAGGATTTCGTCCCCGAGTGGCTGCTGACCTTTTTCTCGATGTTCGCCAACGCGCCGTCGAAATGGCCCGACATGTGGGCGGCGACCAGCTCGAAACTGGTCTACACCCCCATGTGGCTGCCGCAGCTTCCCATGTCGATCGGCTCGGTCCTGCTCGCCATCGTGCTGTGGGACATGCTGACCCGGCTGCTCGCCACCGGCGAGACGGCGATCAAGGGAGAGACGGTCGAATGAACGAGTTCTTCGCCACCGGCGTCTTCCTGTTCGTGCTGTTCGCGCTGCTCGGCAGCTCGGTGTGGATCGGCCTGGCGCTGATGGGAGTCGCCTGGGTCGGCATGGTGATGTTCACCACCCGGCCGGCCGGCGACGCGATGCTGACCACCATCTGGACCGGCGCCTCGAGCTGGACCCTGACCGCCCTGCCGCTGTTCATCTGGATGGGCGAGATCCTCTACCGGACGCGATTATCGGAGGACATGTTCCGCGGACTGGCGCCATGGATGCGCTTCCTGCCCGGCGGGCTTTTGCACACCAACATCGCCGGCTGCACCATCTTCGCCGCCGTCTCCGGCTCCTCCGCCGCGACGCTGACCACCGTCGGCAAGATGTCGATCCCCGAACTGAGGCGCCGCGGCTATCCCGAGCACATGATCATCGGCACGCTCGCGGGCGCCGCGACCCTCGGCCTGATGATCCCGCCGTCACTGACCCTGATCGTCTACGGCGTGACGATCAACGAATCCATCACCAAGCTGTTCATGGCCGGCATCTTCCCCGGCCTCGTCCTCGCCGGCCTGTTCATGACCTACATCATCGGCTGGCACTTCTTTTCGCGCGACCAGCGGCCCGATCCCGAACCGCCGATGGGCTTGCTGACCATGCTGCGCGAGAGCGTCTTCCTGGTTCCGGTCCTGATGCTCGTGGCGCTGGTCATCGGCTCGATGTATATGGGCTACGCCACGGCGACGGAGGCGGCGGCCGTCGGCGTCATCGGCGCGCTGGCTCTGTCGGCCGCACAGCGGTCTCTCACCTGGGAGACCTTTACCGCCTCGCTGATGGGCGCGACCCGGACATCGGCGATGATCGCCCTGATCCTGATGGGCGCCGCGTTCCTGTCGCTGTCCATGGGCTTCACCGGCCTGCCCCGCGCGCTCGCCGCCTGGATCGACAGCCTGCACCTGTCGCCGGTGGTCCTGATCGCCGCGCTCACCGTGTTCTACATCATCCTCGGCATGTTCCTCGACGGCATCTCCTCGGTGGTGCTGACCATCGCCATCGTCGAACCGATGATCAGGCAGGCGGGCATCGACGTGATCTGGTTCGGCATCTTCATCGTCGTTGTCGTCGAGATGGCGCAGGTGACCCCGCCGATCGGCTTCAACCTGTTCGTCCTCCAAGGCATGACCCGGCACGAGATCTCCTACATCTCCAAGACGGCCATTCCGATGGTAGCCCTGATGCTGCTGATGGTGGTGATCCTGGTGATCTGGCCCGACCTCGCCACCTGGCTGCCGGAGAACATCCGCACCCGCCCCGGCGGGTAATCCAACCGCCTCCGGGAAGGAATGCCGGCCGGAACCCGCTGCCTATGGAAAATACGACCGGCGGCCCCCATCTCTCCACAGAACCTGCAAGAACCGCCCGCCATTGACGGATTGGCAACCCCCGGTCAATAGACTGGGTCTTTCTTTTCCAGAGCCGACAGGAAACCAAATGACGATCCGGCTGCATCAGGGCGACCTGCCCGACCTCTCCCATTATCGCGGCGACGTTGCCATCGACACCGAAACCATGGGCCTCGATCCCCATCGCGACCGGCTGTGCGTCATCCAGCTTTCGCCGGGCGACGGCACCGCCGACGTGGTGCAGATCGCCGCCGGCCAGACCTCGGCGCCGAATATCGAGAAGCTTCTGGGCGATCCGGAAATCACCAAGATCTTCCACTATGCCCGCTTCGACGTCGGCATGCTCTACAACGCCTTCGGCGTCATGCCCGAACCGGTCTTCTGCACCAAGATCGCCTCGCGCCTGACCCGCACCTATACCGACCGCCACAGCCTCAAGGACCTGGTGCGCGAGATGCTCGACATCGACATGTCCAAGCAGCAGCAGAGCTCCGACTGGGGCGCGGAGAAACTCACCGACGCCCAGCTCAGCTATGCCGCTTCCGACGTGCTGCACCTGCACAAGCTGCGCGACCTTCTGGTCGGTCGGCTCGAGCGGGAGGATCGCCTGGAGATCGCCGAGGATTGCTTCGCCTTCCTTCCCTCCCGCGCCTTTCTCGACCTCGCCGGCTGGGCGGATGAGGATATCTTCGCCCATTCCTGATTCTGTCCGTCCGCCGGTTCTTCCCGTTGGGCCGTTAACGCGCTCGAGTGAATTGATTTTGGAAAATTGCAATAATCTGCAACAATGCGTGAACTCGGCCGGACGCAAGAGATGGATCGAGGGAACGCCATGACATTGACGAACCCGCATCGTCCGCATCCCAGCGGTGAACCTCAGGATCGCCGGCGCATTCCGCCGGTGCGCCCGGTCGTGCATCCGGCCCCGATTTCCCCGGTTCCCGCCGCCGACCCGCGCCGCCAGGCGGCTATGCGCGCCGCGCGGCGGCACAGCGGACGGGTGCGGCTGTTCAAGATCGTCCTGCCGATCGGCGGCGCCCTGATCGCGCTGGCGCTGGTCGGTATCGTCTACATGGCCAATGTCGGCCCCGGCATCGACATCGCCAGCTACACGGTCGACGGCGAAGGCATCGCCATGAACAACCCGCGGCTTTCCGGCCATGACGGCAAGAACCGCTCCTACGAGGTCCAGGCCAAGCGGGCGGTGCAGAGCATCACCAATCCGAACGTCATCACACTCGAAAAGGTCAGCGCCCGCATCGATCTCGCCACCAGGGACTGGGCCACCTTCGCCGCGACCGTCGGCCGCTTCGACCGCAAGCGCGAGAAGCTGGTCCTCGACCGTGGCATCGTCATCCAGTCGGGCTCCGGTTACCGGGCAACGCTGAGCACGGCGACCATCGACCTTAAATCCGGCACAATGAGCAGCGACAAGCATGTTTCGATCACCTCGCCCTCGGGCTCGATCGACGCCGACTCGGTCCGCATCGCCGATCAGGGGCGGCACCTGACCTTCACCGGCAATGTGCGCATGCGCATTCTTCCCTCCCAACTGGGGACGAAGAACAAGAAATGATCCGCAATCCGCTTTCCGCCTCCCCGGCGCGAACGCTTCGTGCTCTTCCCGCCGCGATCGTCGTCGCGGGCTTCCTTCTGGCCGGAGCAGGGGCGGTCCGGGCGCAGACCTTCTCCGACGCCTTCGCCGGCTTCGGCTCGACCTCCAAGCATCCGATCGAGTTCCAGATGGGCGGCTTCGAGCTCGACGAGAAGAACAGCGTCGCCACACTCAAGGACGGGGTCAATATCCGCCAGCAGAAGACCCGCCTGAAGACCGCCCGGCTGAAGGTCTACTATCAGGGCTCGTTCTCCTCCGGCGGCCTGCAGCGGATTTCGAGGATGGTCGCCGATTCCCGGGTGGTGATCACTTCGGGCGACCAGTCGGCGGAGGGCGATTCGGCGATCTTCGACATGAAGGCCGAGAAGCTCTACCTGACCGGCAACGTGGTGCTGGCCCAGGGCGAGAACGTGATCAAGGGCGACAAGCTGGTCATCGATCTGAAGACCGGCAAGTCGAAGATGGAATCGAAGAAGCAGCGGGTCATCATGGTGATCTCCCCCTCGAGCTTCAAGAACGCCAACAAGGCGAAGAAGAACTGAGCCGCGGTTCCTCCGCCGGCCTCCCGCCTCCCTAAAAACAGATGAAGACGTGCGCCTTTTGGCAAAATCCGGCCCGGTCGAGTAAGTTCGGCCGATCCACATCGAGTCGACGGGACGATATTCCTTGAAGCTGTTCGGCCTTCGCGGCAGGTCCAGATCGCCAGACGCTTCCGCGCAAGCGGACGGCGCGCCGGTCGACGCTTCGGCTTACGGCGGGGGCGCGCCAGGCGGCGCGCGGCCCGTTGCGGGAAGCGTCCAGCTCGCAGTTCACGACATCGGCAAGAGCTATCGCAGCCGCCAGGTGGTCCGCTCCGTCTCGCTCGGCCTGTCGCGCGGCGAATCCGTCGGCCTGCTCGGCCCCAACGGCGCCGGCAAGACCACCGTCTTCTATATGATCACCGGCCTGATCCAGCCCGATCACGGCACCATCGAGCTCGACGGCTTCGACATTTCGCGCCTGCCGATGTATCGCCGCGCCCGGCTGGGGATCGGCTACCTGCCGCAGGAAGCGTCGATCTTTCGCGGTATGACGGTGGAAGAGAACATCCGCGCGATCCTCGAGGTGGTCGAACCGGACCGGGCCCGGCGCAGGCAGGAGCTCGATTCCCTGATCCACGAGTTCCGCCTCGACCATGTCCGCACCTCGCCGGCGATCGCGCTGTCGGGCGGCGAGCGGCGGCGGGTCGAAATCGCCCGGGCGCTGGCCGGCCGCCCCTCCTTCATGCTGCTCGACGAACCCTTCGCCGGCATCGACCCGATCGCGGTCGGCGACATCCAGGTTCTGGTCCGCCATCTCACCCGGCGCGGCATCGGCGTCCTGATCACCGATCACAACGTGCGCGAGACGCTCGGGCTGATCGATCGCGCTTATATCATTGCCGCCGGGGAAGTGCTCACCGAGGGCCGTCCCGACGAGATCGTCGCCAACCCGGAAGTGCGCCGGCTGTATCTCGGCGAACAATTTACGCTTTGATGGGATTCCGGATTTAGGGTAGAGATCGACCGGACAAGCAAGAACCGGACCAACCGCATCCGATCGAGGACCCGACGACCGAATGGCCCTTTCGCCGAAGCTCCTGATCCGCCAGTCGCAAACGCTGGCGATGACGCCGCAACTGATGCAGGCGATCAAGCTTCTGCAATATTCCAGCCTCGATCTTGCCGCCTATATCGAAGCCGAACTGGAACGCAATCCGCTGCTCGAACGCGACGAGCGCGAGGAGCGCGACGAAGGCGGCTCGCTCTCCGGCGACGAGCCACAGGGCTCGGACTCGTCCGACGACAGCGCCACCGGCTTCGAGGACGCGGCCGGCCCCGCCGAGGTCACCGACGACTGGGACGACCTCGAAACCGACGCTCGCCGGATCGCCGACAATCTCGACACCGGCGCCGAGGACGCCTATCCCGAAGACCCGAGCGCGCAAACGCGAGCCGAGGCGCCGCCGGCCGTCGACAGCTGGGCCGGTGTCGGCAGCGGCGGATCGGCGCCCGAGGGCGGCTACGACATCGAAGCCTTCGTCTCCCAGGGCATCAGCCTCGCCGACCATCTCGCCGGGCAGATGTCGGTCGCCCTCTCCGAACCGGTCGACCGGATGATCGGCCGCTATCTAATCGATTCCCTCGACGATGCCGGCTATCTGAGGACCGACCTCGAAACGGTCGCCGAACAGCTCGGCATCAGCATCACCCAGGTCGAGGAGGTACTGGCGATCCTGCAGACCTTCGAGCCGGCGGGAGTCTTCGCCCGGAGCTTGGGCGAATGCCTCGCCCTGCAGCTTCGCGAGCGCGACCGCTACGACCCGGCCATGGCCGCATTGATCGACAACATCGAACTGCTCGGCCGCCGCGACTTCGCCGCCCTCAAGCGCCTGTGCGGCGTCGACGACGAGGACCTCGCCGACATGTTCGAGGAGATCCGCTCCCTCGACCCCAAGCCCGGCCATTCCTTCGGCGGCGACATGGTCCAGCCTGTGGTGCCCGACGTCACCGTGCGCCAGGGACCGGACGGCGGCTGGATCGTCGAACTCAACAGCGACACCCTGCCCCGGGTGCTGGTCAGCCAGACTTATTATTCCGAGATCGCCAGGACTGCCAGCGGCACCGACAAGACCTTCCTCAGCGACTGCCTGCAGACCGCCAACTGGCTGGTCAAGAGCCTCGACCAGCGGGCGAAGACGATCCTCAAGGTGGCAAGCGAGATCGTCCGCCAGCAGGACGCGTTCCTGATGCACGGGGTCCAGCACCTCAAGCCGCTCAACCTGAAGACCGTGGCCGATGCTATCGAGATGCACGAATCCACCGTCAGCCGGGTGACCTCGAACAAGTACATGGCGACCCCGCGCGGAGTGTTCGAGCTGAAATATTTCTTCACCTCGGCGATTTCGGCGGCCGGCGGCGGCGAGGCCCATTCGGCGGAGGCGGTGCGAGACCGGATTCGGCGCCTGATCGACGCCGAGCCCCCGACCGCGATCCTGTCGGACGACGCCATCGTCGCCGAACTAAGGGACGCCGGCGTCGACATTGCCCGCCGCACGGTCGCCAAATACCGCGAGGCGATGCGGATTCCGTCCTCGGTCCAGCGCCGCCGCGAGAAACGGGCGCTGGCCGGCGGGTCGTAACAGAACCTCCGAGAACGTTGCCAGGCATAGATCCCCGCCTGCGCGGAGATCCATGCTTCCCGGCACGGCACGGCGATCGAAGCCCGATCACCCGCCGCGTCGGAACAGCCTCCGCCTGACCGCTTCGAATATCCAGATCGTCGCCACAGCCGCGACCAGGCCCTGGGCGCCGTAGATCGCCAGCATCCGCGGGTTGAGGCCGGTCGAGACGATCCCGGTCATCAGCGACACGATCAGAACGATCGCCACCGCGATCGCGATCCTTCGCGCCCAGCCGAGATCGGCGCGCGGCGACGCCCAGACGAACCAGATGACGAAAGGAAGCGGCGTGGTGGCGAAGGCGAACGACGTCCAGATGACGACGTGCCGCCCGACTTCCGGTTGCCCCGGATGCCAGATCGCCAGCATCGCCCAGGCGAACAGCGCGTTGGCGGCGACGTACCAGAGGCAGAACAGGACGCTCTCCAGCGCCCGGCTGGCGAGGATCTTGCTGTCGTCGGTAATGTCGGTCATGGATCCCCTCACGCTTCCCGATGAGCGAGGGGATCAGGCTAGTCGAGATCGCGCCGGTTGGAAACCGCCGCCGGACTCATCCGCCGGCCGAGGCCCGCTTTCGCGGTTGCGAGGCTTCGCCGAGCGCGCCGGCGACCGCCGCGCGGATATCGGCCAGCGTGAACGGCTTGGTGACCACGTCGTGGACCAGATCTTCGAGCCCGTGCGCCCGCTCCCGCTGGTCGGCATAGCCGGTCATCAGCAGGATGGTCAAGGACGGCCAGTCGCGCGCCGCGTTGAGCGCCAGGGCGATGCCGTCCATCACCGGCATGCGGATGTCGCTGAGCAACAGGTCGAACCGTCCGCCCTCGCGCTTGAGGATGTCGACGGCCTGCGCGCCGTCCTCGGCGAGCGTCACGTCATGGCCTTCCAGTTCGAGCGCCCGATGAACGAACCCCCGGACCGCCTCGTCGTCCTCGGTCAGAAGAACCCGTGCCATTCAGTCCTCCTCGTCTTCCTGCACCACATAACCGATATAGGGCAATTGCCGCCACGCATGGCCCATGTCCATGCCGTAGCCGATGACGAACTTGTCGGGGCATTCGAAGCCCCGGTAGTCGGCATGGATGTCGGCCACCCGGTTCTCCGGCTTGTCGAGCAGCGCCACGACCTCGACGGTGCTGGCCCCGCGCGAACGCATCAGGTCCTTGGCAAACGCCAGCGTCCGACCCGATTCGAGGATGTCGTCGACCAGCAGCACGTTGCGGCCGGTGACGTCGTTGTCGACGTCGCGCAGGATCTTCACCTCGCCCGAGGACGTGGTCCCGGCGCCGTAGCTCGACAGGTGGATGAATTCGATCTCCGGCGCCAGACCGGCATGGTGCATGGCCCGGATCAGGTCGGCGGCGAAGACGAAGCTGCCCTTGAGCACGGCGATCACCAGGAGATCGGGACGGCCCGCCCCCTTGATTTCCTCGGCCAGCGCGTCGATTCGTTCGGCGATGGTCGCCTCGTCGTACAGAACTCTGATATCGGGAGCCATGGGCTGGTGTTTCGTCCTCAGCGCAAGAAGGGATCGGTTTGAATCATTCTGCCGGATCTACAGCCCCGCCGTGCGGCTGCGCCTGTCGACGAAGCGCAATTGCAGATCGAAAGCGGTTTCGGGCGGCGCGTTCACGCGGGTGCGGAACTTCAGATTCTCGCCGGCCTGGATCGAGCGGTTCCTGGGCTCGACCCGCCAGGCGTAGATCTCCTGTGCGTCCTGGCCGCGGATCGCCAGCCGAATCGCCGGCACCGCGTTCGGCTTGTCGACCAGGTTGCGGATGAAGCCTTCGACCACCAGCACCTGCTTGCCGTCGGCCATCTCCCGGAACGTCTGCACCCGGTTGAACGCCAGGCCGCGCAGGTTGACGTCGAGATTGAACAGCTTGTAGGCGCTGGCGAGGTCCGGCACGACCCGGACGATCGGCTCGCGCAGGAAGATGAAGCCCGCGACCAGCACCGCCGCCGCGCCCAGCCAGGGCAGTCCGCCGGTGCCGTTGGCGACCAGCGCGCGGCTCAGCTTGCCCTGCCGGCCGTTCCACTGCCTGCGGCGCTTTGATTTCTTCTTTTCCTGTTTCTGTGCCAGATGTTCGACGTCGAGCGTTTCCGATTCGTCGGGACGGTCGCCGTCGTCCATGACCGAGACCGCCGGTTCGATGTTGTCGTCGTCGTCGAGCGCCTCACGAAAACTTTGTTGCGGCACGGGATCCGGATCGAAAGCGGGTTCGGATCGGGACTCCGGCGACGGTTTCGCCGCGGTCGCCGGCGCTTCCGCCGCGGCCATCGCCGCCTCGCCCTCGGTCCAGACGGTCTGGCAGCTTGCGCAGCGGACCGAACGGGGACCGTTCGCCAAATTATCATCGGGAATCTGATAGGTTGCCGAACAGTTGGGGCAGGTTATCTTCATCGCGGTTCGCCGATCCCGAAACTCGTCGGCGGGCCTCTCCGTTCCGGCGCCTCCAAACGGCGATTTGGACGGCGATCCACCAATAATCGTACCCGAACCCGAATCGCTTAACGAAACCTTAATATGGTGCCAAAAAGGTTGGACAGGAAAGCCCCAGGGCCCAGGCGCCCCGCGCGGGACAGGAAACCTCACCACGACCCCGGGGGTCAGGACGTGATTCGCTTCGAAAACGTGGGGCTGAGATACGGCACCGGCCCGGAAGTCCTCCGGGACGTGAGCTTCCACATCAAGCCGCGCTCCTTCCAGTTCCTCACCGGGCCGTCCGGCGCCGGCAAGACCAGCCTGATCCGGCTGATGTTCCTCGCCATCCGCCAGTCGCGCGGGCTGATCTCGGTTTTCGACCAGGACACCTCGACGCTCACCCGCAAGACGCGCCAGTCGCTGCGCCGGCGCATCGGCGTTGTCTTCCAGGACTTCCGCCTGCTGCCGCATCTGAGCACCTACCAGAACGTGGCGCTGCCGCTCAGGGTGCAGGGAAAGGACGAGTCGAGCTATCGCAACGACGTCACCGAACTGCTCAACTGGGTGGGCCTGGGCGACCGCATCCACGCGCTGCCGCCGGTGCTCTCGGGCGGCGAGAAGCAGCGCGCGGCCATCGCCCGCGCCCTGATCTCGCAGCCCGAAGTGCTGCTCGCCGACGAGCCGACGGGCAATGTCGACCCGCCGCTCGCCCGGCGGCTGATCCGCCTGTTCGTCGAACTCAACCGCTCGGGCACCTCGGTGGTGATCGCCACCCATGATATCGCCTTGATGGACATGTTCGATTCCCGGCGTCTGATTCTCACCGACGGCAGGCTGGAGATCCATGATTAGAGCGCTTCACCCGATCCGCCGGCTCGTGACGGGGCCCCGATGAAATATCCCCGTCACGCGCCGCCGTCCTCGATCGTCCCGCCGCAGTCGATTGCCGGCAGGGCGCTGGTCCTCGTCGTCACCATCATGACGCTGCTCGCCTGCCTGACCTACGGCGCGGTCACCCTGGTCTACGACGCCGCCCGCGACTGGCAGTCGGACATCGCCACCGAGATGACCGTCCAGATCCGCCCGGCGGAGGGCCTCGACCTTCCCGCCGAGATCGAAAAGGTCAGGAAGGCGGTCGCCGCCGTGCCAGGCATCGCCAGTGTCGCCGCGATGGACGACCGCAGCACGCTGTCGCTGCTCGAACCGTGGCTGGGCGGCAATATCGACATCAACGACCTGCCGGTGCCGCGACTTCTGGTTCTGACCGTCGGCGAGCGCGACAAGCTCGACATGAACCGGCTGCGCAACGTCCTCAAGGAGACGTCGAGCCACGCCTGGCTCGACGACCATTCCACCTGGACCGCCCGCCTGCGCGGCATGGCCAACACGCTGATCGTCGCCGGCATCCTGGTGCTGTTGCTGGTGCTCGGGGCGATGGTGCTGGCCATCGTCTTCGCCACCCGCGCGGCGATGGCGGGCAATCGCGAGGTCGTCGACGTGCTGCATTTCATCGGCGCCGAGGACCGCTTCATCGCCGGCGAATTCCAGAAACATTTCCTCGGCATGGGGCTGAAGGGCGGGTTCGCCGGCGGGGTCTTGGCCGTGGTGCTGTTCGCCGCCCTGTCGCTGCTCGCCGGCTCCTTCGGCTCGAGCGGCGACACGCTCGACCTGATGTTCGGCGGCTTCTCGATCGGGCTTGGCGCCTATATCGGCGTCGCGATCCTGGTGCTCGTCGTCGCCGCGCTGACGGCGCTGACCTCCCGAATCGCGGTCCAGACCTATCTGGAATAATCAACCGGTCGAACGCTAACTCCGGTTCAGCACCGCCAGGAACGCGTCCACCTCCTCGTCGGTGGTGGCGAAGCTGGTGACCAGCCGCAGCAGGTTTTCGCCCTCCGCCGGCCCGGCATCGGCCCGCGCCGAGGCGAACGGCCATTCGTAAAAGACCGCGCCCGCGGCCCGAAGCTCGGCGCTCTTCGCGTCCGTCCACACGCCGAACACCTCGTTGGCTTCCGCCGGCCAGGCGAGCCGTCCGAAGGCGCTCGCGGCGATCCCGTCGGCGAGCCGCCTTGCGGCGCGGTTGGCGCGGGACGCGAGGTCCAGCCAGTGCCCTTCGGCGAGATAGGCCAGGAACTGCTCCGCGACGAAGCGGCTCTTCGACATCAGATGCCCGCCGCGCATCCGCAGATGCTCGAAGTCGCCCACCAGCGATTTGTCGAAGAACAGCACCGCGTCTGCGCACCAGCAACCGTTCTTGGTGGCGCCGAAGCTCATCATATCGATACCGGCCTTCCAGCTCGCATCCGCCGGCGTCACCCCCAGCGAGGCGACCGCATTGGCGAAGCGGGCGCCATCCATGTGGACGGCGAGGCCGTGGGCATGGGCGAGGTCGGCGATGGCGCGGATCTCTTCGAGCGGGTAGAGCGTGCCGATCTCGGTCGACTGGGTGACGCTGACCGCCACCGGCCGTCCGTGGTGGACCGAGCCTTCGGGATAGAGCGACAGCGCCTCGGCCAGCGTGTCGGCGGAGAACCGGCCCAGGCGCCCGGGAAGCCGGACGACCTTGTTGCCGGCGGTCTGGAATTCGGTGGCGTTGCATTCGTCGGCAGCCAGATGGCTGTCGCAGAACGCCATGATCGCCCCGCCCGACCGCGCGACGGCCGCGAGCGCCAGCGAATTCGCCGCCGTACCGGTGCCGACGAAGAAGGCTTCCAGGTCGGTTTCGAACAGCTCCCTGAACCGCTCCACGGTCCGCGCCGTCGCCGAATCGCCGCTATAGGACGGCGCGACCCCGGCGCCCGCCTCGCCCAGTGCCGCCGAAATCTCCGGCGAGACGCCGGCCCAGTTGTCGCTCGCGAAATTCATCGGTTCCCCATGCTTCCCTGCCATTGAGCGCGCGAGCATATTCGGATATCGCCGACAGCAAAACCCATTGGCACACCCCTTCGAGGCGACGCGTCGGGAAAGGCCGTCATGAGCGACGCATACGAGATCAGACAGGCCGGCCCTGGCGACGCACGAGCCATCCGGACGCTGACCCGCGAATCTTACGCGAAATGGGTGCCGCTGATCGGCCGCGAGCCGCTGCCGATGGCGGCCGATTACGAGGAGGCGCTGAAGCGCCACCGTTTCGACCCGATATTCGACGCGGGCGAGCTGATCGCGCTGATCGAAACCATCCCGCACCCCGACCATCTGCTGATCGAGAATGTCGCGGTGTCGCCCGCCCGTCAGGGCGAAGGCCTCGGCCGCCTTCTGATCGACGGCGTCGAGCGCCTCGC